>Ga0187784_10004371_pt1 | contig 11437 bp, 10 predicted proteins | sample 1015_SJ02_MP15_2_FD_132964 | JGI IMG/M metagenome (GOLD analysis project Ga0187784, IMG submission 132964) | Tropical peat soil microbial communities from peatlands in Department of Meta, Colombia - 1015_SJ02_MP15_20_MG | ecosystem: Environmental > Terrestrial > Soil > Wetlands > Peat | place... | reverse complement strand
TCCGCACAGGCTTCCATCTCTCGGGAGTTCATGCTTCCGAAGCATATATGCGAACGCTTGAGGAGTCAAGCTTTACTTAACGTAGTAGTGCTAGGCAGCCGGCAGAAAGACGGTAAACACCGAGCCTTTCCCTAATTGACTTTCCACCGTTATCCGTCCGCGCATTCGATCCACAATGTGTTTAACGATCGAGAGCCCCAGGCCGGTGCCTCCCATCTCACGCGAACGCGCTTTGTCGACTCGATAGAAGCGCTCGAAGAGGCGCGGCAAATCAGAGGAGGGAATCCCGATGCCGTTGTCGGCGATAGTGACGCTCACTTCATCGTCCCGGGTGCGCAGAGCCTCGACGCGGACTTCACCTTCGGGGCGGTTGAATTTCACCGCGTTGGTCAGGAGATTCACGAACGCCTGCTCCAGGCGGACCCTGTCTCCCAGGACCTCAACATCTTCCAACTGCCCGCAAATCAGCTTGACCCGCCGGCTGCGTGCCTCGGCTTCCACGGCCCGCAAGGCGGCCTCGAGGGCCGGCCGGACGGAAACGGGCGCTTGTTCGGCACCGGCCTTCCCGGACTCCAGCTCGGATAAGGCCAAGAGGTCGGAAGCGATGCTATTCAAGCGCACGGAATGATTCTTTATGATCTCAAGAAACTTGCGGTTGTTCTCCTTGTCCTCGAGCGCGCCTTCCAGCAGCGTTTCCGTATAGCCGCGTATTGCGGTGAGCGGCGTGCGCAATTCGTGTGAGACGTTGGCGACGAAGTCTTTCCTGACACGCTCCAGCCTTTCCAGATCAGTTATGTCATGGAGGATGGCGATGGCGCCGCGACCCGTAGCCACGCGAAGCGGCGCGGCCTGGACCTCGAAGGCACGGCCCTCGGCGGCAGGCAATTGCAATCGCTGTTTTAGAGTCTCGCCGCCCGCCACGACGCGCGAAAGAATCTCACGCAGAACGGGATCACGAACGATTTCCACCAAGGGGGATTTTGCCGGAACCTCGCTGCGCAATCCGAGTACGCGGGCGAAAGAGGCATTGTAGAAGGTAATTCTCAAGTCCTGATCCACCGCCAGAACCCCTTCCACCATGCTGGTCAGAATCGCCTCCCGACGCTCCGACTCCAGGCCCAAGCGCTCTATAAGGTCATGTAACTGGGAGGCTGTCGAGTGGAGGGAGCGCGTCAGCGACCCTAGCTCGTCGTCCGCGTCCGGCACCGGGCCCTCGGTGAAATTCGCCTTCGCCAGACCCCCGGCAAAAGCGCGCAATCTGCTGATCCGGCGCGTAAAGGAGCGGGAGAAAAAATAGACAATAACAAGTGCGATCAAAGCGGCCACGGCAGATACAGTCAGGATTCGCCGATGCACCTCCGCGATGGCCGCACCCAGATTCTCGATCGGCGCCGCTACCCGCAGCACGTATCCGCCGCGCCCCCGGAACTGGAGCGGGACGGCGACGTAGCAAAGGTCGCGGTCTAACGTGTCACTGTGCCGAATCGCGCTGCCCACGCGATTCAGGTAAGCTGTTTGAATCTCCGGACGATTGGCCTGGTTTTCGATCTTCGTGGGGTCCTGTTCCGATTCTGCGAGAACCACGCCCTGAGGGTCTATTACCGTGATCCGGCAGTGGGCACGTGCGGAGGCGGACTTGCTCCATTCTTCCAACCGCTCCGGAGGCAGGCTCGCCGGCTCAGCCGTCAGCACCATAGCCACGGCAGTAAGCCGCTGCTCTATTGCCTGGACTTCGTGCTTGGCCGTGTATCGCGCCAGGTTGAAATCGAGCCCCGCCAAAGTCAGCGCCATCAAGATGATCGCGGTGCTGAGGAGCTTGCGGAAAATCGGGCTACGAAAAACCATGTCGGCCTGGGATAAGTGGATTTACAGCGGACGGATTATATCACGGATGAAAGATCGGACCAGACGGCAGCACGGGCGGCATTCGTAAGTGTTGAGTGCACGAAGTTACTATCATACTCTGGCAGGGGGCAACCCAGATTTGCAGGCCTGCAAGCTTCCAGCTCGATTCTCGCCTTCGCGGAAAAAACTGCCGCCGGCAATGCCGCTCTCTCGTGCTTGAAGCTGTCGCTGGTGGGTGAGCCGGAGAAGGTTAAGATGTTTCGCCCCCTTCAAGCGGTTGGGGGGAAAATCGGTAGCCGCTGCCGCGCACCGTCTGCAAATACTGTGGCCGATTGGGAAGGGGTTCAATCTTCTCACGCAAGCGGCGGATATGGACGTCCACCGTACGAGGAGTTACGAAGCGGTCTCGTCCCCAGACTTCGTCCAACAGCCGGTCGCGGTTGAAGACGTGGCGCGGATGAGAAGCCAAGTGGAACAGGAGCTTGAATTCCAAGGTGCTCAACTGTACCGGTCGACCGCCAACCACTACCTCCTGAGTTCGCGTATCCAGCCGGACGCTTCCGACCTCCACTACCTCCCGCTTCTCCGCCACCCGCTCCTGCCGGCGCATCACCGCCTTGACTCGTGCTATAAGCTCCCGCGGGCTGAAGGGTTTGACCACATAGTCATCTCCACCAATCTCCAACCCCAGAATTCGGTCCACTTCCTCGCCTTTGGCTGTAAGGAATATCACCGGCAGAGTTCGCAAGCGATCGTCGGCACGGAGGCGCCGGCAAATATTGAATCCATCATCGTCCGGCAGCAGAATATCCAGGAGGACGATGTCAGCGGAGTTTCGACGAAGGAAATCCACCCCCTCGCGTCCTCGCCCGAAACTTTCGACCTCGAACCCTTCTTTGCGAAAGTTGTAGCGAACCAGTTCGACGATGTCCCTTTCGTCTTCAATAATTACCACGCGTGGGCGCACGTCGAAAGTATAGCACGCCGATTGTTACATGAATGTTTCACGCGGTTGAATTTCGTCGCACATCTTGTGCCGGAACGGCTTGCGGTTCCCTCCGTCGGCTAGTGGGGAAGGCGTAGTACTGCTCCGATGCGTTGGAGTCCGCGGCCTCCGCCAGGGGCAGGCTGGGCAGCCGCGGACGCCGCAGCCAATGATCCAACCTGCCGATCAGAGGAACTCGGGCTGCGAACTTCGCGCGGAAGACCCACCCTGCCTCTCTTAAGAATGCTTGAAATTAACTGAAACCGTAGTCTTGCAGGGTACCGGCTTCCCTTCCTTCACGGCCGGCAGAAATTTCCACGTTTTCACCGTCTGCACCGCACTCTCGTCCAGTCCTTTATCCAACGATTTGGTGACCTTGACATCGCTAACCGTCCCGTCGGCCGCAACCAGGACCTGGAGCACGACGTTTCCTTCCAATTTGGCGTCCTTGGCCTCCTGGGGGTAGGAGGGATTGGGCCGATAGATGAGCATGGGCGGGGTGACGGAGCTGTCCGCTCTATCTCCCTTGGGAAGAGTGAAATCGAGAGTTACATCCGTGAGGACAGGCTTGTTCATGGGCGCGTACCGCCACCTTTGGACAGCGACCAGAGCCGCTTTCACAAGCAGCGGGTGCCCGCTTACCACCTTGATGTCAGAGACGGAGCCATCTTCACCGACGGTGACGCGAAGCACGACCTTGCCTTGAACGTCAGCCGTTTTCGCTAAAGGGGGGTAGACTGGCCGAACCGCGCTGATCGGTTCGAGAGCCGGAACCTCGGACGGTCTAGGCTGCTTCCTCATAGGCTCCCTCAGAACCAGCAGCGGGTGCATGAACGGGCTGAAAACAATGGTTACGATCGTGACCCGGTCACTATTACTCGGCGCATAGCGCCATTTTGAAACGGACTCGAGCGACGCTTCCACAAGCTCAGGAGGGCCGCTCAATACCTGAATGTCCTGAACGCTGCCGTCCTTGTTGATCCTGACGCGCAGCCCCACCTTGCCTTTAATTCCGGCCGCTTGCGCTTCGGGGGGATAGACAATGGGCACAGCCTCGACGGGCTGAATGGCTGTGATTACGCGCGCCGGATTCCCATTCTCCGTAGACTTGCCAGCCGCCGCCTGGGCGAGCGCTCGCGACGGGAGCGTCCAAATGCCCGCTCCTGCGACCACAATCAACATTCCAACGATTGCGGTGATCGACAGGACCGGTCGCTGTTTCGACATGGCAACCTGCTTCGTGAGTATAGCGTCAGTTCGTCAGAAAAAAAAGAAGGGCAATTCGTATCAGGACATTACCTCCGCCTTGACTCTTTCCCTGGGATGAAATAGGATTGAAATATGTAGGAGGATTCAGTGGCAACGCCTACAACCGTCTACCTTACCCCGCAGCAGCGGAAGAAACTGTTTCAGCGCGCACGCCGGCGCAAGACCAGTTTTTCCGACGAGTTGCGCACCGCCTTGGATCTCTACCTTGATTTGCCTCCCGATTTCGACGCGGAAGCGTTCGCGGCCCTGGTGCGGGAAGCGAATGCCTCCATGGATCGCAGCATCGCGAAGCTGGACGAGACGCTCACTTTCTTGGAGAAGTTCCAGGAGGCCAAAGCATGAGCCTGGTTCAGGATCTCTATGCAGGTCTGAAGAAAATTGTGACCATTGAATACCGGATCGTGCGGTTGGCCGACGACTTAAGACGCCTGCAACTGGACGTTGTCGGCCACGGGGAACGATTGGCCCGCCTGGAAGGGAAGTTCGAGCTGCTTGAGGCCACGGCTCCCGCCCGCCGCCGGAAACTGCCGGAATAAGGCCTTCGCGGTTGCGTGCAGTCGCTCCCCATCAGGCTCAACACGGCGTCGTCGTGGGGCCTGCCCCCGAAGGCTGGGTCGCTTCTAACAGGCCACTCTTCCGGACAACTCAAGGGTAGTTCAGCCAAATATTTGCCGCCGTCGAGTGCGCCGCACGAGGCGCCATGTGAATCGCGTCAGTTGGGCACGCGGCTCGGCAGACCCCGCATCCAAAGCAGCGAGTGGGGTCAATGTAGACTTTGCCCAGGGCGGAGGAATAGAACATAGCGCCGAATTGGCACTGCTTGACGCAATCCTTACAGCCTGAACACGCCTCGACTTCCACCTCGCCGAGCGATTCGCCACGGAAGAAACTTGGCATACCTCGCTGCTCAATGTACCCACGATAGGCAAGGCAGTCGTGATCACAGTTGCACAGGCCCAAGACGAATGGCGTCACCGCAGTCCAAACCGTGTGAACCAACCCTTCGGTGTCGTAGTCGCGAATGATCTTCTTGGCTTCTTCCTTGGTGAGCACCTCGAACGAACTGGCGTTCGGCATAGCGCCCCACATTCCGCCCGCAACTACTCCCAGTCCGAAACAGTAGCGTTTGTCCGCTTTGCCGGTGGTGAAGTAACGGCAGCCGCAGGGGAGGCGGGTAATCGAATCCACTGAGTCGATGATGCGCTCAGCATCCTCGAGCGTGACCACCTGCCCGAAGTGGACTTGCTTCTGCGCCTCAAATGCTTTGGCCAGCTCACCTGCCGCCGCCCAGCGGACGATTCCGGGCTCGACCGCCGCGGCCATTTCTTCCAGGGTTACCTTTTCTCCGGCCGCCGCAGCCCGTGTGAAGAGTTTACAAAATCCTGTCAGCCACTCCGCGCGGGTGGAAGCGCCGGTCGCTTCCTTCTCTTCGGAGGTGAGCGGGGCGTTGAGCCACTCCTGGGAGTAGTTCTTCATTTCGAGATACCACTTCTTCCCCTCGCCGTGTTTGGTACAGAACTCGCACATTGCACACCTCCTTGGGTGATGGACACCAGACGCAGCGCGCGTCCCGGCACTACCACTTAATCCCCTCCTCAGGGAGGAGGGGAATTATACTCCTCTCCTGGCGTAAGAGACGAATCAAACTCTCCTCCTGGCTAAAGAGGGGCCGGGGGTGGTCGGCCTCTTGCAGCCAGGGAAACCTGCACGAACTTCCGACGCTCTATTCGTACGCCGGAATCCCCGTCACCCGTTCGCCGATGATGAGGGTGTGAATATTGTGTGTACCCTCATAAGTGAATACCGATTCCAGGTTGCACATGTGGCGGAAGATAGGATACTCGTCGGCCACGCCGTTGGCGCCCAGGATGTCGCGCGCCGTGCGGGCCACTTCGAGTGCCATGCTGACGTTGTTCCGTTTCAGCATGGAGATGTGCGCAAAATCCGCGCGACCTTGGTCCTTCAGCCGCCCCACCTGCAAGGCCAGCAACTGCCCCTTGGTGATTTCGGTAATCATATCGGCGAGCTTGGCCTGAATGAGCTGGTGAGAAGCGATGGGCTTGTCGTCAAACTGTTTTCTGATCTTGGCGTATTCCAGTGCCTCATGGTAGCAAGCCATGGCTGCGCCCAGCGCTCCCCATCCGATGCCGTAGCGCGCTTGAGACAAGCAGCTCAGAGCCGCCTTTAATCCTTGCGCCTTGGGAAGCATCTGGTCCGCGGCGACGCGAACGTCCTGGAGGGAAAGGCTGGAGGTCACCGAGGCGCGCAGCGACCATTTTCCTTTGATATCTTTCGACGTGAATCCCGGCGTTTCTTTCTCGATCAGGAAGCCTCGAATGCCATCTTCGGTGCGCGCCCACACTACGGCCACGTCGGCAATGGTGCCGGAGGTGATCCAGGCCTTCTCGCCGTTAAGAATGTAGTGGTCGCCGTCCTTTACGGCGCGCGTCCTCATGCCGGCAGGGTTCGAGCCGAAGTCCGGTTCCGTCAGGCCGAAGCATCCGATGGCCTTGCCCTGCTGGAGGGCCGGCAGCCAGCGCTGTTTCTGCTCTTCGGAGCCATACTGGTATATGGGAAACATCACCAGCGCACCCTGCACGGAAACGAAACTGCGCAAGCCGCTGTCTCCGCGCTCGAGTTCCTGCATCAGCAGTCCGTACTCGACGTTGGACATCCCCGCGCAACCGTAGCCTTCCAGGTTGGCGCCGAAAAAACCCAACTCCGCCATCAAAGGCACCAGGTGCCTTGGGAACTTTCCCTCCCGGTTCCACTCCTCGATATTCGGTATGATTTCCTGGTCTACGAATTCGCGCACTGTCTGGCGCACCAGCTTTTCCTGGTCGCTGAAGAGCGCGTCGATCTCCATGTAATCTACCCCGTGAAATGCAAACATAACGCCCCCGGTACAATCGTCAGTTCCTCGAAACATTTCGTAGCGCCGACCTTCAGGTCGGCACCCACGCCGTGCTGACCTGAAGGTCAGCGCTACATCAGGCGTCATTCTAGCAGTGAAGGGAAGGTCTGTGCCACGATGCAAAGCAAAGGCTCGCGCCTGGCTTCGGCCCTGCGCGAGCTGGAGAGGGATACGGTCGGGGGAGACTTTTTCGCGACGAGTTTACGCTGAGGGACGCGCAGCCAATACGTTCGTCGCATTCGGAAAGAAGCCCTTCGGGGTGCTGATATAGCCGGAGATGGAGTCCTTGCCCATCTTGTTCACTACCAATTCCAGAGCGCTCGGGGCCCCTTGCACATAGAAGTACACCGGGTCGTCCATAGCCCTGTCCCTGTGGAGGTGCGGCTTGTCATCAAACAACAAGTTAACTGTGAAGACGTTTTTCTTGGTATCCGTCTTTTGCAATTGCAGCGTCACGGTGCCCACTTTTTGAGTGCGTTTCTTGGCCACGTTGAACTCAAAATAGTCGCGGTCCGACTTGTGGGCGAGCGCTACCAGTTCATCATGCGTGCGCGCGATTGCGCCGCTCAATTCGCCCTTGGTTCCGGAAAGAGCATTGGCGAATTCGGACTTGGTGTTGTCCAAATCCTTGCGAGTGCCTGCCAGGTCGGAAGAGAGCCCGCCGATCTTGGCATTGGCGTCGGCTTGGGCCTTATTCACATCGTCAGTGCTGGCTTTCCTGGCGATGGCGGCGTTCAATTGCAGCACCGCCTGTTGCTGCTTCTTTTCGATTTCGGCCGCCACAGCGTGCGCGCGCGACAGTTCCTGCTCAGTCATACCCAGCTTCTCCGAGGTCACCTGGAATTGGCCGCGTAACTGGGCATAGCGCTCATCGCTGTTGTCCATGCGCCGGGTGAGCAGATCCAACTGATCGGCTTGCTTGGAGGCGATGGTCTTGAGCTCGCTCCGCGAATACAGCACCAGAATGAGGTTGACCACCGAGAGCGCCAGCAGCAAGCCTACCAGCCAGCGCATGCCTCCAGCGGCAGGCGGAGCCGTGGACGGCGCCTGGACATAAACGACTTGGGGGGCGCCCGCCGGCGTGGAAGGCGCACTTTGCACCGGCTCGTTCAATCCGAACATCGTACCGGGGCCTGGGGTCTTATCTGCCATACATACTCCTGTCTCGCGTTGCAATCGAGCCGCTGCCAATGCGGCTTGCTCTTTCTAAGACGCTATTTTTGAAGAATCGGTTTCAAATCCACACTGGCTTCCGTTAATGGTGAACGAGGCTAGTATGGCACTATTGCATAAATAGTTCAAGTGCTATGCATTACGCCAGGCGCCACGGATGCGTTAGAATACGGTTGGGGCGGCCCTTGCGCCTGGGCCCGGGTTGGTGCGAGGCAGCTCCTGCGAATCCCTCCGTCGGCGAAAGGAAGGACATGCGAAAGTATGTCTTAGCCCTCGACCAGGGCACCACCAGTTCGCGCGCCATCTTGTTTGACCGCCAGGGCGCGGTGTGCGCTTCAGCCAGTCGAGAATTCAAGCAGCATTATCCCCGCGTCGGCTGGGTCGAGCACGATGCCGAGGAAATCTGGCAAACACAGTTCGAGGTCGCGCAAGCAGTTCTGGCGGAAGCTCGCGCCGCGGCTGGGGACCTTGCCGCCCTCGGCATCACCAATCAGCGCGAAACCGTCGTACTTTGGGATCGTGCCACTGGCAAACCACTCCATCCGGCGATCGTCTGGCAATGCCGGCGCACCGCGGAAATGTGCGACCGCATCCGGCTGATGGGCTTCGACAAGGTTATTCGAGAAAGAACCGGCCTGGTCACGGATGCCTATTTCTCCGGGACCAAAATCGCCTGGTTGCTGGAAAACGTTCCTGCCGCGCGTGAAAAGGCTGAACGAGGCGAGCTTGCCTGCGGTACCATTGATTCCTGGCTGATCTGGAATCTTACGGGTGGCAAGGTCCACGTCACGGATTTCTCCAACGCCTCGCGCACCCTGCTGTTCAACATTGCTGCCCTTGCCTGGGACAAGGAGATTCTCACCTTCCTTGGCATTCCGCACTCGGTGCTTCCGGCGGTGAAATCGTCCAGCGAAATCGTCGGCGAGACGGACCTGTTTGGGTCCAGCGTGCCGATCGCCGGCGTGGCTGGCGACCAGCAGGCGTCGTTGTTTGGCCACCAGTGCTTTTCCTCCGGCGCCGTCAAGAACACCTATGGCACCGGCTGCTTCATGCTGATGAGCACCGGCCCTGCCATACCCCGCTCGCAGTCTGGATTGCTGGCCACCATCGGTTGGGGAAGGAAGGGCCAGATAACCTACGCGCTTGAGGGCAGCGTGTTCATTGCCGGCGCGGCCGTCCAATGGCTTCGGGACGAAATGGGATTGATTCGGGAGGCCGCGGAAACCCAAGAACTGGCCCGCTCGGTGCCCGACACGCACGGCATTTATTTCGTCCCCGCTTTCGTCGGGCTGGGAGCGCCCCATTGGGACCCGTATGCGCGCGGCACCATCGTGGGCCTGACTCGTGGGGCCAACCGCAGGCATCTGGCTCGCGCGGCGCTTGAATCTATCGCCTATCAGGCGCGCGACGTGCTCGACGCCATGACGCGGGACTCGGGTATCGAGCCGGAGGTCCTCCGCGTAGACGGCGGCGCCGCGCGCAATGATTTTCTTTGCCAGTTCCAGGCTGACGTTCTGGGAGTTCCCCTCGAGCGGCCCGCCACCACGGAGAAGACCGCGCTCGGTGCCGCCTACCTGGCGGGATTGGCCACCGGGTTCTGGCAAGATGAGTCGGAGTTGAAGACTCAACTGAGAATTGAACGTCGCTTCGAACCTGCCATGGAAGCGTCTCGCCGCGAGGAACTCTGCGCGGGCTGGCGGCGCGCTCTCGAGCGCGCCAAAGGTTGGGCGACTCGGGGCTAGAAACTCGCTCGCCACAGAGACACAGAGACACGGAGATCGGAAGAGGTTTTCTCTGAGCCTCTGTGCCTCAGGGGTGCGGAAAAGGGGAAAACATGCATTATCGCGAACTTGGCCGAACGGGTTGGAAGGTTTCGGAAATCAGTTTTGGGGCGTGGGCCATTGGCTCCGCCTGGGGCAAGGTCGATGACAAGGAATCCCTCGCGGCTTTGCATCGCGCTGTCGATCTGGGCGTCAACTTCATCGACACGGCAGACGTTTACGGGATGGGCCGGAGTGAGCGGTTGGTGGCGCGCCTGCGCAAAGAACGGAAAGAAACGATATATGTCACAACCAAGGCCGGCCGCCGGCTTAACCCGCACACTGCTGAGGGTTACAACAAGGCGAACCTTACCCGGTTCATCGACGACAGCCTGAAGAATCTCGAAACCGATTGCATCGACTTGCTGCAATTGCACTGCCCGCCGCCGGTTCTTCTTTATCGGCCGGAGTTTTTTACCCTGCTGGATGACTTCGTCCGGGCCGGCAAGATTCGCTATTACGGTGCCAGCGTGGAGACCGTCGAAGAAGCCTTGAAAGCCATCGAGTTTCCCGGTGTGCAGACTATCCAAATCATCTTCAACATGTTTCGGCATCGACCGGCGGAACTGTTCTTCCCGGAGGCGAAGAGGCGGCGCGTGGGCATCCTGGCGCGCGTGCCGCTGGCCAGCGGGCTTTTGTCGGGGCGCATGACCCGCCACACTGCTTTTCCCAAGGATGATCACCGCAACTTCAACCGGCACGGAGAGGCCTTCGATCGAGGCGAGACTTTTTCCGGAGTGGATTATGAAGTTGGGCTGGAAGCGGTAGAGGTTCTCAAAAGTCTTGTCCCGCCCGGCGCCACCCTGGCTCAACTGGCCCTGCAATGGATCCTGATGTTCGACGCCGTCACCTGCGCTATCCCAGGCGCCAAGCGTCCCGCGCAAGTCGAAGAAAACTGCCGCGCCAGCGATCTGCCTCCACTCAACGAAGCGCAAATGGCCAAGGTGCGCGAGCTATACGATAGTAGAATCCGGGAACTGGTGCACCAGCGCTGGTGATAGCAGGGGCGGCGCTGGAAGTCGGCCCAGGACCCGAGGATACAACATGACTCGCGTGACGATCTAGCTCGACGATGCTACCGAGCGGCGCGTCAGGGCGGCGGCCCGGAGATCCAAAGTCTCCGTCAGCCGGCGGCTTGCCGAACTAGTCGAGAGCCGCGTGCGTACCCAGTGGCCGCCCGAGTTGCGGCCACGGGCCGGCGCGTGGCCGGACTTTCCTGATCTCCAGAAAATCCGCCGCCGTGCCCTGAAAGGGCACAAGATAGTAGCCGGGGGCAGCGCCCGCTACTACATCAATCCCCTTCGGGGATTCCGAGCGTGCCGATTGCCGCCTCTGTCCAACGAAAGATGTAGGAAATGCTCAGCCTTGCCTCGGACGACCCCATCCAGAGCTTCCCTCGGAATGATACCCTGGAAAGACCGCAACCCATTT
>Ga0187784_10004370_pt1 | contig 11437 bp, 11 predicted proteins | sample 1015_SJ02_MP15_2_FD_132964 | JGI IMG/M metagenome (GOLD analysis project Ga0187784, IMG submission 132964) | Tropical peat soil microbial communities from peatlands in Department of Meta, Colombia - 1015_SJ02_MP15_20_MG | ecosystem: Environmental > Terrestrial > Soil > Wetlands > Peat | place... | reverse complement strand
TGGGGTTGCGCTCGGCGCTCACCCGCACGCTCAACGACTACGCCCGAAAGCGCGGTTGGGTGAAAGGGGACAAGGAGAGCCTCACCGGGGAGGACGTCCGCGAAGGGCTCACCTGGGTCCTCTCGGTGAAGGTGCTCGAACCCCAGTTCGAGGGGCAGACGAAGGCGCGTCTCGGCAACTCCGAGGTGAAGGGGCAGGTCGAGAGCGCGGTCAACGAGAAGCTCGCCGATTATCTCGAAGAGCACCCGGCCGACGGCCAGGCGCTGATCTCGAAGGCCGTGCAGGCCGCCCAGGCGCGCGAAGCCGCCCGAAAGGCCCGGGAACTCACGCGGCGCAAGGGCCTCCTCGAAGGAGGGGGTCTACCGGGCAAGCTCGCCGACTGCCACTCGCACGACCCGGCCGAGTGCGAGCTGTTCCTCGTGGAGGGCGACAGCGCCGGGGGGACCGCGAAGCAGGGCCGGGACCGAGAGTTCCAGGCCGTCCTCCCGCTCCGCGGAAAGATCCTCAATGTCGAGAAGGCCCGGCTCGACAAGATGCTCCAGAACGAGGCGATTCGGGCGCTGATCACCGCGATCGGGATCGGCATCGGGGACGAGCTCGACCTCTCCCGTCTGCGCTACCACAAGATCATCCTGATGACCGATGCGGACGTGGACGGCTCGCACATCCGCACGCTCCTGCTCACGCTGTTCTACCGGAAGATGCCGGCGCTCATCACGGAAGGACACGTCTTCATCGCCCAGGCACCGCTCTATCGGCTCCAGAAGGGGAGCCGCGTCCAGTACGCCTATTCGGACGACGAGCAGCAGAAGGTCCTCGCCGAGCTCGGAGGGATGAAGGGCGTGACGATGAACCGCTACAAGGGGCTCGGCGAGATGACCGCCGAGCAGCTCGCCGACACGACGATGCGGCCGGGGGCGCGGACGCTCCTCAAGGTCACGGTCGACGACGCGAGCCACGCGAACGAGCTCTTCCAGATCCTCATGGGCGAAGAGGTCGAGCCGCGGCGGCAGTACATCCAGGACCACGCGGTCGAGGTCACGAACCTCGACATCTAGCGTGCGGTGCGCCGGGCGGGGTCGCCCGGCGGCCCACTCCGTACGCTAGAGCACCCGCTCGACCTCCCGTTCGACCTTGCGCGCCCCAGTCTCAAGGTGTCCTACCTCCTCCCGCCAGAACCGGCGGACGATCGGCCCGACCGCGAAGAGGAGGGTCGACACCACGGACCCGACCGAGACGAACGCCATGATCGACGCGAAGATCTTCGAGTTGTCGGTGGTCAGCGTGATCGGCGGACCTTGCCCGGTGGCGAGCATGCTCTCGAAGTAGAACGAGTCGACCGGGGAGAGCCCGGCGATCAGATGGAACCCGAGGGTCCCGAGCCCGAGGACCAGCCCGATGCCGAGGAGCGCGTAGATCAGTCGTCGAACGGTCGCGTGCAGGCGTCGGTGTCGCGTGGGAGGCGTCATTCGCCCGCCCATCGGTGAAGGTTCGTTAATACGTTCGGAGCGCGGACGGGTCCGGTCCCCGAGGGAACCGTCCGTGCTCCCGCGCTCGCCCCGGACGCAGTGAGAACCGCTTTAATGCGGGACCGAGTCCCCGCCGTCGTGAGCGCTCCCGCTCGGCCGCGGTCCGTCGTATTTCGCGGCGGTCTCCTCGTCACCCAGGACCCGGCCCGACGGGTCCTTCGGGGAGACCTGCGGGTGGAGGGAGGCAAGATCTCGGCGGTCGGGGACGTCGGTCGAGGCGGCGCGGACGAAGAGGTCGACGCGTCGGGCTTCGCGATCGTTCCCGGATTCGTCAACGTCCATACCCACGTCGCGATGGCCCCGTTGCGGGCGATCGCCGACGACCGCGAGCTCGCCGGGTTCCTCGAGACCCTGTTTGCGGTGGACGCGCGCCGGACGGAATCGGACGTCGAGGCGGGAGCACGGGCCGGGATCGCGGAGTTGCTCCTCTCCGGGACGACCTCGTTCCTCGACCTCTACTATTTCGAGGACGCGGTCGCGCGGGCCGTGGAGTCGTTGGGGATCCGCGGATTCCTCGGCTGGGCGGTGCTCGACCCCGAGCTCACGACGCAGAAAGGGGTCCCGGTCGAAAACGCTCGAGGGTTCATCCGGCGCTGGAAGGGCCACGAGCTCGTCTCCCCGCTGGTCGCCCCCCAGGGGGTCTACGTCTGTGGGAAGGAGACGTGGCTCCGAGCTCGGGAGCTCGCGGAGGCGGAGGGGACCCTCGTTCACTACCATCTCTCCGAGACCCGGCGCGAGGTCCACGAGCATCAATCGAAGACCGGCCAGCGCCCGGTCGTTTGGCTCGAGGAGATCGGCTTCCTGGGTCCGCGGTCGGTCGCGGCGCACGCCGTGTGGCTCACGGGCGAGGAGATCGGCCTCCTCGCTCGGCGGCAGGTGGGGATCGCGCACTGCGCGAGTTCGAACCTGAAGCTCGCCTCGGGCGGCGTCGCTCCGGTGGTCGAGCTCCGATCGGCGGGGGCGACCGTCGGCCTCGGCACCGACTCGGTCGCAAGCAACAACTCCCTCTCGATGCTCCGCGAGATGCACGTCGCGGGGCTGGTCCAGAAGAACCAGCGCTGGGACGCGACCGCGCTCTCCGCCCAGGAGCTCCTCGACTTCGCGACCGTGGACGGCGCGCGGCTCCTCGGGCGGGCCGCCGACCTCGGTTCCCTCGAGGTCGGGAAACAGGCCGACCTCTCCCTCTTCCGCCTCGACCATCCCACGATGTTCCCGGCACGGCCAGAGGCGGTCGTCTCGCATCTCGCGTACGCCGCGTCCGACGAGGCGATCGACTCGGTGTACGTCGCCGGAGCGCCGGTGGTTCGGCAACGGACCCTGGTACGGGCCGACTGGAATGCCATACGACGGGGCGGGGAAGCCGCCGCCGACGCGCTCTGGTCGTCGCGGCCAAAGTGACAGTCGCTTTCCGTCACTCCCGGGCGAGAGCGTCCGAGAGATGCGCGGCGAGCTTCCAGGCGAGCGACTCGGGGGTCCCCTCGAGGCCCAGCTCCCGCAGGGATGTCAGGCGGTCGAGCGACCGCGGAGCGAGGTGGAAGAGACGGCGAAGCAGCGGGCGGTCGAGCTCCAGCGGAACGATCCCCGCGTGGAGGAGCGCGTTGGGGTTCACGTGCTGCGCCGCGCCCCCGACGACCTTGCCCCGGGACGTGAGCACGGAGCCACGCGCGCTGAGCAGACAGTAGTCGGGGTCGGTCCCGGGAGGGTCCCCCCAGCTCGCGGGAACGCCGCGCTCGGTGAGAAATCCGACGACCCCGGCGCCGAGCCGGGCGTAGGCGTGCACATAATCGCTACCCACGCGGGGGTCTTCCCGCGGCAGCACTACGGCCCACGCGAGGTCGCCGGGAGCGTGGAGCACTCCGCTCCCGCCGGTCGACCGTCGGACCGTCGTCACCCCGGCGCGGGCCGCCTCGACGAGATAGGGAGCGTCCGCAGAGACTCCCACCCCATAGGAGACCGCGCGGTCGGTCAGGACCGCCGCGCGCACGGCGGGAACGGCTCGACGAAGGATCACCTCGTCCGTTCGAACGTTCTCGGAGCAAGTGACCCGGACGTCGACCCAGGTCGTGAGGCCGGGTCGTCGCGATGGTGCCGGCGTAGCCGGTCGACCCGTCGGAATGGCCCCTCCCCCGTGCCTCGGGGGGGCCTCAAAAGGCTAAGAAGACGCCGTCGCTCGTTTCGGCATGGCGGAACTTAACGAATTCCGGCTCCACGCCGGAGACCCCGCGCCCGACTTCGAGCTTCCGGGGGTCGACGGGAAGACGTACCGGCTCCGCGATTTCTCCGACCGTCCGCTCCTGCTCGTGGTGTTCTGGTGCAATCATTGTCCGTACGTCCAAGCGTGGGAGGGTCGCATGGTCGAGATCGGCCGTCGCTACCTCCCGAAAGGGGTCGGCATCGTGCTGGTCAATTCGAACGATGCGCGCGCCTATCCGGAGGACCGACTCGAGTCGATGGTGCGGCGCGCCGCGGAGAAGAAGTACCCCTTCCCGTATCTCTACGACGAGTCCCAGGCGGTCGCGCACGCTTACGGCGCCCTCGTTACGCCCCACCCGATGCTGTTCGGAAAGGACCGCACCCTGCTCTTCCAGGGTCGGATCGACAACGACCATCAGCACCCCGAGAAGGCGAACGAGCCGTACCTCGCTCGCGCGCTCGACCAGGCGCTCGCCGGAACACCGGTGCACCCGTCCGAGCTACCGGTCGCCGGTTGCACGGTCAAGTGGAAGCCCTGACCCGGAGCTTCGCTCCCGCGGGCGGGCGGGCCGGGCGCGGCGAGCTTTGAGCTGCCCTTGCCGCGCCTCGAACGACGCGAGCAGGCTCGCGTCCAGGGCCGTGCCTTCGTGGTCGAGCCGGGCGGCGATCGCGACCTTGCCCGCGAGGGCCCGCGCGAGCTTTCCACGGTCCGCGCGAGGGGCCGACTGGATCGCGGGATGCAGGAAGAGAAGTCCGTGGCGCGGGGGGGGCGCCCGTCCCCGAAGATGCTCGAAGAACGCCTTTTCGGCGCCGAGGACCTGGACGGTGCTCGACGGGAATCGAGCGAGCCGGTCGAGCCCTCCCGCCTGCGCGACCATCCGAGCGGCGAGCTCGGGTCCCAGAAGGGCCATGAGATTGGGGGTCCGGGACGGAGAGGAGGCCCTCACCGCCTGCTCCAGCAGGTCGCGGACCTCGGCCACGCCCCGGTAGAGCTCACCGAGTCGGCGTCGTGCCTCGAGGAGGCCCGGGTCGGCGGGGGCGAGACCCGGCGGGGACGACCCTTCCACCGCCGCCTTCGCCGCGCGACCATGGTCGCCCGGGTCGACTTCAGGGAAGTCGCGGGAGACCCAGCTCCCGATCCTCTCGCCGATGAGGTTGCGGACCCGGTCGAGGTCCGAAGCGGCGCGGACCGCTTCTTGAACGTGAATCGAGGGGTCCCACTCGGCTTCGAGGGCGACTTCGGCGTCCTCGAGCAGCGCCGCCGCGAGGACGGACCGGTCGGGGGCTTCGATGGACGCCGGCACCGAGAGCGGGGCGCGCGGGTCCCAGCGCAGCCCGCGCCCCGCGAGGCGACGGTCTCGCGTGGTCCATTCAGAGGGGTCGCCGCGCGCGAGGAGTTTCTCTTCCTCCGGGGTAAGCCTCCCCTCGCGTCGCATCCGGGCCCGCGCGGCCAGCTCCGCGGGGTCGACCCCGGCGATGACCGCCTCGAGGACGCGGTCTCCGTCGACGAGGAAGGTGCCGAACCAAGTCGTCACGACGCTCTTCACGGTCCGGGGCAAAGCGACCGAGATAAATAGGGCGGCGCGGGTCGGCGCCGCCGATGGGAGAGCCCCCGTCCGCGGACCTCGTCCGATTCGAACGGCGTGGCACGACGGCTCTGCTCACCCTCGACCACCCTCCGGTCAACGTGCTCTCGCAAGACGTGCTCCATGCCCTCTCGGAGCGCCTCTCGGAGGCCGACAAGGACTGCGAGGTGCGCACGGTCGTGCTCGCGAGCGCGGCCAGTAAGGCGTTCGCGGCCGGGGCCGACATCCGAGAGATGCGATCCATGGACCCTTCGGCCGCCCGGCTCCACGGCGGGCTCGGTCAGGCGGTGACCCGACAGATTGAGCGGCTTCCTCTTCCCGTGATCGCGGCCGTCCACGGTGTCGCGTTGGGTGGAGGATGCGAGGTCTGTCTCGCCTGCGATTTCATCGTCGCGAGCGACGACGCCCAGTTCGGTCAGCCCGAGATCAACTTGGGCGTGATGCCGGGCTGGGGCGGGACCCGTCGTCTTCCCCGTCGGGTCGGGGCCGCACGTGCTCGGAGGTGGATTCTCGAAGGCCGCTCGATCCCCGCGGCCGAGGCGCTCGCCTCCGGGTTGGTAGACCGCGTCGTTCCCCGGTCCGAGGTTCTCCCCAACGCTCTCGCGCTCGCCGAGGAGCTCGCGAGCAAACCTCCGCTCGCGCTCGCCGCCGCGAAGTATGCGGTCCTCGAGGCGATCGACCCGCGCATCGATGAGGGTTTGGCGTACGAGCTCGACCTCTGGGCCCGGCTCTTTGGGAGCGATGGCCAAACCGAAGGGATGCGTGCTTTCCTTGAGAAACGGGTGCCGCGCGCGATGTCGCGGCAAGGTTGGGCCGCGGCGTCCGAAGGGTTTCCGTGGGCATCGATCCCGGCGTCCCCATGGATAGGAAAGCGGAATAAGGACAAGACGTCGAGGCGGGACTGACGCCGCGGTGGCTCAGCTGGTAGAGCGGCTCCTTGGTAAGGAGCAGGCCGAGGGTTCAAATCCCTCCCGCGGCTGACGTTCGTTCCTCGTTTCGCATTGGTCGCTGTGGCGGGGACGAATGCTCGCCGCCCCGGGATGAGCCGGCACCACGGCAGGTTTTAGGCCGAACAAGCATGACGCCCACGTGGACGACTTAGACCTGCGCATCTTCCGATGGATGTACCCAGGGGGTGTGTGGTCCTGGTGGGGGACCGACCCCCGGATCACCACTCCTGAAATCGCGACTCTCGTGGGACGGGAACGCACGGCGATCTGGGCTCGATTTGGCCATTGGAAACGAATCGGTTTCTGGGACGGATCCGAGATCCGCACGAATCCACGTGTCTTCGGCGTGGACCAGGTCCAGCTCGAGATTCCCGTGATCGGTCCCGCGCAAGGCGCCGAAGTGCTGGACCAGTTGGCAGACGTGGACGGGGTCCTCGGCGCATGGGTCCTCTTCGGAATGTCCTTGCATGGCCGCGAGGGAGAGACAGTGCGGGTGTCCCTTGCCGCCGAAAATGCGAAGCGCGTCAACCGACGGATTCGCATCCTTCGCGGACTATCTTCGACAGGGGACTTGGAAGGTCCATTTCGAGACTCGCCCCCGCCCTGCTTACGTCCCCTCACTCCGCTCGACTGGCGGGTCCTCGCGGCCGTGATCGCGAATCCGAATTCGTCGCCTGGTCGGCTCGCCCGACTGGTCGGCATCACGCCCAAGACCTTCTCCTATCATCGCGACCTCTTGATCGAGCACCACGCCATTTTTTACCACCCAAAGCTAAATTGGTCAAAGCTGGAATGCGCCTTTCTCCTACTTTGCTGTCGAGAATCCGAAGACGTCGGCGCGGTTCGAGCCGAGCTGCAAGCGCGTTACCCCGCTTCGATTCCGATGGACCTGAAAGGCGGCGAAGGTATCTCACCCGAGTGGGATGACTCGACCTGTTTTGCCGCCATAGTTCCGGCGCACTCCCCCAACGCAGTGCACGAACTGATCCGCGATGTTTCTGGGATTCCGGGGGCGCGGCTCGTTCGCGCCGATACCGCTGGGCCGGAACGACTGTACTTCGACTGGGTCAACTGTCAAGTGGCCGAGCGTATCGCGGCGACGGCGGGCGGGGTCCCGGGACGTGCCCCACGACTGGGATCTCGCAAGAGGATTGCCCTTGTCGCAGCTAGGTCAACCGAGAGCCGAGAGCTGACCGCGCACTAGACCCCGACCTCCGGCCCGCATCTTTCATGCCGCCGCACGCCGTCCGTCGTAGACCCGGCGCAGGTTTCCTTGGGGGTCGGTCCCCGAAATCTGTTGGCCTACCAACCGGTTGCGCCGGGCGAAACGGGAGGTCATCTACGACGAGCACCCATCAGGCGATGGGGGTGCCTCGGGGCAGTCACGAGCTGCTTCGTCACTTTCGCCCTTGTGGCTCGTCCCGTGGCAATAGAATCGATGAACACTGAAAAGGGAGCCCAGGGAGGGATCCGGCAATGACGTCCGGCAGGAGGAACCCGAGACCCGCGACCACACTGCTCTTGATGGTGGTCTTCACCGCGGGGTTGATGCTGACGTGGGGCTCTTCGGGGTCAGTGGCCGCTCGCGCGACGCCCGCGGCGCCGCTGGGGAACTCGGCCAGTCATACGATCATCGTGCTTCCAAGTGGGCACGACGACACCGCGAACATCCAGGGGGCCTTCAATACTTGCACGGGCCACCAGTGGACGTGCACTATAGAACTGGTAAAGGGAACCTACCACACCGCGCAGATTGCGGTCGTAGGTTTCCAAGGTAGCTTCGTGGGAGCAGGCCAGGGGTCGACGATTGTCGTGGGAGATCCCGGTTTGGCATCACCGACCGCCGACCCGTTCTGGTCCGCGCTTCCCGGACCGGCAAATCCCTGGCCGGCGATGTTCACCTTCGTGAACGGGGCCTTCTCGATTTCCGGCATGACCATCAGCGACACCAACTTCTATCCGACCCTCGGCTGGAACTATCCCGGCGTCGGGACGGTCACGGCACTCTGGTCTTGGGTCCTCATCACGGGAACTCAGGCCTACGTCTCCATGTACCAAGTGGCGGGGATCGGGGGTCCCGGGGACCAGGGTCCATTCCCGGGGAGCTCGATCTCGTACAACAACATCGTCGGAATGGCGTTCCAGGGAATGCTGCTTCCAACGGGGTACACTGATGTCTACGCCGACCAGATTCCGATCACCGGCTCCTTCACAGTGACGAGCAGCACGTTCCTGTGGTCGGAAACCGGGGTGTGGGCCGAGAACACGCTCGACGCGACCGTGACAGCGTGCTTCAACTCAATGCAGACAATCGCGTCGAACGGTTTCTACGACATCTCGGCGACCCATTGGCTGTTCTGTGGGAACGTGGGTACGAACATCGCCTCCGAGCTCGCGGTCGGGTTCGGCGGTATTCAATCGCTCTACAAGACGAACCTCCTGCCGTCTACGGTGAGCGTCGTGGGGAACCATTTCGCCGTGAATACCGGCGGCGCCGGCGTGGCTTTCTTCGACTTTGGACCTGCCGACGGGCTGCCCAGCACTCTCAGTGCGGTGGTCACGGGAAACCTGGTCGTGGGGGATACGACCTGCGCGACGTGTTGGCCGGGCGGCTCCATCGTGGGATACTTGGGCTACGCTCTGGTGAGCTTCGTTGCCTCGTACAACGTCGTGAGAGCGTCACCGAACGCCGTAGGGTTTGGGATTGGCGTGAACAATGTGGCCGGCGGCGTCGATACTGGCGGAGGAGCCATCATCGGCAACACGGTGACCGGAGTGAATAACAGTACGAGCCTCTATGACGCCAGCGGCTTCCACATCACGGGTAACGTGATCACGAACAGCGGGGCGTACGGAATCATGGTCTGGGGCGGGTCGAGCAACAACGTGGTCAGTTGGAACGTCGTGAAGAACAGCGGACTTTACGACCTCTACTGGGACGAGACCGGCACAGGCAATGTTTGGGCTCACAATATCTGCAGCACGTCGAGCCCGCCGGGCCTCTGTTGAGGTGGGAGAATCGAAGTCGTCGGGGCGAGCCGGGGACCCGGATTCCGGCGGGGCGAGTCGATCCTCTCTCCGTCGGGATCTACCCTTTCCGATTGCGGTAACTCGAAGAGCCTCCGTCGAACCCGCTCCATCAAAGGAAAGCCGGACCCGGAGGGATTTGAACCCTTAGTTCAAACTCCTCCCGCGGCTGGAATTTTACTCAGCTAACACGCTATTTTGGGTCGATTCCTTCCGTCCGTCGTGAACGGGAGTCGAACTGTTGCTCGTCTCCTCCGATCGCGAGAGCCATCCGTCCGCTTGAAGGCCCGACTTCGGGTGCTGGGAGAGGATCCCGACTCAAAGCCCATCCGCGAACTCCGTGAGCAGATCCGGGTCGCGCCTCGGACTAAAGCACTTCTGACTACGCGGAGTAGGCCGGGCCGCCGAGTCCCGGTTGGAATCTATCACAAGTGGTTGGGTACTCATTGGGCGCTGGCCCATCTCGCGGACCTCGGATACCCAGCGGGAGACGAGTCGCTCGAGCCTCTGGCTCGGCAAGCCGTGGACATGTGGCTTCGGCCATCCTACTTTCAGGAGTTTGACGCTTCCACCGAAGAGGAAGCCAACCTTCGGCATGATGCGGTGCCAAGGTTGGCGGGACGGTATCGACGCTGTGCGTCGCAGCAGGGCAGCGCGCTGTTCTACTGCACCACGCTCGGCTTGGCACCCGATGCATGCGACCAGCTTGCAGAGCGACTGATGCACTGGCAGTGGCCCGACGGGGGTTGGAACTGCGACAGAAACCCCGACGCCGACACATCGTCCTTCGGCGAGACGCTCACGCCGATGATGGGCCTCTTTGCCTACGGAACGACCCGTCGAAAGACAGACGCGATACAAGCCGCACGTCGAGCGAGTGAAGTGTTCCTGGGGCGTCGTCTCTATAAGCGAATCTCTGACGGCCGCGTCATCCATTGGGAATTTGCCGAACTCCATTACCCGCTCTACTGGCACTACGATCTCCTCGGCGCTCTGAAAGCGCTTGGTCCGATGGGCCGATTGGACGAGCCTCGATGCAACGACGCCTTGAATCTGCTAGAGTCTAAGGAGCTGTCCGGCGGAGGTTGGCGGGCAGACCGTCGCTACTACGACCTCCCGGGCGAGCGACCCCGGAGGGGTACCGATCGGGTCCGTTGGGGGAGCCTGGGACATGCCTCGATGAACGAATGGGTGACCGCAGACGCGCTCTCGGTCTTGCGCACTGCCGGCCGCCTTTCTCCAGAAGTGTGAGGATCGCCGAACTCCAGTCTGCATCGAAGGTTCACCGACCGGAACTAGGAGACTCGGCCTAGGCTCGCGTGTTCACGGCACGAGGGGTCGGTGTCGGATCTCCCCGGACGATCACCGGATCCCGGGAGGGATTCGAACGAAAGGGGATAGCCCTCCCGCGGCTTCGGGACAACGATTTCCCGGCTGCCACAGTCCATCGGATTCAATATCTTTAACTGCGGCTATGCCCTAGTTACAATTGAGCTAGGCAATGGCAGCAACCACCATCACAGTTTCTCAGGAGACGCGAAAGCTGTTGGAGGGTCTGAAGACCGGCGGTGCTACCTACGACGACGTGATTCGTGGCCTGATCATCGCCCATCCCACTCAACTCACGATGGCAGAGTTGGCCCGGCGGATTCGAGAGGGGAAGCCGCATCCGATTGAGGACCTCATCGCCCGGAGCCGGGAACAGCCATTCTGAGGACACCGTGCCGTTTCGCCTCGAGAGCGTCGAGGAGGCGGACACCGAGTTCCTCGCCCTTCCTCCCGATGTGCGCGAACTGTTCATCGCGGCGTTTCGAGAGTTGGCCGCGAGCGAAAGCCCACTCGCCCGGGGACCCGAGTGGTATGCCGAGGAGCTGCGGCAACGCCAGCGCATCGCGAACGAAGGGCTGTTCTCCCTCCACGTACGGAAACTCTGGAGAGGGGTGTACTTTCGACGCGGCGACTCTCTGGTCTTCATTGCGTTCGGTTTCCGGCTGCCCGAATTCTACGACAAACTGAGCCGGCTGCGGAAGGCGGTATCGAATCCGCCCCATTCGGGACGGATGTGAACCCTTAGTTCAAGTCCCTCCCGCGGCTGATTCTCTATCGATTCGCGCACCTAGCGTCTTGTCACGGTTCTTCGTCAGACGTGGGA
>Ga0187784_10004369_pt1 | contig 11438 bp, 10 predicted proteins | sample 1015_SJ02_MP15_2_FD_132964 | JGI IMG/M metagenome (GOLD analysis project Ga0187784, IMG submission 132964) | Tropical peat soil microbial communities from peatlands in Department of Meta, Colombia - 1015_SJ02_MP15_20_MG | ecosystem: Environmental > Terrestrial > Soil > Wetlands > Peat | place... | reverse complement strand
TTCCTGCTTCTCCTGCGACTGCCGCGTGCCCATTCCCATGAATCGATCCTACGGATTCGCCGCTTCCTCCACCAGAAAATTCGCGCGACAATGCACCAGGACTTTCACCACAGGCTGTTAGGGGAGCTGTGATGCTGCAAGCGACGTAAGTGGCTGATTTTGCACAAGCGGCCACTCTGGGCCGAACCAACGGCATCAAATAATGTAGATTTGCATTATAATCAAACAAGGACTAAGAGTTCGCGGAGGCTGCTATGGCTGCGTTGAAGGTGACAGCACGGGGACAGGTGACATTCCGAAAAGAAGTGCTCAGACATCTCGGCGTGAAGCCGGGAGAAAAGATCGAACTGGAGTTGTTGCCTGGCGGACAGGGCACGATCCGGGCGGCGAAGAAGAAGGGCAAGATACAGGATTTTTTTGGCTGCCTTGCCGGCAAAACAAACGTGAAGCTCACGATCGAAGAAATGAATGAGGCCATCGCCGAGGCAGGAGCCGCAGCCGGTATGGCCGGCCTGAGACGATGAATGTTATCGCCGATACCAATGTGCTCGTGCGGGCGGCGGTTGGGGACGAGCCTGCCCAGACGCCCGTGGCCAAGCGGATCCTGAAAGAAGCCGAACAGGTAGTTGTCGGCCGACATGCTCTATGCGAGTTCGTGTGGGTCCTTAGCCGGACATACAAGTTTTCCAGAGCTGAAATTCGTTCCGCGTTGCGCAAACTGCTCGATGCGGAAAACGTCGTTTTCGACGGCGCTACGACCGATTCCGGATTTGAGACGATGGACGCCGGCGCTGATTTTGCAGATGGCGTGATTGCTTATGAGGGCCGATGGCTGGGCGGGGAGGAGTTTGTGTCGTTCGACCAGAAAGCGGTTGCGGCTCTCGAGAAGCAGGGGCAGAGGGTGAGGCTGCTGGCTTGAATGCATCGCTTGGAAGTCAGCGGGGCCGGCGGCGCGGGTCGAGCTTCGGAACTGGTTCGTCCAGAATCCAGCGTTGCCAACTCTTCGGAAACAGACCGAGCTGCGGTCCTCTTATTTTGTCACCCCTCGCAAACCGAATTGTGAGGTAGACAGAGCCGCCAACGAAATACAGAGCCGCTATCGAGAAGCCGATGTCTCTTAACCACTCCAGAAAGCCGTGCAGACCAAAAGCTAACAGGCACGCGCATGACACCAGAATTGCGATGCCGACGAAGTATTTCCTCATCGCTGACAGTCCTACTCTAAGGCGTCGGGATGCAGCCCGATGTTCTTTTCGCCGGCCGCTTTCTTTTCGTTGTAGGCGTGGACCCAGTCTTCCCAGTGCTTGCCGGCCGCGCGATCCTTACCAAACTCGAGGCGGGCGATCTCGGCGTAGCTCAGTTTGCGCTTGTCGGCCGCGTTGGGCGCGAAGTATTGCACCCAGGATTCGGCCAGCGTAGCGCCGGTCGAGCGATTGAAGATATAGGCTTCGATCTTTTCGCCGGATTTGAGGGTAATGGTCAGGTCGCCGCGAAAGTCGAAGGCTTTTTCGAGCGCGGTTTTGAGATCGTCTTCCGTGGCGAGTTCTGGAACCCAGCCTTCGAGCTCTTCGTGTTCGGTTCCCGGGGCCAGTTCGAGGGCCTCGATTTGTTCCCGGGAGTAACGCTGTACTTCGGCGGTCATGGGCTCTTTCGGCGGAGCTAGCGGAGTTAGCGGCGCTAGCGTAGTCAGTAAGACAGCAAGTCAGCGAGTCAGCGAGTTAGCTGCTCGATCGCGCGGGCCGGCGACTGGATCTGTACCAGCGGGCGGCCGACGGGCATCGGCTCGTTAAGCAAATTAAGCGCGTGCCGATCGGGATAGAGCGAGAAGCTTCCCTTCAGCATCCCAAGAAATCCTTTGAGCGAACCGAAGCCGTCGAGAACTGCGCTAGGTTCATATCCGCAGCTGACCATGCAGTTAGCGCACTTGGGATTGCCGGAGCCGACGCCGTATTCTTCCCATTTCGTTGTCTCCATCAACTCTTTGAAGGTTTCGGCGTATCCGTCCTGAAGCAGGTAACAGGGGCGCTGCCAGCCGAAGATGTTGTAAGCAGGCGAACCCCATGGCGTGCAGTCGTAGTTGCGGTCGCCCATGAGGAACTCGAGGAAGAGCGGCGACATGTTGAATTTCCACGATTTTTTGCGGTTCGACAGAATAGCGCGGAAGAGGCGGCGCACGCGGGCGCGGCCCAGGAAGCGGTTCTGGTCGGGCGCCTTGTCGTAGCTGTAGCCCGGCGAGAGCACGACGCCCTCGACGCCGATAATCATGACTTCATCAAAGAATGCGCGCACGTGGTTGGGATCGGTTCCGTCAAAAAATGTTGCGTTGGGCGTGACGCGGAAGCCGCGCTGGACGGCCTCTTTGATGCCTTCGACGGCGATATCCCATCCGCCTTCGCGGCAGACGGAGAAGTCATGCTCTTCTCGCTGTCCGTCGAGATGGACGGAGAAGGTGAGGTACTTCGACGGCGTGAACTCCGGCAGGCGACGCTTGAGTTCGAGCGCATTGGTGCAAAGGTAGACGTATTTCTTGCGCGCGACCAGGCCATTGACGATCTCGACAATTTGCGGATGAAGGAGCGGCTCTCCGCCCGGAATGGAAACCATAGGCGCGCCGCACTCATCAACCGCAGCGAAACACTCTTGGGGCGTGAGCTGCTTCTTCAGGATATGCGGCGGATATTGCACTTTGCCGCATCCGGCGCAGGCCAGGTTGCAGCGAAAGAGCGGCTCCAGCATGAGCACAAGTGGAAATCGCTGGTTGCCGTTGAGCCGGTTCTTGAGGACGTAAGTCGCTACCGTCCACATTTGCGAGATGGGTACTGCCATCTTCGAGTAAACCCTCCGTCTGAACTTCTAGCTACTAGCTTCTGGCTCCTGGCTATTAGATCAAAACCACAATTGGTGTGTCCCAGCAGGGGCTAAAGCCCGAATGAAGTTGATGGGCGCGTCTTCGGCCCGACTAAAGTCGTGCCCTTGTTACAAAGCTCCGACCGGTATACAGCCACCCTGGTCTCGCTGTAGCTCGTTGCTCGTTGCTTCTAGCTTCTTGCGAAAAACCAGCTCCGATGGTGCGCGATCCAGCAATCGGTCAAAAAGCTAGAAGCTAGAAGCTAGGAGCTGCCTTTCCATGGCCCGCTTGTAAGTCGTCAAGGCGAGCAGCGGGAAGTACTGGCGATACATGGTGTAGGCCAGATAAAAGACCTTGGGAAATCCTGTGCCGGTGATGATGGCCTGGCGCGAGGGACCTTCGCCCATCGACTCGTCCCAACTGCCATCGGCACGCTGCCGGTCGAGCAGCCAGCGAACTCCTTTGGCGATGGAGTCGGAGCGGTCGTCGCCGGCGGCGAGCAGACCGAGCAGCGCCCAGGCCGTTTGCGAGGGCGTGCTGGGACCGAGGCCGCGTGTGTCGGAATCGTCGTAGCTGCCACAGGTTTCGCCCCAGCCGCCGTCGGGATTCTGCACCATGCGAATCCACTCCGCAGCCTGCTGCACCTCCGGCTCGTTATGGGCGACGCCGATGGCCTCCAGCCCGCGCAGCACGAGGAACGTTCCGTAAATGTAATTGACTCCCCAGCGGCCAAACCAGCTTCCGTCAGGCTCCTGCTCGCGAAAGATGAATTCGATGGCGCGCTGGACGCGCTTGTCTTCGCGCGGATAGCCGTAACTGGCCAGCATCTCCAGCATGCGCCCCGTGATATCGACCGAAGGCGGGTCCAGCATGGCGTTGTGGTCGGCGAAGGGGATGTACTGGAAGATCATCTTGGTGTTGTCTTTGTCGAAGCTGCCCCAGCCCCCGTTCCGGCACTGCATGGCGAACTCCCAGGCGATAGCGCGCTGCGCGACCTGATGCTGGTAGCGCTCGCGCGGATGGTCGACTTTGTTGAGCGCCAGCAGCACCTGCGCGGTATCGTCGGTGTCGGGATAAAACTCGTTGTTGAACTCGAAGTACCAGCCGCCGGGCTCGCAATTGCGCACCTTGACGGCCCAATCGCCCTTGTGGCGGACCTCCTTCGAGAGGAGCCAATCGGCGGCCTTGATCATGCGCGGATCTGTGCGCGCCACGCCGGCCTCGCCGAGGGCATAGACGGCCTGCGCCGTATCCCACACCGGCGAGACGCAGGGCGTCATGCGGAAGGTGGATTCGGGCATCTCCGGCGTGGGCGGCTGCTCGATGCCGAGCTTCTCGAATTCGTCGCGGGCGCGGATGACCTGGGGGTCGTCTTCGGAATAACCAAGGCAGCGCAGCGCGATGATGGCGTTGAGCATGGCGGGATAGATGGCGCCCAAGCCATCGGACATCTCCAGACGCTCCAGCAGCCACTTTTCCGCGCGTTTCAGGGCCAGTTTGCGCACCGGCCGCAGATGCACCGCTTCGGCAAAATGGAGAATGCGGTCCACTATGATGAAGAAGTTCCGCCACGACAACCATGCCCGGCCGTCCAACTGCAAGCGCAGGTCGGAGTTGGCGCGTCCGCCCACAAACAGCTCGTCGATTCCCTGCTCCGGCGGAATCCTCTTGTACGGCTTCTTGGCGTACATGATGGCCAGAGGGACGAGGATGCCGCGCGACCACGACGAGATCTCGTAGATATTGAAGTAAAACCAGCGGGGAAAGAGGACGATCTCCGGCGGTATGGCAGGCACGGCATGGTAGTCGTACTGCCCGACACCGCATAGATACATCTTGGTGAAGGTGTTGCAAGCGGTGACGCCGCCGTGGGCCAGAGCCCATTCGCGGCACTTGACGAGCCGCAGATCGTCAACCGGTATCCCCATCAGCTTTGCCGAAAAATAGCACTTGACTGAGAGCGAGATGTTGCCCGGTCCGCCGGGATAGATGCTCCAGCTTCCATCCTCGTTCTGGTAGCGCATCATCTCCGTGAGCGCGCCTCGGAGCCGGCCGGGATCGCCGCTTTCCAGCAAGGTGTGCAGCAGGATGTAGTCGGCCTCGAGCATCGCGTCGGCCTCGAGCTCGCTGCACCAGTAGCCTTCGGGGTGCTGCAGCCCAAGAAGAAAATCCCTCGCGCGCGCCATCGCGGACTCCACCGACGAAAGATCCGCGTCGATGCGGCCAAACCGTGGTGCGGCGACGGATTGCGCGGTTGTCGATTTCTGTGCCTGTGGATTCATACGATCCTGGTGCCGTCGACGCCGGCCGAATGAAATCACTTGACTGGAATGGGGTCTTGCGCGCCCACGCTGCCGATGGCTTGGACGATCTCGGGAGGCAGGCCGAAGCGGACGTTTTCCGGCATGACCTCCACTTCTTCGACGTTTTCAAACCCGTTTTGCCGCAAATAGCTCACAACATCTTCCACCAGAACCTCGGGCGCCTAGGCGCCTGCCGTGACCGCGACGTTCTCTACTCCTTCGAGCCATGCAGGGTCAATCGCTTGCGAGTTGTCGATCAAGTAGCCGATGGTTCCCAGGTTGCGGGAAACCTCGACCAGGCGGTTGGAGTTGGAACTGTTCGTGGAACCCACAACCAATACCAACCCGGCATTGTGAGCCACGTTGCGCACCGCCACTTGGCGGTTTTCCGTGGCGTAGCAGATGTCTTGCGAGTGCGGCCCCACGATGTTGGGAAACTTGAGCTTCAAGGCATGAATGATGTCACGCGCCTCATCCAAACTCAGCGTGGTCTGGGTGAGGTAGGCGACGCGGTTGGGATCGGAAACCTGGAGCGCTTCGACCTCCGCGACGGTGGAAACAACCTGGGTGGCGCCGGGCGCTTCGCCGAGCGTACCCTCGATCTCGTCGTGGTCGCGATGGCCGATCAGCACTAGCGAGTAGCCCTGCTTGGCAAATTTGACGGCCTCGAAATGGACCTTGGTGACCAGCGGGCAGGTGGCGTCGATCACTTTCAAATTGCGGGCCTTGCTCATCTCGCGAACAGCCGGCGAGACCCCGTGCGCCGAGTAGATCACCCTTTGTCCTTCGGGAACTTCGCCAATCTCATGGACAAAAATCGCGCCTCTTTCCGCCAGCTCGTTGACAACGTACCGGTTATGGACGATTTCGCGGCGCACGTAGATGGGCGCGCCGAAGGTTTCGAGGGCGATTTTTACCACGTCGATAGCGCGCACCACGCCGGCGCAAAAGCCGCGCGGCTTGAGCAACAAGACCCTTTTCTGACGGGGAAATGCGCCGGGGGACGTGTGATGGGGAATGGATTCGGCAACAGGACTCATCACACCCTTAAGTATACCAAGGGGCGGGACGGAGCGACAGGGCGGAAACCGTAACGCGCAGCAGGGGTGTACGGGATGACAAGGGCCACGCGGGTAGGGGGTAACGAGCAGGGTAGCTGTCCAGAAACGGCTCGAGTCGGCGCAACCGAGGCGAGTCGGTTGCCGCGCCGACACGAACCTCCTCCTTGCATCGAAGGGACTTGGCCTCGGCAAGCGAGGGACATCTCTCTGGCCAAGGGCCAGCGTGTGGGGAATCGGTCTAGTGGCGGTTGGCTGCTTCGGCGGCCAGCCGGATCTCGCGCTTTGCGTCCTCGAGTAGCGCCTTGGCCTTGGCGGCATGGCCGCCCATGTCCCATTCGTTGGCCTGCTGCGCCGCAGTGATGCGGTCGTACGCCTGGTTGATCAGATCCTGCGCCGCCCTGAGGTTGGGATGCCTGGGCCCTTGTGCGATCAGCACGCCGCCGGCCAATGTGGCCAAACCGAGAATGGAGCTCAATACAAGCTTGCCGTGAGTCATAGAAAACCTCCGCAAGACACCATACCAGATGCCCGGTGCGGGTCAATAGGAAAAGATGAAGATCGGATCAAACGCGGCGGACAAGCTCGATTCTTCGGCGCTCCTTCGGGGTCGTTTCCACTTGCGCGACGTTATGCGTGGTAGGCCCGATCCGCCGAAGCATCCGCGCTGTTGAGAATGATCGAAAGCCTCATGCCGAGCGCTTCAAGAACTGACGAGAGCGTTTCGAACGTAGGGTTGCCCTGCTCGGAGAAAGAGCGGTAAAGAGTCTCGCGCTGAACGCCGGCGTCCTTGGCGACGCGGGACATTTGGCGAGCCTGCGCCACGTTCCTGAGCGCCTTGAGAAATGCCTGCGGTGAGTCGTCTAGAGCCGCGTTCAGGTAAGCCGACGCTTCGACCGGGTCTTCGAGCGCAGTCAGTAGAGACTGCCGATACGAGGTGGTTCTACTCATGTTTCCTCCGCATGCGGATGGCTAGGGCCGCGCCGGATCAGGCCCATATTCATTCCTTCCCTTGGTGCCGCGGAGGAAGGCAAGGACAATTGCCGGAGCTAAAAGAAAGTTCAGCGGCGCAAAGATGCCGTTCATCCCAAGGTCGTGCCATCGTCTCGCTCCCGCCGCAACGAAAACGATGAGGGTTGCAAGGCAGGCCAGGAAAAGAGCAAAGTCGGCGAAGGCGCTGAATCCGTCGATGACTGGAGTTATAGAACCACCACTGATGCCGTTCCCAAAACCAAGTGCGATCTTACGTCCCCACAGATAGTCGACTGCGACAGCGGAAACATAAATGCATTGGACGAGCAAGAAGCTGGCGGCCATCCTCAGCGCGTAGGCACAGCGTTTCATCCGGCCGCTGAAAGAGATCCAGAAGAGCGCGGGCGCTTTCTGGTTCCTGGGGTTGGCGCCATACTGGTTTGGCCCCGCATCTGGACGGAAGAGAGCCGGAAGCACCTGCGGGAGAAGGAAGAGGACCAAAAGGTCGAACGGCTCTGCGCGCAGCAAGTCGGGCCATCGTTCAGCTCCCGATGTGACCAGAACCCATTGGGGGAAAGATACCCAGTTTTGCAGCATTCCTGTCTGCGCGAGCGGGGTCGTCCTGTATTGCGTTGCATACACCGGGAATTCCATCACGTCCAAGGCGCGAAACGGGACCCAGAGACCAAACAGACCGATAACACCGAGCGCTCCGCTCCTCCCTGCGTCGTGCCATCGCTTGGCGGCTGATGTAATGAGAAGCCATTGAATGACAATAAGCAGCAAGAGCAAAAAAAGATTAAAGAATCCGTACGCGTAGAGCAACCGATCAAGAATGCCTGAAGTGACGCAAAGCAAGATCGACACTCGAAGCAGATATTCCCTTCTCGAAACCCTTCCTCGAAACCAAAAGAGGGTTTTCTCGTGCACGTCCGATGGTTTTGGAGCTTCCTCCCAATTCTCTTGCGGGCCCAAACCGAGGATTGACATGTCTTTCGTCCTTTCTCTGGCAAGGCAGCGGACCGCCGACTTTCTCGGGACGCCCGGGCAGAGCCGATTGCTTCGATCAGCATCAGCTGCTTGACCCGGACCCCAGCAAACAACGAACCTAAATTGGTCTTCTAAGCGCCCATTCTACGCCGAGAAGCAATTATGTTGAAGGGATTTGCTCGAGAACGTGCGAGTGGAACTGGCCAGGACCGAGGGGTGAACGCGATTGCTGGGACAAGCTCGAACATCGGCGCAGTTTTCCTCAGTCAACCTGGGTTTCAACCGCCCGCCGAACGGCACGCTGATTCTCTTCCCAGCTAGAATTCAATGTAGCTATGTCTGAATTTACCCACCTGCATTTGCATACGGAGTACTCGCTGCTGGACGGCGCGTGCGGCGTGAAGGAGCTGGTCGATCGCGTGGCGGCGCTGGGGCAGAAGGCCGTAGCCATGACGGACCACGGCAATATCTACGGGGCGGTGCACTTTTTCGAGGCGGCGAAGGAAAGAGGAATCAAGCCGATCCTGGGCTGCGAGCTCTACGTGTGCAAGGGAGAAGACCATCGCGTGGAGGCCGCGAAGCAAGCGAACGGCAATGGCTCCGCGGGCGACGGGTCGACAAGCAAAGGCGCAGCGAGCAACAGCGCTACGATCCGGCCGTCGCTGGGAAGCTCGCGGGAGTCCGAGTACAACCACTTGCTGGTGCTGGCGGAGAACGAAGAGGGATACCGGAATCTGATCCGGCTCACGTCGGAAGCGAGCCTGCACGGGTTTTATCGCCGGCCGCGCGTCAGCAAGAAGTATCTCGCCGAGAATGCCAAGGGACTGATCGGTTTTTCCGGGTGCCTGAGCGGCGAGCTGTGCGAAGAGCTGGTGGCGGGCCGGTTCGGCGCGGCGGCGAACGTTGCGCTGCAATACCAGGAAATCTTCGGCAAAGGGAATTTCTTCCTGGAGATTCAGGATCAGGGGCTCGAGGATGAGCGGAAGATTCGTGCGGATTTTTTCCGGCTCGAAAAGGAGCTGGCAATTCCGCTGGTGGCGACGAACGATTCGCATTACCTGTGCGGAGAAGACTCGCATGCGCACGACGTGATGCTCTGTGTGCAGACCGGCGCCAAGATTCACGACGCCGATCGCTTCAAGTTCGACAGCGACCAGTTTTTTGTCAAAGGCGCCGACGAGATGGCGCGCCTATTCAAGGACACGCCGGCGGCGATCCAGCGCACCATGGAAATTGCCGAGCGCTGCAGCCTGAAACTCGCGAAGATCGACAATCCCTTCCCCGAGTTCGCGGTCCCGGCGGGACACACCGTCGACAGCTACTTCGAGGAGGTGTGCCGCGCAGGCTACAAGAAGCGGATGGAGACGGCAATTCGCCGGCTGGAGGTGCGCGGCGAACTGCGCACGCCCATTCAGGAATACGACGCGCGGCTGGAGCGGGAGATCGCGATCATCAAGCAGATGAAGTACGCAGGGTACTTCCTGATCGTGTGGGACTTCATCAAGTACGCGCGCGACCACGGCATTCCGGTGGGGCCGGGACGCGGCTCTGCAGCCGGCTCGCTCGTCGCCTACGCCATGGAGATCACCAACATCGATCCGCTGCAGGGCGGGCTGCTATTCGAGCGCTTCCTGAATCCGGAGCGCATCTCGCTGCCAGATATCGACGTGGACTTCTGCATGAACCGGCGCGGCGAGGTGATCGATTACGTGACGCGCAAGTACGGGCGTGATCAGGTGGCGCAGATCATCACCTTCAACACGATGTTGGCCAAGGCGTCGATCAAGGACTGCGGGCGCGCGCTCGACATGCCGTACGGCGACGTGGACCGCATCGCCAAGCTGGTGCCGGCCACGCTGGGCATGACGCTGGACAAGGCGCTCGAAGAATCTCCCGACCTGCGCAAGGTGTACGACAACGACAAGCTGATTCGGGAGCTGATCGACACAGCGAAAAAGCTGGAGGGGCTGGTGCGCGGCTCGGGCGTGCACGCGGCCGGCGTGGTGATTGCCCCGCGCGCTCTGATCGACTTGGTGCCGCTGGCGAAGACCAAGAACGACGAAATCGTGACCGCCTACGACATGAAGGCCGTGGAGAAGCTGGGCCTGCTGAAGATGGACTTCCTGGGCCTGACCACGCTCACGATCATCGACGACTGTGTGAAGCTGATCGAGCAGTATCGCGGCGAAAGGCTCGATATGGAAGCGATTCCGCCCAGCGACGAGGAGACATTCAAGAAGGTGTTCCACTCTGCTCTGACATCGGGCGTGTTTCAGTTTGAGTCGGGCGGGATGCGCGACGTGCTGCGCCGCTACAAGCCGGACACGGTGGAAGATCTGACGGCGCTGAATGCGCTGTTCCGGCCGGGACCGATCCAGGGCGGCATGATCGACGACTTTATCGAGCGCAAGTGGGGCCGGCGCACGGTGGAATACGCGCTGCCGGAGCTCGAGGGGATTCTGGAAGAGACACTGGGCGTGATCGTCTACCAAGAGCAGGTGATGCAGATTGCCAATGTTCTGGCCAGCTACTCGCTGGGCGAAGCCGACCTGCTGCGGCGCGCCATGGGCAAGAAAGATCCCAAGGAGATGGCCAAGCAGCGCGACCGGTTTATCGATGGCGCGGTGACGCTGGGACACCCGAAGGAGATTGTGGCCGATATCTTCGACCAGATGGATAAGTTCGCCGGGTATGGGTTCAACAAGTCGCACGCCGCCGCGTATGCATTGCTGGCCTATCAGACGGCGTACTTGAAGACGCATTATCCGGTGGAGTTCATGGCGGCGCTGCTGACGTCGGAGACATCGAAGCCCGACAGCGTGGTGAAGTATATCGGCGAGTGCCGCGAGATGGGGATTCGCGTGGAGCCGCCGGATGTGCAGGTTTCCGGCGCGCAGTTTACGCCGCACGGCGAGGCGATCCGCTTCGGGCTGGCGGCGGTAAAGAATGTCGGCGGCAACGCCATCGAATCGATCCTGAAGGCGCGCTCCGAGGCGGGCGGGCGGTTCAAGAGCTTTTGGGAGTTCTGCGAGAAGGTCGATCTGCGCGTGATGAACAAGCGCGTGATCGAGTCGCTGATCAAGGCCGGCGCGCTGGATTCGCTGGGTACGCGTGGGCAGCTCGACAAGGCAATCGACAAGGCCATGGAGCGCGCGCAGAAGGCGCAGCGCGATCGGGCGCAGGGACAGAGCGGGTTGTTTGGGCTTTTCGACGAGACGCCGGCGCGCGGGCGCAACGCCGACACTTTGCCGCACGTTGCCGACTGGG
>Ga0187784_10004368_pt1 | contig 11438 bp, 11 predicted proteins | sample 1015_SJ02_MP15_2_FD_132964 | JGI IMG/M metagenome (GOLD analysis project Ga0187784, IMG submission 132964) | Tropical peat soil microbial communities from peatlands in Department of Meta, Colombia - 1015_SJ02_MP15_20_MG | ecosystem: Environmental > Terrestrial > Soil > Wetlands > Peat | place... | reverse complement strand
TGCCGTATTCATCGATGGCAATTTTTGGCATGGATGGCGCTTTCCACTGTGGAAGCGCAAGCTCTCCGAAAAATGGGCCTTGAAAATCGAATCGAATCGTGCTCGCGACCGGAGGAATTTTCGGCATCTTCGCGGGCGTGGCTGGAAGGTGGTTCGACTCTGGGAACATCAGGTCGAGCAGAACCCGACCAAATGCGTGGAGCGAGTGATTAGAACTCTTAGACGTGTTGGCGGCTAGCGTCGTTGATATTGCTGCGAGCCGCTCGGGCGGCCAACGGTCGCGTAGCGACCGGCCAACACTCGAATTGGTGACGTTGCCGAAACGCTTGGCTTACTCCTTTTGCAAGGAGCGGCAGCCGTCGCGCGCACTGCCGATGTAGGGCTCGACGCGATAGCAACGCTGTTGCGGAAATTCGACGTGAAACGGCTTCTTGCGAACAGCTTTTATGTGCAGGTGGGCTCTCGAAAAAAGTGGTCGTGGCAGGATTCGAACGACTATCGAATTCCCCGGCGGAAACCTCTGATTCGGAGGAAAGCGGCGCAGAATCCGGCGCACTCAAAGCCGATTCGGCAATCTTGGCAGACCCGCAACTGGCCCGAATCGTACGCGCTTGGCCCGGTCTGCCGGCGGACTTGAAGCGGAGGATTCTCACCCTGATCAAAGGCGCGGCGGGCTAGTTGGCAACTGCCATTCACGGTCTGAAAAAGAGAATCAGTGACGCAATCGTGCCGATGGCAGCAGATCCAGCCGCAATCAATAAAACGCAGCCGGATCGGTCGAATGCGTCTCCTTCCTGACCAGCCCAATTCTCGATTGGCTCTCCCCAACGTCGGTGGAACCAATAGTCCATCTCAATGAGCTTGTAACTCAAAATCCGATCCGTGGTCCGTAGAAGCGCAGCTAGGTAAAGGTCGGAATAGGCCGGGTGGGGCTTGAATGACGCCAGACGCATTTTCTCTAGGGTTTCGCGCATGTCGCGACGGAGCACTCTGTACGTCTTTGCAAACTGCGGCTTGACGTTGCAGTTCCTGAACAAGTCCTGGAGTTGAAGCAGGTTTCCTGCGATCAGCTCATCCTCGTGCCGTCGAATCAGGGCTCGTTCCTGCTCAGAAAGCGGAGCAAGAAAATCGTCGGGCAAGCGAGGCCATTTGTTCAGAAAATCGTTCCGCAACGGAGCGGGCATGGCTCGACCCAAAGAATTGCGTTGCTCCTCCGCGCCGACACAGCAAAGTAGCGGCGCGTCTCGTCGGTGATGACCAGTTTGCGCCGCTGGCGGCCTGTGGTCAAAAGGTATTTGGAATCCAAGCTAATCAAGCTAGGGTCCGTCGAGCTTGCCAGCTTGACGTACGGCATTGCGAGAGGCTGCGGAAGGAAACCGCTTGCGAGGTAAGGATTTGGATGCGGGCCGCAGACCGGCCTAACGAGCGGCTTTCGGCCCCGGCGAGGCCCCCCACACTTTGCGGGCGTCGACTATCTACTCAGGCGGGGATTTTTTCCCGCAAAAACGTTTTGCATGTGTGGCCTCGACTGCGCGATAGGTCGGTGGTTTCGCCTGAGGAGCGGCGTATGATTGGTTGATCGGGTTGCTGTTCGGCGGTCATGACGCCGGGCGGCCAAGCGGACCGGGCGCGCGGCGATGTACTACGTTCCGTCGCCCCACCCGGACCGGCCCGACTCGCCGAGAACGTAGCATGTCGGACGCCAAGCCCGAGCGGCCGTTACTCGCTAGCCTCTTCGAGGCGCTGGGAGTACCCCCAGTACCAACGCCGGAACAGCTCGCGCGGCAGATCCGCGAGCCCGGACCGGTCGACATGCGCAGTCAAGATCAAAAGCTGCACCAAGCGCTGGCCGACGTCGAAGACCTCAAATCCCAGGTAAAAGCGCTGAAGTCCGCGAAGGGTTCCACAAGGCCGAACGAGGCAAGAAAGCGCCCGAAGGTCAGACGATTTGGCTGTCTGCGCTGTTGAAGCACCACAAGTACGACAACGGAATCTGCGGGAACGATGACCCGATCGCCTGTAGTGACATGGAGAAACCCTATGGGGTCCCCAAAGCAACTGCTAGTAGGTACTTCAAAAAGTACTTCGGTTCACACAATGGCTATGTGATCAAGTGCCGAGACAAAGGGACGCTCGCTGCCTTCCTCAAGATACTAACGGGCGAGTTCTCATTGGCGCGCCCCAATGTGGACCCGCGGCGCGACGCCGAGGAAAACGGCGACGACGAATAGCTCTGTCGCCCGATCCACCGTTCCACCGTTCCACTCAAATCCGGAACAGGATTTCGTTTTTCTGGCCGCAACAAGCCCCTGCGATTTCCGGCGTTACGCTGCGAGTCCCGCCCTCTTCCACGTTTTTTGTGGAACGTGCCCAACGGGTATGCGAGCCGCAATTCGCGGCGAGCGATTCGTTGAGGCAAATGACGATGATCGCAGAGAACGAAACTGCCAAGCCGGCCTTGGCTCTCCGGCCACGCGAGGCGGCAAAAGCGCTAGGCGTCAGTGAACGAACCTTGTGGGGATGGACTCACGCGGGGACCGTGCCTTACGTGCGGGTTGGCCGGACCATTCTCTACCCCGTCGATGCCCTGCGCGATTGGCTCAAGCAGCGATCGGAGCCAGTGAAGGGGGGCGAAAATGTCCCCCGTTAATAAACGTGTCTACGTCGTTGAACGTGTGGAAGCGGCCAAATCGCTCTGGTCGATTGGATTGAAGGGGCTCGCCTGGCCGAACGGTTCGGAAGACCTGCGCATGGCCCGCTTTCAAGCCGTGAAGGGCAAGGAAGTCATGGTTCTGCCGGCAAACAATCAAGCGGGACGGGAGCACGCAAAATCAGTTTTGGCCGCCCTGGCGACGTTGCAACCGCCTCCTGCGGTCAAAGTGGTCGAACTGCCAAGGGTTCCAGACGGCGGGGATGTCCTCGATTGGATCAACGGGCACGGGGACGCTGCGGAGCCGGCTGAACTGCGGAGACAACTTGAAACGCTCGCCGATCAAGCCGAGGCACTCAAGCTGTCGTCAAATGAGACGACGCGTCGCGTCTGTACCGTGCGGCTCTCCGATGCCGCCTCGCGACCCGTGGAGTGGCTTTGGCCTGGCAGAATCCCGAGCGGCAAGGTCACGCTACTCAGCGGCGATCCGGGGCTCGGCAAAAGCTATCTCACGCTGAGCATGGCGGCGCATGTCAGCCGTGGGAGCGTGTGGCCCGATCGCGCGGCGGCTCCGTCGCTTGGCACCGTCATCCTGTTCTCTGCCGAGGACGACGTTGAGGATACGATCCGCCCGCGGCTCGAGCTGATGGGGGCAGACCTCTCGGCGATCGTCGCGGTAAACGGCGTCCGGTGTGCTGACGGCGGCCGTCGAGAATTCAATCTGGTGGACGATCTCGACCCGCTCAAAGACCTGCTGCGCGAGCATCCGAATTCTCGCCTTTTGGTGGTCGATCCGATTTCGGCTTACTGCGGGCGGACTGAATCACACAAGAACGCCGAGGTCCGAGCGATGCTGGCCCCGCTGGCAACGCTGGCTGCCGAGCATGGCGTTGCGATCGTTGCCGTCACTCACCTATCAAAAGGCGTCGGCGGTAAGGCCGTCTATCGCTCATCGGGATCGCTTGCGTTCGCGGCGGCCGCGCGGGCCGTGTGGCACGTCGGACGGGACCGCGACGATCCGACCCGAAGGTTACTTCTCCCAGTAAAGATGAATCTTTCGCCTGATCCTACGGGCATGGCCTACCGAATCCTCGACGGCTGCGTTGTGTGGGAGACTGAGCCGGTCGCAATGACCGCCGATGATCTCTTGGCATCGGAGACGGACCATCAGCCAGGAGACCCCACCGAGCGCGAGCAGGCCGGAGACTGGCTGCACGAGCTATTGGCCGCCGGCCCGCTTCCGGCCGGCGACGTCCAGAAGCAAGCGCGGGATTGCGGATTCAGCGGTGCAACTCTGCGGCGGGCGAAAAAGGCCCTTCGCGTCGTGGTCAAGCGGGAAGGGTTTGGGGCCGATGGCAAATGGCACTGGGCTCTGCCGACGTTCATAGATGCTCACCCGGCCCATAGATGCTCACCCGAGGACGTGAGCACCTATGACGAGAATGAGCACCTATGGGATCCCTTCACTGAAGAGGGACAAACGTGACGCCCCGTGACGCTCAAAGCGGGCGACCGCGTAGACACGGCCCCGCAGCATCGCGTAGGAAGCGTTCCGATCGACAACGAGACTCAAAGCACGTCCGAGGGTTGCCGATGCAACCGGAGCGATTCTCTCAAGCCAAAATGAGTCGTGCGGCAGAATGCGAAATCTTGCGATTGATACTTGACGAAATGGTAAGTAAGGCTAGAATCGGTCCATCATGGGCAAACCGTTGACCGATCAACTCAGGCAGGCAATCGCCCAGTCGGGCATGACCCGATATGAGATCGCGAAGCGGACAGGGATCTCTGAAGCCACTCTATCCCGGTTCTTCACTGGCGTCCGTCCCGGCTTGTCGATGCAGGCCCTCGACGCCCTGGGCGAGTGTTTGGGACTCAAGATCGTTTCGGGGCGGAAGCCCAGCAAGCGGAAAGGCAAGTAGGTTATGGCCAGTGTTGTAAATGATCCGAACGGGCGCAAGCGGATTCTCTTCCAGTTGGACGGCCCCCGGAAACCGATCCGCCTGGGCAAGATGACGCAGCGGGCGGCGGAGAGCATCAAGGCCCACGTGGAGCATTTGATCGAATCCAAGCTGACGGGGCGCGCCCTCGACGCCGAAACGGCGAGTTGGGTTGGCAAGCTGCACCCCAAGCTGGCGAAAAAGTTAGTCCGCGTCGGGCTGATCGAGAAGCGGCAACCAAGGGAATCGACGACGCTCGGGCCGTTCATCCGGGCGCATGTTGAAGGCCGGGCCGATTTGAAACCCGCGTCGAAGGTCGTCCGGGGGCAGGTGGTCCGCGACCTGACGGAATTCTTTGGCGACTCGCGCGATGTGCGGACCATCACGCCGGGAGACGGCGACACGTTCAAGCAATTCCTGATCGGCCGGGGACTCGCCGCGTCTACGGTTCACAAGCGGCTGCAAGTGGCCCGCTCGTTCTTCCATGCACTCCGGCGACACAAGTTGATCGACGAAAACCCCTTTGAGGGAGTCACGGCAGCGGCGACCGGAATTCGGGACAAGCAACGGTTCGTCACGCGAGAGGAAATCGACAAGGTGCTAGAGCACTGCCCCGATCACCACTGGCGCGTGATCGTGGCGCTTTCCCGGTACGGCGGGTTGCGATGCCCCTCCGAAGTCCTGTCGCTTCGCTGGCAGGACGTGAATTGGGCCGATGATCGGATCATCGTGCAGTCGCCAAAAACGGAGCACCACGCGGGCAAGGCGACACGGACCATTCCCCTGTTCCCGGAAATCCGCCACCACCTTGAACGAGCGTTCGACTTGGCGTCGGAAGGGGCCGTCTACGTCGTGGACGAGCGGTTCCGTAAGGCCGCGATGGGGCCGGGCGGATGGATGAATGCCAACCTGCGCACGACGTTTGAGAAGATCGTCCGGCGGGCCGGACTACAGCCGTGGCCGCGACTCTTCCACAACCTCCGTGCGAGCCGGGAAACAGAGTTGGTCAAACAGTTCCCTGTGCAGGTCGTCACGAGCTGGCTTGGCAACACTCCGCGAGTGGCCGTCCAGCACTACTTGATGGTTCGGGAAGAGGACTTTGAAAGAGCCGTCGCGGGCAGCGATTCAAAAGCGGCGCAAAAAGCGGCGCAGCAAACGCACGCGGGGTGCCGCAACATACCGCCGGCCGAACTGCCCGCGCAAGAAAAAACCCCGGAACATCCGGGGTTCGCGACACATCGCGACGAATCGCGAAATGCCGAGATGGTCGTGGCAGGATTCGAACCTGCGACCCCATCGATGTGAGCGATGTGCGCTAACCAGCTGCGCTACACGACCGGTCTGGACGGAATTTTACAGCAGACACCGGGCCGTCGGAAGTCCCGTTACGCCTCTCTGGGAGATGGGCTGCTCGCGAGACGTTTCAGCTCCGGCGCGAGGCGCTGCATTCCTTCGGCGACCGAGACGAGCGGCTTGTAGCCGAGATCCCGTTGCGCGCGGGCGATTTGATACGTGTGTGAGCCGCTGAGCTGCTGAGCGAGGAACCGCGTCATCGGCGGCTCGGCCGACACTTGCAGGGCCGTGTAGATTGCTTCAAAGATTCCGCCGAGCGTGTAAGCCGCTCTGCTGGAAATCGATTTGCGCACGCGGGGCAAACCGGCAAGCGCCAGCAGTTCGTCGATCCAATTCCAAAGATTCACCGGTTCGGGCTCGTTGATGAAATAGGCTTTGCCGGCCGCCAGCGATCCGGGCGCGAGGACGTTGGCCGCCTGCAAATGCGCGGCGGCCGCGTTCTCGACGTACGACATCGAAATGACGTTGTGGCCCGGCCCCACGCGGCGTAAACGTCCGGAGCGGGCCCGCGCGATCAACCGCGGGATGAGATGATTGTCCCGCGGCCCCCAAATCAAATGCGGCCGCAGCGACACGGTCGATAGGCCACTTGGGCCATTTGCCGCAAGGACCTCACGCTCCGCCAGCGCCTTGGTGTGCGGATAGTGGCACAGATAGCGAGGCGCGTATGGATAACTCTCATCGACGTTGACGTGATCGGTCCCGTCGTAGATCACGCTGGGAGAACTCGTGTAAACGAGCCGCGACACCTGGTGCTTGCGGCACGCGTCGAGAATGTGCCGCGTGCCGAGGGTGTTGGTCTCGTAGTAGAGCTTCCACGGCCCCCAGATTCCGGGGACAGCCGCGACGTGGAACACGGCGTCGACATCGCGGCAGGCTCGCTCGACGCTGGCAGGATCGCGGATGTCGCCCGCTTGCCATTCGACTCCCAATTCGCCCAAGCGCGGGTGCGGGTGGCGCGAAATGACGCGCACGGTGTCGCCGCGGGCGACGAGCTGCTCGGTGATATAGAGGCCCAGAAAACCCGCGCCGCCCGTAACCAGCGCCTTCATGGCTGGCCGTGCAGCGCGTTGGCGGCCCAGAGCGCGAGCCGCTCGCGGTTGATTTTTGAATTGTGCCGCAGATCGACGGGGAGCGAGCGATGGAACAGGACCGTGTGGATGTCGAGCGTGAGGGGATTGGCCGCCGCCAGATCGCGCAGCTCGGCCGCGAATTTCTGCCGATCGGCGTTCCGCAACGGAAACTGCTTCTTTCGCGGCTCGACAACGATCACCGGCGTCTGGTCTGCGGCTTGTCCTGGTTGGGGCTTGCGAACGACTCCCACCAGCGCGCTGCGGGCCACGCGCGGATGTTCGTTGAAAATCGCCTCGCAGGGCTCGGTGAAGAGAGAACCCTTGGCCGTCGTGACGATGTGCGACTTGCGTCCGCAGTACCAGAGCCGCCCCTGGTGATCCAAGTAGCCGACGTCTCCCATCCGATGCCAGAATGGAACCGGCTCGCTGAGATCGTGGTCTTCGTGCGGGTCAGCGATTTTCGCCTCGGCTTCGGCCTGCGGGCGGCGGACGTAGCTGCGGGTGACGCTCGGTCCCTGCACAATGATCTCGCCAATCTGTCCGGCGGGGAGCTCGCGGGCCCTCTCCATCGTGGCAATCGGTCCGTGGTTGATCTCGATGATTTTGATCGTGACGCCGGGAAAGGACCGCCCGACGCACGTTCCCGCTCCCGTCCGCGTCCGCTCGGCGGTTTCTTCCAGAACTTCGCGACTGGAAATCGAGGCGACCGGAAGCGCCTCGGTCGCTCCGTAGGGGGTGTGCACCTCCGCGCACGTGCAGCCCGAGCCTTCCGGTGGAGTCGAGCGACTCGAGGCTGGCAGCTCGTCCCAGCTTTCTTTGAGAGAGCGTTCTTCCTGCAGCAGGTCGGTCAATCGCTCGAGCAAGTTCACCGGGACCGGGGCGCCCGCCGAAAAGGCCCGCTTGAGCGAGGGGAGGCCAATCTGATGCTCCTCGCAATAAGTGACGACCCTTTCCCAGAGAGCGGGGGAACCGAACGATTGTGTGACGATCTGATCGTCGATCGCTTCGACGATCCGCGCCGGACTCGCCTTGGCGGGCTTTGAGGGATTCATCGGCGGGATGACGGTGGTCGTCCCCATCGCCGCGTTAAACAGGCCGAACAGGGGAAAGCCCGACAGGTCAACTCCGCCGGGTCGAATGCCGTACTGGTCGCGAATCAGATCGACCTGCGCGTTAAACATCCCGTGTTCGTAGATGACTCCTTTGGCGGGCCCGGTGCTGCCGCTGGTGAAGATGACGGCAGCCGCATCGGTTGGCTTCATCGCGACGGGCTCGAAGGGTTGCCAGGGCGCGCGTGCCAGGCGTCGGTAGGTCGGCCCCCCCCAGAACCACCGCCTCCCCACGGTGAGATTAAATCGCGCCCGATGGAAGCGGCGGCGATTCTGCAGGCGGATGGCGTGCACCGCTGGAACAGCGAGAAAGCCTTCGGGCTCGACCTCTTCCAGACAATCGAGCACCGTGGCGATCCCCATTCCCGGATCGATCAGCACGATTACCGCGCCGGCCTTGAACGCGGCAAACACCAGCGAAACGAACTCGATGCCGAACCGCACCATCAGCACCAGCCGCGTGCCGGGAGCCACTCCCAACTGGCACAGGCCGCGGGCCACCAAGTCGCTTTCCTGGTCGAGCTGGCGGAACGTGACGTGCGAATAGGCCACGCGCCCCATCCGGTCGCGTCCCACCGGAGCGACGACCGCCCTGCCGTTGGGCAGCTGTTCGGCCGTGGCTTTCAATCGCAGCGCGATGTTCATCGAGGCAGTCACGCGATGGCTACCCGACTCAAAACTCATTTAGAACGAGGCCCGGATCAGGCTCGCGCCTTTACCGAGCTTGTAAAAAGCCCCCGCAGTATCGCCGATAATCGGCGCGGAAGCACTCGTCTGGAACAAAAAAGCCCATCTGCATGCCGGCACGCGGTTCGGGAAAACGAGCGCGCCATGGCAATTACAGGTCGCCCGGCTCGAGCGCGGCCACGTAGGGCAGGCTGCGGTGCTCGTCGTTGTAGTCAAGCCCGTAGCCAACCACGAAGACGTCGGGGATCTTGAAGCCGAAGTAATCGGGAGTCCACTGCATCTCGCGCGGGCGGTCCTTCCAAAGTAGCACCGCCGCGCGGACGCTCGCCGCCTCGGCCGTTTTGAGCCGCTCCACAATGGCCGTGAGCGTGCGGCCCGTGTCGAAAACGTCATCGACGATCAACACGTCGCGGGAGCGGACCTCGGGCAGGAGATTCAAATCGAGCGAGACGTCGGTCCCCGTCGTCGTGCGGCCGGCGTAGCTCGAAGCTCGAATCATTCCCACGCGGAGGGGCAGCTCGATCGAGCGGATCAGATCGGAAACGAGAACCAGACTGCCGGTCAGGACGCCGATGACCGTCAGGGGGCGGCCGCGATAATCGTCCGTGATTTGCCGGCCGAGCTGTGCGACCCGTTGCTGAATCTCGGGCGCCTCGATCAGTCGTCTCACGCGGACTCTCCGTTCAACTTTGCGCGATTACGTGGCGCGCCGGTTTCCGAAGAGTTCGATGTGCAGCCGGGGCGAAACACGATAGCCGCGGCGGGCCGCCTCGTCGTTCAGCCACCAGGTCTTTTCGCGCAAGGCGCCTACGTCGGTCCCCTGTGGCATGAGAAAGACACGGTCGGGAGTGACGCCGCCGATCCGGGCCACGTGTCCGTCGACGTCGGCAACGTCTGCGGGGGAGTCGATCACATATTTGAGCTGATAGCGATATTCGCGCGTCATCCGTGCGACGACGTCGGTGCGATCGCGAAGCGTTTCGTGCCGCTTCGACCAGACGGGATGCCGAGGAGTCGAGTTCGGACGCTTGGGGCTGATCGACATCAGCGCGGCCTGCGCGGGACGATGAACGGTCCCCGCGGTCTCGATCGTCACCAGCCGACCGGCACGGGTGAGACGTTCCGTCAGGGGCACGATATCGGGCTGAAGCAGCGGTTCGCCGCCGGTGATGACCACATGTTGGCAGTCGCAGGCAAGAATCCGCTCGGCGAGCGCCGGCCACGGCTCGTGCGCTCCCTCGGGCTGCCACGATGTGTACGGCGTGTCGCAGAACCAGCAGCGGAGGTTGCAGCCGGTCGTGCGCACGAAGACCGAGGGGGTGCCGGCGAACTCCCCCTCGCCTTGTATCGATTGGAAAAACTCGGCGATTCTCATGGACGGCTCGCCGCCGGGTATTCCACCGGATCGGTCAGTCCGGCCTCGGCGAATCCCTTGAGCCGCAGCCGGCACGAATCGCAACGGCCGCATGACCGGCCGTCGGAGTCGGGATCATAACAGCTGTGGGTGAGCGAGTAATCGACGCCGAGCGCGGTTCCGGTGCAGATGATTTCGGCTTTGGTCATTTGGACCAGCGGCGCGTGAATCCGCCAGGTCGATTTGCCCTCCACACCGGCTTTCGTCCCCAGGTTGGCCATTCGTTCAAAAGCAGCAAGATACTCGGGCCGGCAATCAGGGTAGCCACTGTAATCGAGCGCGTTCACGCCGATAAAGATGTCGCAGATGCCGAGCGTTTCGGCCCAGCCGAGCGCGATCGAAAGGAAAATTGTGTTGCGCGCCGGCACGTATGTGACGGGAATGCCATGGGTCATTTCCGCTTCATCGCGATCCTTGGGGACGGGCAGATCGGAAGTCAGCGCGGAGCCGCCGAACGAGCGCAAGTCGAGAGTGAAAATAACGTGCTGCCGCACGTTGGCGGCGCGGGCCACGCGGCGCGCGGCGGCCAATTCGAAGGCGTGGCGCTGGCCGTAGTCGAACGACAGAGTGTACGGATCGTAGCCGTCGCGCTTCGCGACGGCGAGAGCGGTGGCGGAATCCAATCCTCCGCTCAGCAGCACAACCGCTTTTTTTCGTTCCACCATCCGCCTGATTCCGAGGAGTCCAAAGCTCTCTCGGAGGCTAGCACGCTTTGCCCGGCCGTGCAATTTGCCGCCGGCCCGGCGCTGCGAAGTGGATAGCACGGTGCTCAAGCGGGGCTTTTCCAGGCACCGTAGGGTGGGACACAGTCCGACCACAGGCGGACGCCGGCACACCATTTGGCGATCGCACGGTGTGCCAGCGGCCGCAAAGCCGGCCTTGTCACACCCTACATCTCGACCGGCGCTCGGGCGGGGATCGTCGCCATCAGATCGTCCGCGAGCTTTTCCAAGAGCTCGTGCGTCGTGCGCAGATCGACTTGTTCGCGCGGGCCGGCATCGGCCCGGCGATAGCGGCGGAGCGTGAAGACCCCGGCTCCCTGCGATTGCAGCAGCACCTCGTAAAACGTCGTCGCGCTATCGCGTTTGTCGGGAGACTTCGAGCGGATCAACGCCTGCCGGGCGTCGACGTCGATCTCCAGCGGCCCCAGCGGCTCCATCAGATACGTGACGCGGGCACAGAAGTCCTGCGCCCACTTCTTCAGCACGTCGG
>Ga0187784_10004367_pt1 | contig 11439 bp, 10 predicted proteins | sample 1015_SJ02_MP15_2_FD_132964 | JGI IMG/M metagenome (GOLD analysis project Ga0187784, IMG submission 132964) | Tropical peat soil microbial communities from peatlands in Department of Meta, Colombia - 1015_SJ02_MP15_20_MG | ecosystem: Environmental > Terrestrial > Soil > Wetlands > Peat | place... | reverse complement strand
CGTTGACCTTGATCTTGTGCAGCGGCACGTGGCCGGGGCCTTCGATCATCACCTGGCAGCCCTTGGCCCAGGCGATCTTGGTGAGCTCGCCCAAAGTCTCCAGCTCGGCGAATTGCGCGCGGTCGTTGGCATCGCGGATCGAGCCCGGGCGCAAGCCGTCGCCGAGTGAAAATGACACGTCGTATTTGCGCATCAAGTCGCAAATCTCGTCGAAGCGCTCGTAGAGGAAGCTCTCCTTGTGATGCGCGAGGCACCACTTCGCCATGATCGAGCCGCCGCGCGAGACGATGCCGGTGACGCGGTTGGCGGTGAGATGGATGTAGGCGAGCCGCACGCCGGCGTGGATGGTGAAATAATCCACGCCCTGCTCGCATTGCTCGATCAACGTGTCCTTGTAGACCTCCCAGTCGAGCTTGACCGGATCGCCGTTGACCTTCTCCAGCGCCTGATAGATCGGCACTGTTCCGATGGGCACCGGCGCATTGCGGACGATCCATTCGCGGGTGTTGTGGATGTTCCTTCCGGTGGAAAGGTCCATCACCGTGTCGGCGCCCCAGCGGATCGCCCACACCATCTTTTCCACTTCCTCTTCCACCGACGAGGTGACGGCGGAGTTGCCGATGTTCGCATTGATCTTGGTGAGGAAGTTCCTCCCGATGATCATCGGCTCGAGTTCGGCGTGGTTGATGTTGGCGGGGATGATGGCGCGGCCGCGCGCCACTTCCGAACGCACGAATTCCGGCGTGATGAAGAGGGGTACGGAAGCGCCGAAGCTCTCGCCGTCGTCATGGGCGGCCTGCGCGCCTTCCAGCATCGTCTTGCGGCCGAGGTTCTCGCGCTCGGCGACGTAGATCATCTCCTTGGTGATGACGCCGGCGCGCGCCCATTCGAGCTGGGTGAGGGGATGGGTGCCGCTCTCAGGCGTGCCGAAGCGCGCCCCCTCTCCCCAATGGGGAGAGGGTTGGGGTGAGGGGGTACCAACATCGCGGGTTTGGTTCCCCCTCACCCGGCTCGCTTCGCTCGCCGACCTCTCCCCACTGGGGAGAGGTGAAGAAGAGGACACCGCCCGCAGCGGCTTCGGCGTGCTGGGGAAGTTGCGGGCGAGGTGCTTGCCGGTGACGTTGCCGTTGTCGACGCCCTTGATCGGCCGGCCTTCGTATTCCTCGACGCCGCCGCGTTCGCGCACCCAATCGGCACGCGTGCGCGGCAGGCCGCGTTCGACGTCGATGGTGATACTCGGGTCGGTGTAGGGGCCGGAGGGGTCGTACACCGGCACCGGCGGCTCGCCGGAGGAGGCGTCAAGCGCAATCTCGCGCAACGGCACTTTCAGCTCGGGCGCGGCGTCGGGCGTCGCATAAATCTTGCGCGAGCCGGTGATCGGGCCGGTGGTGACCTTCGGCGTGGCGAGATCGGATTGGGCCAAATGCTTGTTCATCGGTGTACTCCTGAATTTTCCGTCCGTGCCGGTTGTGCGCTTACCGGCGATAGCCCTGGAAACTGAGAAAGCCGCCGAGCACGAGAACGATGACGGCGGCAATCGGCAGTGCGGCGGATCCGGAATAGATCGTGGTGCCGAGCACGGCGGTCGTATGCGGCAGCAAAATGCGCAGGATGCCGCCGAGCACGAACAGCCAGCCGAGAACGGTGACGATGACGCGCCAGTCGGCGGTCCACGCCCGATAGGCGTTGAGCATGGCGATGCCGATGGGCAGCGCCATCAGCCCGGAGAAGTAGATCAGCGTCGGGCTGTGCACCGACTCGATGACGATCGCTTCGTAGATCGGCTCGTTGGCCAATATGCTGATGCCGATCACCACAAAGACGGGGCCGATGAGTCTGGCGATGACGACGGCCGGTTCCATCACGTTCTCCTCGATGCGGTCCTGCCCGCGGCTCGCGCGATGTCAAGCCGCGCCGCAGTCCACCTGTTGCAATGCCGATCTCGGGAACCTGCTGGCAGTGGAAGGTATTCCTGTCCCTTCGCCGGCATGACCCGGATCAGGTTCAAAGGGTTTTTCGCGGTTGCGGGTCAACGGGGCCCGGCGGCGGTCTCTCAGCTCCCTCCTTGGGAGCTCCCCTCGGAACGCAATCAATGTATGCCGACGGACGGGCGAGTCAACGCAGGGGTCGAGCGTGCAGGCGGCGGCAGGTCAGCGCAACGTCTTGTGCCGTGCCAGCGCGTCGGCCCACACTTTCGCGCGGTCATCGTCGAAGACCAGGCTCGGATCCTCCGGCACCGTCACCCAGACGCCTCGGGCCAGCTCGTTCTCGAGCTGCGCCGGCGCCCAGCCGGCGTAGCCGAAGGTAACGAGGCTCTTGCTCGGCCCCTTGCCGAGGACGATGTCGCGCAGCACGTCGGGAACGTTGCTCAGCGCCACGCGGCCGTCGATGTCGATCGTCTCCGCCCGGCGATAGTCGGCGCTGTGGACGACGAAGCCGACGGTGACATCGACCGGCCCGCCGAAAAACACCTGCACGCTGTCGTTGGCGCCGCTGGCCTCTGCGCCGAATGCCGCAAGCATCTCGGCGATCGGTCGCGCGCCGAGCGGCCGGTTGATGACGATGCCGAATGCGCCTTCACGGCCGTGTCGCGCCAGCAGGATGACGGCGTGGTCGAAGGCCGGCTGCCGCAGTTCCGGCGAGGCAACCAGCAACTGGCCGGCGAGCGACGTGGGGCCGGAAACGTCCGGTTCGGTCGGCAAGGCCGCATGCAGGAGCGTCGCCGGGAGGAATATCGCCGCGGCAATCAGAATCCGGCGCCAGTCTTTCCGTGCCAGCATGGTCGATCGCGCCTTCGCCACGCGCCGCCCCGGCCATGATCGTGCGGCGGCGAGGCCGGCGCAAGACGTGTCAACGAGCGTTCACTGGCAGACAGCGCGGGTGACGACGGTCTCGATCGGGCATTCGCCGGGCCGCGGTGGGCGCCCGTTCTGCAACGCCGTGGTGTCGCAGTGCTCCGCGGTGCGCACGTCGAGCGGGTGGCCGGAGGCGAACCCTTTGCCGCGGCAGCCGTTGGCCGCGGCGGCCTCGCAATCAGGCGCGCCATTCGGCGCTCGCGCGCACGGCTCGCGCACCTCCACCACCCGCGTGTTGGGCAGCCGCACGATGGCGGTGGCGGCGTTCTTGGTCGCCTCCATCGCGTTCTTCATCGCGTCTTGTGCGGTAGCGGCAGCGCCCTTGGTCGCTTCAACGGCGCTTTTCATGGCGTCTTGCGTCGCCGTTGCGGCGCCCTTGGCGGCGTCTGCCGCGCCTTGCGTGGCGTCGCTCGATTTTTTGTTGAAGTCCTCGACCTTGCCGCGCGTGTCTTTGATCGTTGCATCGATGAAGCTGACCGAATCGTCCCACCAAACTTTCAGCTGATGCATGAAGCCCGGCTTCTCCGTCGGAGATTGCGCGGGAACGGACGGCGCGACCGTCGCCGGCGCAGGCGGCGCCGGCTGCGTCATGGTTGGAGCGCCGGCCGGCGGCTGGCTGTCCTCGGCGGCAGCGTCGGCGGTGAAGGCCGCCCACAGCACGACCGCCAGCAGCGCCGCGAGTATGGCGCCGCACAGACACGTCGGCTTTGTGCACCTCGTCATGGTCGGCATGTCAGGCGCTAACATGTCAGGCGCTAACACGAACGGCGCCGTAGCGCGGCCCGGCAAGCTCGCGCCGCCGGTTTGCGCGCCGGCACTCAAAATACCCGCACGACGACGATAAAGCCAACAACGACGCCTATGGCGGCCAGCGCCGCCCAGAACGTCAGCCGTTCCTCGATGATGCCGCGGGCGCGGGCGCCGTAGCGGTTGAGCAGAAACGCCTCGATGTAAAATCGCACGCCGCGGGTGACGATGGAGAGCACGACGAACAAGCCGATATTGAACCCGGCGAACCCCGACGTGATGGTCACGATCTTGTAGGGGATCGGCGTCAATCCCTTGAGCAGGATGATGAGGGCGCCGTATTGCGCATAGGCCGCGCGGAACGCCTCCACCTTGTCGCCGTAGCCGTAAAGATGGATCAGCCAAAGCCCCACCGTGTCGTAGAGCACGGCGCCGATGAAATAGCCGAGAAGCCCGCCGGCGACCGACGTGACGGTGCAAAGGCCGGCGAAAGACCAGGCACGGTCGGGCCGCGCCAGGGCCATCGGGATCAGCATGATGTCGGGCGGGATCGGGAAGAACGAGCTTTCGGCGAAGGAGACGAGGCCGAGCACCCAGGCCGCGTGCGGCTTGCCTGCGGCCTCGACGCACCAATCGTAAAGGCGGCGGAGCATGGGTCGCCTGCTTAGCGGCCGCGTCAATGCTTGTCCATCCGCGAAGGCGCCAGTCATTGCGGGGCGCGCTGCTAGGCGCAAGCCCGCAATCCATCATCCCGACTGCCACAGGTTCTGGATGGACGGTTACGGTTTCCGCGCAGCGCGCGGCTGCGGATTGGCGGCGCCGGTATCAGCGCCGTTTGCGGGCGCGGCGGCCTTCGAGCACGACGATTTTGCGCCGGGCGTTGTCGTCGAGCACCTTCTTGGGCACCTTTTCGGCGATGCCCAACAGTCGCTCGCGGCGATCCATTTCCTTCCAGACGTCGTCGGGGCGGATGCCGGAAGCGATCCACAGCACCACCAGATTGTAGATGAGGTCGGCGCTTTCCTTCACGACGGAGTCGCGGTCGCCGTGCATGGAATCGATCACCACCTCGACGGCCTCCTCGGCAAGCTTTTTCGCCATTTTGCTGCGGCCCGCGCGCAAAAGCCGCGCCGTCCGCGAGGTGGACGGATCGTCGTGCCGGCAAGCCAGCGCCGCTTGGTAAAGGCGGGTGATCGAATCAGCCATAATCAAACAGAATAGCGCGATATCGTCGCAATTGTGTTAAAGACTTCGAACGATCTGAGGCGAGGGGTTCCGCGGCTTATTTGCCTTATTTGGCTTACTCCTCCTGCGCCAGCAGGCTCGCGTCGCCGCCGACGGCCGCCGTGTTGACGCTCACCACCTGCTCGGCGGCGAAGCGGCGAAGGTAATTCGGGCCGCCCGCCTTGGGGCCGGTGCCGGAGAGGCCGCTGCCGCCGAACGGCTGGCTACCCACCACGGCGCCGATCATGTTGCGGTTGACGTAGACATTGCCGTGCGCGAGGCGCGCGGCAATGTGCTCGGCCGTGCGGTCGATGCGCGAGTGGATGCCGAGCGTCAGCGCAGTGCCATTGGCTGCGACGTCGTCAAGCAAGAGGTCGAGCTCGTCGGCGCGCCAGCGCACGACATGGAGCACGGGTCCGAAAACTTCCTCCTTCAGCTCGCGCGGGCGGTCGAGCTCGATGATGGCCGGCGCGACATAGGTGCCGCCGGCGGGCGGCGGCGCGTCGCTCTCGTGGCGGAAGCGAACGCGGCCTGAGCGGTCCATCTTGGCGATCCAGTCTTCGAGGTTCTTCTTGGCGGCGGCGTCGATGACCGGACCGACATGGGTCGCCGGCCGGCGCGGATCGCCGACACTGAGCTCGCGGGTCGCGCCGATCAGCATGTCGAGCATCGATTCGGCGATGTCTTCCTGCAGGCACAGCAGCCGCAGCGCCGAGCAGCGCTGGCCGGCGGAACGGAACGCGGAGGCGATGACGTCGTCGATCACCTGCTCGGGCAGCGCGGTCGCATCGACGATCATGGCATTGATGCCGCCGGTCTCGGCGATCAGCGGCACGATCGGCCCGTTCTTCGCGGCGAGCGCCCGATTGACGGCGCGACCGACCTCGATCGAGCCGGTGAAGGCGACGCCGGCGACGTTTAGGTCGGCCACGAGGCGCGCGCCGATCCGGCCGTCGCCGGGAACAAGATGCAGCGCCGTTGCCGGCACCCCGGCCTCATGCAACAGTTCCACCGCACGCGCGGCAATGAGCGGTGTCTGCTCCGCCGGCTTCGCCACGACGGCGTTGCCGGCGGCGAGCGCCGCGCTCACTTGGCCTATGAAAATCGCCAGCGGAAAGTTCCACGGACTGATGCAGGCGAAGACGCCGCGACCGCGATACCGCAGCACGTTGTTTTCGCCGGTCACGCCCGGCATCGTCTGCGCGGCGAGGCCGCCGCGCGCCTGCGCGGCATAATAGCGGCAGTAATCGACGGCCTCGCGCAGCTCCGCCAGCGCGTCGTCAAGCGTCTTGCCGCCTTCGTTCTGCAACAGCGCAATGAGCGCGCCGCGATCGCCTTCGAGCCGGTCGGCGACGCGTTCGAGCACGGCGGCACGCTCCGCGCTCGCCGTCGCCGCCCAGGCGGGAAAACCCGCTGCGGCGGCGGCCATCGCCGCGCGCACAATCGTTTCGTCGCCCTCGCGGACGATGCCGACCGTGTGTCCGTCGATCGGCGAAATCACCGGGCGCTCGATGCCCGGCAGCGCCACGCCGTCGATGCGCGGCGCCGCTTCGGCGGCAACTGGCGTGGCGGCGCGAATCTCGGCAAGGAGCGCATCAAGGCTCGCGCGCTCGCCGAATTCGATGCCGGCGGCGTTGCACCGTTCCGGCCGATAAAGGTCGCGCGGCAACGGGATTTTTTTGTTCCGCGCGTCGCGGGGGCTTGCGATGGAGCTTCGCGGGCGACGGAGAATATCCTCGATCGGCACGTTCGGGTCGGCGGCGGCCGAAACGAATGAGGAACCGGCGCTGTTTTCCAACAGCCGCCGCACCAGGTAAGCGAGAAGGTCGCGGTGGCCGCCGACCGGCGCATAGACGCGGCACGCGGCTTCAGGCAGTTCGGCAAGAAGCGCCGCATACAGCGCTTCGCCCATACCGTGCAGGCGCTGAAACTCGAAGCCATCGACGCCGCCGGCCTCCTCGATGACGCCGGCAACCGTGAGCGCGTTGTGGGTGGCGAATTGCGGAAAAATACGGTCGCGCGCCGCCAGCAGTTTCTTCACGCAGGCCGCGTAGCAGAGATCGGTCATGGCTTTGCGGGTGAACACCGGATAGTCGCTCAATCCGCGCTCCTGCGCGCGTTTGATCTCGGTGTCCCAATAGGCGCCCTTGACCAGGCGGACGGTCAACCGTCCACGCCTCGCGATGGCAGCCTCCTCGATCCAGTCGATCACAGCCAAAACGCGCTTCTGATAAGCCTGCACCGCAAGCCCGAATCCGTCCCAGCCGTCGAGCGAGGGATCGTCAAGCGCGGTGCCGACGATCTCCAGCGATAGTTCCAGCCGGTCTGCTTCCTCGGCGTCGATGGTGAATTGCAGGTCGCGCGCTTTGGCGAGACGCGCCAGCTCGATCAGCCGCGGCGTGAGCTCCGCCAGGACGCGCTCGCGCGAAATCGCTTCGAGGCGCGGATGCAACGCCGAAAGCTTCACCGAAATGCCGGGGCGCGCCGGTAGCGCCGCATTGCCGGCGCGCGCGCCGATGGCTTCGATCGCGGCTGCGTAGGCGGTGAAATAGGTCTCGGCGTCGGTGGCAGTGCGCGCGCCCTCGCCGAGCATATCGAACGAATAACGGAAGTCGGCGTGGAAGCGGGTGCGCGCGAGCGCCTCCTCGATGGTCTGCCCGAGCACGAAATGTGCGCCGATAAGCCGCATGGCCCGACGCGTCGCCGCGCGCAAGGTCGGCAGTCCAAGCCGCCGCGCGAGGTCGTCGAGGATCGTCTGCGGCGTCTCGCCCGGATGGATGATGCGCGCGGCAATGCCGAGCGTCCACGCCGAGGCGGAGACCAGAAGCGCCGCGGATTTGATATCGCCGTCGAACCAGCGGCCGGCAGCGAGCTTGTCCTCGATCAGGCGGTCGGCGGTGGCGGCATCGGGCACGCGCAGGAGCGCTTCGGCGAGCACCATGAGCGCGAGCCCCTCTTTGGTCGAGAGCGAATAAGCGTGCAGAAAATCCTCGATGCCGCCGAGCCCGCCGGTTTTGGCGCGGATGGCTTCGATCAGGGCTCGCGCGCGGGCGTCGATCCGGCGCTCCGCAGCGTCGTTGTGGGCAACGTCGGCAAGGAGTTTGGCCGCCAAATCTTCGTCGGGCGGCGCGAACGGGGCCCGAAAAGTCCGCAACCCCGACTTTGCCGTCGTCATGGTCGGTTCCTCCGAGGCCGCGGCCGGGTCGGCGTTAATGATGCATCGCTTTCGCCCCCTTGGGCGAGCAGCTTCTGCTTGCGCTTTGCGGCGGCATGTTCTTTATCGGTCCGCAGCCAGGGAGCCGGGACGCGGGGCACGGAATTAAGGGAACGAAACGAGGAGCCGGGCATGGCCATCGTCAACCTCACGCGGCTCACCCGGTCCGCCGCTCCGGCATTGTTTGCTGCGTTCGCCGCTCCCGCATGGCTCGCCGCGCTTGCGGGTCTTGTTACCTTATCCCTGTCTTGGCCGCTCACGGCCCATGCCGAGACCGCGATCCATTTTACGCTCGACCGCAAGATCGACGGACCGGCAGCGCCCTTCTTTCTCGCCATCGACAAAGGTTACTTCAAGGCCGAAGAACTTGATGTGACCGTCGCCGCCGCTACGGACGGCGCGCATGAGGCCATCAACCGGCTAGCGACGGGCTCCTACGACATGGGCGTCGGCGACATCAACATGTTGATCAAGCTTCGTGACGCCGCCGACGCGCCGATCAAGGCGGTGTTCATCGTCTTTGACAAGCCCCCTTATGCCGTCATTGCCCGTAAAAGCCGCGGTATCGCCGTGCCGCGAGACTTGGAGGGCAAGAAGCTCGGTGCGCCGGCAGCCGATCCGACTTTCGCGCAATGGCCGATCTTCGTCAAAGCGAGCGGAATCGACGGCGCGAAAGTCGAGATCGAGAATGTCGGCTTCCCGGTGCGCGAGCCGATGCTTGCCGCCGGTGAAGTGGACGCCATCACCGGTTATTCATTCACCTCCTATGTCGACTTGAAGGATCGCGGCGTACCGGCCGACGACCTTACCGTCCTGCAGATGGCCGATTATGGGGTCGAGCTCTATGGCGACGCCATCATGGCCTCCGCGAAATTCTCTCAAGAGAAACCCGAGGCCCTGCGCGCGTTTCTGCGCGCCTATGTGAGGGCGCTGAGGGCGACGGTGCGCGATCCCGCACGTGCCGTCGATGCCATGCTCGCGCGCAACGATGCCGCCAAGAGAGATGTCGAGCTTGAGCGTTTGCGCATGGCAATCGGCGACAATATCGTCACGCCGGCGGTGAAGATGAACGGCTACGGCGATATCGACGCGAGGCGTTTTGCGACGGCGATCGATCAAATCGCACTTGCCTATCGTTTCAAGGCGAAAGACAAGGCTGCCGGTGCCTTCGACTCTTCGTTCCTACCGCCGGCCGCTGAGCGCCGCGTCGGCGATACCGCATCGCGCTGATCGATCAGGAGCGGTGGCGGGCAAGCAGGGTCGCAAGCTTTTCGATGCGCTGCGTCCAGCCGACCTCCATTCCCTTCAGATAAGCGGCGGCATAGTCGACCATCGCCGCGCCGCGTGCGCAGCATAAGCTTTGTCTTGCCGGATTCTCCGCGGCGGCCCTGAAAAAGCGATTTTGGAAATTCCGTTAGCCGGCGCGTGGGCACGCTGCAACGCTGTTGCATCAGTGGGCGGCTATGCGCGACCGCCAGTGCATGATCCGGAAAAAGCCTGCCCCCGGACTTGATCCGGGGGTGGACACCGGTTTTCCGAAAAAGATCATGCACCAACGTAAAAATCAGACCGCGATCCGTTTCCATTTAAACGGATCACGGTCTAGTTTGCTCGCGCCAGATAGGCGGCGAGTTGGTCGAGCGTGCTGGCCCAGCCGGCCTGCATGGCCACGTGGGAGGAATCGAAGGTTTTGCGCTCCGTCTCCGTCGCATTATGCGGTGACGAGCGGACGGTGAGCCTGGTCTTGCCGTCGGCTTCGTCCTCGAGTTCGACCGTGGTCAACATTTCGAGCGGCCAAGTTGGAACGATCGGGTGGCGCGTCACGTCGCCGGCTTCATTGGAGAACGAATTGATGAAGAGAAGCCGCTCCGCCGGCGCTACCTCGCGGTAGACGAACCTGCCCCACATCTTGTAGCCCTCGACCGAACGCATGCCGCAGTGAAAGGTGCCGCCGGGGCGCAGGTCCAATTTGGCGGCGATCATGGTGAAGCCCTTCGGCGGCCACCATTCGTGCATGCGTTGCGGTTCGGTCAGGGCCTGCCAGACGCGTTCGCGCGGCGCGTCGAGGGTGCGCGCGGTGACGAATTCACGGCCCTGCTGTCGTTCCCGGCCTTGCTCTTGGTCATTCGTTTGATAATTCGTCACCGGCAGCCCCAACGTCCGTTCGTGGCACCCGGGGTTATTGTGCCACAAGGATCATCCAGCCGACACCGAATTTGTCGGCAACCATGCCAAAGCGCGGCGAAAAGAACGTCTTGCCGAGCGGCATCTGTACCTGGCCGCCCTCGGCAAGACCGTTGAAAAGCCTGTCGGCTTCGGCCTCGCTGCCAACAGCAATCGAGAGCATGATGCCTTGAAAGTTCGGCTTGCCGGCATTGCGTCCGTCGGACGCCATGATCGTCGTGTCGCCGATCTGGAACTGCGAGTGCATGACTTTTTCGGCGTTTTCCAGCGTGCACATCGCCTTGTCCGGTGAGTCTTTCCAGCGCATGAGCATGGCGACCTTGGCGCCGATCGCCTTCTTATAGAATTCCAGCGCTTCATCGCAACGGCCGTCGAAATTCAGGTACGGTTGAACGTGCATGAATGACTCCCTCAGTTGGCCCCCGGACTTGATCCGGATGCGGACGCCGGCTTTCTGAAAAGATCGCGCTCCATGAATATCAGCGCGATAGTCGATTCAATCTGAAACTAACGTGCCAGCAGCGCGATCGCGCGATCGACCGCTGCTTCCGCGTGGATCCGGGTGGTGTCAAAGAGGGGGACGGGGCTGTCTTCCGGCTTCACCAGCAACATGATCTCGGTGCAGCCTAAGATTATGGCTTCGGCGCCGTGCTCGGCGAGGCGACGGATCACGGCACGGTATCGTTGGCGCGAATTGTCCTCGATGCGGCCAACCACCAGTTCGTCGTAGATGATGCGATGAACGGCAGCCCGATCGTCGGCATCAGGCACCAGCACGTCGAGGCCGAACCGGTCGTGCAGCCGCCGCTTGTAGAAATCCTGCTCCATCGTGAAGGCGGTGCCCAGGAGGCCGACAGTCTTGACGTCCTGCGCCCTTATGCGTTCCGCCGTCGGATCGGCGATGTGCAAGAGAGGCATGCGGACCGCGGCCGACACTTCGTCGGCCATGCGGTGCATCGTGTTGGTGCAGAGAAGGAAAAAATCGGCGCCGCCTCGCTCCAGGCGCCGCGCCGCTTCGATCAACAGCGTGGTCGCCTCATCCCAACGACCGGCGTGTTGCAGCGCTTCGATCTCGCCGAAATCGAACGACCACATCAGACAGCGCGCCGAATGCGCGCCGCCAAGCCGCTCGCGCACCGCTTGATTGATGATGCGGTAATATTCGGCCGAGCTTTCCCTAGTGGTCCGATTCTAACATTCGCATCCCGGTTCGGT
>Ga0187784_10004366_pt1 | contig 11440 bp, 7 predicted proteins | sample 1015_SJ02_MP15_2_FD_132964 | JGI IMG/M metagenome (GOLD analysis project Ga0187784, IMG submission 132964) | Tropical peat soil microbial communities from peatlands in Department of Meta, Colombia - 1015_SJ02_MP15_20_MG | ecosystem: Environmental > Terrestrial > Soil > Wetlands > Peat | place... | reverse complement strand
GCTGACCGAACTGACTCCCAAGCCAGAATTCGTTACCATCGCAATCGGCACGACTTTGTGGGATGTCGTCTCCATGATGAGTCCGGATGATGTCAAGGGAACACACCTCGAAAATCCCAAGGTGCAGCAAGCGTGGTTGGGCATGGTGGTGGATGCCGCGCCACAATTCTACCTGGAACATCTCAAACGGCTTCGGGCCAACGGCATTCAGCCTTATTTTGTCCCGGGCACCATCCACCAATGGGACATCATTGAGCGGCTGATCCGCAACGGTACTTACATGGGACCGGTGAACACGGCCATTTGCGCCTATGGCGGCGGCACTCTTTGGCAAAACCCGTTTGACCTGCTGCACTTTCTGCAGCGCCTTCCGCAGGGCGCAGTCCCGACCTTTTGGTCGAGCCTTCGCGGCAACATCACCGTCCAAACCCTGGGGATGATCCTTGGCCTGCATGTTCGTCTGGGCAACGAGGACAACATCTGGGGAGCGAACCGGCAACGGGCAACCACGCTCCAGCAGATTAAGAACGCGATTGAGCTGTGCAAGCGTTTCGGCCGCCGCGTGGCCACGGCAACGGAGGCGCGCAAGATCATGAAAGTCGGCACCTGGTATAACAGCGTCGAGGAGACCCTGTCTGCCCTCGGTATGCCCCCGAATCCGGTCGACTTCAACAAAGGCTTACAGCACTGGGAGACAGACGGCAAGCGCTTCGCCGCCACCATCGCTAGCGACTCGCACCCAATTGCCGCCTGCATGTTGCCACCTCAGGCGGTTGTAGAGGAGCAGAAGAAGAAAAGACCCGCCGCTTAGCGGGAACTCTGCAGGGTCCGAGCTTGCTTGGTGCGGGACCCTGCAGAAAATCTAGCCGCTTCCACCAAAACGAACCTCGAACCCGCAACTCAAGGAAAAGACCGGTTATGAAAAAACCGGGGCAAGAATAGGAAAATACCTATCAACCGGAAGACACTGCCGCCGGTCCCTGGGAATTCAGCCTTGGACACTCTGCGCGAATGGGATCCCCAATGGGGTGGGGCAAGCAGCCGGGGTGTCCCAGCACCAGCCGATTTCTGTCCATCCGGCCTCTCGCTCACGATCGCGGCGAGCGCCGCAGCGGGCTCCATCGTGAAGCGCCAGCCGATGACCGAGTTGGTGGACGCGCGCTGAGTTTTCCTTACGAACCATATTTCTCATAGAACTTGTTTGAGAACAGGGCAATGGGGTCGTACTTCTTTTTCGCCGCAAAGAAATCATCGATCTCTGGATAGCAATTCCTGAGTTGCTCCTTGGTATAGAAGAGCTGATACGGCAAGTAGTACGTGCCTCCTGTCCGGTGGGCGACATCGATGAGATCGGATGTCGTCTTCTTTAGGATCTCATTCTCCGCATCGTCGAATTTCACGTTGAAGTAGAGCACGAATCCGAACATATCTTCTTTCGCATACGGCAGGGCCGTAATCTGGTCCTTATGTACGGTGCGAATCGTGACATTCAGCAGATTGGCTTTGCTCTCCTGGACTACCTCGCGTAACCCGTCCACAAATTCCGGCATGCGAGGATAGGGAATGAAATACTCCTGCAAAATGTCAGTGTCGGCGAGCCGGTTTTTCAGGTAGGCCATATCGTCGTACATCTCTTCGTTGCGCGAGACCAGGCAAACTTCTTTTTGGCTCATGGCCTGATTGCGGGTAAGGCAATCGTGCATGTGCGGCTCGAGATATTTTTCCAGAGTCCAACGCGTCCAACGGCCTATGCTTCCCGTTTTTGAGAAGTTGATGACGAAGCGGTCGAGGGTGTTGTGACGGTTGGGCTTCATGGGCGGGAAGTCGCCATCAAAGGGAGCTTTGGTGTAGAGATGAACCGCGGTCTCCCGCAGAAAGGATTGTGGAGCTACCGAGAGCCTCCCGTAAGCCAATCCGACAGGGTCCGCGGCTTCAATGTTCGCGAGGTAGTACGAGGGGAAACTTTGGTAGTCCATGTAGACGGTCTTGCGGTCGTACATTTCATTGCGGACCACGTCCAGGTCCGCATCCAAAATCACGCCGAATAATCCGTACCCACCCAGCACGTGCCGAAAAAGATCGGAATTCTGCGTTGGGCTTGCCGAGATCACCGTTCCGTCGCTGAGCATGACCCGGATCGAGCGAACCGTAGGCGCGACCGGGCCGGGCGAGGGATCGATCCCGTGGGCGTTGATACTGAGCGTTCCTCCCACGCTGAAAATATTGATCGACTGCATGGATTTCACTGCCAGACCTTCTTTGTCCAGCAGGCGCTGCAGTTGCCACCAGCGCGCACCCGATTGGACATTCACGATTTTGCGTTCCTTATCGAGGCGGATCGCATTCAGTTGGCGCAAGTCGAGGACGAGGCCGCCGTGGGTGAAAGTCTGTCCGCCCATGCTGTGCTGCTGGCCGGCGCAGGTGATCTTCAGGTTGTGATCGCGGGCGTATTGAAGGGCGTTGCGGATGTCGTCTTCCCCCGTGATCCGGACAACGCCATAGACTGCCGTTTTGTTCAGATGGCTGGCATCGTTGACGAAACCGCCGCGCTGCTCAAAGGAGAAAGGTGGCGTCTGCGGCTCCGCAATCAGGGTGGTGGGTTTTTCCTGGTCCGGATTGGCGGGAAAGATAAAGTCGCTTTCTTTCTCTTTGTCGGGAGCGGCCCCGTAATCAAAGACCTTCTTCGCACCCATCACCAGGAACGAAGCAATAATCAGAAACAGCGGGAGCAACCAGCGGCGCAATCGTTTCAAGACGGCAGTCCTCCTCGAACGTACGGAGCGAACCGAAGCAATGACTTGTAAAGGGGAAAGGACTGCTGAATAGTACCAGCATCACCATGGCCAAACAATTCAGCACCATTCAGAGATGCGCATTTGGCTTTGCGATCTTATTTCTCGGCGTGTATTCGCTGGATTATGTTCCCGGGATCATGGATCAAAACGGGCTGATGTTCGGGCTGTTTCATATGAGCCGCCTCATTGACTTGGGACATCTCGGAGCAGGCGCCTTGGCCTTACTCGGGGCCCTCATCTCGGCGAAGGCTTCGCGGTCTTATTTTTGGCTGCTGGGCATCTGGTACACGATCGATGTGGTTACATATTTCTTCACTCATCTGCATAGCCTTCCGCTAATGAAAAACATTTTGGTGAATACGCCCCACATTCTTATCTTTATCGCGGCCTACTGGATCGCGCTCAAGGTGGACAGGCGGAAAACCGCGGTGGCCACCGTTTGAGGCGCTGGATCAAGCGGCTAAGCCGCATTGTCCTGATTGGTTTTTGTTTCCTGCTGTTGCTGATTCTCGTGGAAGTGGCCGCTGGCTGGCGCTGCCCTCAGCGGGAAGAGATTCCCGCTCCTGTGTCGCAGTCGAAGGACAGGCACGCTGTGGTTGGTGGCATCAAGGACTACTTTCGTCCCGAAGAAGAAACCTATCTCAGCGTTCCCGAGTGGTACATCGTCTGGAGCTATCAGGAGAAGGCCGATTTCCAGGAGCACGCGCCGCCCAGCGGTTTTCCTTACTTCGCTGCCGTCCGGCAGTACTGGGGCAATTATTGCTGCATCAGTCGCCTCGTCCGCCACAAGTATGGGTTTAATGCCGGCGAGCAGATCATGCTGGTAGTCATCGGAACCAGTTTTTCGGCGGAATACATTCTGAAAGGGCTTTATGAAAAAACCGTGGGACGCATCGCCGAGTGGAACAGCGGGCATCAGTTCACCGAAGAGGATTCCTACGCGTATCAGGTTGCTCGCGACTATGCCGATTTCGTCCATGTGCGGCCGTTCTACGAATTTCAATTTGCGCGGCGCGTGAAACAGTTGTGGACGGAGAATCCGTTCTGGGGCCGGCACATCTTTCGCAAGTGGGAACGCAGGGCGTTCCTCACGCTTGATTATTCCATCGAGGCCTTTTACTGCTGGCTCATTGAGAAAGCCACACATGTGAGCTACGGGTACGAGCCTGATCGTACTTATGCCTGGCTTGAGAACATCGATTCTTCTACCGTGATGCAGATTCCCCAGCTCAAGATCGGCGAAGAAATCGAGCCCCGGGGCTATATTTTGAATGCTCCACGATACCAGCCGTTCACGAACGCAGCGATAGCTGTAGTCACCCACGGTGCGCACTTCGTCGAAATCGCCGGAAACTCCGTCATCACCATCTCGGTGCTCACTCCCTCATGGAGCGGCGAAGGTCAGTCTGCCCAGCTACTGTATTCCTTTCCGATGCTCACCCGTCCGGGATGGCAACGGTTGCTGCTCCGCTGCGATGTCGGCTCCCTCGACCGTGTGCTCAGACAATTATCGGAGAAGGGAATGACCATCGAGCATATTTATGACTATTGATCTGGGCTGAAAGCCCTTTCAATACGTACAAAAAATGGCCAAAAAATCACGATTTCAAGAAGATCGAGAAGCCGCACTCGTAGCCTGGTACAAATGGGAATTCCTTCGGCGAAATGTTGGCTACGGGGAAGACCAAGACTATGCATCCTTTACCTCTGAATCTGGCAATTGGTTTCAAAACCACGGACGTTGGTACCATCAGACAAGAAGCTAACCGGAAAGCTTGAATTTCTCCGTTACCGTGATCGCCCCAGAGCGCTACAAGCTCAACTGTGCCCTCCCTCCTGCCACTGCGCCAACCGACCAATCTTTGCAGATCAAGAAGAGTTCCTCGCCTATTTGAATGATCAGGCGCCACCCGGAGATGTGTTTCGGGCGCGGCCATTTCAGTTCTGCACCCCGGCGACGCCACGGCAATCGGAAAATATCTCGACGAACTTGATAAGATCCCGCTTAAAAGGTGTGTATTAACTGATGAAAATGTGTCTTGAGCGCAATTCTGCTGATTGGCTATCTGTACGGCATCACCCGCGGGCGCAGGCTGGTAGAAGAGTTGGGCACGCATCTGGCAGGGCGCTGGTTCACGGGTCTAAGCTTCGATCAAAAAGTTCCTCATCACTCGACGTTCTCTAAGGAACCAGCACGGACGATTTCAGGAGTCGAAGCTGTTCGAGCGATGGTTTGAGCAAATCGTACGCCAGTGCGTGGAAGTGGGGTTAGTGCAGGGCAAGCATCTGTCGGTCGATGGCATGCATACTTCTGGGTGCGCGAAAGATCATCACTGCTCCGGCCAGAGCGGCCACAGCCATTCCCGCAAGTCCATACTTGAAAGATCCGGTTTGGGCGTGTAGATAGCCGAAGGCATAAGGACCGGCAAATCCTGCCACACTGCCGAAGGAGTTGATCATCCCCACGGCGGCCGCTGCGGCTGACTCGCTCAAGGTTTCGGTTGGGATCGCAAAGAAGGTCGGGAGATAGGAATAAATGTTCGCACCCAACGTGAAAAACACAACCAGAGCAAAAAGGGAACGGGGTTGGCTGATCAAGCCGATTGCTCCGATGGCTGCGAGGAATATGGGTATTGCGGAATGACAATGTCTTTCGCCGCTGCGGTCCGAATGCCAGCCGTTAACCTGCATAGCAACGAAGGTCACCAGGTAAGGAATGGCGCCCAGAACGCCGACGCGAACGTCGGACAGTCCCGAGAAACTTTTCAGCATGGTTGGAATCCAGAAAGCAAAACTGTACATGGGCAGATAGCTGATGAACGCGGCGGTGGCGAGCCGCAGAATCGTGCGCGACGTCAGGGCGTGCCAGACAGAGGTTTTTGGCGAAGAAGAGGCAGTTTCTTGGCGCAGCCTGTCCCGAATCCAGTCGCGCTGCGGCGGAGCAAGCCAGGTCGCCTGCTGGGGCCAATCCGTGAGAAAGAAGAACGAAACTGCTCCCAGCAGAATCGCGGGTATTCCTTCCAACACGAAAAGCCACCGCCAACCGGCAAAGCCAAACCAGGTATGGCCGAGAATCCAGCCGGCCACAGGAGAGCCGATCACAAACGACAGAGGAATGGCCGCCATGAAATTACTGGTGGCCTTGGCCCGGTCCTCGCGAATGAACCAATGACTCAGATAGACGATCACGCCTGGGAAGAAGGCGGCTTCCGCCGCGCCGAGCGCGAAACGAACCAGGTAGAGCTGGCCGGGCGTGCGTACCGCTGCGGTCAGCATCGTTAACAGCCCCCACGCAATCATGCTGGTACCGATCATGCGCCGGGCGCTCCAGCGTTCGACCAACAGTGCACCGGGAGTCTGGCCCGCGACGTAAGTCACGAAAAAAATTCCGATGCCCAGGCCAATAATGCGATCCGTGAATCCCAGATCGCGAGTCATGCCCAGCGCGGCGTAAGCCAGATTTGTGCGATCGATATAGTTCGCCACATAGAGGACGAAGAGAAAAGGGAGCAACCGGGCCGCAATGTGACGGCGTGTACGACCCGCCAGCTGGACCGAACTGGGCACAGCGGCACTGAGAAGAACCCCCACCCCCACTCCTCCCGGAAAAGGCTGCTTAAAGTCGGTGGAGTATAGCAAAATTCCGGGCAGCATATGAAACTTGGGTCAAGGATGAATGAGCGTAATGGCGCTGTTCGCCAATGGTGAAGAAATGCAGGTGCGAATCGCCATAATTGCGGCCCCTGACGGCTCGTGCTCTTCGAATTTGGTTGGTTTGACTGCGGCAGCGCCATATTGCTCTGCTGGTTCGCTGCGGAGAAACCATGGATCAGAAGTCGTCATTGAGCGCGCTGGGCGCATCCTGCAAAATAACCCCGCAAGCTTATTGGCGGCCGCGTGTTCTACCTCCTGGTGTTTGTTGCTGCCGCGATTGCGCCGGCGCTCATCCTCCTCCACTACGCCAGTTTGGACGGAACGCCGAAGAAGCCCTTAGAATTGTGGAACTCAAACAGGACCCTTGGCAAAGGTCGGCATTGTCCTTTCCTATTTCTTTTACACCTTGAGTGGCTCAAGGTCTGGCGGTCGCTGGAGTTTCCGTCTTGACTTGGGGAAACTGTCTGGGTGGGAACACCATCTTGTTGCACGGATTCGCGGAGGTCCGACGGAGGTTTCTTTGGTTTTCATCGAACAACCCGCATGATCTGGAGGCACGCATGGTCGTTCAGGGTCGCCTTCACTTGGAACTGACAACCGCATGGGGCGGCTCTGTTTTTCACAGCGGGCACTTGGCCGCATTTACTGCGTGGAAGGAACACATTTTGGAGATATGGCAATGATGAAACGAGCATGGAGACTGTTCTCGGTTGCGGCATTGACCATCATTTGCACCACTGGGATTTTTCATGCCCAGACGCCCGAAGATGCCTTGAAGAAGGGCTTCGAGAACCCGCCTAGCGCGGCGCGACCCCGCGTCTGGTGGCACTGGATGAATGGAAACATTACGCAGGAGGGCATCAAACTCGATCTTGAATGGATGCATCGGACGGGAATTGCGGGATTCCAGAATTTCGATGCCGCACTGCAAACGCCGCAGGTTGTCGGGAAGCGCTTGGTGTACATGACCCCGGAATGGAAGGACGCTTTCAAGTATGCGATCGGCCTCGGAGACCGGTTAGGAATGGAAATGGCGATTGCCGGTTCGCCGGGCTGGAGCGAAACGGGTGGCCCGTGGGTGACGCCGGCTCAGGGCATGAAGAAGTACGTCTGGACGGAGACGATTCTGGATGGCGGAAAGCCATTCGCCGGCAAGATCGCTCATCCTCCGAGCACCACAGGCGCCTTCCAGAATCTCGGCGCTCGTGAAGGGTTCGGGCCACCCGCTCCACAATTGCCGGAGTTTTATTCGGACGCGGTCGTGGTAGCGTTCCGGGTACCTTCTGGCTCATCTGAGCAAGCAACAGAGCAGGCCAAAATCACTTCCAGCGGCGAGGGACTGGATGCTGCAATGCTGAGTGATGGAGATCTCGAGAAAACCACCAAGGTGCCCTTTCCAACTCCCAGCTCGGATTCCTGGATTCAGTTCGAATATCCTGCACCGCATACAATTCGCGCCATAACGCTTGTAACCAAGGATCCGGGATTTATCCAAGAATTCGTCAGCGGGATTCCTACGAAGACTCTCGAAGCCAGCGACGACGGACAAAACTTCCACAAAGTAGTCAGCCTCGATCGAGGTAGAGCGCCTGAACATACGATCTCATTCGATCCTGTAACCGCCAAGTACTTTCGAATTATGTTCAAGCACAATCCACCACCACCGATTCCGGTTTGGGCCGAGGGGATGGATTTCTCTTCATTGGGGCCGCCGCCCACGGTTCCAACCTCGTACGAAGTTGCCGAATTAGCTTTGCACTCTGACCCGCGGGTGAATCACTTTGAAGAGAAGGCGGCCTTCGTTCCCGAACTCGATCTCTACGAATACGCGACTCCCCAATTCGATACCTCGATGGTGATCCGGAAGACGGACGTGATTGATCTTACGTCCAAGATGGGAACCGACGGAACTCTGGACTGGACCCCTCCGGACGGCAAATGGGTCGTGCTGCGGTTCGGTTACTCGTTGCTCGGAATAACGAACCACCCGGCAACGCCGGAAGCCACAGGACTCGAGGTCGATAAACTCGATCATCGCTACGTGAAGAACTACTTCGAGAAATACCTCGACAGCTATAAGGACACGGTCGAGGCGGGAAACATGGGAAAAAAAGGCATCCGTTACGTGATCAACGATAGTTGGGAGGCGGGTTCCCAGAATTGGACGGACAACATGCTCGCCCAATTCAAGAGATTGCGGGGGTATGACGCGACGCCGTGGCTGCCGGTGCTAACTGGCCGCATTGTGGAAAGTTCGGCAGCGAGCGATCGTTTTCTGTGGGACTTCCGGAAAACAATCGCAGATCTGATTGCCACCGAGCACTATGGGCAGTTGGAACAGACGCTTCACGAACGCGGTATGGGTCACTATGGAGAATCGCACGAATCAGGACGCGCCTTCGTCGCAGACGGCATGGAAGTCAAGAAGATGAACGAAGTGCCGATGAGCGCGATGTGGACGCAAAGGCCGGGAGTGAATCAGCCACAGTACGGCTACAACGCCGATGACCGTGAGTCCGCGTCCGTGGCCCACATTTACGGTCAGAACATCGCCGCGGCAGAATCCCTGACCGCGGCGGCCGCACCGTGGGCGTGGTCCCCTGCCACACTCAAGCCAACCGCTGACCAGGAACTCCTTAACGGAATCAATCGGTTTGTCATTCATGAATCAGCACACCAACCTTTAGTGGGGAAAGCTCCGGGACTGACACTAGGTCCCTTCGGACAGTGGTTCAACCGCAATGAAACTTGGGCAGAACAGGCCGCTCCATGGGTCAACTACCTAGCACGGTCCAGCTACATGCTCCAGCAGGGGCACTTTGGCGCAGACCTCGTTTATTTCTACGGGGAAGATTCCAATCTCACGGCCATCTTCCAGCATAAGGCGCCAGAGATCCCGGCTGGCTATGCCTTCGATTACATCAATGCCGACGCATTGATCCATGAGTTAAGCGTATCGAAAGGGCAGATTGTGACCAACAGTGGGATGCAATATCGAGTTCTGGGACTGGATCCATACAGCCGCCATATGTCACTTCCCGTGCTGCGTGCGATCGCCAAACTGGCGGAAGATGGTGCAGTGGTCGCGGGCCCTAAGCCGGTTGACGATCCAAGTCTGGCGGATGATCAGGCCGAGTTTGAACGGCTTTCATCCCAGTTATTTGGAGACGGAAGTGGGGTACACAGGGTGGGCAGAGGTACGGTATATGCGGGCGAAGCTCTGGCCGAGGTCTTTGACGCGCTGCGTCTGCTGCCTGACTTCGATTATGTAAAAAACAACAGTGACTCCGATGTCGAATTCGCTCACCGTAAGCTGAACCGAGGAGATATTTATTTCCTAGATAACCGCAGCAATCACGATGAGTCGATTGATGCCACCTTCAGAGTGGCCGGTCTCGAACCGGAGTTGTGGCATGCAGAAACAGCCGCAATTGCGCCAGCATCATTCCAGATTGCTGAAGGCCGCACTACGGTGCCAATTCACCTGGAAGCCTGGGGCACGGTGTTTGTTGTGTTCCGCAAACCCACATCGGAAACATCGCGCATTCTTCCGGCAGTGACCGAGACGAAAGTTGCCACCATCGGCGGTCCGTGGAACTTGGCTTTCCAGCCAGGACGCGGTGCTCCTGAGTCGATCACGGTGAATGAGCTTTCTGACTGGAGCGGCAACAGTGATCCGGGAGTGAAGTACTTTTCTGGCGTCGGGACGTACACGACGACTCTGCAAGCCTCGCCACACTGGTTCACCAAAGGGACGCGATTGTGCGTAGATTTGGGAGATGTAAAGAACCTTGCAGAAGTGACCGTCAACGGAAAAGACTTAGGGCAAGTGTGGCACGCACCGTATCGCGTTGACGTGAGTTCCGCTCTGCAGCCTGGTGCCAATAACATCACGATTAAGGTGGTGAATGCCTGGGTGAACCGTTTGATCGGTGATGAGCAGCCTGGAGCAACAAAGATCGCATTTGCGGATGTGAAACCGTACAAAGCGAATTCTCCCCTGCTGCCATCAGGCCTGCTTGGTCCAGTCACTGTGGTTCGCGAAGACATTCACTGATCGATAAGGAAGTTCTAAATGTCGGGGACAGCGCGCCGAAGTGTTCGACCCGTTTCACTGCAATCGAGGGCGGGATGAAGTTTACCGGCGTCACGTTGGAAGCCGGCGTCGGGGGGTGTGGGCTATCGATGGCTGCGGCCGCTGCTGACCATCAGTCTAGTTTCACTGCTTCCAATTCCGAAATCGCTTCCCGTTTCTTGTCCGCCAAGTGCAACGCCATGCCCAGCTTCAACTTCAACCCCGGATTATTGGGTACCGCATTGAGTTCGCCGTGAAAACAGCAATCGCCCGCTGGAACTTCCGAGCTGAGCCGTGCATTTGCAGGCAAATGTGTCCAATGGGCCGGGATCGACACCACGCAAATGAACAATAACCGTGCAAATTTCATGACAGCACCAAGACAGAAAGGTGTTTCCAAATAGGGGGGCAGATGCGGTGTCGGTCGTCACCGGGAAGAATCTGTATCGCGAGCCACAACCCGGGCATTCCCGGCTCCGAGCGAATGAATCTGGTACCGTACTACAGGCCACGAGACCGGAATGAGCACGTCTTCAAGGACACGAATGCATCGACAACTGATCGCGTTGTTGGCTGTTTCAGGACTGATCCTTTTTGTTTCGCCGGGCATCAGATCGCAGGCACACAGCGGCGTGAGCCGCTACCACGAGTCTGCCCGTGTCGGTCCTGACCGAGTTGCCCGCGAGCACTCTACCTGGAGCGACTACGCGGGCGCTCCAGACGGAGCACAATATTCGGCGCTCGACCAGATCAATCGATCCAACGTCAGCGAGTTGAGGCCGGCGTGGACTTATCCAACCGCCGATGGAAACAAATATCTGTTCAACCCCCTCGTGGTCGACAAAACGATGTATGTTCTGGCGCGTAACAACTCCATCGTGGCGCTCGATGCTGCAACGGGACGCGAAATGTGGGT
>Ga0187784_10004364_pt1 | contig 11443 bp, 9 predicted proteins | sample 1015_SJ02_MP15_2_FD_132964 | JGI IMG/M metagenome (GOLD analysis project Ga0187784, IMG submission 132964) | Tropical peat soil microbial communities from peatlands in Department of Meta, Colombia - 1015_SJ02_MP15_20_MG | ecosystem: Environmental > Terrestrial > Soil > Wetlands > Peat | place... | reverse complement strand
CGGACCGCGGCGACGCTGACGCTGCCGGATCGCAAGCGCCTGGAAGTCGCCCGTGCCTTGGCGACGCAGCCGCGGCTGTTATTGCTCGACGAGGTGATGGCGGGGCTGCGCCCGACCGAAACCGACCGCATGGTGGCGACGCTGCGCGGTCTCAACCGCGAGGGCGGGCTGACCATTCTGTTGATCGAGCACGTCATGCGCGCGGTGATGGCGCTGGCGCACCGGGTGCTGGTGCTCGACCATGGCACGGTCATCGCCGAAGGCGCCCCCGCGGCGATCGCGCGCGATCCCGCGGTGGTGCAATCCTATCTCGGCCAAGCTGAACTTAATATTTGGACGGAATGATGCTCGCGGTGGAAAACCTCGACGTGTTTTACGGCGACGTCCAGGCGCTCGACGGCGTCTCGCTCGACGTCGAGGAGGGCGCCATCGTCGCCATTGTCGGCGCCAACGGCGCCGGCAAGACCACGCTGATCCGCACGCTCGCCGGGATGCAACGGCCGGCGCGCGGGCGCATTCGGCTCAACGGCGCCGACATCGCCGGCTGGCCGAGCTATCGGGTCTGCAATCTCGGCGTCGGCCAGGTGGCGGAGGGCCGCCAGATTTTTCCCACCCTATCGGTCGACGAGAACCTTGAGATCGGCGCCATGCTGCCGCGCGCCCGCGGCGCCCGCGCCCGCAATCGCGACCGCGCGCTGGCGCTGTTTCCGATCCTCGCCGAGCGGGCGCGGCAGCCGGCCGGCACGCTGTCGGGCGGCGAGCAGCAGATGCTGGCCATCGCCCGCTGCCTGATGGGCGCGCCGCAGCTGATCATGTTCGACGAGCCGTCGCTCGGCCTAGCGCCGGGGCTGGTCCGCGTCGTGCTCGACGCCATCCGCGATCTCAACCGCGACGGGCTGACCTGCCTGTTAGTCGAACAGAACGTGGCGCTGTCGCTGAAACTCGCGAGCCGCGCCTATGTGCTGGAAAACGGCCGCGTCACGCTCACCGGCAGCGGCGCCGAACTTCTTGCCGACGACCGCGTGCGCAGCGCCTATCTGGGGCTGTGAGCGCTGCGTGCGCAAATCAGGCCTATCCCGGTCTGACCGCATGAATGGCCTTATTGCGGGTTGAGAAAAAACGTTTCCATCGTTCCTTTGCCCTTGACCACGATGGAGCCGCGGCGTTCGAAGCTGAAACGGTCGCCGAGCAGAGAGCGCGTCGCGGCCGAGACCTGAATACGGCCAGGCAGCGAATGCGATTCCATGCGGCTCGCGGTATTAACTGTGTCGCCCCAGATATCGTAGGCAAATTTATGCGTGCCGATGACGCCGGCAACGATCGGGCCGCTGTGGATCCCGACGCGCGCTTGCAGATTCACGGCGGTCGCCGCCGCGATAGCGTTCACCGCTTCGAGCATCCGCGTCGCAAGTTCGGCAATGCGGACAGCGTGATCGGCTTGCTCCTCGGGAATCCCTGCCGCAACCATATAGGCGTCGCCAATGGTCTTGATCTTTTCCACGCCGTACGCCGCGGCCAAGTTGTCGAACTCGGCAAATATCCTGCCGAGAAAATCGATGACGCGGTCCGCCGGCATGTCCTGACTGATCGTCGTAAAGCCGACCAGATCGCAAAACAGGATCGTCGCCGCCGAAATCCGATCGGCAATGACCGTCTCGCCGTTGCGCAGGCGGCTGACGATGCCTTGCGGCAAGATATTTAGCAGCAAGGCTTCGGAGCGGCGTTTCTCCTGCTCCAGGTCGGCGATGAACTTCTTCTCCCGGTCGTGCAGCCATTTTTTCTCGAGCGACGCCATGACGCGCGCCTGCAGCAGGATCGGATTGACCGGCTTGGACAAGTAATCCTCGGCGCCGGCTTCGATGCACCGCACCACGCTGTCCAACTCATCGAGCGCGGAAATCACGATCACCGGAATGTCGCTGGTCTGTTCCATCGCCTTGAGGCGGCGCAGCACCTCGAAGCCGCTCATTTCCGGCAGAATGAGATCGAGCAAAATCAGGTCGAATTCCTGGGCCGCGGCAAGGTCCAACGCGGACGCCCCGTCCGCGGCGGTGATCACCTTGTGGCCCTTTTGGGTCAGCCGGCGTTCGAGCACGTCGCGATTGGAGGCATTGTCGTCGACCACGAGAATCGAGCTCGATCGTATCGCCTCCGACAGCGTGCGGTTCGCCGGCAGCGGGGCGACCGTGCGCAACACGTGCGCGACGATGGCGGTCTGGCCGCTATCGCCCAAATCGTTACCATGCCCGCGCGCCAGCGCGACCATGGCGTCGATCTGGCCAAGAAGCTGATCGGCGTGGTCTTTGAGCTTCGCCAGATCCGCGCGCAGCGGCTGCTCGCCGCGTTCGTCCATGTCCTCGATCAACAGCTCGCTATAGCCTTTGATGGCGTTGAGCGGCGTTCGCAAATCGTGACGCAGGCGGCCGTGGAACGCTTCGGGCGTCTCGCCCTCCGGAGAATCCGACGACGAATCCTTGATGATGCTGCTCACAAACGCGTTCAACTGCACGCTTGCGCTACGCATCCGGTCGAGATCGGGCAGCAGCGGATCGAGCTGCAATCGGCGCGCGTCCTCGATAATGATGTCGAGAAATTCGGTAATCGCCGTCGCCGGCGCCTGCACCTCCTGGCGCAGGAAGGCGGTCAAAGCGCGGCTGAGACGTTCAGTCGTTGCGGTCGTCGACAAAGTTAGCCCACTACGGCGGCGGGGCAAAGTCTAGTTCTTCGCCGCGCCAAGGAGCTTTTCGATCTTGCCGATGAGGCGCTCGATTTCCACCGGCTTGGTATCGTAGTCGTCGCAGCCGGCCGCGATGGCCTTCTCGCGGTCGCCGCTCATGGCGTGCGCGGTCAGTCCGATGATCGGCACGCTGCTGGTAGTATTGCCCGCTTTGACGCGACGCGTCGCCTCCCATCCGTCCATCACCGGCAGACTCATGTCCATCAGAATGATGTCGGGCCGTTCGCTGACCGCCAGGTCGACGCCTTCTTGTCCGTTTACGGCGAAAATTACCTCAAAGCCGCGACGCGTGAGCCGCCGTGACAGCATATCGCGGTTCATCTCGTTATCCTCGACCAGCAGGATTTTTGTCATCGCAGCATCTCGCTTCGGCCCGTTGTTGTCTTACGTATTGGCGCCTGCGGGCATACGCGCCGGCCGCCGCCGCACGGCTTCGCCGACGGCAGCGGCGATATCCAATCGCGACGCGGTCCCCTTGGCGATGACCCTCTGTGCTTGCCGCAGCAGGCGCTCGCGCTCGGCCGCGGTAAGCTGTTTGGCGGTGATGACGATCACCGGAATGTCGCTCCAGTCGGCGCGCGCAGCCAGTGCATCGAGAACCTCGAAACCGTCCATCTCCGGCATCATCAGGTCGAGCAGGATCATGGCCGGCACCGGATGCGCGCCGAGCCACGCCAACGCCTGACGGCCGTCAACCGCTTCCGCCACCGTCAGGCCCATCTTTTCGATGCTCTGCCGGATCAGCTCGCGCGCATCGGCATCATCCTCGACGAGCAGGACCGGACCCTCGCGCCGCAGCAAGCTGTGCATCAGCGCGATCAATTGCGTACGGTCGACCGGCTTGGTCAGCACCTCGACGGCGCCCAGCGACAGTCCGATACCGCGGTCGGAGAGCACGGTGACCATGATCACCGGAATGTCGCGCAGTTGGGCGTCGGCCTTGAGCGCGGTCAAAACATCCCAGCCGTCCGGCTTGGGCATCAAAACGTCGAGCGTGATCGCGTCCGGCCGCACCATACGCGCAAGATTGAGCGCCTCGCTGCCGCTTGCGGCATGAATGAGGCGGTATCCGGCCCCTTTCAGATTGGCCGTCAGCAGGTCGCGGGCGGCCGGATCGTCGTCGACGACCAGCACCGTGGTGGCATTGTCTACTTCGCCCGCGATTTGCGGGCCGTCGACGGATTTGACGCGCGGCTGGGTCGCGGGACGGTCCGGCAAGGTGATTGTGAAGGTCGAGCCTTCGCCGGGCTTGCTCGCGACGGTGACGTCACCGCCCAAGAGCTGGCAAAAATTCCGTGTGATCGCCAGCCCAAGTCCCGTGCCGCCGTATTTTTGTGACGTCGTGGTTTCCGCTTGACTGAACGCCTGGAACAGCCGGCCGAGCTGTTCGTCGGTCATGCCGATGCCGGTGTCGGAAATGGCGAAGCGTACGGCGGTGCGGCCGTTTTGGATGCGTTCCGCTGCCAGCGTGATGCGGCCGTTCTCCGTGAATTTGTTGGCGTTGCTGAGGATATTGAGCAAGCTCTGTTTGAGCTTGGTGCGGTCGGTGTGCATGCTGCCGAGGTTGTCCGCCAGGCGGTACTCGACCGTATTGCCGTTCTTTTCCGCAAGCGGGACGATGATCGCACGCACCTCTTCGAGCAGCGCAACGATCTCGACGTCCTCGAGAAAAATGTCCATACGGCCCGCCTCGACCTTCGACAGATCGAGGATGTCGTTGATCAGACCGAGTAGGTGGCGACCCGCTCCTTCGATCTTCTTCAGGTCGGGAACGAGGTTGTCGCGGCCGAGATCGGCCACGTCTTCCTGAAGGATTTCGCTGTAGCCGATGATGGCGTTAAGCGGCGTGCGCAGCTCGTGGCTCATATTGGCGAGGAACTGCGACTTGGCGCGATTGGCCGTCTCCGCGGCATCGCGTGCCACCGCAATCTCGTGCACCAGATTGTCCAGCTCCGCTTCCCGCTGCTTGAGTTCGGTGATGTCCGCGTAAGTCGCCACCACGCCGCCGCGCGCGGTGCGCCGCTCGCTGACGCGAATCCACCGCCCGTCGGTTCGGCGCTGGATGTGCGGAGCACCCGGATTGCGATGCCCTGCCACTCGCTCGGCTATCCAGCGCTGCGGGTCGCTTTGCGCGTCTGCGATCAAGCCGTGGTCGACGGCGTTCGCGACGATCGCCTGGAACGGAGTTCCGACCATCGACGCTTCACGCCCATAGGAAAACATTTCCTTGTAGCGCGTGTTGCAAACCGCAATCCTGTCGTCCGCATCGTAAAGCGAGAATCCTTCGGATATCGCCTCGATTGCTTCGATGAGCGTCTGCTCCATGGCGCGCCGATCGATGATGTTTTTCCGAAAAACCTCGATGGCTTCGACCATCCGGCCGATCTCATCGCGACGGCCGCGATGGCCGACCTCGACGTTGATCTCGCCGGCCGAAAGGCGTTGCATCGCGTCGGTGACGGCTTCTATCGGCCTTACGATCGATTGACCGACGACAACGGCGACAAATCCGCTGATCAGGAAACCGACGATCGTCACCAAAATAACGAGATCTATATTTGCCTCGGCGTCAGAATAGAGTTGATTGCTCAGGCCGAGCGCGGTTCCCGACATCCCGTTCGACAGATTTTGAAAGGTGGCGTCGACGGCTTTGAAGGTGTCGTCGGTCTGCCCGAGCATCATCGTCGCCATCGCCGCATCGGTTTCACCGACGTCGATGGTGTCCTTTGCATGATCCTTGCAGACCTGCCACTTGGTCAGGAGGTCGTGCATGCTACTGCGTTCAGAATCGGACAAGTCGGGACGCTGGGCGAGAGCACTAATGCGATAGGACAGCTTATCGAGGTCTGCGTTGATTTCCGCGTGGAGCGGATCGAGCAAAGTGTGGCTCACACCATTGCTCGCCCAGGAAACGTAACGAAATATCTTCATGTGCGTAGCGATAACAGCCTCGCTCGCCTGACTGAACGCCTGCTGCTTCGGAATGATCTGGTTGGTAAGGATCCGCAGTCCCTCGGCCGACCGCGTCGAGGTTAAATAGGCATTCGCTCCGAGGCCCAAAAGGCAAATCAGCAGCAGCACCGACGCAATCGATGCCTTTATCTGGATCGAAAGATTATTAAAGATTCCGAGAACGGACCATATAGCGGCGGCTGTCTTCGTCGGTTTGTTGCGTTGAGGCGACGCAGCAACCTCGCCAGCGTTCGTCATTGCTTGTAAACTCCGACGCCGACGAAGTAATTATCTCCCATCTTTTCAACATAGCTGGTCTTGTCTTCGATCTTGTTGGTCAGCGGATTTGGCCACTTGTAGCTGACCCAGCCGCTGCCTGGCCCATTCGCTATGTCGATGTGCGCGCGGACGAGGAAATTCCCATCCTGATCTTTAAGATCGATGAGATTCTTGCCGATGAGCGCCGGGCGCGCGCCGTGTGCGACGCAGACCCCCGATAAAGTGTAGACGTACACATAAAGGTCGCGATCATGGAATTCTTTATTGGAAGGGTCGTCGACCGCCTTGAAAGTGGCATCGGCGCCGTCCTTCTTGAACATCTCTTGGGCGCGTTTGACCATTGCCACCGCCTCACCCTTGGTGCCGAACTCGGAGGTGGTCGCCTGCGCCGGCAACACCGCCAATGTCGCAAATATCAGCAAAGCAGTGAGGCGCATGCTGAGCTCCCCCTTATATGCTGGCTTGCGTGGGCCGAAGCCGTCGCCGGCTGCGCGCTTTGAGGCGACGCGACAACCCCGCCGATATTGTCATTGCCGGTAAACTCCGACGCCGACTAAGTAATTGTCGCCTAGCCTCTCGACGTAGCTCGATTTATCTTCGATCTTGTTGGTCTGCGGATTGGGCCACTTGTAGTCGATCCAGCCGCTGTCCTTCGTTTTGAGGAGGTCGACCATCTCGCGGATCAGATACTTGCCGTCCTGATCCTTGATATCGATGAGATTTTTGCCAATCAGCGCCGGGCGGGCTCCGTGCGCCACGCAAACGCCGGCCATATTGTAGATAAACGGATAGAGATCGCGATCGTGGAACTCTTTGGTGGAAGGATCGGAGACCGCTTTGAAGGTGGCGTCGGCGCCGTCTTTCTTGAACATATCTTCGACACGTTGGACCATTGCCACCGCTTCGTCCTTGGAACCATAGTCGGCTGGCGCGGCGTGCAACGGAACGATTGACAGCGCTAATAAAAGGGGCGCGCTTGCTGCGATGCGCATGCGGGTCCTCCCTCGGTTGACGGGGCCACTTCTGGTCGAAACCCTCGAATTTATCAACGCTATCGCATAGCACGCCGCTGTGCAATCAACTGCGGCACTCGGGCACAGGTCCGATTGTGAAATGAAACTGCAGCGAGCAAGATCGCGACGGCGTTGTGCATCGCAGCAAATTGATGCGCTCCACCTCCGAAACGTGCCGTTCGCGACCCGTCAGCTGATTTTGTTTTGTCGGCTCATGTCCGCTTTGCTTTGAAAGCGACTTGACTTGCGTAGCTCGCAAACGCGCGATGACAAACGCGCGGCGTTTCGCCAGCTCGCATCAATACGGCTGTGGCTTCGCGCTAACGACGCCGTCTCAATGCACCGGGCGGCGCATGCGCTCCATGAGCGTGGTGAGCGCCGCCACGCGTGCGCTCAGCGGCGCGAACGGAAAGGCCTGGCGCAGCCGGCTGTAAACAGCGGCCGCGCTGGGCGCCTCGACGTCGGCCAGCGCCGCGGCCATGGCGCGCGCCATATCGGCTTCCGGCCGCCCGCTTAAAGGTGGCGGTACCAGCGCGACATCGCCCCAGGGAACGGGTGGTTGCACGCGAAGAGTGACACGGCGGGCGCCCATGACGAGCTCCAATCTGATGACGGCCTGCCTTTAACGCCGCAGAGTCCGCTTAAGTTCCATCGACCCGAATCAACGCGCTTAATCCGCGGCCCTTATGCGCCGTCCTGCCGGCGGCGCATTGATTCAGCGCAAAAAACGACGGACGGCCATCGGTGCTCCGCATTCGCCATCTGTCGTCCGCCTATAGCGGCGACATATGACAGATTTAGAGTCGCTGTGATCCGTCGGCCGCCTATAGCGGCTGCCCGATGCTGACGCTGAGTGTGCCGACGCCTTCGACCGCGCATTCGATCTTGTCGCCGGCGACGGTGGCGGCGACGCCCGACGGCGTGCCGGTCATGATAATGTCACCGGCCTCGAGCGCGACCATTTCCGACAACTTCGAGATGATCTCCGGCACCTTCCAGATCATCTGATTGAGGTCGCCGTCCTGGCGGATCTTGCCGTTGACCTTGAGTGTGATCCGCCCGTGCGAGGGGTGCCCGATCTCGGCCGCCGGCTTGAGCGCGCCGCACGGCGCCGAATGGTCGAAGGCCTTGCCGATTTCCCACGGCCGCTTGATGTCGCGCGAGGCGATCTGCAAGTCGCGGCGCGTCAAATCGATGCCGACGCCGTAGCCGTAAATGCAATCGGGCGCGTTTTCCGGCTTGATGTTGCGGCCGCCGCTTTTAAGCGCCACCACCAGCTCGACCTCGTGATGCATGTCCTTGGTGAGCGACGGGTAGGGCACGGTGCCGCCGTCCGGCACGATGGCGTCCGCCGGCTTGGCGAAGAAGAACGGCGGCTCGCGCACGTCCTGCCCCATTTCCTTGATGTGCTCGACGTAGTTGCGGCCGACGCACCACAGCCGGCGCACCGGAAAAAATTTGCCGGTGCCGGCGACCGGGATCGCGGCCTGCGGCGGCGGCGGGATGACATAGCTCTTGGCTTGGCTGGGTGCGGCTGTGCTCATGACGAAGGTTGTTGTGTTGCAGGAGGCGATCGGCGGGGAACGCGCGGCTTATAGCCGAGGCGGCGTCGCGGTCAATCCGCAATTTATCGGAACCGCTCAGCCGGACGAGGCGACGGCGACCGGCCCTCTGCCGAGATCTTGCGGCGGCGCGGATTGCTCCTTGAGCTGCAGCCGGTAGAACGAGGCGTAACGGCCGCCGTGGCGGAGAAGTTCGTCGTGACGGCCGGACTCCACGACCGTGCCGTCCTCGACCACCAGAATGCAGTCGGCGTGCATGATGGTCGACAAGCGGTGGGCGATGACCAGCGTGGTGCGGCCCCGGCACAGCTCGGCAAGCGCCGCCTGCACCTGGCGCTCGGATTCCGAATCGAGCGCCGCGGTCGCCTCGTCGAGCAGAATGATCGGCGAATCCTTGACCAGCGCGCGGGCGATCGCAATGCGCTGGCGTTGGCCGCCGGACAGCTGCAAGCCGTACTCGCCGACCTGCGTGTCGTAGCCGGCCGGGAAGCTTAAGATGAAATCGTGCGCGTGCGCGGCCTTGGCGGCGGCGACGATCTCGGCTTCGCCGGCGGTAAGCTTGCCGAACGCGATGTTCTCGCGGATGGTGCCGCGGAACAGATGGACGATCTGGCCGACATAGGCGATGTCCTTGCGCAGCGACCGGCGCGACACCGCGGCGACATCCTGGCCGTCGATCAGGATGCGGCCGGCATCGGCGTCATAGAAGCGCAATAAAAGATTGAGCACCGTCGATTTGCCGCCGCCCGACGGGCCGACCAGCGCGGTCACCTTGCCCGGTTGCGCGACAAAGCTCATGTCGCGCAGCACCGGCGAATCGACGCGGTAGGCAAAGCTGACGCCGGCGAACTCGATGCGCGCGGCGCTCAGCCGCAGCGGCGGCCGGTCGTCGTCGTTCGGCTCCCCCGGCGGGCTGTCGATCACCTCGTAGAGCACGCGCACGCCGACCAGCGAATTGTTGAGGTCGATATTGAGCCGCGCCAGGCGCTTGGCCGGCTCGTAAGCCAGCAGGAACGCCGCCAGGAAGGAGACGAACTCGCCAGGCGTCGCGCCGGTCTCGATGACGCGGTAGCCGCCGTAGATGGTCGCCAGCGCCACGGTGAAGCCGCCCAGCATTTCCATCAACGGGCTGGCGCGATTGGCGACCCGCGCCATCTTGTTGGCCTCGTGCTGCACCTCGGCGACGCTGGTGTCGAGCCGTCGCCGCATCTCGTCTTCGAGCGCGAACGCCTTGACCATGCGCAGCCCCTGCAGCGCCTCCTGCATGGTTTCGATGATGCGGGTGCCGCCGGTGAATTGCAGGCGGGCGATGTTGCGCACCCGGCGAATGAGCTTGCGCAGGAAAAAGAACGCCGGCGGGGCGGCGATGAAGCCGATCAGCGACATGACCGGGTCCTGGACGATCATCACGATCGACAGCCCGACGAGCGACATCAGATCGCGGCCGATGGCGGTGATGAGAAGATTGATGACCTGGCTGACCGCGGCGGCGCCGGTGGTCAGCCGGGCGATGAATTCGGACGAATGGCGGTCGGCGAAAAAGCCGATGTTTTCGTGCAACAGCTTGTCGAACAGGCGGCGCTGGTTGGCGGCAATGATGCTGTTGCCGATCGATGACAGCATCACCGAGCCGCCATAGGTGGCGAAGCCTTTGACCGCGAAGATCACGACGGCGATCGCGCCGATGACGACGATGGCGTGAAAGTTATGGTTGACATAGGCCTCGTTGGTCATGGTGCCGAGCAGATAGGCGGTCAGCGCGGTGGCGGCCGCGGCGATCCCCATCAGCACAAAGGCTATGGCGTAGCGCCGCCAATATTGCATCGCCTCGTCGAGCAACAGCCGGCGCACCAGCGCCGTGGTCGAGTAATCGAGTTGGGCCGTGACAGTCGTCATGCGTCCCCGTTGTGCGCGCTTTCGCCTGCGCGCGGCAATTCCGGCGGCCGCGGGTTTCTGCCCGCCCGCGCGGCGATTTTCAAGCGGATTCGACGCTTGGCACTGATTCGACTTGAGTTTTCGGCTTCGGCCGCACGCCGCCGACGCCCTGGCAAGGGCCCGCTCAGGTGCTGCGCTCGACCGCGCGCATCGGCCCCGGCGTCGCGGACCGGCCACTCATGGCTTGCAATTTACTGACCGAGCGTCGCGTTAAGAGTTCGCGCTCCCAGGCCAGCGCATGGTTGACGATCGCGGTCAGGTCGTCGAAGCGGGGTCGCCAGCCGAGCGCCTCGCGGATACGCCGGTTGGCGGCGACAATTACGGCCGGATCGCCGGCGCGCCGCGGCGCGTTCTCGATCTTGAAGTCGACGCCGGCGACGCGCCTGACGGTTTCGATGACCTCGCGCACCGAAAAGCCGCGGCCATAGCCGCAATTGAGCGTCAGCGACGGCGCGCCGGAGCGCAAATAGCGCAACGCATCCAAATGCGCGCGGGTTAGATCGCCGACATGGATGTAGTCGCGGATGCAGGTGCCGTCCGGCGTCGGATAGTCGGTGCCGAACACCTCGAGCTTGGCGCGCAGCCCCAGCACCGCCTCGGCGGCGACCTTGATCAAATGCGTGGCGGTGGCGCTTGATTGGCCGGTGCGGCCGTTGGGATCGGCGCCGGCGACGTTGAAATAGCGCAAGCTCACGTGGGCGAAGTCATGCGCACGGCTGGCGTCGCGCAGCATGATTTCCGTCATCAGCTTCGAGGCGCCGTAAGGCGAAATCGGCTGCGGCGGCGCCTCCTCCTCGACCGGGATCGTGACCGGATTGCCGTAGACCGCGGCGCTCGAGGAAAAGATGAAATGGCGCACGCGGCAAGCGACCGCGCATTCGATCAGCGCGTGGGAATTGACGGTGTTGTTGCGGTAATAGCCGAGCGGGTCGACCAGCGAGTCCGGCACCACCGTCGCGGCGGCG
>Ga0187784_10004363_pt1 | contig 11443 bp, 7 predicted proteins | sample 1015_SJ02_MP15_2_FD_132964 | JGI IMG/M metagenome (GOLD analysis project Ga0187784, IMG submission 132964) | Tropical peat soil microbial communities from peatlands in Department of Meta, Colombia - 1015_SJ02_MP15_20_MG | ecosystem: Environmental > Terrestrial > Soil > Wetlands > Peat | place... | reverse complement strand
TTCCCGTTCACCCAGCAGCAGGCGTTCCTGGTGCTGGTGCAGCGGATCCTGGTCGGCGTGGGGGTGGCGCTGGTCGTCCTGCTGGTCGCGATCGCGTCGCTGGTCACCCGGTGGGTGGTGCTGCCGGTCCGGCACGCGGCCCAGGCGGCGCAGCGCGTGTCAGCCGGCCACCTCGAAGAACGCATGCAGGTCCATGGCACCGATGACCTCGCGGCCCTGGCCACCTCGTTCAACGACATGGCGGCCAGCCTGCAGGCCAAGCTGCGCGAGCTCGAGGAACTGTCCCAGTTCCAACGGCAGTTCGTCTCCGACGTCTCGCACGAGCTCCGCACGCCGTTGCAGACCATCACGTTTGCCGCGGACCTGCTGTACGAGTCCCGGGCAGGCCTGGACCCGTCAGGCGTCCGGTCCGCCGAATTGCTGCAGAGCCAGCTGGAACGATTCAAGGCCCTTCTGGTCGACCTGCTCGAGTTCAGCAAGTACGACGCGGGGGTGGCCACGCTGGAGGCCGAGCTCGTGGACGTGTGCGACCTGGTGCGGCGCTCGGCCGATGACGCGCAGCAACTGGCCGAGCGGCGGGGCACCCGGATCGAGTTCAGGCTGCCCGCGACGGGGTGCTTCGCCGAGGTTGACCGGCGCCGGGTGGAGCGCATCCTGCGCAACCTCCTGGGCAACGCGGTCGAGCACGGCGAGGGCAAGGACGTGGTGGTCACCACGGCCATGGACAGCGACGCGGTCGCGGTCTCGGTCAGGGACTACGGCGTGGGGCTGCGGCCGGGCGACGAACAGCGGGTCTTCGAGCGGTTCTGGCGGGCCGACCCGGCCCGGGCCCGCAGCACCGGCGGCACCGGCCTCGGGCTGGCCATCTCGCTGGAAGACGCCCGGCTGCACGGCGGCTGGCTGCAGGCCTGGGGCGAGCCGGGCCAGGGCTCGGTGTTCCGGCTGACCCTGCCCCGCGTGGCCGGGCAGCGCCTGGCGGGCTCACCGCTGCCGCTCGGCCCGGACGAGGCGGTCCCGCATGGCTAGCCCGGCCTGGACCCGTGTACCCGCCCGCGTATGGCGGATCTGCCTGGTGATCGTCGTAGCCGGATCCGTGGCCGGCTGCGTGGGCATGCCCAGCAACGGCCCGGCCGCCGAGTTCACCCCCAGCGCGCAGAGCACCCAGCCCGATAGCAACGTCAGCGTGCCGTACCCCTCGGGGCCTTCGCCGACTGAGTCTCCGCAGCAGATCGTGGAGGGATTCCTGGTCGCCAGCGGCAGCGACCCGGCCTATTCCGCGGTCGCCGGCGAATACCTGACCGGCTCGGCCGCCAGGGACTGGAACCCGAGTTCGGTCAAGGTGTTCGGCACGCTCACGGTACCCGCCTCGGTCCCGGCCGGACCGCACGGGGCGCCCCGGGCCTCGGTGACCGTCACGGGGTCGGTGCAGGCCGAGTTCACCGGCTCGGACCGGTATATCTCGCCGCAACCCACGGGTCAGGCCACCGTCACGTGGCCGTTCCAACTGGTCAAGGCCGACGGCCTGTGGCGCATCTCGAATCCGCCGTCGTATCGGATGCTGGACGAGCCCGACTTCCTGTACTACTACAAGGCGCAGGACCTGTACTTCGTCGACCAGTCGGACCAGGCGCTGGTCCCCGATGCGGTGTTCGTGCCGCTGGGCGGGACCCAGACGCAGCTGGTCACCGGTCTGGTGGACGCGCTCGCCGCCAAGCCGGCCACGTCCTGGCTGGCCGGCCCGGCCAGCCAGGACGTGCCCGGCCCGGCCGATACCGAGTTCCCGGCCGGCACCAAGGTCCTCTCGGTGACGGTGGACGGCACTACCGCCACGGTGGACCTCGGCGGCGCGGCAGCCGGCACCGACTCCCAGACCCGCGAGCTGATCTCCGCGCAGCTGGTCTGGACGCTCACCGGGTCGCCCGCCAGCCCGTCGACCATCCAGTCGGTCGTGCTCGAGATCGACGGCAGGCAGTTCACGCCGAACGGGCCCGTGCCCTGCCCGGGCGAGCGGGTCCTGGGCTTTTTCCAGACCCAGGCCACCTACCAGTGCCTCAACCCGTACCTGTCGGCGCCGGCCAGCTTCTACTACGTCAACCAGGGACAGTCGTGGTCGCGATGCGGCTCGGAATCGCAGGCCGCCCGGCAAGGATCGATCGGCGCGGTCCTCCCGCTCGTCGGCCGGACGGGAGCGTTCACCAACCCGCAGTGCGCCACCGGTCGGTACGTTTCCGAAACGTCCCTGAGCCAGCCCCTCGTACAGCCGCCGGTGCTCCGTGCGGTCTCCATGGCCGCGGTGTCGCCTGACGGGAAGTACCTGGCCATCGTCCCGCCCGGCCAGAACGCGCTGTACATTGGCAGGCTCTCGGGCGCCGCGGCCTCGTTCCCTGGCCGGCCCCGGCTGACCCAACCTGGAATCACCGCGATGAGCTGGGATCGTGATGACAATCTGTGGGTAGCCGTGGGCGGCAACATCTTCATGCTCCAAGCCACCGGTACCGGCTACGAACAGGCCAACTTCCCCGGCGAAGACGTCACTGGCCTGAGCGTCGCGCCCGACGGCGTCCGGATCGCGGTCATCGTGTCGGGCAGCGGGTCGGGCACCGGGTCGGGCCGCGAGCTCGAAATCGGGGCCATCAACCAGAGCGGGCCCTCGACCCCCATTCAGCGGGGCGCGCCCTCCGCGACCCTGTCCATCAGCGCCGGCCCCCCTCTCGGCGCCAGCCTGACCGATCCCGTCGCGCTGACCTGGTACGGCGCCGATGACCTGCTCGTGCTCAAACACGCCCGCGCCGGGACCGCGCTGTGGGAGGTGCCCGTGGACGGGCAGTCGGCCACGCAGTTGCAGAACACCCCGCAGGGCATGATCTCGATCACGGCCGATGGTCCAGCGAACGTCCTGGTCGCAGGGCTGTCCGGCAACCAGCTGGCCGTCTCCACGGGCCTGGTAGGCCCGTGGCAGCCGCTGGACCAGCAGGGCCAGAACCCCGCCCAAGAGATGCATTGCATGCGTGCCCGTCAATAGATAAACGAACGAACTGCTCGGTCCGGTGGCGACAAAAAAACCGCTGGCGCGCAGCTCTCTCCACGCCAGCCACTGTCCGGTGAGAAAACCAATTCCCAGCACGATGGTCACGCCCAGCCAGGGAAAATCTTTGTCGGCGCCGAGCGAGACTCCCGGGATCGACTGCAGCGGCTCAAGTGCAACCTTGCGCGCGAACTGGCGCCGCGCGAACTCGACGGTCACACTGCTGGCCAGTAACACGACGGTGTTGATCAAAAACAGCGCTGTGGGCAACTGCACCGGCAGCCAGTCGTGCACGACCTGGTTCGTGGTGGGATCCAGCGTGGGCAGCCCCTGGCGCACAACATAGGCGCTGGTGAAGGAAACAAACAGCATCAGGATGGGCGTCAGAGCGATGCCCAATCCCAACCGCGCCCGCCGCAGTCGCCCGCTGTAATCGGGTAAGCCGGGATCAGGACGTCCGCCGTCTCCGCCGCCCGCAATGGGCGGCCGATTGCCCCGATCTCCCCTTGACGTTGCGGGAACCTGTGCCGGAATCGTTGGACTCAACGTTGCCATAACCAATCCATGTCTAATGCGTCGCCACCGTCGCCGGGTCGTTTTGCATCACGTAGTCGCGCGGCGCGCCCGGCACGCCGTATTCGTAGGGGCCGTTGTGGACCACGGGTGTATGCCCGCCAAAGTTGTCGTGCGGAGGAGGTGTCGTCGTCGTCCACTCCAGTGTGGTCGCTTCCCAGGGATTGTCCGTGGCCTTTTTCCCGCTGCGCATGCTGGAGAAAAGATTCCACAGGAATATCAGCTGCCCGGCAATCGTTACGAACGCCGCGTAGGTGATGAACTTCTGCAGCGGCATCAATGGCTTCAGATACGAGACTTCGGTCAATTGCGAATAGCGCCGCGGATGCCCTGCCATGCCCAGATAGTGCATCGGCATGAAGATCGCGTAGGTTCCGATGAACGAGAACCAGAAATGCCAGCGCGCCAGTGTCTCGTTCATCATCCTGCCGAACATTTTCGGGAACCAGTAATAGGTGGCCGCAAAAATGCCGAAGATCGCCGCCACCCCCATGATGAGGTGGAAGTGAGCGGGCACGAAATAGGTGTCGTGCAATTGGATGTCAAGCACCGGCTGCGCCAGGAACGGCCCGCTGATTCCACCGGAAACAAACAGGGAAACAAAACCAATGGCAAACAGCATGGGAGAGGAAAGCCGAATGCGCCCGCCCCAGAGAGTTCCCAGCCAATTGAAGGTCTTGATCGCCGAAGGAACGCCGATGGCCATCGTCATCACCGAAAAAGCGAATGCCGAGTAAGGGCTCATGCCGCTCATGAACATGTGGTGGCCCCACACCATGAAGCCGAGCAGTCCGATGGCGAGCATCGCATACACCATTGCCTTGTAGCCAAAGATCGGTTTGCGCGAAAACGTCGATAGCAACTGGGAGGCCACGCCCATGCCCGGCAGAATCGCGATATAAACTTCGGGGTGCCCAAAAAACCAGAACAGGTGCTGCCAGAGCAGCGGCGATCCGCCCTTATGGCCGGTGAGTTGACCGTTGACGGTTCCCAGCGGCACGAAGAAGCTGGTACCAAAGTTGCGGTCCATGAGCAGCAGAATGCCTGCCGAGAGCAGCACTCCAAAGGCGAGCAGGCCCAGGATGGCAGTGATGAACCACGACCAGCAGGTCAGCGGCATGCGCATCAGGGTCATGCCTTTCGCGCGCATGTCGAGAGTCGTGGTAATGAAATTGAGAGCGCCCATGAGCGAAGCGATGCAGAACAGCGCAATGCTGATGATCCACAGATCCGCGCCCAGACCTTCACCAGGCCCGGAAGATTGCAGCGCACTCAGCGGCGCATAGCCGGTCCAGCCGTGCAGAGGCGCGCCGCCCACCACAAAGAAGGCCGACAGCATCACTAGGTAGGCGACAAAGGTCGTCCAGAACGACAGCATGTTGAGCACGGGAAAGGCCATGTCCGGTGCGCCGATCTGGATGGGCAGAAAATAGTTGCCAAAGCCGCTCTGCGGCGCCGTCGTCAGCACGAAAAACACCATGATCGTGCCGTGCATGGTAAGCAGGCTGAGATAAGTTTCCGGTTTGATTTCGCCGATGAGCGGCAGCGACGCGCTCGGCCATATCAGGTGAATGCGCATCAGCAAGGAAAGAAACATCCCCACGAAGACCGCGGTCAGGGCCAGGAAGTAATACTGCATGCCGATGACCTTGTGGTCCAGACTGAAGACGTATTTGCGAATAAACCCCTGAGGAGCCGCGTGTCCGTGGAATTCCTGAGCAACCATTGATTGTTTCTCCGGTTATTGCTGCTGCTGTTTGTCGGCCTCGTGCGCCGCAATCCACTCGTCGAATTCACTCTGGCTGACGACTTTCAAAATGCCGTGCATTTTGTAGTGGCCCAGCCCGCACAGCTCGGCGCATGCGATCTCGTAGCTGCCGACTTCCGTGGGCGTGAAGTGCATATGGATGGCCAGGCCAGGTACCGCATCCTGCTTGAAGCGCATGGCGGGAACAAAGAAACTGTGGATCACATCATGAGCCCGCAGGATCACCTCCACCTCGCGATTCACGGGCACCTCCATGATGCCGGTCACGATATCGTCCTTCGACGCCGGGTCTTTCGGGTCAAGACCGAGCGCCGCTTCACCGCCCGAGGACGGGTCCACCAGTTCCGGTCGCGTGGTGCCGAACTTCCCGTCGGGGCCGGGATAGCGGAAGTACCAGGCGAATTGCATCCCCGTGACTTCGACCCGCGTCGCGTTGCCCACAGCCGGACGAAATCGTTCGGCCGCCCAGATCGGGCTGCCGATCAGATTCAACCCGACAAAGAGAATGATGGTGAGCGTGGTCCAGATGATTTCCAGCTTCGTATTGCCATGGGAATAACTGGCGCGGCCTGTCGACCCGTTGGCGCGATACCTCCACACCAGGTAGCCGAGCGCCATTTGCGCCGCCACGAAAATCACTCCCATGAGCACGAATGTGACCGCAAACTGATGGTCGATGCTGGCCGCGGCGGCCGATGCTCCCGCCGGCAACCACCAGGTCTTAGCGATGAAAAAGTAGGTGCTGATTAAGGTAATCAGCCAGATGACAGCGAGAAGCACAAACCCCATGGAATCCCGTCCCCCTGCCTCAGTTGACGAAAATCGGCTTCCCCACCTTGCTTCCGGCGCGCCGAACCGACGCGACGCCCGTGTTGGGGCGAAAGTGTATCACAGGTCGGCGTGATCTGTGCAAACCGGTTTGCCCGCAGCGCTCGAAGTGCCAACAGTTTCACGAAGTTTTGCCCGGCCGCGGAGTCGAATTATAGGGAATGCGCCAACCGCGCATTGACGAGGACGACGATTTTTTTGTAACATCGCGTCCCATCTGGGGGAATGGTGGGGATCTCGAGACGTGTTGGGGTGGTGCTTTTCCAGCTCGGCGGACCAGATTCGCTGGCCGCGGTCGAACCGTTCCTTTATAACCTGTTCTGCGACCCCGACATCATCGACTTTCCCTTCTCGCGCATCGGACGGCGTCCGCTGGCTAAACTCATTTCCCGCACGCGCGCCCAAAAAGCCGCCCAGCACTACGCGGCCATCGGCGGCGGCTCGCCCATCCGCAAGTTCACCGAACGCCAGGCGGCAGCGCTGGAAGCCCAACTCCAGTCCCGGGGCATCGATGCCCGCTGCGTCGTCGCCATGCGCTATTGGCATCCCTTTACCGCCGAGGCCATCGCTGAACTGGAAGCTGTCCATCCCGATGGGTCGCCAAATCAGAAAAGTTGCGTAGTGCTGCTGCCGCTTTACCCCCAGTATTCCAGCACGACCACCGGCAGCAGTTTGAACGAGTGGCGGCGCCGCTGGAAGGGCACTGCGCCCACTCCGTGCATCACCAACTTCTATCGCCATCCGCTTTATATTGCTGCCCTGGTCGAAAGAATCAATGAGACGCTCGCGCGTTTTCCCGATTCCGAAGCCGTTCAGCTCATTTTCAGCGCCCACAGCGTGCCCGTGTCCGTCATCGACCAAGGCGATCCCTACCAGCGCCAGATCGAAGAAACCGTAGCGCTGGCGATGGAGCGAGGTGCATGGCCCAATCCGCATTGTCTTTGCTATCAGAGCAAGGTCGGCGCCAGCCGCTGGCTTCAGCCTTCGCTGCGTGCCACGCTTCGCAACCTGGCGGGCAGGCGAGTGCGCAGCGTTTGCGTTGTTCCAATTTCATTTGTGTCCGACCATGTTGAAACGCTGGGGGAGATCGACCACTGCGCCAGACAAGAAGCCCGCGCGCTGGGCATCGAGCATTTTGAAATGATGCCGGGTCTGAATGATTCACCCACGTTCATAGCGGCCTTGGCTGCATTGGTGAAGCGAGCAATCGCCGAGGCCGATCTGCAACAGGCTGATCGGAAAGACAAAGCAGCTGATCTGAAGGACAAGGAAGAAGATCGCGTAACCGGCGTGGCCGCGCTTTCCATGGCCGCCGATTAAACGCATCAAACCGGTCAGGAGGCGAGGAATGGCAGAGAATCCAGCAGCGGCGGGAGCGGGAGAAAAAACTCCGCCCGAAAAAGCGGCGCCGGCCGCAAAGTCCGGCGCAGCCACTCCCTATGTTGGTTCGGTGGCGGTCGGCACTTCCAAGGCCGCGGCCTCGGCGGGCGTGGCTGCTGTCGGTCCCGAGGACAATAAAGTCAACCAACATCGCCGCCGTTTTGCCTGGGTGGCTGTGACCGCGTTTCTGACCGCATGGTTTGTGGCATTCTTCCGCTTCTTCCTGCCCCGCACACTGTTCGAACCCTCCACCGTTTTCAAGATCGGCTATCCTTCCGACTACGGTCTGGGAGTGGACACCAAGTGGCAGCAAAAATATAGGATCTGGGTCGATCGCCGCCCTGACCGCATTTTTGTTATCTATGCGCGCTGCACCCACTTAGGCTGTACTCCGGATTGGAAGGCGAGCGAAAACAAATTCAAGTGTCCCTGCCATGGCAGCGGCTACGACGACGATGGCATCAATTTTGAAGGGCCAGCGCCGCGGCCCATGGACCGCGCCTTCATCCAGCTCTCGCCCGACGGCCAGATCCAGGTCGATACATCGCGCCTCTATTCCTGGCCAAAAGGTCAGCCGAGCAAGTTCAACGATCCGGGAGCGTACCTGCCCGTGTAGGCTTGAGCACAATTTAAGATGGGTGGCCGCAAGCTGGGCGATGCCGCTCGCGTCCTGCAGTCGGCCCCAGCAGGGAAGACGACGAGAAGAATAGAAGAGAAAAGAGACAACAATGCCTGAAGAGACGAACGGAAAAAACGGGAAATCGACCGGCCTGATTGAGCGCGTAACCGGGGGCGTGAAGGAAGATGTGCAATCGCTCAAGTCCGATATTCCGGCGAAGGCCAAAGAGCAGGTGGAACTGCTCAAGGACCCGACCAAGACCCAGGTCTACACCTCCATTTTCCGCCACAAGCATGACGACACGCCGCGCAATCGCGCCCTGGGCGTGCTTTCCAACGTCTTTCTGCACCTTCATCCCGCCAAGATCAACCGCGATGCCGTGCGCTACAACTACACCTGGGGTATGGGCGGCATCACATTTTATCTGTTCATCGTCCTTACCTTCACCGGCGTCCTGCTCATGTTTTATTACCACCCCACCAAGGTGCAGGCCTTCCGCGACGTGCTCTATCTGGAGCACGACGTGCCCTTCGGCAAGCTCCTGCGCAACATGCACCGCTGGGCCGCCCACCTCATGGTCATTGCCGTCTGGCTGCACATGTTCCGCGTCTTTCTCACCGGCTCCTATAAAAAACCGCGCGAGTTCAACTGGAATATCGGCGTGCTGCTTCTGGTCTTTACCCTCTTGCTGTCGTTTACCGGGTATCTGTTGCCCGACGATCAACTCGGTTTCTGGGCGGTCACCGTGGGCACCAACATGGCGCGCGCCACGCCGGGTCTGGGGCATGAAGGACCATTCGGGCCGCAGTTGGGAATGACCCCGTATAACGATGTTCGCTTCGGATTGCTGGGCGGCTCGATCGTGGATGCGAACGCGCTGTTGCGCTCCTACATCTGGCACTGCATCGGGATTCCGATCGTCGCGTCGGTGCTCATGATCGTCCACTTCTGGCGCGTACGAAAGGATGGCGGCATCTCCGGGCCCGCGCCGGTCGTGCTCGAATCCGAGGTCAAGGAGGCGCGCAAATAGTATGGATTGGAAGCAACTGTGGGACATCGTTTCCGCGCCCGACAATGTGCCGATCGTGGCCCTGATTCCCCTGCTCGCCTTCTACATTTATCTTGCGTGGAAACAGGCCCACGCCAACGATCAACTGATTGCCCAACTCGAAGCCGATCCGGCCATGGCCAAGACCCATCATCGCAAGACCTGGCCTTGGCAGGCGGGATGGCAAAAGGAGATTCACGTCTGGCCATTCTTGCTGCGCATTGAATTTCTCGCCGCTATCATCGTCACCATCATCCTGATGGTCTGGTCGATCACGCTCAACGCTCCGCTGGAGGAGCCGGCCAATCCCAACCTCACCATGAATCCTGCCAAAGCGCCCTGGTACTTTCTCGGCCTGCAGGAAATGCTCGTGTATTTCGACCCATGGATCGCCGGCGTGGTGATGCCGACCCTGATCATCATCGGCCTGATGGTGATTCCCTACATTGATACCAATCCGCTGGGCAGCGGCTATTACACCTGGAAGCAGCGCAAGTTCGCCATCGCCACATTTCTGTTCGGCTTCATCATTCTGTGGGTCTCCATGATCCTCATCGGCACCTTCATTCGCGGCCCGGGTTGGCAATGGTTCTGGCCGGGACAAACCTGGGACCATAACCGGCTGATTTACGAAGTGAACCGCGATTTGCCGGACATTTTTGGGATCACGTCGAACTGGGCCAAAGGGATTTTCGGCGCAATTGTGGTGGGCGGATTCTATGCCGCGGGCGGATTCCTGCTCCACGCCTTCTTCCGGCGCCACAACCCGAAGGATTACAAGCGCATGAGCTTGCTGCAGTATTCGATCATGATGTTTTTTGTGCTGACCATGTTTGCGCTGCCGATCAAGATGCTGCTGCGGCTCTTGTTTCACATTAAGTACGTCTGGATTACGCCTTGGTTCAACGTGTAGTGGGGTGGCTCGAACTCTAAAAGCAGAAAGTGGTAATTGCGCAATCATAGGAGGAAGTGGTGCCGGAAAAGCCCGTCCCCGAGAATGATCCGCTGGTCCAGAAGTCATTCGCGACCTGGTACGTTGTGGCGCTGGTTCTGCTGGTGGCGTCGCTGTTCTGGGCGCTATGGGATGAGGCATTCGGACAGCGCCCCTGGAAGGCGTATCAGCATGAATGGAAGGAACGCTATTCCACCTACCTGAAGAATGCGCGCTTGGTCTCCGCACAGTCGGAAAAAGACATAGAAAAAAACAGCGATTACCTCAAACTCAAGCAGGATTACGAGCAGGCCCAGCAGCAGGCCGAACCGCGCGTGAAGGAAATCAACGATCAGTTGCGCGTTCTCAGCGCTAAGATCACCGCGGTCCAGAACGTGTTTACCGATCGCCGCGCTTACGTGAACGCGCTCACGTACAACATCGAAACCACCGAGAGCGCATCTTCCAAGCAAAGCAAGCTGAACGATCTGAAGGTGTACGAGCAGGAAACCACCGTTGTCGAATATCCCGATGGTGCCAGGAAGAGCTACACCTTCGCGCAACTGGAAGAGACTTATAACGACCTCAAGGCTGAACGCACCGCGCTCAGCACCGAACTGGGCGAGGTGCTCAAGCCGGTCGGCGAGCGCAAAGACAAGCTCGACGCCTATATCTCCGAGCGCATGGTCAACCTCACGCCCGAGCAGATTCGCGGATTGCAGGATAAGACCGAAAAGTGGGACCCGGTCATCCTGCAGATCAATGTCGCCGATGCCAACATCGTCGACCGCTGCGAGTCCTGCCACATGGGCATTCGCGAGCCGGTCAAGCTGACGCGGGCCTCGATGTCGCTGCCGGGGCAACGGCCGGATGAGTACGCGCGTGCCTTCACCAGCCATCCCGAGCCGGAATTGCTGAAGACGCATGATCCGGACAAGTTCGGTTGCTCGCCCTGTCATCAGGGCAATGGGCGCGCCACGACCAGCGTCGAGAAGGCCCACGGCAACTACGAGCATTGGCTGTGGCCCATGTTTCCGATGGCAAACGTCGAGGCCGGCTGCCAGACCTGCCATGCCGCCGACATGGTGCTGGTCAGCGGCGATGTCGGCTGGACGCTCACCGAGGGTAAAGATCTCTACCGCCAGCGCGGCTGCGTCGGTTGTCATCGCTATGAGGGTTATGACAAGGAGCCGGAAGACATCAACTCTGTCGCCCAACAGATCAAGCAGATAGAGACGGAGAAAAAAGACAACCTGAAGCGGGCCGCCTAT
>Ga0187784_10004362_pt1 | contig 11444 bp, 11 predicted proteins | sample 1015_SJ02_MP15_2_FD_132964 | JGI IMG/M metagenome (GOLD analysis project Ga0187784, IMG submission 132964) | Tropical peat soil microbial communities from peatlands in Department of Meta, Colombia - 1015_SJ02_MP15_20_MG | ecosystem: Environmental > Terrestrial > Soil > Wetlands > Peat | place... | reverse complement strand
GGCGAGCCGGGGCCGGCCCCGGCGCAGGAGCCCATCGGCGTACCGCCCTCGGGGCCAACCGAGGTGCCGCCGTAGTCCCAAGCGCGAAGCGAACCGGAGCTTGCCACCGCCGGTCCGGGGGACGCGGCGGCAAAAATTCGCCTGCGCGGAACCTTCCGCCCGGTGGGGCGTTTGGCGTAGTTATGCGAAAGTGTGCGTCGAGGGGGTTCAGCCGCATGGAAGTTGAGAAGCCGAGCGCGGCCGCTTCGTCTCCCTCGAACTGCGACCTATCCGGTTTCAGCGAAATCTTCGGCACGGCGCGCGGCTTGCGCGCGCTCCTCGACGCCCTTCCCGCCGCCATCTACCTGACCGACGCGGCCGGGCGCATGGTCTATTACAACGAAGCCGCGGTCGAAATTTGGGGGCGCCGTCCGGAGCTGGGCGCGGCCCGATGGTGCGGTCCGTGGAAGCTGTTCTGGCCCGACGGATCGCCTTTCTCGCCCGAGCAATCCCCCATGGCCGCGGCGTTGCGCGAGGCGCGGGCGATCAAGGGAGCGGAGGTCGTCGGCGAGAGGGCCGACGGCACGCGGGTTCGCCTTGCGCCGCATCCGGTGCCGATATTCGACGCTGCCGGAACGCTCATCGGCGGGCTCAACCTGGTGGTCGACATTTCCGAGCACAAGCGCGCCGAGGAAGCCTTGCGCGCGCGCGGCGCGGAGCTGGAAGCGGTCATCGACGGAACGCCGTTCATGCTCGCGCGGCTCGGCCGCGACATGCGCTACCGCTTCATCAGCCGCGCCTATGCGCGCATGATCGGCCGCCGGTCGGAAGACGTGATCGGCAGGCACGTTGCCGACGTGCTCGGGCAGGAAGGCTTCGCCGCCGTTCGTCCGCACATCGAGAAGGTTCTGCGCGGCGAACCCACGGAATACGAACTCGAGATTCGCTTCCCCGGCCTCGGCCCGCGGCTCCTGCGCGGCTTCTACACGCCGGTGCTCGACGAGGCCGGCCGCGCCGACGGCTGGATCGCTTCGCTTCTCGACATCGGCGAGCAGCGCCGCGCCGAGGAGGTGCGGCGGCAACTCGCGAGCATCGTCGATTCCTCCGGCGACGCGATCTTCAGCGAGGATATTGACGGGCTGATCGTCAGCTGGAATCGCGGCGCCGAGCGCCTGTACGGATATGCCGCGACGGAAGTGATCGGCCAATCGATCACGCTGCTGTTGCCGGCGGGCCTGCATGACGAAGAGCGACAGATCCTCGCGCGCATCGCGCGCGGCGAGCACATCGAGCATTACGAAACGGTGCGCCGGCGCAAGGACGGAAGGCTGATCGAGGTGTCGCTGACCATTTCCCCGATCAAAAATGCCGAAGGGGCGATCGTCGGGGCGTCGAAGATCGCGCGCGACATCACCGAGCGCATGCAAGCCGAACAGGCGCGCCGGGCCGCCGAACGGGAGCTGCGCGCGTTGAGCGAACGGCTGGAAATGGAGGTCGAGAAGCGCACGCTCGAACGCGATCGCATCTGGAACGTCTCGGAAGATCTGCTCGGCGTGTCGAATTTCGAAGGCCATTTCATCAGCATCAATCCGGCCTGGACCCGCCTGCTCGGTTGGAGCGAGCAGGAAATCAAATCGATGCACGTGAACGAATTGCGCCACTCGGACGACGCCGCGCATTCCATGGCCGGTCGCGCCCAACTGGCGCAAGGCGTGTCGACCGTGCGCATGGAAAACCGCTTCCGCCACAAGGACGGATCGTGGCGCTGGATCAGCTGGACCATGACGGCGGAGAACGGGCTCATCTACGTTGCCGGCCGCCACGTGACCGTGGAGAAGGAAGCCGCCGCCGCGCTCGAACAGGCGCAGCGGCAGGCGGCGCAGTCGCAGAAAATGGAGGCGCTCGGGCAACTCACGGGCGGCGTTGCCCACGACTTCAACAATCTGCTGATGATCGTGAGCGGCCATGCCCAGCGGCTGCAGAAGCGGCTCACCGAACAGCGCGACGTGCGCGCACTCGAGGCCATTCAGATCGCCGCCACGCGCGGCGAGAGCCTGACCCGCCAATTGCTGTCGTTCTCGCGCGGCCAGCCGCTCAATCCGACCGTGCTCAGCCCGGCCGAGACCGTCAACGGCATCCGCGACGTGCTGTCCGGCTCGCTGCACGTGAACATCGCGCTCGCGATCGACGTCTCGGCGACGGTCTGGCCGGTGCGCGTCGACAAGTCGGAAATCGAGCTGGCGCTGGTCAACCTCGTGCTCAACGCGCGCGATGCCATGCCGGAGGGCGGACGCCTGACGATTTCGGCGGAGAACGTCCGCCTCGTGCCCGCCGACGCGCGCGACGGGTTGACCGGCGAATTCGTCGCGTTGCGCGTCGCCGATACCGGCTGCGGCATTCCCGACGAGATCGTCGGCAAGGTGTTCGAGCCGTTCTTCACCACCAAGGCCGCCGAGAAGGGGACCGGGCTCGGCCTGTCGCAGGTCTACGGCTTCGCGCGGCGCTCGGGCGGCACCGTGGCGCTCGCGAGCGACGCCGGGCGCGGCACGACGGTCAGTTTGTACCTCCCGCGCAGCCACGGCCAAGTCGAGCGGCCGGCGGCCGAGGATTTCGAGCAAAGCCCGGCGGCGGGCGAGGAAACCGTCCTGGTGGTCGAAGACAACGACGATGTGCGCGCGGTCGCGGTGTCGTTGCTCGAGCAGCTCGGCTATCGCACCGCCGCGGTCGAATCGGCCGCCGCCGCGCTCGCGCGGCTTGCCGCCGGCGAAATTCCCGACGCCATATTCACCGACGTGGTGCTGCCGGGCGAAATGGACGGCCTCGCGCTTGCCCGCGCGGTCAGAGAGCGCCATCCCGACGTGCCGACCGTGCTCACCACGGGTTACGCGAAGATTTTCGAGACCGAGCCCGAGTTCCCGGTGCTGCGCAAGCCCTACCAGATCACCGCGCTCGCGCGCGTCATCCGCGCCGCGCTCGATTCCGCCAAGCTCGCGCGGCCGGCGCTGGCGAGCTAGTGAAAGCGATCAGCGGCGAGTGACCAGAAGCGTTTCCTGATCGCACCGGTTACTGGTTACTGATCACGCATCACCGATCCAGCCGTTTTCCAATACCGCCTCCAAATTCTCTCGGCTGTCATGAGAACGCGACATACCGCCGCGCGGAACCATCGCGCGCGCCCGCTGTTACCATCCGGACGGCCGGAGCGCGGCCGCGGCGCACTTTGCGACGATCACTTTAGCTAAGGAGAACGGATCATGATGAAGCGAACCACGCTCGCCCTGTCGGCGGCCCTCGTGCTCGGGTCGGCCTCGACCGCGCTTGCGCAGTATGCGTCGCCGGGGCCCGACTATTACGGTGCGCCCCCTGCCGGGTACTACGGCGCCCCCTACGGCTATAGCGGATGGGCCGGTTCCGGCGACGTGTGGTGGTCGAACCGCCGCGCGCTGCATCAAGGCCGCGGCACCGGCGACACCAACGGCTGGTGAGGCGTAACGAACAAAACACAAGAAATTTTGGCCGGCCCTATGGGCCGGCTTTATTTTTGCGGCATGAACGCCGGGAACCGCACACGTATGCGCCGGCTGACCCACACGCACTCATGTTGGAGGTCGTCAAGCGCGAAGCGCGGCGGGGACGGGTCAGGGTAGGGGGTAACAGCGAATAAGAAAAACAAAATCAATGGAGGATCTCTGAGCTGATACTTAGTTCGATTGTCACTGATTGCGGCCCCCCACGCGGCTCGCTTCGGCGGCCACCTTCCCCACGCTCGCTTCGCACGCGGGGGGATGCCGCTGCTGCAACGCGGAACAAAGTTCCAACCTCGATCGTTGTCCCGCGAGCACGCGGGCAGCGCAGAGGTTCGCCATGGCACGCAGATATTCCCGCTCCGCCTCCAAGGACGTGAAAAGCGCGATGCACCGCCGCAAGCGCGGCACGCTCAAGCGCGGCAAGGGCGGACGTGGCGGCACGGTGAAGAGTCGCAAGCAGGCAATCGCGATCGGCCTGTCAGAAGCGCGACGCAAAGGCAAGAAGGTGCCGCGGCGGCGCTCCAGCCGATAGCTATTACGCGCTGCGACCTTTACCAAACAGAAGCCGCCAGACGCCGTCGCCTGCCGCGACGGCGGCGCGCGTCATAAAAAACCACCCGGCGATCCCGTCCACAGAGCACGGGGTCGCCGGATGGCCGCTGCCGCCTCCAGTCTATTCGCCGCGCGCGGCGTCCTTCAAACCGCCGATCGCGTTCTGCACCTTGCCGGCCGCCTTTTCGGCCTTGCCTTCCGCTTCGGTCTTGGCGTCGCCCGTTGCCTGGCCGACCTTCTCCTTCACGGCGCCCTTGACCTGGTGAGCCGTACCTTTAACGCGATCCTTGTCCATGGTGCGCTGCCTTTCGTTTGCGTTGCCGAGGGTCAACGCCATCGCGCAGGCTTCGTTCCGCGTGCTTATGCGCGCGCTCGTGACGCGGTGGGGAACCATTCGGAGGGCCGGTCGTTGCCGTGAGCGTGGGGATTCTTCGCCGAACCAACAAAAAGAGGGAGCCGTCCACCCGCCTTACGATTTGCGTCGGCTTCGCTCCGTTTTCTCAGCGGACGCGGTCTCGCCCGCGCTCCGGCGCAAGGCCGATCTGAGATCGGTCGGCCGGCCGTGCTTGCGCAGCAGGTCGGCGAAGGCCTCGTCGGCCAATTCCTGAAAGGTTGCCATGCGGTCGCGCGCGAGGAGATCGAGCGCGGCCCAGGTTTCGTCGTCGAACTGCACCCGCTTGCCCGGCATGACGCGCGCTCCTCGGTTTGCTGACGGCGGGATGGCTGAAGGGAGACGAAACGATCGACGGATTTCGGCGCGCAACCTATCTGTTAGGCGAAAGGCTTTCGGATTCGGCGTCGACGTTGGGTTCGAGCGGCGGCGCCAGCGCCGGCCGCGGTTCGGCCGCCACTACCAGCGTGTCGAACTCCTTGACGATTTCCTCGATCAACGGCTCGCCCGGGATGCTTTCCGTCGGCTCGTACCAGGGTTGCCGCACCGCGGTCTTGTGTTGCAGCGCCTGCGCAACGAACCTGCCGATCTCTTCGCCCTGCAGCGGGACGAGCTTGTTCTCATGGTCGTATCTGTAGAGCTGGGGACAAAAGAAGACCACGTGAATGCGCGGATCGTATGCGTCGATGGCGAGGAACAGCTGGCGGCGCAGGAACCTGCGCTTGCTGACGATGTTGCGTCCTGCGTGGTGCGGGCAACGCGCAGTTTATCGGCGGACGCGCCGATGATCGTGCTTGCCTCGAGCAGAATGATCCAATCCCGGTTTCCCGCATTGTGGGGATGGATCGGGACGAGATGCGACGGCAGTCGCCTGCGAAAAAGGCCCATGGGGAAGGGATACAGCGGTCCTGGTGAGCGGACAAGGCAGGTGCCCTTGCTTCAACAGGCTGCCTGGCGGTTGGTTCCACCGGCGCGACCCTTTCCATCATTGCGAGCGACCCGCCTTCGCTCGCTGCGCGAGCTACGGCGGGTTTTGAGTCCGCCGAAGCGCAGAGCGCGAAGGCGGAAACGAAGCAATTCAGGGCACGCGGATGGTGCCCGGCAAACGTGCGCAGCGCTCCGTGTTTGGCATGCAGTTTCGCCATTTCCCGGAGATTTGTTTGTACGGCCGAATTCGGGTCACGACTTGTTGATCCGAATTCGAGAATAATCATCGACAAACGGGGTTTGATCTGCGCATATTATCAAACAGTTTAGAGCAGCGACCGAGCGCGTGCCGAGCGCTACTTACGTTTGCGGCGAAAGCGCGTTTGGGGCGAACTAAAGAAAAATCGACGTTCTTTGTCATGGCGGGATTCGCCCATAGAGCGTGTGTGGAATCGATCAAAGGGCCTGGTTGTGCAAGTGCAAAACGAACCCATTTACTGCGACGCAGAATTTGCCCGGATCAGCTTTCATGACGGCTGGTCCCTGTAAATTCCTGTTAATTCCGCGCGCGCGTCGCCGCGATCGGCCCGCGAGCCGCCCAGCCATTGTAGATCCTTGCAGATCCTTGCAGACCGTTGCTGATTGCGCGTTCCCTGCGAAAAAACGGGACGCGGCTCCGACAACGTCGTCATTGCGAGCGGAGCGAAGCAATCCAGGGCAACGGGCGCAGCCCCTGGATTGCTTCGTCGCCCCTCCGGGGCTCCTCGCAATGACGGCCTGGTCAATGAATCGGCCGCATCATGTGATCCCAGCGGATGGTCCACGGCCATTCCCACACCTTCCAGGCGCTGCCGCGCACCGAGAAGAAGATGAACTCGGCCGGGCCGATCAGGTTCTCGAACGGCACGAAACCCACGTCGGCAAAGCGGCTGTCCTCGGAGTTGTCGCGGTTGTCGCCCATCATAAAGTAGTGATCGGGCGGCACCGCGTAGACGCGCGTCGTGTTGGGAAAGCCGCTGCGCTGCGAGCATTGCAGGGTGGTGTAGGAGACGCCGTTCGGCAGCGTCTCGCGCCATTGCTTCACCCGCACGGTGGCGTGCGCGCCGCCCATGTAGCTGCACGGGTCTTCGCCGACGAAATCGTCGGCCGGCTCACGCTGCACCGGCACGCCGTTGATCTGCACGACGCCGTCGATCACCTGAATGCGGTCGCCCGGCAGGCCGATGATGCGCTTGATGAAGTCGGTTCCCGGCTGCTCGGGCGGGCGGAACACGGCGACGTCGCCGCGATTGGGCTTGAAGCCGAAGATGCGGCCGGAGAACAGGGGCGGCGAGAAGGGCAGCGAGAAGTGGCTGTAACCGTAACGGAATTTGAGCACGAACAGATAGTCGCCGATGAGCAGCGTCGGCTCCATGGAGCCGGAGGGAATCGAGAACGGCTGCACCAGGAAGGTGCGCAGCACGACCGCGATGATGAGGGCGGACACGATGGTCCGGATGCCCTCGCCGCTCTTCTTCTTCTCGACCGTTTGCGTCGCCATGGGGCCTCGCTCGTTGCCGGCCCGGGTCCGGGCCGAAGCCGCCGATTTCGGGAACCCGCCGATCGGGCAGGTCGTTCCCTGGACATGTTTAGCGCGCCGGACGCGCGCAATCGACGGGGGGCGGTCGATTTTGCCGGCCACGCGCACGGGATTGCCGCAGGCGTCGGCTTTCGGCTACGGCACTCCCGATCGCACCGCGGCCGGGAAGCCACGGGCGCCATGTTCGCGGGCGAAACGACGATGACCGACGAGGACGGCCGCGGCGAGCGTGTCGGATTCGAGGAGACGGCCCTGGCCCTGATGGCGATTGCCGCCGGCAGCTCGGATGCCATCGCCTTTCTCAAGCTCGGCACGGTGTTTACCTCGGCCATGACCGGCAACACCGTCCTGCTGTGCATTTCGCTCGGACAGGGCCGCGGGTCGGCGGCGCTGCAGTCGTTCGCGGCGCTGGTAGCCTTTGTCGCCGGCGCCGCGCTGGCGGCCGCGTGGTCCGGCCGCCCGGCGCCGTCCGGAAGATTGCCGCCGAGTCTCGTCCCGCTGTTCGTCCTGGAAGTCGCTTGCCTCGCCGCCTTCGTGGCCGTCTGGTTCGCAACCGGACTCGCGTCCGATGGCGCGACCTATACGCTCATTGCGCTGTCGGCGATTGCGATGGGCGTTCAGGGCGTTGCCGCGCGTCACATCAACGTGCCCCAGGTCAACACGATCGTGTTCACCACCACGATCATCAGCGTCATTACATCGTTGACGTACGCGGCGATGCGGGCGGAACGCCGCGTGCCGTTCGATACCAAGCGCCAGATCGGGATTCTCCTGGTCTATGCCTGCGGCGCAGTCCTCATCGGCGCGCTGATCGCGCGCGAGAACCGGATCTATGTCTGGGTGCCGCTCGCGGCGGTCCTCGCGGCCTTCGCGAGCTACGAGATCGGACGCAAGCGGACGGCAGTGTCGGCCTGACATCCGTCGGGAACTTTTGCGCTACGCGGCGGTTGACGCGTGCGCGCGACGGCCGCGTGCGCGCATGTTATGATCGTGTGAAGGGCGAGGTGACGCGTGGTCGGCCTTCAGACATATGTTGCCAAGCGCGACTTTTCCAAAACGCCCGAGCCGCGCGGCGCGCGCGGCAAAAGCCGCGGCCACGCCTTCGTGATCCAGCAGCACGCGGCGCGGCGCCTGCATTACGACTTCCGCCTCGAACTCGACGGCGTGCTCAAGAGCTGGGCCGTCACCAAAGGGCCGAGCTTGGTGCCGGGCGAGAAGCGGCTCGCGGTCGAAGTGGAAGACCATCCGATCGATTATCGGGATTTCGAAGGGACCATCCCCAAGGGCCAGTACGGCGGCGGCACCGTGCTGGTGTGGGATCGCGGCACCTGGGCGCCGCGCGGCGACCCGCGCGAGGGGCTCGCGAAGGGCCGCCTCGACTTCGAACTCAGCGGGGAAAAGCTCGGCGGCCTGTGGCACCTCGTGCGCATGCGCAGCCGCGCCGGCGAAAAGCGCACCAACTGGCTGCTCATCAAGGGGCGTGACGAGGCCGCGCGCGAACGGGGCGATCCCGACATTCTCGACGAGCGCCCGGAGTCGGTGCTCTCCGGCCGCACCATCGAAGAGGTCGCGGCGGACAGGCAAAGCAAGGTGTGGACGAGCAACCGAGGGCAGGAGGGCGACGCGCAAACGCCGGCGAAGGTCGCCAAGCAGGCCGTAGGCGTAAAAGAACAAAAAAAAGACGATGAAAAACGCGTCGTGCCGGCGGCCGCCTCGCTCGATCTCGCCAAGCTCAAGGACGCGCGCAAGGCGCCGCTGCCGGACTTCGTCGAGCCGTGCCTCGCCACGCTCGAAGCAAAGCCGCCCAAGGGCCGGCAATGGGTGCACGAGATCAAATTCGACGGCTATCGCCTTGAGGCCCGCATTGATCAGGGCAAGGTGAGGCTGCTCACGCGCAGCGGCCTCGACTGGACCGACAAATTCGGCAAGCGCGTGCTCGCCGCGCTGCGCGATCTGCCCGTGCGCGAAGCGCTGATCGACGGCGAACTGGTGGTCGAGAACGAGGCCGGTGCCTCCGACTTCGCCGCATTGCAGGCGGCGTTGAGCGAAGGCGAGACCGACCGCTTCGTCTTTTACGCCTTCGATCTCCTCCATGCGGACGGCTACGACCTGCGCGAGGCGCCGCTGACCGAGCGCAAGGCCGCGCTGCGCGCGTTGCTGCCGCGCGGCCAAGGCCCGCTGCGCCTGAGCGAGGACTTCGACACGGAAGGCGAGATCGTGCTGGAGAACGCGTGCCGGCTCAGCCTCGAAGGCATCGTCTCGAAGCGCGGCGACGCGCCGTACCGCTCCGGTCGCAACCGCGACTGGATCAAGTCGAAGTGTTCGCACCGGCAGGAGTTCGTCATCGCCGGCTACGTGCCCTCGACTACCGGCGCCAAGGCGATCGGCTCGCTCGTGCTCGGCGTTTATGACAACGGCAAGCTCGTGCACGTAGGGCGCGTCGGCACCGGCTTCTCCGCCAAGGTCGCGCGCGAGCTGTGGACGCTGCTCGAGCAGCGGCGTATCGACGACCCGCCGTTCGAGCAGAAGCTGAGCGCGGAAGAGCGGCGCGACGTGCGCTGGGTCAAGCCCGAGCTGGTAGCCGAGGTCGAGTTCCGCAGCTGGACCGGCGCGCACATCCTGCGCCACGCGTCATTCCGCGGATTGCGCGGCGACAAGGAGGCCGCGGAGGTCGTGCGCGAGGACGCGGGCGCCGCGATCCCGGCCCCGAAGTCGGCGAGCGGCAGGAGCTTCGGCGTGAAGCTCACCCACCCCGACCGCATCTATTGGCCCGACGCCGGCGTCACCAAGCAGGGGCTCGCCGAGTATTACGCCGACGTTTGGAAGTGGATGGCCCCGCACGTCGTGGCGCGGCCGCTCGCGCTGGTGCGCTGTCCGGACGGCATCGCGCAGAAATGTTTCTTCCAGAAGGCTGCCTGGAACGGCATCCACCGCAGCGTCTCGGTGCTGCGCAATCCCGGCGAGGGCGGCGAGGAAGTGCTGGCCATCCACGATCTCGACGGCCTGATCGCCCTGGTGCAGGCGGGCGTGCTGGAAATCCATCCCTGGGGGTCGACCGTCGACGATCTCGATCGGCCCGATCGCATCATCTTCGATCTCGACCCCGGGCCCGACGTCGGCTGGGACGAGCTGGTGCGCGCGGCGAACGAGGTGCGCGAGCGGCTGCGCGCCGGCGGGCTCGAAAGCTTCGTCAAGACCACCGGCGGCAAGGGCCTGCACGTGGTGGCGCCGCTCGAGCCGGTCGCCCATTGGGACGAGGTCAAGCATTATGCCCGCGCGGTCGCCGAAACGATGGCGGCCGACAGCCCGGATCGCTACGTCGCGAAAATGTCGAAGCGGCTGCGTGCGGGACACATCTTCATCGACTATTTGCGCAACAGCCGCGGGGCGACCGCGGTCGCGCCTTATTCCACCCGAGCACGCGCCGGCGCGCCGGTATCGACGCCGCTCTCCTGGGACGAGCTTGGCCCCGACGCGCGCGGCGCCCACTTCCGCGTCGACAACCTGCCGGCGCGGCTCGCCCATCTCAAGTCCGATCCGTGGAGCGGCTTCTTCAAGATCAAACAGCGGCTGCCGATTCCACGGCCTCGCGGTTCAACTAAAGGAAAGAAATAACAGCGAGGGACACATCATGCCGCACGAGTTCACTTTATGTCCTCGGGCCGACAGGGCGCGGACCGGGTCGGCGGCTATCGCGCGCGAAAACGGCCGGCCATGCGGGATCGGCGAAATTGCTTATGTTCGTCCGGGACTTCCCGCCGCTCGCGCTGGCTGCTATCGTGCCGTCTTCCGGACTTCCTGCGGGGGAATAGTCGACCTAAGCCATCGTCCTGCCGCATCGCTCGTGTCCTAACGGGCGGTCGTGTCGGTCGCGCGTGCCGGTGAAATCGCAGGGGCGACCCGATCTCCGTTTCAACCACACTCGAGGAGTGCTGCCCATGAATCTCAAAATTGTCATCGCCGTCGCGGCCATCGCCGCGATCCCTGCCTTGGCGCTGGCCCAGCAGAAAGGCGGTCCGCCCCCCGCCGCAAAGGCGCCGAGCACCGCCGACGCCCAGAAGGTCGTCAACATGATCAAAGGCGACAAGGCGAAGCTCGACATCTATTGTCAGATCGCCAAGATCGGCGATCAGGCGCAGGCCGCCGCGCAGAAGAAAGACCAGAAGAAGATGGACGACCTCAACCAGCAGGCGGAGGCGCTCGGGCAGAAGCTCGGTCCCGACTACATCAAACTGATGGAGGGCATGGACAACGTCAACCCGGACTCGAAGGAGGGCAAGGATCTGATTGCTATTCTCGATCCGCTCGACGCGCTGTGCCCGAAGTGAGAGACGTCATTGCGAGCGAAGCGAAGCAATCCAGGGCAACTCTGAGACTCTCTGGATTGCTTCGTCGCGCTTCCGCCTTCGCGCTCCGCGCTTCGGCGGACTCCAGGCCCGCCGAAGCTTGCGCAGCAAGCGAAGGCGGGTCGGGCTCCTCGCAATGACGG
>Ga0187784_10004361_pt1 | contig 11446 bp, 9 predicted proteins | sample 1015_SJ02_MP15_2_FD_132964 | JGI IMG/M metagenome (GOLD analysis project Ga0187784, IMG submission 132964) | Tropical peat soil microbial communities from peatlands in Department of Meta, Colombia - 1015_SJ02_MP15_20_MG | ecosystem: Environmental > Terrestrial > Soil > Wetlands > Peat | place... | reverse complement strand
CGCTTGGCCTCGTGCTGGCCGACGATGAAGCGATCGAGCTCGGAGACGATTTCGCGCGGGCTGAAGGCGTTCAAGTGTTTAACTTCTCAAGCGTGATCTTGTCGTTGGTATAAACGCAGATATCGGCCGCGATGGCCATCGCGCGCCGGGCCACGGTTTCGGCGTCGAGCCCGTCGACGCCAATAAGGGCGCGCGCCGCGGCGAGAGCGTAACCGCCGCCCGAGCCGATGCCGATAATCCCGTCCTCGGGCTCCAGCACATCGCCGGTGCCAGAGAGGATCAGCGACACGTTCTTATCGGCGACCGCCATCATCGCCTCGAGCCGGCGCAGATAGCGGTCAGTGCGCCAATCCTTGGTGAGCTCGACGCAAGCGCGGACAAGCTGCCCCGAATGCTGTTCGAGCTTGGCCTCGAGCCGCTCGAAGAGCGCGAACGCGTCGGCCGTCGCGCCGGCAAACCCGGCGATCACCGCGCCACCGCCGAGCCGGCGCAGCTTTTTGGCGTTCGACTTCACGATGGTCTGTCCCATCGTCACCTGGCCATCGCCGGCGATGACGACTTCGCCGCCCTTGCGCAGGCAAAGGATCGTGGTGCCGTGCCAATTAGTGTCGGAAGCCATGGGTCGCGAGAGAGTCAAGCCGCGGGCGGGAGCCTGAGATGTAATAGCGGCACGGCAGCCGTCAAGCAAACGGCCATCAAGCAAGTGGCAAGCCCAACGCTGCTTTGTTAAGAATTGGGCGCTAAAAGCAGGCGCCGAAGCGGATCGCCGTGTCACGTGGTTTCGAGAATGGCCGCTAGCGACAGCGAGACAAAGCCGAGAGCCGCGACCGCTCCGTCAAAGATCGTGCTCAATGTCGGCTGCGGCCACCCGAGCCCCCAGGGCCTTCATCCCGCGTTCCAGGGCGCGGAGTGGAAGGAGCTGCGGCTCGACATCGACCCCGCGGTCAACCCGGATGTCGTCTGTTCGATCATCGATATACGGCCAGTGGGCTCGAACGCGGTTGACGCCATCTGGTCGTCGCACAACCTCGAACATCTGCACCGCCACGAAGTGCCGCTGGCGCTCGCCGAATTCCTGCGGGTGCTGCGTCCGAGCGGGCAGTTGCTGTTGACCCTGCCCGACTTGCAAAAGATCGGCGAGCTGATAGCGAACGACCGACTCGAAGACGTGGCCTATGTCTCGCGGAGCGGCCCGATCACGCCGCTCGACATGATTTTCGGCCATACCCCATCGCTCGCCCGCGGCAATTATTACATGGCGCACAAGACCGGGTTTACGGCGCGCACGCTGAGAACCCTGCTGACCGAGGCCGGTTTTGCCGACGTGACGATGAAGCGCGAAGGCTTTTCGCTCTGGGTGCGCGCCTTCAAGCCGGCGGCATGAGAAGCGGGCCGGCAAGGCTGAGCCGCGCGTGAACTGGCTGTTCATCCACCAGAACTTTCCCGGGCAATACGTCCACGCCGCGAAGCATCTCGCGGCGAAGGGCGAACAGGTCGTGTTCATCACCCAGCAGCGCGAGCGGCAGCTTCAAGGCGTGCGCAAAATCGTCTATGCGCCGGCGCGGAAGCGTGACGGGATCCACCCGTTTGTCGACGAATTCAACACGGCCGTCGAAAACGGGCTTTCGGTGGCGCGTATCTGCGAGGAGCTGAAGCGCAACGGCTTCACCCCCGACCTCGTCGCCGGCCATAACGGCTGGGGCGAGATTCTCTACGTCAAGGAGTGCTGGCCGGCGACGCCGCTGCTCGGCTATTTCGAGTTCTTTTATCGCACGCGCGACAGCGACCTCGATTTCGATCCCGAATTTCCGCCCGGCCCCAGCGACGCGATGCGGTTGCGTACGCGCAACGCCATCAACCTCCTGGGGCTCGAAACCGCCGACTGGGGACAGACGCCCACCGCGTTTCAGCTCGGGCTTTATCCGGAAAAATACCGTCGCGGCATCAGCATCATCCACGAAGGCATCGACACCGCCGCGGTGCATCCCGACCGCAGCACGCGGCTGTGGCTGTCGGGCGGGCAGGCGCTGTCGCGCGACGATCTGCTGATCACCTACAGCGCGCGCAACCTCGAACCCTATCGCGGCTTTCACGTCTTTATGCGGGCGCTGCCAAAGCTGCTCGAACGCCATCCGATGGCGCGCGTGCTGGTGGTGGGCGGCAACGAGGTCAGCTACGGACGACGGCCGGAAGGCGCGCCGACCTGGCGCCAGAAGTTGCTCACCGAATTGGAAGGCCAGCTCGACTTGAACCGCATCCATTTTCTCGGCCGGCTCAATTATCCGCAGTATCTGGCGATGCTGCAGATCTCAACGGTTCACGTCTATTTGACCTATCCGTTCGTGCTGTCCTGGGGGTTGCTCGAAGCCATGTCGAGCGGCTGCACCGTCGTCGCGTCGCGGACCGCGCCGGTCGAGGAGGTGATCCGCGACGGCGAAAACGGTCACCTCGTCGATTTTTTCGACCATGACGCGCTGGCTGATCGGGTCAGCGACATGCTGCTCCAGCGCGAGCGTCAGGACGCCGTCCGCGCCGCGGCACGTCAGACCATCATCGAGCGGTTTGATCTTGCGACAAAATGCCTGCCCGCCTATCTCGCGCTGCTGCGCCGGCTGGTCAGGCGTCACCCGATTTCACTGGCCGGGAAGCGGCGGCGGGGCTGATAAACTCTCGCCCTATCGCGTGCGCATTGGCGGGTTCGATGCACCCGCCGGGTCAAAATTCGCCCGCTCGGGTTTACCAAGTTCAGACTTTCGTTAAGTATGAAAAATATTTCGAAATGTACTAAATTGTTGCAGAAATTTGCACCAAGATCGCTGTGACGATCAGCCAGACATCGCGTACGGAAGTGGTCATTTGTCAAGTTTTCGGGGCCCAATTTTACTGAGATAGCCACGCCACCCCGGGCGAGGCGACGCGACGAAACTGGAAGAAAAAGTAGGGTCTTCTTCGAGCTTTCGTTGTCATCAGTATGAACGAGGCAGGACCGGAAAGATGCCATCAGCTACGACTATCGTGGTCGCCCGTGAGGACTTCTCCATCCCCGGGGGCGAACAGTACGGCGAGGCAAACCCCCAGGAGCCGCTCGCCCTCGAAAGCCGGTTCTTTAACCTGCTGCGCGAAAGCAAGCCCGACGTCGTGGTGCTCGATTTGAGGCAGGCGAACGGTGAGGGTGTCGGCATGATCTTGAAGATCCGCCGGCGGTGCAATGTGCCGATCCTCGTCGTCTGCAGCCAAGACACTGGCCACGCGCAAGACTACCGGTTTGCTGGCGCGGCTGAATGCATTGTCAGCCCGGTCGATGTTGTCGCGTTCAACGAGGTGCTGCAGCAAATCGTCCGGGTGAACGGGCAGACCGCGCAGTCGGCCCCTCGCGAGGCGCAGGTCATCGAGTTCGCGGGCGCCACTTTCCGGCCGCATCAGAACCTGATCCTCGGGCCGCAGGGCAAGGCGATCCACCTGACGACCGCGGAAAGTCTGCTGCTGGCGCATTTCGTCGCCAATCCCTGGGAAATCCAGACGCGCGGCGCGCTCGCCGAGGCGCTCTACGGCAAACATCGGCCGGCGACCGATCGCGCGATCGACGTGGTGGTCAACCGGCTCCGCACGAAATTGCGTTCGATTGGTGAAGCGACGGAGCATCTGGTAAAGACAGAGTTCCGCCGGGGCTACCGTTTCGTTTGCGACCCGTCGGTCGAGCGATAGGCGGTAACCTCGGGAAACAACGAACGACAGGCGTCGGTTCAATCGGCTTGCAGCCGGTCAGTCCGGTGAGGTTCTCGTGATTGTTGCCATCGACAGCGGCCGATCCGACCTGCCTTGGGCCGTCGCATGAAATTCCTTCAATTGCTCCGGCCAGGGAAGCTTGAGCCAGGGGGGCTTGAGCCGGCGGCGCCGGATGGCGCGGCCGAGGCTTTCGGATCCGACACGGCCGAAATCCTCGAAGGGCCGGAACCCGTTATGATGCATATCATCCCGATCGTGCTCGGGGTGATGACCGTCAGCCTGATCGCGGTGACGCTGTGCATGCGTGTCGACAGAGTGGTGACCTCCCAATCGGGGAAGATCGTGACGATCGACCCGACCGTGGTGCTCGGCGCGCTCGACCCGTCGATCATCAAGACAATCGACGTCGGCGAAGGCGATCAGGTGAAAAAGGGCCAGCTGCTCGCTACGCTCGACCCGACCTTCACCACTGCCGACGTCAGCGCGCTCAAATCGCAGGTCGCCAACTACAACGCCGAGATCGCCCGTTGCCAGGCCGAGCTGGCGCAAAAGCCGTTCGACATGGCGCCGTCGACCGACCCCGTCCCCAACGGCTTCATCGCCGCGCAGCGCCAGTATTTCCTGCAGCGCAAGGCGCAGTTCGACGCGCAGGTGCAGAGCTATAACGATCAGATCGCGCAATACCAGACGACGATCGCCAAGTATCAGGCGGACCAGGCCCGCTACAGCGACCGCGCCAAGATCTCGCAGGAGATCGAGCAGATGCGCGCGGAGCTCGCCGCCGCCCAGGTCGGCAGCCGGATCAACTTGCTGGCGGCCACCGATCAGAAGCTCGAGATCGAACGCGCGCTGCAATTCGACAAGAACGCCGCGACGGAGGCGCAGCACCAGCTCGATTCCGCGAAATCGACGCGCGACGCCTATATCCAGCAATGGTACGCCCAGGTCAGCCAGGAACTGGTCTCGGCGCAGACGAGCCGCGACGCCGCCGTGGATCAGCTGGCCAAAGCCACCAAGCACCAGGAGCTCGTCAGGATCGAGGCGCCGGAAGACAGCATGGTTCTGAAGATCGCCAAGCTGTCCCCGCATTCGGTGCTCAACATAAACGACCCGCTGCTGTATCTGGCGCCGATGAAATCGCCGCTCGAGGCCGAGATCGATATCGCCGCGCGCGATATTGGCTTCATCCGGGCCGGCAACGCGACGACGATCAAGCTCGGCGCCTACGACTTTGTCGACCACGGCACCGTCGAGGGGACGGTTCGCTCGATCAGCGAGGGCTCGTTCAGCACCGATGACAACGGCCAGCCGGTGGCCGAGCCCTACTACAAGGTGCGCGTAACCCTGGGCCGTATCGACCTGCGCAACGTCCCGGCGAATTTCCGGCTGGTTCCCGGCATCACCCTCACCGGCGATATTCATGTCGGCACTCGCTCGCTCGCCACCTATCTGCTCGGCGGCGCGGCACGCGGCCTCGACGAGGCGATGCGCGAGCCCTGATGACCGCTATCGACGAGCAAAAGGACGAAGCCAGCTCGCTCGCGAGCAACGCATCGGCCGCCGAGCCAGCGGCGGTCGACGACGCCGACCCGCTGAGGCACGCGGCGGCGTTTATCGCGCGGCGCACCAATTCGCTCGATCGCACCAGGCCGGCCGTGATGCGGCGCGGCCCGCCCGGTCTCTCGCCGGATCACGACCCGGGGCCGGCGCAGCCGCCGTCCCCCGCGGCGGAGACAGCTCCCGTCCTGCCGGACCGGGAGATGACACTCGCCAAATTCCCCGAGGCGATCTACGAGCCCGAGTTGATCGAGCCGACGCCTGCCCCTCCCTCGCTGCCACCGGCCCCTGAGCCTCCGCCGCCCCCGACCGCGCCGCCGGTCCCGGCGCCCGTCGCGCGAACCGCACGGGCAGTTCCGGCAAGCGGACCCGTCGTCGTCGTCGTGCCGGTTCCCGCGCCCGTGCTCGCCGCGGCCCCACAGCGTGTCGAGCCCGCGCTGGGGTCGGTGCCCATCGCCGCGCCAGACCTGGAGCCTGAGCCGGAGCCGCGCGTCGCGATCCCGCCGGCGGAGCGGCCGCGTGCCACTACGCCGCCGCGTCCGCCGCAACCCGACCCGCCGATCCCGGGTGCGGCCGAAGCCTATGAGCAAAAAGATTTTGTCGCCGCCTTTGACCTCTGGCACCGCGCCGCGCTCGCCGGCAACAGGGAGGCGCAATACCGTCTCGGCGAGCTTTACATGCACGGCCAAGGGGTTCTCGCCAATCCGGCCGACGCCGTAATGTGGTACCGCCGCGCCGCGGAGCAGGGGCATCCCGAGGCGCAATACCAGCTGAGCCTCTGCTACCAGTACGGACGCGGCGACCGAGGGGCCAGCGGCGGCGTCACCGACTGGTACCGCACCGCATCGAGCAAGGACAAGAGCACCGCCGACGACGATCTCGATCTGCTGTTCCCGAACGGCGTGACGGTCGAGCGCGACGAGCCGGAAGCGTTCCGCTGGGCCCTCGCGGCGGCCGGGCAAGGGCACCCGGCCGCTCAAGCAAGCGTCGCGATCCTCTATTCGCGCGGGATTGCCTGCGAAATCGATTACGACAAGGCGCGCCATTGGTACGAGTGCGCCGCAGCCAACGGCAACGCCGAAGGCGAATTCGGCCTCGGCGTGCTTTACGCCAATGGATTTGGCGTCGCGATAGATCTCGCAGAGGCGGCGGAGCATTACCGCGTGGCGGCGGAAAACGGCCATGACGGGGCGCAGCTCGCGCTCGGCCTGATGTATCTCTCCGGCAACGGCATGGCGCGCGAGCCGGCCAAGGCGGCAGCGCTGTTCGAGCAGGCCGCCGGGCGGGGCAACGCCCGCGCCCGCTACACGCTCGGGATGATGCACTGGCGCGGCGACGGCATCCCGCAAAACCTCGTCGCCGCCGAAACCTGCTTCCGACAGGCGGCGCGCGCCGGCCACGCCCCCGCGGTGATGACGCTCGCGCAAATGTACAGCGCGGGGCAGGGCTCGACCGCGAACAAGTTCGAGGCGGCGCACTGGTATCGCGTGGCCGCCGATGACGGGATCGCCGACGCGCAATTCGCGGTCGGCACGTTCTACGCTCGCGGCGAGGGCGTCGCGCAGCGCATCAGCGAGGCGGCGAAATGGTTCGAACTCGCCGCCCAGCAGGGCCATGTGCTGGCCCAGTTCAACATCGGCATATTCTATCTCAGCGGCAGCGGCGTCGAGCGCGATCCCGCCCGCGCCGCGGAGTGGTTCCGGCGCGCCGCCGAACAGGGCATGCCGAGGGCCCAGGTGAGGCTCGCCCAGCTCTACCTCGCGGGCGAAGGCGTCGCGGCCGATCGGGCGACGGCGGCGCATTGGCTCAAGCGCGCCGTCGCGGCCGACGATCTCGAAGGCATGCTGGCGTTGGCGCAATTGTATCTGCGCGGGCAGGGCGTCGAGCGCGATCCAGCGCAGGCCGAGGCACTGATGTCTCGCGCGGTCGAGCGCAACCATCTGCCGGCGCTGTTGCAGCTCGGCCATCTGCGGGCGCAGCAAGGTCAGCGCGACGAGGCGATGCGGCTTTATCGCGCCGCCGGCGAAGCCGGTCTTCTCGACGCGCAGCTGTTCCTGGCGCAGCTCTACCTGCGCGGCCAAGATGTCCCGCGCAGCGAGGAAATGGCCGCGGTGTGGTTCCGGCTTGCCGCCGAGCAGGGGCATGCCGGCGCACAGGTGCAGCTCGCCATCATGTACTGCACCGGCAAGGGTGTCGCGTTCGATCTCACGGAAGCGACAAAATGGTATCGCCGCGCCGCGGAACAGGGCGACCGGCTCGGCCAATACAATCTCGCGGTGATGCTGGCCAAGGGCGACGGGGTCGAGCAGAACCTCGACGAAGCCTTTGTCTGGTGCGGCAAGTCGGCGGCGCAAGCCATGCCCGAGGCGGAAATGATGATCGGCGATCTGCTGCTGTCGGGCCGCGGCACCAAGGCGGATCCCGACGCCGCGCGCGGCTGGTACGAAAGAGCGGCGGCGCACGGCCTCGCCGCGGCGCGGACGCGGCTCGCCAACCTGCCGATCCGCTGAGCTCGGCCTAGCGCTTCAGATAGACGGTGTCGCCCTCGACGCGGCATTCATAGGCGGGGACGTCGGCCGAATACGGGCCATCGACGTATTTTCCGGTGCGGATGTCGAATTGCGCGAAATGCAGCGGGCATTCGACAACGCAGCCGGTGAGCGTGCCACGCGACAGCGGCGCGTTGCGATGACCGCAGACATCGCGCAGCGCGTAGAAGGCGCCATCGACATGCGCCAGCACGATGCGCTCACGCTCGACCGCGACAAAGGTCATCGTGCCGGGCGCGACATCGGCGACCTTGGCCACCGCGACAAAGCCTTCTTCCATGCGATTACCTGAACACGGCTATCAAGCGAGAGCATCCCAAACCATCGCCTTGGCCGGACTTGATCCGGCCATCCACGAATAAGTGGAAGCTATTCGTGGTCCCCCGGGTCAAGCCCGGGGGAGGCGACGAGTATTGGCTTCGGCTACGCGGCCAGGTCGAAGCCGAACATGGTCGCGGCGTTGGACGAGGTGATCTTTTGCAGATCCGCGTCGGGCACGCCCTTGAACATGCGCTGGATGAACTGCTGCGAGCGCGGGAAGGTCGCCTCGGCATGCGGGTAGTCGCTACCCCACAGCATGTTCTCGACGCCGATATGCTCGCGCAGCTGAACGCCGAGATCATCCTCCATGAACTCGACGAACATGTTCTTCTTCCAGTAGTCGCTCGGCATCAGACCCTGCTCCGAACGCCAGCCCTTGGTGAAGACAGGGCGCTCGACATAGGTGAAGTCCATCTGCTTCAGCCAGTGCGGGATCCATGCCGCCTCGTGCTCGACCGAGCCGATCTTGAGGCCCGGGAACTTGTCGAAGACGCCCGCGAAAAGCATCGAGCCGAGCGAGTAGCGCACCCAGTAATCGGTCGTCGAGCGGCCGGCGCCGGTCAGCTCGGTCACGTCCATCGTGAACTCGTTGGCCGGAATCCCGTTGCGCGGCGTGCCGATATGCATCAGGAGCGGGTGTTTTAGCTCCTGCACCGTCGCCCAGAACCTGTCGTAGATCGGGCTCGAATAGGGCTTGTCGGGCTGCGGCGCGACCGGGATGAACGAGCCCACAAGGCCCATCTTGGCGACCCGCTCGAGCTCGGCGGCGCCGGCGTCGGGGTCGTCGAGGTTGAGCATCGCGATGCCCTTGAGCCGGGTGGGGTTCGCCTTGCAAAAATCGGCGATCCAGTCGTTGTAGACGCGGCAGATTTCGTTGAGCAGCTCGGTATCCGGCACGCGATACCAGAAAAGGCCCTGGCTCGGCTGCAGCACCGAGCCCCAGATGCCGTCTTCCTCGTTCTCCTCGATCATCGCGCTGGCGGTGTAGGCGCCCTTGCGGACGTCTTCCCAGACGCCGAGGAAGTCGATCGCCGAGGGGTCCTCGAAGCGCTGGCCGGCCTGGATCACGGCGCCCAGCGTGCCGACCTGCTGGCCTTCGAGCATCCAGGCGTCATATTCACGCCCGGTCGGGGTCTTGCGCCGCTCCATATGCGGCGCCCGCTGGCGCAATTTCGGCGAGAAGCGCTCGGTGTACATATCCGGCGGTTCGACGATATGGGAGTCCGCCGAAATCAGTTTCCACGACGACGCCATGCTGACCTCCTCTGTGCCGGACAGTGCCGGGATGGACCTAGATCGAGGAACGCTCCTTCCGGGGATGTTCTTGTTGCCCGTGGTTGCTTCGCGGGGCGCGGCAAGAGATCGCCGCAAGTTCACCCCGCGACGGTAAGGCGCACCCCGAACCTCGTCAAGAAGTCGTAGCGCTGGCTTACTTCGCGGCGCTGCCGTCGTAGGGTGCGACGACCGTGCCGGTCTTGTAGTCGGACGGCTCGAGGATCACCTCGTTCGTGGCGTCCTTGAAATCGTCGAGCGTGTTGCCCTTGACGCCCTGCCACTGCACCTCGAGCACGCGCGACTTCGACCATTCGCCGTCCTTGCCGAAGCCGATATCGCCGACGATCGTCTTGAACGTGTTGGCGTGCATGTAATCGGAGACCTTGGCCTGGTCGAGGCTCTTGGTCGCCTCGACCGCGTCGCCGAGGATTTCGAGATAGGCATAGCCGAATGGCGCCAGATACCAGCCGAGCGGATCGATGCCTTCCGCCCCCGCCTTGGTCTGATATTCCTTGAGGAAATCGAGGATGCCGGGGAACTGCATCGTCTTCGCCGGGATCCACCAGTCGTAGTCGACGACACCGTTGAGCTTCGCGCCGAACTGCAGCTTGATCGGGGTGAATTGCAGCCCGACCATGCCGCCGCCGAAGAACCGCGTCTTGAGCCCCGCCTCGGTCGCCGCGCGCAGCATGCCGACCGAGCCCGGCGGATAGGACGCGACGAATACCGCGTCGGGGTTGGTCGCCTGGATCGCGTGGACGATCGGGGTGAAATCGGGCGTGCCGGGCGGATAGGTCTTGTCGTAGACGATCTCGAGCCCGTCCTCCTTGGCGATGTCGTGGATCGCGCCCGAGGCGTTTTTCGGGAACTGCGAGTCCTCGGCGAGGATCGCCAGGGTTTTGGGCTTCGGGTCGGCCGCCATCGCGACCTTGAAGAACGGCTCGGAGAAATTGCGCGCCGCTTCCTGCCCGCTCGGCAGCATCGAGAAGTATTTGTCGTAGTGAAATTCCTCGTTCACCGCGAGGCCGAACAGACCGAAGAACATCATCTGGTGCTGGATCGCGATCGGCATCGCCGGGGCGATCTGCGCGGTGCCGTAGCCGGAGACGATAAAGTCGACCTTGTCGACATCGATCAGCTTGGTATAGAGCGCCGGCACGGTCGCGGGGTTGGACTGGTCGTCGTAATAGACGAGTTCGACCGGACGACCAAGCAGCCCGCCCTTGGCGTTGATCCGGTCGCGCCACATCTCCATCGCCAAAAGCGCCTGCTTGCCGCCGCCGGCGAGCCCGCCAGTCAACGCCATGCCAAAGCCGATCTTGATCGGCTGCTTGTCCTGTGCCTGCGCGCCGGTCATCGCCGCGAGCGCGCAAATGAAGGCGATTGCCACGAGCCAGGCCGGCCGCTTCCGGGTCATCTCTCTCCCCATCAATTTGTCGTTATGCTGGCGCATCCTGGCATGCTGTTCGCGCAAACGCCAGGGCGCGCCCCCGCAACCTATTGGCGCAGCAGGTGCCGGGCGATGATCACCCGCATGATCTCGTTGGTGCCTTCAAGTATCTGATGAACCCGCAGATCGCGCAGGTAGCGCTCGATCGGAAAATCCTTGAGATAGCCGTAGCCGCCATGCAGCTGCAGCGCCTCGTTGGTCACGTGAAACCCGGCATCGGTGGCGATGCGCTTCGCCATCGCACAATGGAGCGTCGCCTCAGGGTCGCCGTTGTCAAGGCTCACCGCGGCGCGCCACAACAGCAGCCGCGCCGCATCAAGCTCGCTCGCCATGTCGGCGAGCTTGAATTGCAGCGCCTGAAAGTCGGCGAGCCGCTGGCCGAACTGGCGGCGCTCCAGCATATAGCCGCGCGCCGCCTCATAGGCCGCGCGAGCGCCGCCGAGCGAGCAGGCGCCGATATTGAGCCGCCCGCCATCCAATCCCATCATCGCGATGGCAAACCCCTCGCCCTCCTTGCCGAGCCGGTTGGCGACGGGGACGCGGCAATCCTCAAAGATCACCGCGCGGG
>Ga0187784_10004360_pt1 | contig 11446 bp, 10 predicted proteins | sample 1015_SJ02_MP15_2_FD_132964 | JGI IMG/M metagenome (GOLD analysis project Ga0187784, IMG submission 132964) | Tropical peat soil microbial communities from peatlands in Department of Meta, Colombia - 1015_SJ02_MP15_20_MG | ecosystem: Environmental > Terrestrial > Soil > Wetlands > Peat | place... | reverse complement strand
GTCTCGACCATGACATTCGGCGCCCGAGCGGGGGTTATACGCCGAGAGCCTAATTTGTAAGGATTGGGTTGAGGGCCCATCTCGCTGATGCAGGAACGTGATTTTTCAGGAAGGCTTCCCGGAGGAAAACCTAAGAACCGTCGGGGTCGGCCCAGTTAAGGAGCATCGGCTTGGTTGAGACCCTCAGGCACGACCTTGTCATAGTTGGGTCAGGAATAGCAGGCCTCAGGGCCGCGATAGAAGCGGCGCGCGTCAGCGCGGGGAAGGCGGACATCGCTGTCCTTACAAAGGTCCAGGCGATGAGAGCCCATTCCGTGAGCGCAGAAGGGGGGACCGCTGCGGTGCTTTACCCCGAACTGGGCGACTCGCTGGAGTCGCACCTCTTCGATACGGTGAAGGGCTCTGACTACCTCGCCGACCAGGACGCGGTGGAAAGGTTCGTTAACATGATGCCTGCAGAGATTTACCAACTCGAGCACTGGGGGCTCCCCTGGTCGCGCAGGGAAGATGGCAGGATAGCCCAAAGATGGTTTGGGGGGTACAGCTACCCTCGGGCAACATACGCCGAAGACAAGGTGGGGTTCTTCGAGATGCAGACCCTCTACGACACAGCCATCAAATACGCCAACATAAGCTTCTACCAGGAGTGGTTCGCCACGTCAATCCTCTCGGAAGGAGGTGAATTCAAAGGAGTCACAGCCATCGAGATGAAGTCCGGGAACTTCGTCCAGATTCTCGGGAAAGCGGGAATCATGGCCACCGGAGGGGCGGGGCGTCTGTACAACTTCGCTACCTACGCCTACAGCTCAACTCCCGACGGCCTGGCTGCCGCCTACAAAGCGGGTGTACCCCTAAAGGACATGGAGTTCATCCAGTTCCACCCCTCCGGTCTCATTCCATCCGGCATACTGATCACAGAAGCGGCCAGGGGAGAGGGAGGAGTGCTGCTGAACAGAGATGGTCAGAGATTCATGAAAGATTACGCACCGAACAAGCTGGAACTTGCTTCGAGGGACGTGGTATCGAGGGCGATGATGACCGAAATCGAGCAGGGGAGGGGGTTCAAGGACGAGGCGTCGGGGCTCGACTACCTCCACCTGGACCTGTCCCCCGTGGGGGCCGAGAAGATAAAATCCAGACTCTCCCAAATCAGAGAAATAGCAATCAAGTTCAGAGGGATCGACCCGGTGGAGAAGCCCCTGCCAGTGCGGCCTGTGTGCCACTACGTCATGGGAGGGATTGACACCGACATCGACGGGGCAACAAGGATGAAGGGATTGTGGGCGGCGGGAGAAGCGGCCTGCGTCAGTATCAACGGCGCGAACAGGCTGGGGGCCAACTCCACGGCCGAATGCCTCGTGTGGGGGAAGATCACGGGTGCAGAGGCAGCGAAGTACGTCGAGGGGCGGCAGGCCCCCACGCCTCCGGCGGAGCTAGCCACCATTGAGGAGAAGAGGATATTCGACGGGATTTTCCACGGCAAGGGTGGGACTAACCCCTACGAGGTGAGGGACGACCTCCAGAAGCTCATGGCGAAGGATGTGTTCGTGTACAGGACGGGGGAAGGGCTATCGGAGGCGCTTACGGCCATAAGGGAGCTCAAGAGAAGGGACTTCCTTCACTGTGAAGACAAGAGCAGGGTGTACAACACGAATCTGAGCGACGTCCTGGAAGTGGAGAGCATGCTCGACGTAGCCGAGGTCGTGGTGGTCGGCGCCCTCGCAAGGACAGAGTCAAGGGGCGCCCACGCGAGGAGGGACTATCCCGACAGGGACGACAAGAATTGGTTGAAACACACGCTGGCCTACCGGGGACAGGATGGGCCGAGCTTAGAGTACTCCAACGTGATATTGACGAAGTATCAGCCTGCGGAGAGGCATTACTGACAAACCGCAAATAGGAGTGGCGGAGGCAATCATGGCGGTGGGGGAAGAGAAGGCGAGAAACAGACGGGGAATCCGCGGGTGGCTTAACCCCTACCACTATAACGCCGAAAGGTGGGCCTACTTCTTCCAGCGGGTCACAGGGGTCGCCATACTGCTGTATGTTCTGGGCCACCTTGGAGACACGAGCTTCTTCGTCGGGGGGCCGACGGGGACGGGCCCGAGTTCCTCCGCCTGGGCGTTCATAGGAAGCATCTTCGAGAACTCGTTCGGCCACATCATACTGATATTGGTCGTTTTGTTGCTCTTCTTTCACGGCGTCAACGGTGTCAGGCTCATCCTCGCCGAGCTGGGGCTGATACTCAGGAAGCCCTCTGCCATAGAGTACCCATACAAACCCAAGGGCCTAGGCTACGGCCAGAAGGTTCTGATCTACGCAGCCATCGCGATCGCTGCGGTGGCAGCAGTCTGGGCCTTCTTGGTCCTCTTCGAGGGGATGGGATGAAAGAGTCCAGGCTCGTGCTCGTCCAGTATGCGACCGCAGTGGCCGCAGTGGCGCTAGTGTCGGTCCACCTGATAATGCAGGGCGTGATCTATCCCTATACCACAGCCATTTCTTTCGACAACATTCTGTCGGTCTACAGGAACGGCTTCTACGCCATCTTCCTAGAGGCGCTGCTGGTGGTAGTGCTTGTCCACGGTTTCAACGGGGTCAGGATAATCTTGAACGAATTCAGGCAGACGAAACCCTGGGCAATGTGGGTGGACGCAGCGACCGTCTTTGCAATAATAGTCACCGTCGCCTACGGGACCAGGACCGTGATCCTGGCGGTGTTCGGAGGTGCGCCAGCGTGAATGAGGTGAGGCTGATCGTCCAGCGGTTCGACCCCTTCGAGGATGTCGAACCGAGGATGTTGGAGTACGCCGTCCCCAAGTGGGAAGGGATGACGGTCCTTGATGCTCTGCTGTACGCCCGGGATTATCTTGACCACTCCATCGCGCTGCGTTTTTCTTGCAGGCAGGCATCCTGCGGCTCCTGCGGGATGAAGATCAACGGGAGGCCCAGGCTCGCGTGTTACACTCAGGTGGCGGAGCTCGGCGGAAAGAAAGTGGTCGCACAACCCATGGACAATTTCGCCATTATCAAGGACCTTGTGACAGACATGGAGTCATTCTTCGAGAAGCACAGAGAGCTATTGCCCTATCTGAGCCGGGCCGACCCCCGGGAGCTGGATAAGCCGTCGGCCGAATACATAATGAAGCCTGAGGAATTGGAAAAGATACTCCAGTTCACCTACTGCATAAAGTGTGGCCTCTGCACTTCCTCGTGCCCGACCGTCGCCACAGACTCCAAGTTCCCAGGACCACAGGCGCTCGCTCAGGCCTACAGGTACATCGCGGACCCGAGGAACGAGGGTGGTGAGGAGACGCTAAGACTGCTCGACGACACACACGGTGTGTGGCGGTGCCACTTCGCCGGTTCCTGCTCTTTCGTATGTCCAAAGGGCGTAGACCCGGCTCTCGGAATCCAGCTGCTGAAGCGCCACGTGATGTCGGGGAGGGCACCGCGCAAGAAAGGAGAGGGAGCGAAGGTCTGGGCAACATCCTTGGATACGCCCTCTCAGAAATGAAAGGTCCATGGCCGGGCATAATTTACTTCCAGTTGGGTAGATGATCTGGAGGCTGCCCGACACGATTGCGAAGAATCTGAATCTCCGGCGGCCGCTCGACAGCCATGTCCCCTGAACCTAGGCTTTGATGGAGCCTGATCTCGTCGCGGCGGTGACGCAGATGCGCTCGGGTGCTTTCCTCGCCCCCGTGATCATCGTTCTGGCTGTTACCCGTTGGCTGCCTATGGGCTCGCCTGTTACCTATCGCCCGGCTAGGGCGTTTCCCCGGACCAGTCGGAATCCTCGAAGTGAGCACCGAGGTAACCGTAAACCCCAGTCTTCAGAACCTTCATGCCGAGAAGGGCACACTTCACCCTTGAGGGGCCGAGGTCCGGGTTGCCCAGCATCTTGAAAATGTCTTCTTTGGTGACCTCCCTGACCCAGTCGAGCTTTTTCCCCTTCGCCAACTCGGTGAGCATCGAGGCCGAGGCCTGGCTTATGGCGCACCCCTTGCCCACGAACTTGATGTCTTCGATCTTCCCCCCCTCCCCCACCTTTATCTGAATCTCTACCTCATCTCCGCAGAGAGGGTTCGTGTCTCTGGCGTCTATGTCAAACTCCTCCAGCTTCCCGAAGTTCCTCGGGTTCCTGTAGTAGTCGAGGATTAGCTCGCGGTAAATGTCAGCGCTGCTCATACTTTGAAGATGCCTCCCGCCTTCTCGATGCCCGCCTTCAGCGCGTCGACATCGTCGTATGAGTTGTAAACGTGGAAGCTCGCTCTGCTGGTCGCCGTCACATCGAGCCAGCGCATAAGAGGCTGGGCGCAGTGGTGCCCTGAGCGTATGGCGATGCCTTCCTCGTCGAGGACCGTAGCCAGGTCGTGAGGGTGCACATCTGCGAAATTGAAGGAGATCACTCCGGCCCTCTTCTTGGGGTCGAGGGGCCCGTACTGGTGGAACCCCCTTATCTCTGATAAGGCTTGCAGGGCGTAATCAAGGAGCCGGACCTCGTGCTCCCTGACCTTGTCCATCCCGAGGTCTGTAAGGTAGTCAACTGCGGCGCCCAGGCCGATGGCATCCGCTATGTTCACGGTGCCTGCTTCAAACTTGTAGGGGACGTCGTTCCAGGTCGAGTGGTCCAGAAAGACCTCCCTAATCATCTCGCCACCGCCGTGGAATGGCTCCATCTCCTCTAGAAGTTCCTTCTTGGCTACCAGCGCGCCAATCCCCGTTGGCCCAAGCATCTTGTGCCCTGAGAAGGCGTAGAAATCCGCTCCGATTGATTCAACGTTGACAGGCATGTGCGGGACCGCCTGCGCCCCGTCTACTAGCGTGGTGGCTCCTACCTTTCGCGCCATTTCGCAGATTTTCGCGACGTCGTTGATGGTGCCGAGGACGTTAGAACAGTGGGCGACAGCAACCAGTCTCGGAGATTCCCTCAGAAGGTTCTCGAGGCTCTCCATGTCGAGGGTGCCGTCAGGTCGCAGTCCGACGAACTTCAGCGTCGCGCCATTCCGCTTTGCCAGCAGCTGCCAAGGAACGATGTTACTGTGGTGCTCCATAAGGGTGGAGACGAGCAAGTCCCCCTTCTTCACATTCGTCTCGCCCCAAGCAAAGCGCACGAGGTTCGTCGCCTCCGTCGTCCCCCTCACGAAGACGAGTTCCTTTGGCACTACACCAACGAACCCCGCGACCTTCCGCCTTGCCCCCTCATAGGACTCGGTGGCCTCCTCGGCCAAGACATAGACCGCTCTGTGGACGTTCGAGTTGTGCGCAGAGTAGTAGTTGACCAGGGCGTCAATCACGGCTTTCGGCTTCTGGGTCGTATTGGAGTTGTCGAGGTATACGAGCCTCTTCCCGTGGACCATGCGCTTCAGAATCGGGAAGTCGGCCCTAACTTTCTCGATGTCGAGTACTTCGGACTTGAGCAATTCAGAAGACTCCCTCAGACTTCGACAAAAATCGTCTCACCCTCTATTTTAACATTGAAGCGCCTAAGTGGAATCTCAGCGGGTGGGTTCATGACCTGTCCAGTCTTTAGATCGAACTGCGATAGGTGCAGCGGGCAGACAACCCTGTCTTCGAGGACGAACCCTAGGGCGAGGTCAGTCTCTTCATGAGTGCAGATTCCACTGACGGCGTAGACCTCCCCCGCTATCTTCGAAAGGAGAATATGACTATCATCGACATCGGCAGCGGTCATAGAGCCCTCCGCGAGTTGCGACAGTTCCATGACCCTGACGAAACCCGTCATTCAATCTCCTCCGATTTTCTGTGTTGCCTGGCAATTTCGCAACCCCCTCCCCCCTTAGTGTTAAGCCTCGGCGGACGTCCTATTAGCAACGGAACCGGACTCATTTGCTGGCGACTTTGGAAGGAACACGCAATATCTGCTCGAGTCCATCCATTGAAGATTACTTGATCCAGGTGATGCCCCACGAACGCAGGATTGGCACCAGCCCCATGGAGGCAAGGGACAGGGGAAACTGGATAGACACGGAAGGTGCCATTTCCGCGTATTTCTTGAAGAGTGGTCCAAGCACGGGTTCGTTCAGATGCAGCATCCACGTAGTTCAAAACGAAAGGGCGCCACTTGATCAGTATGCCGCAGGTGCGATCCACGACGGTGTCCCGTGCCTTGTCTACTTCAACAGCGCCTCCCACGCAACTCATGCGTATATCCAAGGGATAAGGAACGTGGATAGAGAAATCAGGCTGACTTGTGCTTCCATCAGAACGGCAAACAAGTGGCGCCAGATTAGGCGGTTCTATGAGTTGGTCGGCGCGACCGAACACAGACGGGATATTTTGGCTGGACATCAAACTTCTAACGATACTTGTAGTGGCGCTCGAAGATGTCTTCGGAATCTTTGACCTCGGGAGTGAGCTCACCGGTGGCTGCGAGCAGAGCCTCCCGGTCTATTAGTCTGCGCTTCTCACCCTGCCACTTCCCCTCGATCATGAACCTGGCACCTTCCCTCGTCTGCTCGATCGGCACCCTCGAAAGGACTGGCTCGAAGAAACCGAGGACGACCATCTTCCTGGCTTCATCGTGAGAGAGTCCCCTGGCCATAAGGTAAAACAGCTGCTCCTCGTCTATCTGGGCGACCGACGCAGAGTGCGTGGCCCTTACCTCGTTGTTGTCGATTTCGAGGCTCGGCACACCGTCGGATTTCGCGGTTCTTTCCAAGATCATGGCGTGGTGGGCGAGGTATGACTTCGAATTCTTCGCGGCGTTAACAATCTTGATCATCCCCTTGTAGATGGACTGGGACTCCCCCTTGAGCACCCCCCTTGCCTGGGCCGAGCCCGTCGAGTCCGGAGAGTTGTGAATCAGGTTTGTCTCGTAGTCGTACCTCTGCTTGGCGTCTGTGAAGAATATCTCGAACCCCTCGGCAAAGGAACCCCTCCCGTTCAGGAGGAAGTTGGTCCTCGAACGGGATATGGAAGACCCCAGTGAGAGGGCACTCACCGTGGCGCGGGAGTCGTTGGTAACCTCGACCGCCCTGTTGGAGACGTGGGCTGTCTGGTCATCGAGGAGCTGAATGGATGAAAAGTCTGTGTGCGAATTGGGCCGGGCGAGAATCTCCGTTGTAGAGGCGACGAGTGCGGGAACAGAAGGCCCCTTCGAATACAGCTCTTCGAGGAAGACCATCCTTGCTTCCCGCTCCGCGATTATGAAGTTCTGTTCGACGATGGAAGTCTTAGGTGACTCGAGCAGTAGCATCCTGCGGAGGGGCCTGTCCAACACTACCCCTTCCGGAACCCTGACGAAAGTTCCGCCATTGAAAAATGCGTTGACGAATGCAGCAAACTTGTCACTCTCTGACTTGACCAGCCTCCCTTCGACGAGAGCCCTTACCTTTGCCTCCTCTGCAGCCAGCGCCTCGTGGAAAGACATGAAGCTGACCCCCTTTGAAGCAGTATCGCCGCTGAGCTCTGCGTGAACCTGGGTCTCGTTACCCTGGAGGAGTATGTCCGTCTCCTTCCCTGTAAGGTACTCGCCGAAGAAGCTCCTGAAGTCGATGGCTGTCTGCCCGGGCACCACCGTAAAACGCTCCAGGGGGAACTGGAAAGTGCTGACGTATTTTGTGTACAACGGGTTCTTCTCGGGAGGGAGCGAAGTGAACTGCCTGAACGCCTCTAGCCTCGATTTGGTGAGCCAGGAGGGTTCCTTCAGAGATGCAGAAATCGCCCTGACCAGGTCCTCGTCAAATGAAGACACCGCCGTCTGGGACAAGATGACCGGGTTCTCCGACGTGGGCCCCTAGCCGACCGCGTTGGTCATTTCGAGGGACATGAGGCGGTTGAACTCCACTGCATATGTCATAGGGAGCTCCTTCGCGAAAGGCTCCATGAATCCGTTAACCACCATGCTCAGTGCATCCCCTTCCGATATCCCCCTCGACATCAGGTAGAAGAGCTGCTCCTCTCCAACCTTCCCTACACTGGCCTCGTGGGTCACCGTAGCGTCGTCCTCCTGAATCTCCATGTACGGGTAAGTGGCGGTGGTGCTTATCGGATCGACGAGCAGGGCGTCACAATTGTGGGACACGACGTTAGATAGCAAATAGGTATGGTCTGAAGTCTCCAAATTAAGGACGGGTCCTTTGTACCTCAGATGTTCGACCTTGCGGATTGGAACGTACAGGAATTTCTCGTCGATTCTCGCCTGAACGTTTCCATCTGTGTTGCACCTCACATCATACTTGTCTTGAACCCTTACCTTCCTGCCCTGGATAATGTCAGGTTTGGAGGCGTTGGTTATTCTGAAGAACAAGCCATCACGAGCACCCAGCAGTTGTGTCTGCATAGCCAACAGCTTGGATGTTGTCACAATGTGGGTAACGTTTCTCGTGCCAACCGAATTCAACGTCCGTGTCCCGTCGCCTCTGATATATCCTTCTAAGAATGAATTGACGATGTCCTGGTCGACGTGCAACATAATGAAGTCAGGGATCTTCTTGTTTGGCGCACCCGACCCGCACCAGGATGCGAAAGCCCTCGAAAGAACCCCGGCAAACACCACGACCTCCATCCCATTCTCGCTCCTGCTCTTGTAGCGCTTCACGCTGTAACCGAGTTTACCGAAGCCCTCGGCTATGAAATCAGCCAATCCTGTCTCCTCCGAGCTAAGTGCGAACCTCAGTTTGTCCTGGGAGGAATACCCTTCGGCAACATAAACGCCAATTAACTCTGCGGTTTCTCTATTCAGAGGGAAAGCGACCGAATGCCCTTTGCTGAGCATGATATGTACCCCCTTCATGTTTTTGGCGAACGGTGTAATGTCTATCTGGCTAACGTCGACGTTGCCTTTCAACCTTGGCAGGAGCAGGTAGTCGCCGTCGGCTGAGGAACGCTTTGCCAAGAGTTGCGAGGCCGGCTTCCATGAAGGACTTCCAACAGCAATCCTTTGCGTATAGGCCCGATGCCCGTTTCTAACAACCCGAGGGTACACTGTCTGCGATCTTGAAACTAGCATTGGATGTTCTGGTGTGACCTCAAGAGGAATAAGGCCCGTTGCCTTCACTCTAATCATCTCCCCATCGAAATCGTTTCGGTAGGTCTTGACCACTCTAACCGCTCCCGAAAGCCCTATTGCTTGATTGCCTGCCTCGTACCGGGATATTGGCTTGTTATCACCGAGCACGATGGTGTCGGGCCTGACGCAGCGCACCGTAGACTTCACATTTTTCGCCCCCTTCGCTATGTGAAGGAGTCCACGGTAGGCCGTGTGGCCGCCCCCCTTGGAGACGGACCGGGAGATGATCTTAGAGGTCGTATCCTTCGCAAGGTGGATGGCCTTCGCTCCCGTGTCTTGCACCTGTCCTGGGCCCGCGTAGGCAACGGAGATGATGTCCGCCTTGGACCTGGGGCCTATTAGGTACACAGACGGATATTTACGGGTGAGTCTTGAACCTCCATTAAAATCGACCCACGACACGGTGGCGTCTTCGTGGGCGTGAGCCCTCTTCGTCACGAGGTTGAGGACGTCTCTGGACCAGTTCTGAAGGGTGGTGTACTTGACGAGGGAGCCTTTCCTCGCGATGATTTCTACGATTGCAGAGTGCAGTGATTGGGCGGAATAGACGGGCGCAGAACAACCCTCGTTATAGCTGACCTCGCTGTATGGCTCGGCCACTATCAGTGTGCGCTCGAACTGCCCCATCCTCTTCTCGTTGATCCTGAAGTATGCCTGGAGTATCATGGGGACCTTGACGCCCTCGGGGACGTAGACGAAGGATCCGGCGCTCCACACAGCCGTCTGCAGGGCCGCGATGTAGTTGTCCTGATAGGGGACGACCGTGCCGAAATACTTCTTCATAATATCGGGATACTCCTTCAGAGCGGTGACCGTGTCCGTGAAGACGACCCCCTGCTTCTGGAGCTCCCCCTGTATGCTGTGATATACTGCCTCCGACTCATACACGGCGCCGACGCCGGCCAGGAACTTCTTCTCAGCCTCTGTGATGCCGAGCTTGTCGTAGGTCCGTTTGATGTATTCTGGGAGCTGGTCCCAGGATTCTGCGGCCTTTGACGTGGGGCGCGCGTAGTAGTAGAAGCTCTGGAAGTCGATGTCCGCCAGGTCAGGGGCCCAGGCTGGGGGCTTCATGCTGAGGAAGTGCTTCAAGGCCTTCATCCGGACCTGCTCCATCCAAGCAGGTTCGTCGTGGAGGCGCACTATCTCCTGAACCACGCGTTCGCTGAGGCCTTTAATCCCCTGGATGGCGTAGGTTTCGACAGGGTCGCTAAAGCCGTACTTCTCCTTGTAGTCTTCTGTTATGATATCTGTTTTTGAGCTCAATCGCGCTTCACACTCGAATATAACATAGGTTATTTTCCTTGTTAAAAGGGTTATGGGGTCGAAGGAGCGACCTGCTCTTCCTCCTTGTAACCCTTGATCCAGGTGTAACCTTTCTCTTCGAGGAGCCTGGAAAGCTCTTCTCCCCCTGACTCGATTATTCGTCCCGAATACATCACGTGCACGAACTGGGGTTTCACGTACTTCAGAATCCTCTGGTAGTGGGTAATGAGTAGGCACCCTGTTTGGGGACCTGACACCCTGTTGATCCCTTCGGCGACGATTCTAAGTGCGTCAATATCTAGTCCCGAGTCTGTCTCATCGAGGACTGCGAACTTCGGCTGCATGAGCGCCATCTGGAGGATCTCCGCCCTCTTCTTCTCGCCACCAGAGAAACCCTCGTTGAGGTAGCGGTTGAGGAAAGACTCGTCCATGTTAAGCATCTTCAGTTTCTCTGCGACCGTCTCCTTGAACTCGAATATGGTGGGCGGGTCTGAGCCTGCTGGCCTGGAGTTGTTGTAGGCAGCGCGCAGAAATGAAAACATGCTCACCCCTTGGACGCTGACGGGGTACTGGAAAGCAAGAAAGAGGCCCTTCTTCACCCTCTTGTCTGGAGTGAGGCCGAGGATGCTCTCCCCGTCTATCGTAACCTGACCGGATGTGACCTGGTACTTCGGGTGGCCCATCAGGGTGTAGGCGAGAGTGCTCTTGCCGGAACCGTTGGGGCCCATGAGGGCGTGGGTCTCGCCCTGCCCCACCGTGAGGTTGACTCCCTGCAGGATTTCCTTCCCCTCGACCGAGGCATGAAGGTCTTTTATCTCGAGCTTCATTAATCGAAAGGGCGCAGGATTTTCATGCTTTTTAAGCATTATAACGTATGTTATTGAAATCGCTTAGGTCCAGACGTTGCTCGCCTTCTTTGCGACCGCTTCGAGGAATTCTCTGTCGAGCGACGAAAAAGCGTCCAGCTGGTCGCCATCGACGTCTATCTCACCGACGACGAGACCCTTGTCCGTGATCGGAACAACGATCTCGGACTTTGTCGACAGGAAGCACTGCAGGTACCTAGGATCCTTGCTTACATCAGACACGATCTCGGTCCTGCCCGCTTTGGCCGCAAAACCGCAGACTCCCTTGCCTATGGGTATTCGT
>Ga0187784_10004359_pt1 | contig 11447 bp, 12 predicted proteins | sample 1015_SJ02_MP15_2_FD_132964 | JGI IMG/M metagenome (GOLD analysis project Ga0187784, IMG submission 132964) | Tropical peat soil microbial communities from peatlands in Department of Meta, Colombia - 1015_SJ02_MP15_20_MG | ecosystem: Environmental > Terrestrial > Soil > Wetlands > Peat | place... | reverse complement strand
CCGCGGCTTTGCCGTGGTGGCGTCCGAAGTGCGCAGCCTGGCGCAACGCTCGTCGCAGGCCGCCAAGGACATCAAGGACCTGATCACCAACAGCTCCGGTCAGGTCAAGGATGGCGTCGGCCTGGTCAATCATGCCGGCACCTCGCTCAATGAAATCGTCGGCTCGATCAAGCAGGTTGTTGAAATCGTCGCCGGCATCGCGACGGCCAGCGCCGAGCAGGCCGAGGGTCTGGAGCAGATCAACAAGGCGCTGGCGCAGATGGATGAGGTCACACAGCAAAATTCGGCGCTGGTCGAACAGAACGCGGCGTCGGCCAAGGCGCTGGAACATCAGTCCAACACGATGGAGGAGCGCGTTGCCTCCTTCAAACTCGGGTCGGATGTGCAAGTCGCGGCGAGCCGGGAGCACGCCAAAGACCCGAGCCGCGATCATGCCCGTGACGCGAGCCGCGAGACTGGCATACGCCGCGCAGCGAGTGCCGCCGAACCCGCCCGGCCGAAAAATGCCGCTGCTGCCAAGGCTGCGGCGAAGCCGGCCGCGAAAAGCAAAAACGAGGCCTGGAAGGGACCTGTCGGCCGCATGCAGGCCATGGTGGCGACGGCGTTCAAGCAAGAACCGGATTGGAAAGAGTTTTGATGCCGGCAGCCCGTCAAGTGGTCGCGCCCGCGCCGCTTTCGATTCCGGAGCCGCAGCGCGAGTTCGAATTTTCCGACGCGGATTTTCGTGCGCTGGCGAAGATCGCCTACGAGCACGCCGGCATCACGCTGCCGGAAGCGAAGAAGAATCTGGTTTATGGCCGGCTCTCGCGCCGGCTGCGCACGCTCGGAATGTCGGCGTTCGAGCAATACCGCAGGCACCTCGCGGAAAACGCCGACCGTGAACTCGAATTATTTATCAATGCGCTGTCGACGAACCACACCAAGTTCTTCCGCGAGCAACATCACTTCGAGCATTTCACATCGCACGTCGTCACCCCATTCGTTGCGGCGCACCAGACCGGAGGTCGGCTGCGCGTGTGGTCCGCAGGCTGCTCGACCGGCGAGGAACCGCACACGATTGCGCTGATCCTGAACGCCGAAATCAAGAACATTGCCGGCCGCGACGTCCGCATCCTCGCTACCGATATCGATACGGACGTCCTGCGCCGCGGTTCGCTCGGCATCTTTTCGACCGAGTCCGTCGAGGCGGTGCCGGCGAAATATCGCAGCGCGCTATCGAGAGCAGAGGACGACAAGGTCGCGATCGCCCGTAACGTCTGCTCTCTGATCACCTTCGGTCGTTTGAACTTGATGGATGACTGGCCGATGCGCGGTCCGTTCGACGCCATCTTCTGCCGCAACGTAATGATCTATTTCGATCAGCCGACCAAAATAAGTCTCGTCGATCGCTTCACCGATCTGTTGCGCATCGGCGGCTGGCTTTATATCGGGCATTCCGAATCCCTGATCGGCTCGCATCCGCGGCTCAAGCTGTCGGGCCGCACGATCTATCGGAGAACGGCATGAGGTCCGCCGCAGCCTATGCCGATCCCGTCCCGCCGGCGGCATTCGCGCAGGACAGCCGGGCCGGGCGCCGCTTCTATGACTCCGCGCAAGCCGCCTGGGTCGTAAAGATTCTGCCGGGCGAATTCTACGTCACCCGCGACCAGGAGGAAGTGCTGGTTACCGTACTCGGCTCGTGCGTGTCCGCTTGCATTCGCGATCCGGCCATGCAGATCGGGGGCATGAACCATTTCATGCTGGTGCAGAACAAGTCCGGCACCAGCGGCGCCTGGGGTAACGAGCTTGAATCGGCGCGCTTCGGAAATTTCGCCATGGAGAAGCTGATCAACGGTCTGCTCAAGCGCGGCTGCCAGCGCGAGCGTATGGAGATCAAAGTGTTCGGCGGCGCCAACGTGACCAGCGCGCGTAATGAGATCGGCACCGAAAACGGCGATTTCGTTTTGCGATACCTCGAGGCGGAAGGGCTTCGCTGCGCGGCGCAGGACCTCGGCGGCATTCATCCGCGGCGGATCATCTACTTTCCGATGACCGGCAAGGTCGTGCGCCGCCTACTCACCGGCCGCGATCAAGATTCGGCGCTGCGCGAAGAGACCGATTACGCGAAGATGCTCGGCACCCGCAAACCCTCGTCCGATGTCCAACTGTTCAGATGAAAACCATGAGTACCAAAATCCGAGTCTTGATCGTTGACGATTCCGCGCTGATGCGAAAGTTGCTGACGAGCGTGCTTTCAGAGGACGACGAAATCGAGATCGTCGGCGCCGCGCCGGATCCCTTCGTGGCGCGGGAGCAGATCAAGGCGCTTAATCCGGATGTGGTGACGCTCGATGTCGAGATGCCGCACATGAACGGCATCGAGTTTTTGCGCAAGATCATGGAACTGCGGCCGACGCCGGTGGTGATGATCTCGACGTTGACGCAGGCCGGTGCCGAGACCACGCTCGAAGCTTTGGAGATCGGCGCCGTCGACTTTGTCGCCAAGCCGCTCGATGCCGGTGCCGTGATGCAGCTCGGCGGCGAACTTATCCCCAAGGTCAAGGCCGCGGCCCGGACGCGGTTGCATCGCCGCGTCGCGCCGCACCATCGGCCGCCGGTGCGCAAAGTAAACCACACGCCGAGCGACAAGATCATTGCCATCGGCGCCTCAACCGGCGGCGTTGAGGCCTTGAAGGCGGTGCTGATGTTGTTGCCAGCCGATGTTCCGCCGGTAGTGATCGCACAGCACATGCCCGAGCGTTTCACCGCGGCCTTTGCGCGCCGGCTCGATTCGGAGTGCCGGATGCGCGTGCATGAAGCCGCGCACGATCAGCCGGTTGAGCGCGGTCACGTCTATATTGCGCCGGGCGGACACCATCTTGAATTGGCCCGCCGCGGGGGAAACCTTTATTGCAGCCTGAGCGAGGGTCCGCTCGTTTCCGGCCACCGGCCGTCGGTTGATGTGCTGTTTAATTCCGTGGCGCGAACCATCGCGCCGCGGGCGGTTGGCGTCATCCTCACCGGCATGGGGCGGGACGGCGCCCAAGGTCTGCTCGCCATGCGCAAGGCCGGCTGTCCGACGCTCGGCCAGGACGAAGCGACGGCGCTGATTTACGGCATGCCGCGGGTCGCTTTTGAGATCGGAGCGGTCGAATCCCAGCATGGATTATTTGATCTTCCCGAGGCGATCCTCGCCGCCTGCACCTCGACAAAAGCTGCATTGTCCCTCGCCACAACAGGTCTGTCATGACACAGCCGAGAGATACGACAATCAACGATACGATCGTTTTGGACCTGCCGGCGACGCTCGACGCCGGTGGCGCGGCGGCGCTGATCGCGCACATGAACAAGCTGCGGGAAGCGGGCGAAATTCGTCTCAATGCCGCGGCGGTGACGGCGATCTCGCCGGGCTATCTGCAGATCCTCGTTTCGGCCTTCAAAACGTTCCCGCAACTCACCGTATCGGACGCGTCGGCGGAATTCGCCGACGCATTCGCCGGATGCGGCGTCGCCTATCCGCAAACTGTGCCGCCGCCGGACGCATCCGCCGTGGCCGCTGATCCTGGCGGCGATCAAGCCGGCAGTGCCGCCATGCCCGCCCCGAGCTCTGCCGGCGATTCGGCTGCGGCTGGAGAACCCGTCGCAAAGACCATTCTGACCATCGATGATTCCCGCACCATGCGCGACATGCTGAACATGGCGTTGAGCGGGGCGGGTTTCACGGTCGTGCAGGCGGTCGACGGCGAGGATGGGCTGGTCGTGTTGGCCCGGCAGCCGGTCGATGTGATCATTACCGACATCAACATGCCGAAGCTCGACGGTTACGGCGTCATTCGCGCCGTTCGCAGCGATCCGGCCTACGACGACACACCAATTCTTGTCCTCTCAACCGAGGGCGAACAGGAGAGCAAGGATATCGCCAAGGATGCCGGCGCCACCGGCTGGATCGTCAAACCGTTCGATCCCGACGGCTTGGTGAACATCGTCAATTCGGTGTGCGGATAAGATTTCCGACAGTGACAGGGGAATATGTGCTGTGACGACGATCGACGATCTCAGACAGACGTTTTTCGAAGAAAGCGCGGAAGGCCTCGAAGCGATCGATTCCGGGCTCAACGACCTCAACGATCAGTCGCCCGAAGAAACCGTAAACGCCGTGTTTCGCGCCATTCACTCGATCAAGGGCGGCGCCGGAGTGTTCGGATTCGGCAGCCTGGTCGATTTCGCGCATGTGTTCGAGACGGTGCTCGATCACGTCAGGCACGGCAAACTCGCGACGGCGCCTCAGGTCGTCGAGGTTCTGCAGAAGGCCAACGATACCCTGTCCGATCTGGTGGCGATGGCGCGTTCCGGCGAAGCTCCGCCGGCCAATTTCGATGCCGATAGTCGCTTGGCATTACAGCAGCTGATCGGCGGCGGCGGTGGCGGCGATGACGAAGCCGGCGATGCGGCCGACTTCGACGACATCGACTTCCAACCGATCCGTGCCGAAGACACCGCGTCCGAACCGCAGACGCACCGTTTCGACCTGACCTATCGCACGACGCAAGCGCAATACGACGATAAATTTGGCGCGGTATTGAACGGGCTTCGCGCCGTCGGCCAAGTCCGGTTGCAGGCAGATATCGACGGCGTTCCCACCTTGGAGGAATGCGACCCGCATCAGGCCTATATCGTGTGCAGCGGTACGATCGAAAGCGAACTGGCGGAGGGCGAGCTCCGCGACATTGTGACGGCTATCGACCCGAGCGAAAGCTGGTCGCTCAGCGCGGCCGGCAATGCGCTGCCGCCCGACATGCCACCCGATCCGATCGATTCGCTGCCGGTCGTCGACTTTGTGCCGCCGCCTGCAGAAGCGGCGCCTGTCGCGGCCACGACACAAGCTGCGGAACCGTCGGACCCGCGCGACACGTCGCCCGCCAAACATTCCGCAACGACGACGATTCGCGTCGATCTCGAAAAGATCGATCGCGTGGTCAATATGGTCGGCGAACTGGTCATCTCGCAGACCATGCTGGGGCAGATGCTCCAGAACGTGCAAGGCGACACCGACGGCCGGATGGCGCAGGTTTTGGAAGACGTATTCCTGCACACCCGCGAACTCAAGAACAGTGTCATGGCGATACGCGCGCAGCCGGTGAAGTCGGTGTTTCAACGAATGTCGCGGCTGGTCCGGGAATTGTCGGTCAAAACCGGAAAGCGGGTGCGTCTCGAGACTTTCGGCGAGGGCACCGAAGTCGACAAGACCGTCATCGAGCGATTGAGCGATCCATTGACCCACATCATCCGCAACGCCATGGATCACGGCATTGAGACGCCGGAACGCCGCCGTGCGCTCGGCAAGTCCGAAGAGGGCACGATCACGCTGTTGGCGGATCAGCGCAGTAGCCGCATCGTCATCGAGATCAGCGACGACGGCGCCGGCATCGATCCGGAGCGCGTGATCAAGAAGGCGCGCGACCAGGGCCTGATTCCGATGGAAGGCCACCTGAGCGAGGATGAGATCAACAATCTCATCTTCCTGCCCGGCTTCTCGACCGCGAGCGGCGTTTCCGAGATTTCCGGCCGCGGCGTCGGCATGGACGTGGTCCGGCGCAACGTCCAGGATCTCGGCGGACGCATCTCGCTCAAATCTGCGCCGGGCAAAGGCATGACGATCCAACTCGCGCTGCCGCTGACGCTTGCGGTCATGGACGGCATGATCGTCAAAGTTGTGACCGAGACCTACGTGATGCCGATATCGAGCATTGTCGAATGCATTCGGCCGTCGGCTGCCGAATATCATTCTTTGCTGGGCACCCGCGGCGCGCTGCGGCTGCGCGGCGCCGTGGTTCCGATTGTTTATCTGGCGGAGTTGTTCGATCTGTCGTCGGCACGGGAAACCACGGATGAAAGCACGGTGATCATCATCGAGACCAGCGAGGGCGTTCGTCTCGGCATCGTCGTCGATCAGCTCTGCGGGCATCAGCAGGTCGTGATCAAGAGTATCGAGGAAAACTACGGCGCGGTCCATGGCATTGCCGGGGCCACGATACTCGGCGACGGCCATGTCGCGTTTATTTTGGATGCCGAGCGGTTGGGCGAATTTGCGAAATATCCGGAATTCGTAGCCGCGCGCCGGGAACAATACGTCCAGTAATCGTCAGCGTAGATTAGGTGCACCATGCCGAATGCAGCAGCTCTCAAGGTCCTCGTCGTGGACGATCAATTCAGCGTCCGCCAGATGACGCGCCTGGCTCTCGAAAAGATCGGAGTTCGTCTGATCCACGAAGCCGAAAACGGGCAGGAGGCGTTTTCCACGGCGCTCGCGCAGCCGCTTGACCTCATCATTTCGGATTTCAACATGCCGCAAATGGACGGCATCGGCCTATTGCGTGCCGTGCGCGGCCATCAGGCCATCCGCAAGCTGCCCTTTATCCTGATTACCGGCCGCGGCGACCGCGAACTCGTGGTCAAGGCGGCGCAGGCCGGCGTTAACAACTATGTCGTCAAGCCGTTCGACGAGGCCACATTGCGCCAGAAAATGGAAGCGGTGCTCGGGCGGATCCAATAACCGACACGGCTCAACAGGGGGTTGTCATGCACGATACGACCATACCGCCTGCACATTCGCTGCAGGCGTTGCTTGGCGCACTCGCCGTCATAACCCGCGAGGTGGCCGAACACCTGGAAACGACCAGCAGCGGGATCGGGCAAGACCTTATAAGGAACGGCGTGTGCTCGAGCGACGTCATGGTCAAGCTGCAGGACTTCGACCGCATGCGGCAACAGCTCACGGCTGTGGTTGACGTCCTGGAGCACTGCACCGGGCTGATTTTGCATGCGGCACCGCATAACGTCGATTCGATCGTCGCGCAGGTCTCGATGCGGCAAATGCGCCACCGGATACAAGATGCGATTGACAGCCGCCGTTCGGCTCCTGCCGAACTGGCGATCGAAAACGATCAGGTTTTTTGATTGCGGCGTTATGAAGTTTTTTGGGCGGGCGTGCCCGCCTCCGCGGTCATGGCTTGGGCTATTTTGGCGATCTGCAACAAGCCCGCCGAAAGTTCCGGCAATTCCTTCGGCTTTTTGTCCCGATAGGGCCAGCTGAGAGCCAGACGCAGCGCCTTGTAGTGGCAATCGATGACCGCGGCGGGATAATCGATATGCGCGGCCTCCACTGCCTCGAAAATGGTGCAAAGATTCGTGGCAATGAGTCCGACCAGAGGATAGCCGACCGTCTCCGCGACATCGCGGAGATGTTGGCTGGCAGCGTAAGCTTCGGCAACGGACGAGGCCTCGATCCGCTGCCCCGCACCGATAGAACGCAACGCCGTTTCCAGCTGCTCGCATTGCTGCGTGATGTGGTCCGAGACCTGAGGTTTCACGCGTTCGATCTCGGCTGCGGCACGTGCCAGTGCGGCGTCGCGCGATATGCCGCCCGGAGAGCGCGCAGCGCGCCCAAAATCGTGATCGACGTCGAATTCCGTGTGAGCGGAGCGGGGAGGCGTGGTCATGCGGCATCTCCGACCCGCGCTTCCGCCAGCAGACTATCGATGTCGTTTTGCGAGAGGGTGGGGCCCTCTTCCGCTTTGATCTCGACTTCGTTGTCGCCAGCCCTGCGACCCTTGCCGTTGGGAAAGCCTTCGATCTTGAACCGCCGGTCGGGGCCGAAATAGGTGGCCGTTTCAATGAATTTGCGCGGGTGGAATGCAACCCAGGTCAGACGCTCGTAGAGGCTCGCCGGCGACATCGGCTTGGCGATGACCATGTTGGCGCCGCAATCGCGGGCGGCTTTGATCATCGTTGTGCGGGTATCTCCGGTGATGACGAGTATCGGAATGGTGCGGCAGGGACTGTTCGGGTCCTGCCGGATCGACCGGACAAAGGCGAGCCCTCCGCCTTTGGGTAGATTCGGCTCCACCATCATCAAATCGATCTTCTGCTCGTTGAGGACCTGTATCGCATCACGATGGTTGCGAACCTCGACGACGCGATTGGCGCTAAAGCCGCGCAGAATGCCGTGGATAATGGCGGTCGAGTGCGGATTGGGATCCGCCAGAAGGAAGGACAATCCGGCAATATTAATCGAGGTGTTACGCGCGGCCAGCACAGCACATCCTGCAAGCCAGAAGGACTCTTGACGCCTGACTCTTGGCGCCGGGCTCCTGGTGCCAAGCTCTTCATCGCAAGTTCTTTATGCCAAGACGCTCGGCGCCATCATGTGCTGTTTAATCCCGCTGAAATTAACGCCGCTACTGCAATCGACCATTTTGTTATTGATCTCGGTCAACTACCGCCTGCACTGGTTGCGGCGTGGCCGGATAGCCTGCGCTGGTTGTGGCGTAACCGGCTGCCAGTCAGAGTGTACGCGTTCGACAGCAAAGCTGCCGCGGCGACAGCCGGATACGCGCTTATACGGACTCCAAAATTAGGCGAACGACAACGGCTCGCGATCTACCGTGCGCGGGTAACTGATCGAGAGCAATAACGTAGCGCAAGAACCGGACGGTCCGGGCTCAATCTCCCGACGGCCACGCTAAGGCGTATCAAGCTCGGGACCGTTCGCTTGCAATGGTCGGCTTTCTGGCGTCACAAAACGTAGCACAGCATCATGTTTCTCAGCGAAATCGAACCGTTATCACCCCCGGTGAAAGCTCCCGGTCTGGTGCCGGCTTTGCCGCGGTCGCCATGCGGAACCTGTCAGTTGCGCAGCTTGAATTTTTGCGGTGCGCTGCTTGACCAAAGCGGCGATCCGCTGGAGATGACGGCCAAGCGTCGCTCGATCGCCGCGCGTCGAAATATCTATCGCGCCGGCGAACCCAGCGAAGGCGTGCTGGTCGTCTGCGAAGGTTGGGCGGTCCGCTTCGTCCAATTGCCGAACGGCAAGCGGCAGATCCTTTCGGTGGTGCTGCCCGGTGATCTGGTCAGTCCGACTTCCATTCTCGAACGCCAACTTTCATTTTCCATCCAAGCCGTGACCGATGTGCGATACTGTTCGTTTTCCGTCGCCGAGGTCCGCGCCCGGATTCAGGATGATCCGGCCTTGTTCGAAATCTGGCTCCGGCTGACCGCGGCGGAGCACCGCGATGCCGACAAGCGGCTCGTCGACCTCGGCCAGCGCGCGGCGCAGGAACGGATTGCCGCCCTTATCTTTCACATCATGGCGCGGTTCGAAGAGCGCGGCGAATTGCAGGACGATGAATTTCCGTTCCCCATGAGTCAGCAACAGATCGCCGACTTCACCGGACTGACGCCGGTGCACACCTGCCGGGTTCTGAGCTTTTTGCGCAAGAACGGCATCTGCGACGTCGGGCACGGCTCCGTCAAAATTATCGAACGTGGCGAGCTGCAGCGCATGGCCGCCCTCAAATAGGTTCGCCGGCTCAACCATTCATGCCGCCTGGCGCCGTTTCCCGATCTGCCAGGGCAATTGCACGACGACAAAGGCAAGGGCGGCGAGGCCGACCACGATGATCGCGCGCGCCGGCCACGGCCCGAGCCCGGCAACGAACGGCGGAATCTTATCCGCTGCGAGATTGCCGATATAGCCGTAGTCGGCGCCGAGCTTAAGGTCCAACGGAACCACGACCAGGAGATAGATCGCGCCCGAGCCGTAGGCGCGCCCGAGATCCCGCCAATCGGGCCGGAAGCCGAGCACGGCCAGGTCGAAAACGGCGTAGCCGAGGATGATCGCGTGCTGCGCCCAAAACCACCAGAACAAAGCTGTCGCCGGCCCGAACTGGAGCGCCGGCTGAATAAAGGCCTGGGTGGAGAGCGCCAAAGCCCAATAATACAGTGTGGCGCGCAGCCAGCGCTGCAGCGTGAGCAGCGCCAGCGGCGCAATCACGCCGTTGACGTCGCATATTTGCAGCGGCAGACCGGTCGCCAGGTCGACGCCATTGCTGTTCCACCAGAGATTGTACGACAACCAGTAGACGATGCCGAAGCCGCCGAGCACGCGCCGTAAGCCCGCTTCATGCGTTTCGCGCAAGACACGGCCGGCCGCGACCAGACCGACGATGCACAGGAGGCAGATGCAGACCGTGACGAGGTGCAGCAAGCTATAGGGAACGAATGTCTTCACGTCTGGTCTCAATACGACGGTCCGGCGTGCCGCAAACCGCGCTTGATATAGCCGGCACAGGAATGCCGCATGTGGGCGATTCGGATGAACCACTCCGGCATGCCAAGATAGCGCAAGGCTTCGTCACTGCCTTCAACGTGACGCTCGCGGAAAGCCGCATTCCTCCAATAATCCCGATTGGCGCAGAGCGTCAGCGTCCGCTCCGCTTGGTCGCGCGCTGGCGCGCCGTCCGGCAATTTCGCGGCGAACGCGAGCTGTCGGCGCATGCAGATCGCCTCGATGCGCGGCCGCAGTCCTTCGTCGTAGCCGAATCCGAGGCGCCACAGTCTGGCGTGGGTCGCTTCGTGGACGATGGTCGAAGCGATCAGCTCCGGTGTCGTCGTAGCGGCGAGGAAGTAGCGGGTATCGATCTCGCAGGCACCGATTCGATGGTCGAAGCATGCAAGACCGGTCGGAAGCACCAGCACCCAAACGCGGCGAAGGTCGCGAATGAGACGATCGCAGCGAACGCGGTCGTAGCGCTTGATGAGAGAAAGTGCGGCCTCAATCCGGCGCAGGATCGGCTCGGGTTTGTCCTCCCAAGTGCCGATCCATAGCCCGTCGACATCTCTACCGCTGGACCAATACAAAATGAGCCGGTCCAGGATATTCGAACGCTCGGCGCGCTCGGTACGGTCTCGTTTCACGCAATCTGGCTTCGCTGGGAGCAACGAGTGACATGCGGCATGGCCGCCGGACCTGACATCATCGTTACGGATTCTACCATGAAGGTCCGGCAGTGGGATAATCGCCAAAGGCAATGAAGGAAAAGTATCGCTCACGCAGGGCATGCCGGAGGAGTTCTGTAGATTCTTCGGGTTCGAGTGACTCCCTCTCCCCGCGCGGCGCGGACAGGTGAGGAGCGTTCCACCCCGCTACTCATAAAAATCCCGCGGCATGAGCTGGCGCGCCGCGCGTTCGGGCGCGCCGATATTCGCCGGCGTCGCCTTGAGGATATCCTGCCGGGTTTGCCACTGGATCTGGTGCGGCACGCGCTCGAGCGCGCGCTTGAGGCAGGCATGGCGATTGTCGCTGCAGCGCCTTTGCCTGTGGCACGGCCCGAACCGGCAGCTCAGCCACAAGCGGTAGGCCTCGCAATCCGCGGCGCGGAATGGGTGAGGTGTCCCGGACCGAGAGGGGGGCGGCGGGTCCGGCTTTATCCCATTCGTTTTGAAAAATTGGCTCTTGTTGGCACTTCACTGCTGTGGGGTGCAGTCCGCTATTCGGTTGCTATTGAGGGGATCGTGTTGCAAAACGATTTTGGGCCCCGGAGCGAAGAACACTTTTTGTAAATCAAGCCCGAACAGAGAATTTTGATTCAAAAATCCGACCCTTCGGATTCTAATATTGCCCGTTTATG
>Ga0187784_10004358_pt1 | contig 11448 bp, 14 predicted proteins | sample 1015_SJ02_MP15_2_FD_132964 | JGI IMG/M metagenome (GOLD analysis project Ga0187784, IMG submission 132964) | Tropical peat soil microbial communities from peatlands in Department of Meta, Colombia - 1015_SJ02_MP15_20_MG | ecosystem: Environmental > Terrestrial > Soil > Wetlands > Peat | place... | reverse complement strand
TGTCGGTCCGGAGGGCAGATCGCGATGGCGAATTGGACGCCAAGCGGCTTCATCGGCGCGGTGTTTCGGGCCACCGCCAAGCACGTCGCACCGCCCACTGGCGTGCCGAGTCCGCTGCAATGGGGCGATGAGGCGACCGTTCGTGAACGGCTCGGCGCTGATGTAAAGGACCTGCAGGTGACGCGTCGCTTAGCGCAACTCAAATTTCCGTTCTCGGTTCCGGAAACGGTCGACTTCTACCGGGTTCATTACGGCCCGACTCTGAAAGCGTTCGCCGGGGTTAGCGAAACGGCCCAAGCCGCGCTCCGCCGCGAGCTGGAAGACCTCTACGCCCAGCACAACGACGCCCGTGACGGCACAACCTGTATCGCCGCCGAATACCTCGAAGTCGTCGGAACGCGAATCTAAGCGGGCTGCCTCCGTTCTGAAGGCGTGTTCCTCTTCGAACTTCAGGGCTGCGCTGGCAGGCGCACGCCGCCTGGACCGATCAGGCCCGGATAGGGCGCCTTGAAGCGCCAGAAGGTCCCGCTGATCGCGCCTTCGAAGTAAATGTACTCATTGTCGGGGCCGCCGAAGGCAAAGTTAGTCGTCAGCACGTCGCCGTTCGGAATCGGCACAAAACCGACGATGATGCCGCGCGGGTCGATTTCGACGATGCCGCCGAGCCGGGCCATTTGGGCCCACAGATTGCCCTTGACGTCGTAATGGATCCCGTCGGGGCACCCATTCCCCGGGCAATAGGTGCCTGCTTTGACACCCTGGAATGTCAGGTGCAGCGGATCTTGCTTGCACTGCGGGCAGCCCATCGTCGGACCGGTGGCAAACAGCGCGTACCACATCCGCCCGGCGGCACAATCGCCGATCGCCAGCGTGCTATTGTCCGGCGAGACGGCGATCCCATTCGGGAACAGGCCTCCGTCCATCACCTTGCGCAGGACGCCGTCGCGCGAATATTGGTAAACTGCGCCGCTGCGGTCCGACACGTTCGGCCCGGGACCGGTTGCCCACGGATCGGTGAAGAACAGGTTCCCCTCGGCGTCGAAATCGAGATCGTTGGGGCCTTTGAACAATTGATTGCGGTAGGTATAGACCAGCGTTTTGAGTTCTTTGGTTTTAGGATCGTAGACCAGAATGCCGCGATGGCGGGTGGTCAAGTAGAGCTTGCCGTCGTGCCAACGGGTGCCCTGCGGCTCGCAGGTCTGCCCGAGGTCGTCGGGCGGATTGCAATTGACGACCGGGACCAGTTTGCCCTCCGGCGTCAGGTACGAGATCCAGCCCGTGCCGATCGCCACGAACCACAAATTGCCCTGATCATCGAAGGCGCCGCCTTCGAGAAACTTGCCCTGCGGTGTGCTGCCGATATCGGCAAATTTTTCCACCGGCCCGATCCCAGGCGGCAAGGGTGGCAGGCCCCAGGGCAGGTTCGATCCGGCGGCCGGTGCCTGCGCTTGAGCGGCGGCGCCGGCGCAAAGGGTCGCAATCAACAGGGTCCCGAGACCCGCGATCAGACGGTGTGGTAGGCGCATCGTGCATTCCTCCCTGTTCTTTATCGGGGGCCGTGCCCCGCAGCGACGCTAGGGTCGCTAGGGTATTGCCCGGCTGCTCCGTCGTCACGCGATTTGCGGGCAGGGCTTCTGCGGTTTGTCACCGCGACGCGACCTGCTTATGCTTGGCACGTGGTGGCGAAAACACCGCAACACCTGCGTACAAATTCCCTTAGCAAACTGGAAACTGGAGGCTGCGTCGATGATTTACGAAGTCCGCACCTACACGCTGCGCACCGGAGCCGTGCCCGAATTCGAGGAACGCTATGAGAAGCGTCTGCCGGCGCGGCTCAAGCACTCAAAGCTCGGCGCCTTCTGGCACACGGATTTCGGACCGCTAAACCAGGTGATCCATGTTTATCCCTACGACGACCTGGATCACCGGACCAAGGTCCGCGCCGCACTGGCGACCGACCCTGAGCGCAATGCGCTCCCCAGCGGCCAGGACCTGATCGTCGCGCAGGAGGCCGAGATCATGATACCGGCACCGTTTATGCGTCCCCTTGGCAGCCGCGATTACGGTACAGGCAATTTCTACGAGATGCGCATCTACACTTATCCTGCCGGAGCGCTACCACAGGTGCTGGAGGCATGGGCCAAGGCTGTGCCGGCGCGCGAGGAGCTATCGCCATTGGCGGCATGCTGGACAAGCGAATTGGGTGGGCTGAACAAGTTCGTTCACGTCTGGCCCTATAAGAACTCCGTCGAGCGGGACCGCATCCGCGCTCAATCCCGCGCGCCCGGTCGGGCGTGGCCGCCACAGAGCGGCGTGCGCCCGCTTCGCCAGGAAAATAAGCTGCTGATCCCGGCTTCCTTCTCGCCTGTTCGCTAAATCGGAAAAAGGGCGCGATCTTGCTGGGGTCGCGCCCGCCGCGGGTGTCAGCGTTCGGGCGACCAAGTCATGGCGGGCGCTGTTTGCGGCCGCCTTACGGAGCCGCGGTCGTCGGATCGATCATCTTTTTAACTTCGGTGATTTTGGTGGCTGGAAACCCGCTGATTTCGGCGTGCTTGCGGATAATTGCCTCGTCGCGCGCCAAGTAGACGCAGAAGGTCTTGTCATCCGCGACATAGCTCTCGACCCATTGGATGTCGGGGCCGAGCTGGCTCAAGACCTCGTTCGACCTGGCGGCAGCTCCCCGAAGCTGTTCCCGTTCAAAGGTACCAACTTTGGGGATATCCCTCTCGATGACAAACCTGCGCAGTGGCATGGCGTCCTCCCACAGACGGCATCCGCATGACGTATTGATGCCATCACACGTCTTCAACAGTTTACGCCCAGCCGAGTTCCTTCATGGCCAGGCCCGAATGCCAGATCTTCGTCATGTGGCTGATTTTGTCGTCTTTGAACTGCATCACGTAGACATAGTCGGTACGCGTGCTCTTGCCGGTCGGGGGGCAGGGGCCACCGGGGCCGGTATGGGTCCCCGAGAAAACGCCGTAGGCAGCGACGTTGTTGCGCTCGGGGTCAGTGGCGAAGGACTTTACCTCGTAACTCCCGTCCGGCATGATCGCCATCAGGCCTTTCATCCAATCTGCGTACTGGGCGAGCGTCGCCACCCCCGCCAGCGGCTCGGCCTGGGCAGCGAAGGTTGCGTCCGGGGTGCAGTAAGCCTTGCAGACCTCCCATCCCTTGCCGGCCTCGCACGCAGCAAAAAAATCCTTCGCAATTGCGGTGATCGGCACCATCGATAAGTCTCCTGCTAATCACTCTGGTGCAAAGCCGCGACGACGATCCGGCTGAAACGTCATTGCGGGCTCGCGACAGGCCGGCAGCGTATCGTTCCGTGCCCGGCATCGCAAACAGTTAGCACTAGTGTCCATTTTCGCAGCGGACGAGCACGACGAGATTGTCCGCTTTGCTTCCGACAGCGACCAAGACGCTGACGTCCCCGGACGACGGCAAAGTGCCAAAAGCTGACTCATGCGGCGCAGCAAGGGGGACTTATTCGATCACCTCGTCGGCGAGCTGTTGCAAGTGCGGCGGAACTTCGAGGCCGAGCGCTTTCGCAGTTTTGAGATTGATAACCAGCTTGAACTTGGTCAGCGCCTGCACCGGAAGGTCGGCCGGTCTTTCACCTTTGAGGATACGATCGACGTACTTGCCCGAGCGTCGGCTCCGAATGCCGGCACCAGTGACGAGGAGATTGCGCGGAATGTCGGGGTAGACTCACCGGACGACGAGTTGGATCGGCGTGCTGTCCCCAATGCTCGAAGGCCAGACGCCAGCGACTTCTACGCAGGGCGTAGAACTACTCTTCCATACGGCAGGCGGTGATGGAAAGATCATTTACATCTGATTTCAGTCGCATTGGCGCCGGTGCTACTAGTGGCGCTATAGCAGTGCGTCGACCCGTCGTCATTGACGCATAGCTTCCAGTAGGAGCCATCAGTTTGCCGCATCCATGCCCCACAGGAGGGTGCGGCCACAGCGACATAGCTGATTGCGGTGATTGTTGAGACGACGAGAATCATCACTTGGAAACGATACACGAATCCCTCCTTCGAGCTTGCGCAAGTCGTCTCCAAGAGCGCTCTAACAAGCGCGCACTAGCAGGTTGGGGTTTTGGCCTAAAAGCGCTTCTGCGCGCGCCGGCAGTCCCAGTTGACGATGACGTTGTTGCCGGGCCTGAAGGTCAGGTGTCCCGAATTCAGATTGAGGAAGTAGCTCTCGACGCCCTCAACCCAATCGACGGTTGTCGCCGTCACTCGGGCCGGATAGGTTCCGATGTTTCTCGATCGGTCGGCCACGGTCGAGGCGTTGGTGTCGACGATGTAATAGTAGTCGATCGCCGTGTACCCGGTTTTCACCTCGGTCGTGTTGCAGATCATCTCTATGGACTCTGCATAGGCGATGGACGGCGCAAGGCCGAGCCCGAAGACCGCGCCAGCGATGATCGACACGGCGCGCGCGCCAAGCTGGCTGTTCATCCATCTGGACATATCCCGCATCGGGTCGTTCCTCCATCGACCCGGTCGCCACGAACCTCGCCGCACGGATCGCATTAAGACTTAGGACGATCCCGCCGCACTGACAAGACCGCGCCAGAGGCGGAAACCAGCCAAACAGCACGCCTCAGGGCTCAGCGACCGTTTGAAGGCGTTGACCCGCTACGCCCAAAGCGGCTTTCAACGCTTGAGGGTTATGGGGGTGTGGGCGAGCGGGTTCGAAGCTGTTGGCACCCAGGTGGTATGGGCTTTGGTTTGCTACCCGCCTGCGCCTGACGAGATGACGTCCGCCGCCGTGATGATGCGATCACGGGGGAATCTGTTTCGACTCTGATGTCCGTTGAGGGTCAAAAGCGTCGATTCACGACGGCGGGTCTAGGTCCGCTTTACCCCCGATAGCGACCATCACGCGGATATTCCGGATCGGTAGCTTTGTGCCATTAAGAGACGTTCGCCATCGGGAGCAATTCCAACTTGGCGGATGATCTTTCCAACAACCAGGCTTGCACCGCGCGCCGGGGATCATTCCGATAATTCTGGCGGTCGGCTTCCGATGCGTAGCTAACTATGTGCATCTCCACGGTGCCGTCCGGATTTCGCAGACGACGCTCCAAACGCCCGTTAAACTCGGGCAATAGCGGTAAGACGGCCTCCTCATAGGCGCGAAAGTCCTCGACACCTTCCTTAGGTATTCGGAATATGAGCACAAACGTTAAGGGGTTGGTTTGATGGGCGGTCACGGTCATCCTCAGCCAAAATCGTCGAGCATTGAAGACCCTGCATTCTGCGGTCGACGCCTCGCGGCGTCAATGACGGCTCTGGATCAAAACCTACCGAATGTCGGTGTCAGCAGTAGGTCCGTTCTTTGCCCCGTTAGCGACCGCAATAGCGACCTGCCAGCCGGACGCTTCGTGCCAATAGCTGCCATCGCCGGCCGATTTACCTTTCCAGGTGCTCGATTCTGGCTTGATCAACTGTCGCCCGTCGGCACGATGACGGCAGTCTCGACCATCAAGATCATGCTCCTTTCGGGCGCGCGCGTGCGATGCAGCACTCCTTTCGGCACAGTGAAGCCCTGATTCGGCAGCAATTCGACGGAGCGTCCCTCAAGATCTATTATGAAACGGCCATTAAGGACGAAGAAGAACTCGTCGTCCTTGTCGTGTTTGTGCCAATGATATTCACCTTGCATGACGCCAAGGCGGATAACGGAGTCATTCACCTTGCACAGAGTCTGATTGTACCATTGATCGGTAACCTCCTTCGCCAGCGAAGAAACATCGATCAATGTCAGGGGATCGAATTTGATGTCCAGGTGAGTGGCATATGGGAAGGCGGCTATCTCTGCCATCGCGGCACCTCCTCGGTTTCCAGTCCAGACGCCGGGCGTCACAGCAAAGACGCGTGCTGAAAAACCCGACCGCGCATCACAAACAGCCAGTGTCAGTCAACCGTCGGCGTCTCACCGGCCAGTATTCGCCGATAGACTGGGGCATCGATGTTGCCACCGGACAATATCACAGCGACCCTCTTTCCGGTCATGCGAGCGCGCTCTTGCATCAGCCCAGCCAGCGGGGCGGCGCCGGCACCCTCCGCCACATTGTGCGTGTCCTGGAAATATACCCGCACCGCTTCGGCAATATCGTCCTCGCTGAGCTGGAGAACACGAGACGCACCGCGCTTGATGATTGTCAGGGCTTCCTCCCGCGGATCGCGCGTTGCCATGCCATCGGCAAAGGTCAGTGCAGAGCCTGTCGGAACCGGTTTGCCAGCCGCGAATGACAGGGCCATTGCCGGCGCGTTGCGGGCGACGACGCCAACGACTTCGGTCGTCAGGCCGAGGAGATCGCGGGCTGTGATCACGCCACAGATGCCGGAGCCCATGCCAACCGGGACATAAACCGTGTCAAGATCAACGACGGCGCGAAACAGTTCCAGCGCGTAAGTGGCGACGCCTTTAACCTGGTCTCGATTGAAGGGCGCTATGAAATGCAAGTCTTGCTCGCGCGCGACCCTATGGCATTCCGTGAGCGCCTCATCGAAATCTCTGCCAAATTCGACGACGGACGCTCCAAATGAGCGCATGGCGGCATTTTGATCGGTTGAATTGCCGCGAGGGACGTAGATCGTCGCCCCTATGCCCGCCCGCGCGGCCGAAAACGCGATGGATTGGCCATGGTTGCCGCGGGTGGCTGAAATGACCTTGGTTACATTTGCCCGCGAGCGCTTGAGATTGTCGATGTAGACGATGCCGCCGCGCACCTTGAAGCCGCAAGTCGGCGTATGGTTCTCATGCTTCACCCACACTTCGCACCCGCTGCGCCTGGCAAGAAGCGGCCAGCGATGTTGTAGCGTCGGCGGCACCGTACGATGCACGAGTTGCGCTGCGGCTTCCAATTCGGCAAGGCTGAACAACAGGTTAGGCGCGTTCATCAAAACCTCCGAGCGAGGCGGCAGTCGAAAGACTTAGCTCGGCTTTTCCCGCCACGCTTTCACGTCCTTGACCTAAAATGTTGCCGTGGTCCGACAACGATCTTGAAGCCATTGAAGTTACGAATGCTTCAGGCTACGGCGAAGCCCATGTCGGAATCGAAACACAAGAAGGCGACCATCCCGCGTTGCCCGGCACTGCATCATGCGGGGACCGGCTTTGCGGTCACGGTGCTGCCGGCGTCGCCCTACGAGGTGAGCTACGTGCCCGCCCAGCACGTGATCGGCTTCACGTTCGAGGGTCAGCGCGGCGTTGACGCCTTCGGCGGCTCGCGCCGGCGCCCCTTCGACGCCGAGCCTTGGCGGCTTGCCTTCACGCCGGCAGGTTGCGACGTGTTTTCGGCCTCCCACAGGGGCGGAGAATATTTGATGCTAAGGGTTGAGCCAGAGACATTCGCGCGGCTTGCACCCGAAATCGCGAGCCACTCCCTCACGCGATTTGCCAATGTCGCCGATTCCCCGTTCACACGGATCGCGATAAGCCTGAGGCGCGCCGCGATGCGTGGTGCGGCGAGCTCGCCTCTTGCAATCGAGGTTGTGGCTGCTGCGGCAGTCCAACGCGTGTCGGTCTTGCTCAAAAACGGCAAGATGAGAGCCAGGCCGGAGCGTCGCATGACTTCATGGCGCTTGAAGCGAATTCTCGAACATTTCGAGACTCGGCTCGCCGAAGAAATCCATCTCGCGGACCTAGCAAGCGACATCGGCCTTTCGGAATCCTATCTCGCCCGCGCATTCAAGGCAGCGACCGGTACGACGCTGCACGCGGCTCTGATGGAGCGACGGATCGCACGGGCGCGGCTGCTCATCGAGGCTGTCGCGCGCCGCGGCGTCTGCGGAAACCTCGCGGACGTCGCGGCTGCAACCGGCTTTTCCAGCCATGCCCATATGACGACGGCATTCCGCCGGGTGCTCGGCATTGCCCCGAGCGAATGGGCGCGAATAATCGCCAGCCGCTCGCCTGCCGAACGAACCGATCAAAGTGCCGCCGCCTGAAATATCAGCAACCTCGGTTTCACCGTAACATCACCGTATTCGACTTCCGAAAGAGCTAATTCGATCACGCTCGAGGGCGAGGGTGTGGTGGTCGACGATCGAGGCGTCAGCCGGCTCGCGCGGGCTCCAAAGCAAAAAGCCGGCTTGCGTAAGTTGCCGCTACGTGACTACCTGACCGGCCATGACTCTCCTGCTCGCGAGCGTGCGCTCGACGGATGAGGCCGAGGCCGCGCTCGTGCTCGGCGCCGACATCGTCGACCTCACGGACGCGCGCGGCGCGCTCGGGGCGGTCAACGTCGATACGGTCCGAGCCGCGGTCCAAGCCGTCAAAGGACGGCGGCGGACGAGCGCGTCTGCCGGCGACCTGCCAATGGAGCCGGAGACGCTCGCCGCGGCCGTCAATGCCATGGCGGCAACCCGCGTGCAGTACGTCAAGGTCGGTTTGTTTCCGGACCCGCGGCGCGGCGCCTGTGTCGCCCTCCTTGGGGCGCGCGCACGCGACACGCGACTCATTGGCGTGCTGTTCGCCGATGTCGAACCGGACATCGGCGCCCTCCCCGCGCTACTGGCGCGCCTCTCCGCGGCCGGCTTCGCCGGCGCCATCCTCGACACCCGTTACAAAGACCCCGGGCGGATTATCGACCGCATGGATATTCCCGCGCTCGCCGCCTTTGGGCAAGCGTGCCGCGCGAACGGTCTCATGACCGGACTTGCCGGCTCGCTCGCGGCTCCCGATATTCCTCGCCTCCTGCCGCTCGCGCCCGACGTGCTCGCTTTCCGCCGCGCGCTGCGCTTGCGCGGCGAGCGCGCAGCGCCGCTCGATGCGGCGGCCTTCCGCCTGGTGCGCAATTTGATCCCGCCGGCGCCCACGGAGGGCACGGGCGAAGGTGGTGGACTCGCACCCGCTTAATGCTGCGAACGACGAAGTGGCGCACGCTCGCGTCTTCGCGCGGGATTTCATCCTGCCGGTAGGGATCGGCGCCTATGCGCGCGAACGCGACGGCGCCCTAAACTCATATCGGACGTCGTCCTGACTTCCGAAATACTCTCGACAGCGGACATTGGGCGGAGATACGCCGTACCCGCAAAGCGCCGGGCCGGGTATCAGCGAGCCATTGCGGGCAGAAATGCGCGAATACGTTGCGAAAAACCCGGTTCCGGCGAACCGTCTGCCGCCTCTGCTTCCTCATTTATCCGGGAGCGCCGCCGCAGCTCGTCAAAGGGCAGCGTCGTGTCCACCCGTCCCGAATGGTAGAGATAGCTGTCTATCAGCCCGTTGAGAAGATGGCGGAAATCGAACCGCCCCTTTCGGCCGGCAGCGTTCGCATAGCGTATGATATTGATCGTGCAGCTGTTAGTCAGCAGGTGATAAAACTCCGGCCGGTCGGCGAGTTCGTTGACCCGCGACAGATAGATCATCAGCAGCAGCCGCGCATCGTCAGGCGAGGTGTTGAGGTGATAGAGAAATACTGCCTCCCGGCGGTGAATGGCGCGCACGCCGACGAGGTCGCGCTCCTCGCCTACCACGTAGATCAGCTCGAATTGTTTGAACATGGAAGCGATGGGCTCGAATCCCCGGCCCACCTCCGGACGCGTCTCGATGGAGATGCTCAACGGCGGTACATTGTCAAAGATGAAACTCACGAACGTGTGCGCGACCGGCCCCTCGCTCCAGTAGGAGACGTAGAAATCCAGACCGGTCAAGTGCGAGAGGGAGACCTCGCGTTCTTCGTAGTGGACCGTGAAATCATTCCGGCTGCGGTAGTCGAAATTGCGGACGCCCGTTATGCGGACACGGTCGCCCTTAATAAAAGCTCGCGGCATCACCGCGACTTCCGGCCGCCAGTTGCGATCGTGCGAGGGAGCGATGGTGAGCCACCAGCCGACCACGCCGAGGAACAGCGCCATCGCCACCGCGGGCATGCGCCGCCGGCGCGACAGCCAGAACGCCCAGATCGCGAACGCCGCAAACGCGACTGCCATTGCCAACCGCAGTTGGGACCAGGGCAGATTGGAAAAATAGATGGCGAGCGTGGCCCATGCGATGACGGCGATCCGGACCAGAAGCCCAATTCCCGCGATCAGGCAACGCAGGGATGTGTAGAGAAATCTGCGATATGAACTCAGTCGACCCTCCCGCTCGTCTTAATTAGCGAATGCAAGCTCGGCCGTTGCCGGTCGGCGAGGGCGGCGGAATGTACATCGCTTCACCATCGAAAGGCCAGGAGGCGACTTCGCCCGCGATGCGAATGCGCGCCGGCTGGCCGTCGTGCTGGCGCCGCCGGAGGCGGGTGAATACGTTGGTAACCGTGGGGTCCTCGGTGCGCGCATCGTGCTCTTTCCAAGGTTGATCGGCGGCCGCGCAAAGGGGCACCTTTCAAGAACCGCGATGTCGAACGAAGGGGTGTCCGGTGAATCCGACCAGTATACCACGCGAACCGGTTCTGATCGACCTTGCCCTGCAGGGCGGCGGCTCACATGGAGCGTTCACCTGGGGAGTGATCGACCGCCTGCTGGAGGAGCCGTGGCTCCGCATCGAGGCGATCTCCGGCACGTCTGCGGGCGCGATGAACGCGGCGGTGCTGGCTGACGGATGGACGCATGGGGGCGCCGCGGGCGCGCGCGCCGCGCTCGATGAGTATTGGCGGCGCGTTTCGCGGGCCGCCGCCTTCAGCCCGCTGCAGCGCTCTCCGCTCGACCGTCTCTTGGGCCGCTGGACGCTCGACACTTCCCCGGCCTATGTCGCGATGGATCTGATGTCGCGGCTGCTGTCGCCTTACGATCTCAATCCGCTGGGACTCAATCCGCTGCGCGGCATCCTCGCCGAGAGCATCGATTTCGACCGTCTTGCCCGTTCGCCGATAAAGCTGTTCATCACGGCAACGAATGTGCGCACCGGCCGCGGGCGCATCTTCCGCAACCCGGAAATCACGCCCGACGTGCTGCTCGCGTCCGCCTGTCTGCCGACGATGTTCCAGGGGATCGTCATTGACGGCGAGACCTATTGGGATGGCGGGTTTGCCGGCAACCCTACCATCACGCCGCTGATCCGCGAAAGCGACGCCCGCGATACCATCCTGGTGCAGATCAATCCGCGCGAGCGGCCGGACAGGCCGCGCTCGGCGGCAGAGATCCTCGATCGGCTCAACGAGATTTCGTTCAATTCGCCGCTGATGAAGGAACTGCGCATGATCGCCCTTCTGCGCCAAGTGGCCGATCCAGGGACAGGCGAGGGCGAGCGCTGGGCGCGGATGCGGATGCACCGGATCATGACCGACGTGCTGGCCCAATTCGGCGCCTCTTCGAAGCTCAACGCCGAGCGGGATTTCCTCGAGATGCTGCGGACGGAGGGGCGTCGCGCCGCGACCGAATTCCTCGATGCCCATGCCGACGACGTGGGCAAGCAGTCGACCACCGATCTGGACGTGCTGCTGGCGGAGTGCTGACGCATGGGGCTCCTTGGCATCCTCGTCGG
>Ga0187784_10004357_pt1 | contig 11449 bp, 9 predicted proteins | sample 1015_SJ02_MP15_2_FD_132964 | JGI IMG/M metagenome (GOLD analysis project Ga0187784, IMG submission 132964) | Tropical peat soil microbial communities from peatlands in Department of Meta, Colombia - 1015_SJ02_MP15_20_MG | ecosystem: Environmental > Terrestrial > Soil > Wetlands > Peat | place... | reverse complement strand
GTTTGCCTTTTTGGATTTTTTTGATTACGCTTGGGCAACGTCTTTTCAGATCACAAAGAAGAAGCATGAAGAAGTTAAGGTTCTCGTGCGAGACGATGTAGACTTTCCGATTCTTGGAAAGGACAGTAGTGGTTATGTTATCTGCGTGCCCGAGCCGAGAAGAGTCTCCAAGGGGCTCATAAGTTTCGAAGGGCTGACGCTGAATGCGAGTAACGAGTTTCACAGAAAGGTTCTGTGGCAACTCTTCAGGGCATCCATTTATCATCTGAGCTTGCACATTGCAACTTCTGGGTATGAAGCTTATGTTGATTGGGCGAGGAATAAAGACTCTAACCTCGCCCTGTACGTTGCAAACATATTAGAAGACGCGGTCGTAGTTGCGCACGTCAGAACTGAGTGGTCCCCCCTAATACCCGATATGGCTCTTGCGAACACGATATCCTATCTTCGCTTAAAGCCGGCACAAGTAATATTCGACGATTCATTGCGCATAATGGCCGCAATCCTCTCGTACTACACCGTTGGAAGAAGCAAGGGAGATCTCTCAAGGCAAATGCAGAAGGACGCAGATGACATAGTCTCTTATCTTCGACGAATGGAAGACCTCACATCGAGGCAACTCGCCGAAACTGAAAAACAGAAAGAACATTCTCAGAACAAAGAAAAGCTCGAAATCGCTGACGCTATTTATTCAAAACTCCATAAGTACGGAAAGCCACCATCAACACTAACACTCCCATACACCGAATCCTACAGTGGCAATTCAGTCTACCGAAAAAACATAACTGCAAAGGAGAAAGAATTCAATGACACGTTAGAAATGGCTTTCACCAAGCTTGGCTCCATTAGATTCATAGACGAAAGCTGTGAACGCGAAGCCTCTCAAGCCTTTTCAGCCTGGGAGGCAAGAATGGCTCATCAACAGAAAATTCTAGAGGGGTACAAGGATTTGCTGGCAGGAACCCGTTTCTCAGCTGCCGAGTTTCCGAAGGAGGATTACACTGAATACTTGCGGTCCAAAGAACTTCTCTCTGGCCCGATCAGACGAGTATTGGAGAAACTACGGCTTTTAAAAAACATCACGGGCGAGGACTTCAGGCAAGAAAGCGGCCTAGTGGATCTACAAGAAGCCATACAAATCATCGCCAGCAAAAGCCAACGCACAGACATTTTTGTCAGAGAAGAATACCAAACAAGAGAAGAAGCATGGGCAATAGTGATCGACGCGAGCCACAGCCTAAACTTCTTTCTAGGAGAAGTTCGTGGCATAGCTCTATGTCTTGCCGAGACAGCGAAAAACCTAATTCTTAATCGCGCAGCATGGGGCATTTTTGCCTTCAACGATGAATTCTACATAATTAAGGACTTTAGCGAAAATTACTCAACCCACGTTCGCGCGCGAATTGGCGGACTAAAACAGAAAGGATTGACCTATCTTCCAGACGGTTTAAAGGTCGCCAAAAGCGCAATGCAACCGCGCATCGAACAGGCGAAAATCATCGTTGTCGTCTCCGACTTCTTTCCATCAGGCGATTTAACAATAGAGAACGAACTAATACAAGATCTGAAACAAATGGAAAGGTCCGGCATGGGGCTCATAGGAGTCGGCGTGAAAAGCCGAGCGGTAAAGAACTACTTTCGATGCAACTGTGTGGTAGAAACTCCCTATGATCTTATGAAGAGTTTCACGAAGGCTTTTTTGGAATACAGCGCCACCATCTAGTCTACTCTGAATCCGCCAACACGGAAAGCTCAGTGATGAACTTGAATCTTTCAGCCAACTCTTCGCCTTTCTTGTGGCGCAACACCAGTTTCTCTGGCACTCCATCACGTATAAAGGCGATATACGTTACATCTTTGCCCAAGCCAGATTTTTCTAGATCGCTGAAACTGTTTTTCGCCTTTTCTAGGCTGGCTATTTTGTCATTTATTTCTTCGATTGCTTCAAAAACTATCTCTGCCTGTCCCTGCTCGCTTGCGCAGAGCATGATGTCCCTGTAGGGTACCCATTCGGTTGAGGTTGGCTCTCTTTTCTTCTTTGTTTCTTTCTTCTCTGTTTTCTGAGGCTTCTTCGCTTTCATCAGTTTTTGCATCGAAGAAAGACTTTTAAACCATTCCTTGTCGCTGTTGGCTGCTTCAGAATCTCGAAGGAATAAGCCTAGCCATTGACTGTATTCTTCTACGATAGCCCTGTACTGGCTGATTTCCTCTTCCAAGACTTCTCGCAGCTCGGCCAGTGAGTAAAAGCTTCGAACCTCGGTTCCTAAGCTTTCCATGATGCTCTTCCTTCTATTCAGGCTTACTCGATTCACGGAGTTGGTTTTCACTGGCAGACAGAGGGCTCTTTACTTCCTCGTTTCCAACCATAAAAACTTCATTTCCTTCTCGATTAGAGGACGAAAAAACCTTTTGTATATTCTTCAGCTCCTTCTTTATCCTCTCGAAGATGCTGACCCGCTCACTGATTCTTTTTCTGTAGGTCTTTATTGATCTTTCAAGTTCAGGAATGACATTCCAAATCACTGAAAGAACAATCTCGGGCGAGTAATCCTCTAAAACCTTCGAGTTAACCTTGTCCCTCTCATACATCACTATCAAATGCCCTTCTTTGTTCAATACGACTCTTTTTGCTTTTTCTCGCAGTTCCGGAATGGCTTTCAGCGGAATGTTAAACGTCATGTTCAAACGTCGAAGAATGTGCCTAAGGAACATGCAGAGTTCTTGGACGAGTTTTTTCTCTTCCAGCAGAAACTCGCTCAATTGTAAAGTTTCCTCGCTTATCGTCGTTAGTAACTCGTTGAACCTTTTTTCGACCTCAGCCTTTGTCTTTTCGAAGTTTTCATCTGTCTCTTCGCTTTGAAGCCGATAGGGATAATACAGGTACGTGTCCTCGCTCGTTTCTGTCGCTGTTGACGAGGTTGCCTCGACTTTGGTTTCAGATTTTTCCATAAATTCTTCTCCGCTTGTTAATTCACTTCGAAGCCTAAGAATCAATAATAGGGTTTGTGTATAGCCATCTACTACGCACTTTGACGAGGGTTTGTTGCGTTTTTCCTTCGTTGCCAAGAAAAGACAATAAGAGGATACAGCTAAGCACGGAAGGCTTGGCTTGCGACGTCAGGAGCCAGCCAGACCCAGCTGGTTCCGCCATTGAAATGAAGCCCGACTATAAACCATGCAAAAACGGCATCTGTAAAAACTTCAATTCGAGACGATCTCGGGTGTAAGTTAATGAGGTGAGAGTCGAGATACAGAATTACGTAGATCGGAAGATTTGCTAACGCGTCGAAGAGGTTAATCCTAAGGGTATGCCGTAGGCTTCCCTGAAACTTCTTGCCAGAAGGTAGCCCTCTTGCGCAGGCATTGTGAAGAAGAGATTATTGTTACAAGATAGTCGAAGGGGATGAAACAAGACAACACGGAGATGCATTTAACCCAAAGCCGTTTTTCGGAATCAAATACTTCATTGCTGGAACTGTTACGCTGTCCGCTTCGAGTGTCACTAGCTCTCAGTTTCTCCCATCAGCTCACTAACGACTTGGTCTGCAGAGTTTTAAAGAGTGCGTCATTTGAAGGGAATGTAGAGTTCCGATTCAGATTTTGAGTTCATAAGTATATAATATGTGGACAGCGGAGACACACATTCATCTTTCGAATCTGGCATACAGATCGGAAGTAATAAGGAGAAACATAGAAAATGGCAACAGAGAAAACCGAAGAGCTAGTACGATTATACGACGAAGCCACTGGCGTCTGGAAGTTCGTCAAAAAGGATAGAGGACCATTAAAATCGGTCGAGATAGTGGAGAGCACCCTTTCAAAGCTTGGGCTGTCAAAGAACGAAGTGCGTGTTTACCTGCAATTGGCAAGGCATGGGGAACGAAAAGCAAGCGAAATCTCCGAAATGCTGTGTCTTCATAGAACTGAAACCTACAGAATCCTCAGAGACTTGGAAAAACGTGGAATGGTCTCTTCAGTTTTTGAGAAACCCTTGAAGTTTATCGCGACGCCTTTTGAAAAGGCCATAGACCTCTTAATCGAGGCTAAGAAGCTTAGGATTAAGCTTCTTGAACGGAGGAAACAAAGCTTGGTTCAAGTTTGGCTTTCTCTACCTCGGCAGCAAGTGGCGCCGGAGAGGAAAGAGGTTTTTCAGGTCCTAGAGGGCGAAGAGCAAATCAACCTGAAGGCAGACGAGATTCTGGGAAATGCAAAGGAAGAGTTGCTCTTCTTTGCTCCTGAGGGTGACTTGGCACGCTTCTACTATTCTGGTCTTCTGGATAAGGTTGAAAAATCCTCTAAAAGGAACATAAGCATAATGCTCATGACCAATGACTCCTCGAAGAGCCGCTTTTTTGTCGACAAGACAAAACTAAACGCAAGATATTCACCGTCTAACGTTGAAGACCTGCCGAGTTTCATTATAGCCGACCAAGAGCACTTGCTTCTGCTGATACGCAAAACTGACGACAACACTGGAGATGACGCTCGAGGAAAACGCGGAAGATTAGCGGCGTTGTGGACGAACTATAGCGCTTTTATCAAAGCGTTACGCAAACTCTTCGTTTCGTTATGGGACGCCGACATCCCAATTAAAATGCCTCAGGCCACGGCTAGGTAAATATATCCATTGCTACACCGGAGATCATTTTTCCTGAGCAGTAATCAGGATTCGTAGCGTGCGTTTCTTTCGTTACACACAAATGACGATATTTCTGGCACCCTAATTATTCTTCAATGGAGCAGGTTAAAAATGGGTCACATTCTCAAGAATAAGAAAGCGTTGGCCACCGTAGTTACGACACTCATCATTCTAGTTGTCGCCGTTTTGCTGGCCACAGTTGTTACTTACTACGCTGTAAACATAACCACTAATAGGATGCAGCAGGAATCGTTATCCATGTCGAACCTACACGTATGGTATAACACGACTTCACCAGGATGGGCTGAAGCTGCATTTAGCCTCATAAACACAGGCGGCAAAGACGTTGTCCTTCAATCCATTACTGCACGAAGTCAGCCAAGCGCTTGGGGCAACGTTTACTATTGGACAACCAACACTGCAACCGTCGGCAATCTAGGCGTAACCAACATAACGCTCAGTTCTACTGCCGACCAAGGGCTAATTAATGGCACATGGGTGACTCTGAAAGCAGCTACTGGAGTCATAACTTTGAAGGCAGGATGGACACTGGTCGTCTACGTGATGCACCCAGATAGTATCGGGCAAAACGACGTTGGCACGCCTTGCGATGTCACAGTCTTCACGGCAAACGCCCAATGGACACAAGAAGTCAACGTGCAAGCCTCGCAGTGAGGCTTTCTTCCTTTCCCCTTTTTAGAATCGACCAAAATCCTATGAGTTCCTTTGGGCGTCATGGCCTAGCCTGTTTTGTTTATGCGTAGTACAGTTCTACGCACAAACTATCATATTTTCTGAGCCGCAAAGCCTTTGGCACGGAGAAAAAATAAATGAAGAACATACTGAAAAGCAAAAGAGGGCTTAGCACAGTAGTCACTACGCTGATCATCCTCGTTGTCTCAGTGCTATTAGCGACAGTCGTTACTTACTACGCCATCAACATAACCACTAACAGAATGGCACAAGAATCGCTACAGATGTCGAACCTGCACGTTTGGTATAACACGACCGCACCAACATTGGGTGGGACCGGATGGGCTGAAGCCGCCTTCACATTGATAAATACTGGTGGTAAAGACGTTGTCCTTCAATCCATTACGACGCGAAGTCAAGCAAGCACTTGGAGCAACGTCTACTATAATGCGAGCAACACTTTGACAATCTCAAGTATTTCCCCGACCGCTCCTCTCAGCGGACCGAATGGAGTAGCGACTATTTCTGGCACGGCATCTAGTGTGAAGTTGACTAACGCCACTTACGCTAACGGTTCTACTGGAGTCATAACTTTGAAGGCAGGGTACACGCTTGTCGTCTACATAATGCACCCTGGCAGCATTGGACAGAACGATGTTGGCACACCTGTCGATGTCACAGTCTTCACGGCAAACGCCCAATGGACGCAAGAGACCAACGTGCAAGCCACACAGTAAAAGCACAAAATAGCCCGTACTCCTTTTTTCTTTTCCCGATTTTTTTATCTTGATTTTCAACGAGCTTGCCTAAATCGTATTTTATTTTAGATTCAGATTCTTAATGCGTAGTACACGGTTACGCACAAATCAACATATTCTGTTCTTGAAGAGTCTGTGTGCGTAGAAAGCTATGGGAGGCTGGAACTCCTGCTCCATAGGAAGCACTCCTGGAGTCCCCTCCCTATTTTCACCTGAGTCGTCTTGGGTGTACGCGCATGCAAAACCGAAAGACAACAAAAAAACGGTATCCACGGATATGCTGCTCTAGGAGAGCAATGGCTATTCCAATAACTTTCCTACTGCTTTTCGTTTCCTTGCTGCTCATAATCACAGCCACATACTATTTGGCGATGACAAATATTTCTGCCCAAGGACAAACGCTAAACTTTTCCGAAGCAAAGCAATCGATGATCGGACTAGAAAACACAGTAAGCAACGTGCTTTGGTCACCCGGTGCCTCCGAAGTTTATCTTATGAATGACTTTGGGGGAAACTTTGAGACGATACCAACGGCCAAGACATTGCTAATAAACATCACAGATGGGGTCCTTACGGACACGATCTTTAGCAGCCCCACAGGAGAAGCAGTTTACGAAATGGCAAATGGAGAACCGGGCGCAAATGGACTTTACCTAGAAGGCGATGCAAGAACCATAGTCAACAGCAGCGCTTCCACGATGACCCAACTTGGAATAGCCACGGGCGAAACCTTCCAAGAAATCATGCTTTCGTATCGCCCCCTAGCTTCCTCCACGATCACGGGTTCAAGCGTTGACAAACCAGTCAACACAGTGCAAGTTTACGTTGTAAGCATGAATCTCTCGCAAAGTCTCACTTTATCAGGCGCCTTCTATTTGAAGGCTCAATGCTTAAGTGTTGTTTCAAGCACCAGAAGTTACAATATCTCCTATCAGGCATCCGCGTTACAGGTGAACGCGCTTCTCGACGGCACAGAGGGGGCGGTTTCCCTTCCTATTTCCAGCAGTTCTTTTGGTGCCATGATAAACGTGGAAGTTCTTGTCTGCAACGTTAAACTGCAAACTGTTGAGGTGTGACACCGTGCCATCCACAATTCCCAGTTACATACAAATGTTCGTCGCCATGATAGCCGTGGGCACACTACTTATTTTCTCATTCAACTCGTACGCCGCAACACTGCGGTTCATACCTGAAACAGAACAGCTAGACAACCTGCTCAACTATGTGGCCGCAAAAGCCACCGAACTCATAGCCTCGACCCAAACAGGCACGGTGACCCAATTCTACCTGGATCTGCCCACGGGAATAGGCAATCAACAATACTGGATACGCCTGCAAAACAACACAGACCAATCTTGGGTAATGGGCGGCTTCGGCACAGACTGGAACATCACCAGTTCCTACGAAGTCTCTCTTCCAGGAAACTCGATAGCTACGGGTTACCTTCTCAGCGTCTACGAGCCCGTAGTTCTAAAAAGCTGGGTTGACGGCTCAGTTCGTCAACTTTTTCTAATAAGCTTGAGGAACCTTAATTGAAAGGGAAAGACGCAAAGAAGAACGGGAAATCCGGGGCAGAGCTTGAGGGACTTTCTGAAGAAGCGTTAGCAGGTTTTCTTGACCTCAAAAAGTGGAGCCCGCCAGAAGGATTCTTGGAAGTTGAAACATACCCGCTAAAGCCGCCATTCTCTTACGCGACTATCGTCCAGCACGAAGAAACCGCTGACTATCTCTACATCGTAGATGAACTGCCGCTAAACAGGGACGAAAGAGAAGCATGCGCCCGAATGCGAAATATCATTGAATACGAACTCAAAGCCCCAGAAGCAGACGAGACGCTGGCCGAATCGTTCCATCGACAAATGCCAGAAATCATAGAAAGCCACAAAAAAGCCTTGGAAATAACCACTTCAATCGGAATAAGGAAAATCCTTTACTATCTCGAGAGAGACATAGTCGGCTACGGGAAAATAGACCCTGTCATGTTCGACGAGGGTGTAGAAGACATAAGCTGCAGCGGGGTCAACAAATCCATCTTTCTCTGGCACAGAAAATACGAAAACATAAAGACCAACGTAATCTTCAAGGAGGAAGAAGAACTTGACGACTTCGTCATGCGAGTTGTGCATAAAGCTGGAAAACATGTCAGCCTTGCCTTCCCTATCGTCGATGTCACCCTTCCAGGAAAACACCGCTTAGCCGTTTCATACGGAAGGGAAACGACGCCTTCGGGAACAAGCTATACGATACGAAAATTCCGCAAAGATCCGTTCACAGTAATCGACCTGATCGAGAACGAAACAATCGACGAAAACATAGGCGCCTACCTGTGGCTTCTCATGGAAAACAAGATGTCAGTAATGATACTAGGTGCCACAGGAGCAGGCAAAACTACCGCCTTAAACGCGATCGCCTGCTTGATCCGACCAAACTACAAGATAATATCCGTTGAAGAAGTTGCAGAAATAAACCTGCCTCACGAAAACTGGACGTCCACGATAGCCCGTACTGGATTCGGCACAGAAAGCGAGGGTGAAATCAAACTTTACGACCTCATCAAATCTGCAGTGAGGCATCGTCCAGACCTAGTGATCGTAGGCGAAGTTAGGGGAGAGGAAGCCTACGTTCTATTCCAAGCACTCGCTACGGGACACGGCGGATTGTGCACAATGCACGCCGAAGACGTAGAAACAGCGATTAAAAGACTCACACAGCCTCCAATGAATATTCCGCCCTCAATTATCCCACTGATGAACTGCGCCATCGTAGTCAAACACGTCAGAACACCTATCTTCCTCGAAACAGGAAAACGCCTGTCAAGTCGCAAGTTCATCAGCATAAAAGAAATAAAAACTGCCGATTCAATCAACGAAGTTTTCAGTTGGAATCCAACCTCCGATATTTTCCAAGATAACGTTTCCAAAAGCTATCTACTGCAAAAAATCGCTAAGGATCTTGGCATCACTGTCGAAAGATTACTCGCCGAACTTGACCACCGTAAAAGAGTCCTCGTCGAAATGCTAGAACACAACATTCGAAACTATATTGACGTGAACAAGGTCCTTAACAAGTACTATCACAACCCGCGCACGACGCCCGAAGAATTGGCGAATAAACCCAACCCGTGAGGCAAAGCTTTGTCATTCTCGTTTTTGCTTGGAAAAGTGTTTGGCCGTTTTCTGGGACCATTAAAAGGAGGACAGGATACAGGCGAAGTTGAGCGCGAGCTTCCCTTTGCCGTCATGCTGTTTACTCTGATGGCGGCAAGCGGAGTTACAATTTACGATGGATGGAAGAAGATGCGTTCAATCAGTTTGCTGCCGAAATTTCAGAGAGAAGCAGATGAGGTAGTCCGACAAGTAGAAGTCTTGGGGTACGACCCACTAACAGTCATGTCTAAAAGAGCCGAAAACACAAGATCGAGAGTATACCGCGACTTTTTGGCTGGTTACGTTTCCTCAGTCCAGAGCGGTATAAACGTAGTCAGCTTCTTGAAGAACAAAATGCGTTCAATGTTCGAAGCCGAAAGTGCAGCTTCTAACCGTGCGATTGAAAGGTTGGGGACGCTTATTGAGGCTTATGCAGTCATGCTCATCGTCACTTTATGCACTTATATCTTGTACGTAGTAGTTTCCTCGAGCAGCTTATCCCAGCTAACTTCCGCCGCGGGAATACCGAGTAGTTCAAACATTCTGCTTTACCTCTTGGTCTTCCTAGCCATGCCAATGCTTTCGGTATTCTTCATTCTAATCGCTCAAACGGCAAGAAAAAGCAGTTTGATCTCGCTAAAAGAGTGCTACCGAAGGGCCTTATTCAGTTCTGTACCAGCAATAGGTTTACTGTCTGCTTTCGCACTGGTTCCTTCGCTTCAAACAGCAACCTCAGCCATAGGAATGACCGGCATCGTGACAATTTGCTTCCTAATCATATCAGTGCCCCCGTGGCTTAGTTACAGGAAAATCGCAGGGGTCAACTTTACAGCAGAAGATGTCCTGCCCAGTTTTCTCAGGGATGTCTGCGAGGCGAGAAAAATCGGTCTTTCGCCCGAAAAAAGCATAATACATGCAAGTAAAAGAGGCGCGTACGGAAGTTTCTCTGATCTTTTAGGCCTAGTGCGTAGCCAAATAGAGTGGGGCGTCTCACTTAAGAAAATATTTGAAAACATAAAGAAAAAGATCAGAAGCTGGTCGGTACTCGTCCACTTCTTTATACTGGTTGAGACAATAGAAATTGGTGGCGGTTCCACAACAGCACTCGAAATCTTGTCCGAATACAGCGAGAAAAGCAAAGACATCGAATCTAACAAGAGGGCAACGCTAAGGCCTTATGTTCTTTTAGCCTTTATTTGGAGTGTCCTAATCGCCCTGACCACAACGATCGTCGCCATGACCATTTACATTATTTCCAATATACAGATGCCAGGCATGAGCGGAGCCACACCAATCGGAAATGTGCAAGGCCAGTTGCTCATCTTATCATTAGGTATCATTCTTCAATGCTGGCTATCAGGATTCTTCATCGGCAAAATAAGCGAAGGATCATTGGCGGCTGGATTCAAGTACTCAGCGGTGTTAGCAGTAACTGCGTACGTTTCGCTCTTAGTGTCTCAGAACCTAATGATCGGTATGTATAAGCTTTAGAAGGTTCTTGTTATGCCAGCAACTTCAATCGACACTTTTTTCGCATGCTCTTTATTAGTTATCCTAGTCATCTCAGCGATGGCAGCGATGCCCAAAGTCATGAGTCCCCTCCTAGACGGATTAGCTGACAAAAACGACGCTGAACGCCTACAACAACTTGCACAATACATCGTGCTCAGCACAGGTAGCCCAGCAGATTGGGGATCCAATCCTCAAGTTTCTCCAACAGACTTCGGATTAGCCTCAAGTAACACCTCAACGCTATATGCATTAGATGCGGACAAGGTCACGAGATTAAACAGCCAAAATACTTACTACATAACTTACGCGCAACTGTTAAACGTATTGAAAGTCAGCGATATAGCCTTAAATATTAATATTCAGCCTGTCTTCAACACATCCATAAACTTGATCTCAAGCACTGATTACGGTAATAGCACGACGTATATTTTCGAGATCGCAACGCAAAATTCTGGATTGATCGTGGTTTCCGACGTGAATTGTTACCTAATCGTTGGCGACTTTGTGGCCAGTTCGACCTCTTTCACCAATTCGACTGGGAAAGGAATCGCATCATTTGCCGTCCCCAATAGTGTGAATGGCAGCGGCTTATTGATTGTCTTTGCGAAGGCGCAGTCAAATCCAAGCATAGCTAGTTTCGGCGTCTTCTCGCTTGAAAACGACTCTTCGGTCCCCGAGTCAAGTGACACTTTCGCCACGCT
>Ga0187784_10004356_pt1 | contig 11449 bp, 11 predicted proteins | sample 1015_SJ02_MP15_2_FD_132964 | JGI IMG/M metagenome (GOLD analysis project Ga0187784, IMG submission 132964) | Tropical peat soil microbial communities from peatlands in Department of Meta, Colombia - 1015_SJ02_MP15_20_MG | ecosystem: Environmental > Terrestrial > Soil > Wetlands > Peat | place... | reverse complement strand
GTCGCCTTGCCGTCGTTGACCTCCTGGGTCCAATGCTCGATCGGCAACTTGATGCCGAACGCCTTGTCGATGGCAAAGGCGATGTCGAGGAAGTCGAGGCTGTCGATGCCGAGGTCGTTGATGGCGTGGCTCTCCGGCTTGATGCTGTCGCGGGGGACGTCGTCGCAGGTCTCGGCGATGATGTTGGCGACGGTGTCGAAAGTCGAGGACATCGGCAACCCTTGAATGCTTCTTTAGCCCGCGCCCGACCGCACACGGGCCTCCCGCGCGTGGGGCGGCCCGGGTCGGTTGAGGGAGCCGCGCCCGTATAGCCAAGCACGGGACCAAGTTCAATGCCGGGCGGCGCTGCGCGGGCGCTTTCCCTTGCTCCCGACCCCGTGAAATGATGCGATGGCCGGCGAGGCACACGCGTGCCGAACGGGAAGGGGAGGCGGTCATGATTCTTCGCAAGGCATTCCTCGCGTTTGTCGCGCTCGCGGCGCTCGCGTTCGCGCCGCCCGGGCACGGCGAAACCGTGCTTAAGGTCGGCTCGACGCCGACCGGCATCCCGTTCACCTTCCTCGACACCAAGACCAACACCATCCAGGGCGTGATGGTCGATCTCGTCACCGCGGTCGGCAAGGACGCGGGCTTTGCGGTGACGATCGAGCCGATGCAGTTCTCGACCCTCATCGCCGCGCTCACCGCCGGCAAGATCGATCTGATCTCGGCGGCCATGTACATCACGCCTGCGCGCAAGGAGGTGATCGATTTTTCGCAAGCCGTGTATTCCTACGGCGAGGGCCTGGTGGTGGCGAAGAGCGACGGCAAGGACTACGCAAGCTTTGCCGACCTCAAGGGCGAGACCGTCGGCGCCCAGGTCGGCACGGTCTACGTCGAGCCGCTCAAGCAGACGGGCCTGTTCGCCGAGGTGAAAATCTACGACACCATTCCCGACATCCTGCGCGACGTGAACACCGGGCGTCTCAAGGCGGGCTTCGCCGATTATCCGATCCTCGCCTACAACCTGCAGCAGGGGCTGTTCCCGGAAGTGCGCCTGGCAAAGACCTACAAGGCGACCATCCTCGGCTCGATCGGCATCGGCGTGCGCAAGAGCGACGGCGAACTGCTCAAGAAGGTCGACGCCTCGCTCGCCAAACTCAAGGCCGACGGCACGCTCAAACAAATATTGGCGAAGTGGGGATTGGAGTGAACGCCCCTCGGCTCCCTCTCCCCGCAAGCGGGGAGAGGTGACAGTGCACCGCTTCCTTACCGACGCCATCGAGTTCATGCCCATCCTGCTGCTGGGCGTGAAGAACACCATCCTGGTGACACTCGGCTCGCTCGTGCTCTCGACCGTGCTCGGCATGCTGTGGGCGCTGATGCGGGTTTCGGGCATCCGCGCGCTCGCCGCGCTCGCCGTCGTCCTCGTCAATGTCATCCGCGGCATCCCGATCATCGTTCAATTGTTTTACATCTATTTCGTGTTGCCCGATTTCGGCATCACGCTCTCGGCGCTTCAGGCGGCGATCATCGGGCTCGGCATTGCCTATTCGGCCTATCAGTCGGAGAACTTCCGCGCCGGCATCGAGGCGATCGAGCGCGGGCAGATCGAGGCCGCGCATTCGATCGGCATGGGCTGGACGCTCACCATGCGCCGCGTGGTGCTGCCGCAGGCGATCCGCATCATGCTGCCGCCCTATGGGAACATCATGATCATGATGCTCAAGGATTCCTCGCAGGCCTCGACCATCACGGTCGGCGAGCTTGCTTTGCAGGGCAAGCTGATCGCGTCCTCCACGTTCAAGAACACGACGGTGTTCACCCTCGTTGCCGCGCTTTACCTCGTCATGAGCGTTCCGCTGATGGTGCTGGTTTCCTGGCTGGAACGGCGGTTCGGGCGGAAGTGAGGCGATGATCGAGCTTTCCGGCGTGCACAAGAGCTTCGGCGCCCATCACGTCATCCGCGGGTTTGCGGCGACGATCGCCAAGGGCGAGGTCGTGTGCGTGATCGGCCCGTCGGGCTCGGGCAAGTCGACCATCCTGCGCTGCATCAACGGGCTGGAAGGCTACGATCGCGGCGACATCCGCGTCGACGGCACGCGCGTCGACCGCGACCACCGCTCGATCCGCACCGTGCGCATGCAGGTGGCGATGGTGTTCCAGCGCTTCAATCTGTTTCCTCACCGCACGGCGCTCGAAAACGTGGTCGAGGGGCCGATCTTCGTGAAGAAGGAGCCGCGCGCGGACGCGATCAGGCGCGGGCGCGCGCTGCTCGCGCGGGTCGGCCTCGCCGACAAGGAGCGCGCCTATCCGGGCGCGCTCTCCGGCGGCCAGCAGCAGCGGGTCGCGATCGCGCGCGCGCTCGCCATGCAGCCGAAGGCGATTCTGTTCGACGAGCCCACCTCGTCGCTCGATCCCGAGCTGGTGGGCGAGGTGCTCGCGGTCATGCGCTCGCTCGCCGAGGAGGGCATGACCATGCTGGTCGTCACCCACGAGATGGGTTTTGCCAAGGAGGTCGCCGACCGCGTGCTCTTTCTCGACGACGGCGTGATCGCCGAGGAGGGGAGGGCGCGCGACCTCTTGACCAATCCGCGCAATCCTCGCACCCAGGATTTCCTGCGCCGCGTGCTTCATCCCATGTGACCCATGCCCGAACCGTTCCCGCTCGCTCCTTCGCTGTGGGCCGCAACCGCGCCGCCCGCGCCGCCGACCCCGCCGCTCGAAACTTCCGCGGGCGCCGACGTATGCGTGATCGGGGCCGGCTACGCCGGCCTTTCCACCGCGCTGACGCTTGCCGAGCGCGGCGTGCAAACAATCGTGCTCGAGGCGCGCGAGCCCGGCTGGGGCGGTTCCGGCCGCAACGGCGGCCAGGTGATCCCCGGGCTCAAATACGATCCCGACGAACTCGAAGCGATGTTCGGCCCCGAGCGCGGGCCGCGCCTCGTCGATTTCGCCGGCCGCGCCGCCGACGCGGTGTTCGATCTGATCGCGCGTCACCGCATGGAGGTGCCGCATGCGCGCAGCGGCTGGATCCAGGGAGCCCATTCGCGCGCGAGCGTCGAGACCGTCAAGCGCCGTGCCGGCGAATGGGAGCGGCGCGGCGCGTCGGTCTCCTTCCTCGACAAAGCTGAGACCGATCGACACCTCGGCACGACCCAGTATCTCGCGAGCTGGATCGATCGGCGCGGCGGGGCGGTGCAGCCGCTCGCCTATGCGCGCGGTCTCGTGCGCGCGGCGCTCGCCGCCGGCGCCACGATCCACGGCGACAGCCCGGCGAGCAGCCTCGAGCGCCGCGACGGCAAGTGGATCGTCACGACGCGCGGGGGCGCAGGCATTACCGCCGATCAGGTCGTCATGTGCACCAACGCCTACGGCACCGAGCTGTGGCCGCGCCTCCAACAAACGGTGATCGCGCCCAATTCCTATCAGATCGCGACCGCGCCGCTCTCCGACAACGTGCGAAAATCGATCCTGCCGTTCGGCCAGGTCTCCTCCGACGCGCGCCGCCTCCTCGTCTATTTTCGTCTCGACGACCAGGGGCGCCTGCTGGTGGGTGGGCGGGGGCCGCTGCGCGAGCCGCGGAGCGACGCCGACTGGGCCCATCTCGAAGCCATGCTGCCGCGCCTGTTTCCCCAGGCGGCGGGCGCGCCGATCGCGTTCCGCTGGTGCGGGCGCGTCGCCATCACGCGCGATTTCCTGCCGCATCTGCATGCGCCCGCTCCGGGGCTGCTCATCGACATCGGCTGCATGGGCCGCGGCATCGCGCTGCAGACCGCGATGGGGCAGGCGATGGCCCAATACGTCGCGACCGGGAACGCGGACGCCCTGCCGCTGCCGCTCACGCCGGTGCGGCCGCTGCCGCTCTACGGCCTCTCCAACGCGGTCGCGGCGGCGTTCGTCGGCTGGTACCGCTTCCTCGACCGGCACGGGATGGCGTGAGGCCGCTGCTCGGTCCCCCATTTTGGTTTTCCGCGGAATCAGCAACGATCTGCAACGATTAACAATGAGGCCCCGCCATTCCCTCGCCGGATGTTCGCCCGCGTATGAGCCCGCTCCCTTTGCTCGGTTCTGAGGTGTCTTGTTCCGCGCTCTTTTCCCTTGTTATCGGCATCGATATTTAGCCTGCCCCTGCCTCCGATGCAGAAACTTCTGAGCCAAATCCTCTAAAACTTTGGTATTCATGAAGTTCTGCCTGTACGATCGCTTTGCCGCGCACGGTCGGTCTTCCGCGGCTCGTGCGCCGCGGGGAAATTTACAGGAATAAACAGGCTTTCTCCTCTTTTTGCGTCACTGCGAGGCGCCCCTGGCGGGGCAGCGAAGCGTTCCAACCAGGTCGAAAGGAGTTTTCTTCGCCTTCCCCGCAATGACGAATTGGAGTATATACCTCCACATCCCATGTTGTCGAGAGGGAATTTAGAATTCGAGTTCACGATTTCGTGGGAATTCGGAAATCCCATGCTTTAGTCGGTGCGGATTGTTGTCCGGCTGCCAGCGCGTGTCGGACGCGTTCAAATCATGTTAGGTTGGGTACCGTCCTCGCTGCGGGCAAGTTGCCCCGGCTCGTCGCGTTGGCGCTCTCGGGGGCATGCGCATGACGCTTGATCCCGTTCTGCTCTCCCGGCTGCAATGGGCGTGGGTGATCGCCTGGCACATCCTGTTGCCGGCGTTCACGGTCGGACTCGCGTCCTACATTGCCGTCCTGGAAGGCCTGTATTTCTTCACCGGTCGCGAAATCTGGTTCCGCATCTCCGGCTTCTGGACAAGGATTTTCGCGGTCTCGTTCGGGATGGGCGTCGTCTCCGGGATCATCATGCCGTTCCAGTTCGGCACCAACTGGAGCCGGTTTACCGATGCGACCGCCGACGTGCTCTCCCCGTTGATGGCCTACGAAGGATTGATGGCGTTCTTCCTGGAGGCTTCGTTCCTCGGGGTCCTGCTATTTGGACGTCGCCTCGTGCCGACCTGGGCGCATTTCTTCGCCGCCGTCATGGTCGCCGTCGGCACGCTGTTCTCTTCCTTCTGGATCCTGGCAACGAATTCTTGGATGCAGACCCCGCAGGGCTACAGTTTCGTGAACGGGCGTTTCGAGCCGGTCGACTGGATCGCGATCGTGTTCAATCCGTCGTTCCCCTACCGGCTGCTGCATAACGTCACTGCCTTCTACATCACCACCGCTTTCGTCGTGCTCGGTGTCGGCGCTTGGCTTCTGCGCCGCGCCAGGGCGGTGGAGGAAGCGCGTACGATGATGCGGATGGCGCTCGACCTTTTGATCCTGATCGTGCCGCTGCAGATGTTTCTCGGCGATCAGCACGGGCTCAACACCCTCGAATACCAGCCGGCGAAGCTCGCCGCGATCGAGGGCCGCTACGATACTGTACAGCCCGTTCCGCTCACGCTTTTCGGGATTCCCGACGATGACGCCGCGACCATGCGGGCCGCGATCGACATCCCCGACCTCGGCGGCCTGATCCTCACCCATTCGTGGAACGGTACGATAAAGGGCCTCAAGGAATGGCCGCCGGATCAGCGGCCGCCGGTCGCGCCGCCGTTCTTTGCCTTCCGGATCATGGTGGGCATCGCCTTCATCATGCTGTTCGTCGCGGCGGCGGGTCAGGTGCTCCGCCTGCGCGGGCGGCTGTGGGGTTGCGTCTGGTTCCTGCGGCTCGCCCAGGCGGTGGCGCCGCTCGGTTTCGTCGCCGTCATCGCCGGTTGGATCACGACCGAGATCGGCCGCCAGCCGTGGACCGTGTACGGGCTGCTGCGCACTGCGGATTCCGTCTCGCCTTCGCTGACCGGCGCGGACGTGGCGCTCTCGCTTGCGCTTTATGTCATGGTCTATCTCATCATGTTTCCGACCGGCATCGCCTTCATGGCCGGGCTGGTGCGCCGCGGTCCGCAGCAGGAGGAGCCGCAGTTCGAGAGCATCGAAAGCGGCCGGCCGAACCGCCCGTTCGAGACTGCGGCGCGCACCGGCGCCGAGTAGGAGATACCGAATGGTGCTCGATCTGGTGCCGCTGTGGACCATCCTGCTCGGGCTTGCGGTCTTCTATTACGTCGTGTTCGACGGCTTCGATCTCGGCGTCGGCATGCTTTACGGGCTCGCGCCGGGCGATCGCTCGCTCCTGATGAATTCCGTCGCGCCGGTGTGGGACGGCAACGAGACTTGGCTGGTGTTCGGCGGACTCGGGTTGCTCACCGCGTTTCCGCTCGCCTTCGCGATCATCATTCCGGCGCTCTATTTTCCGATCCTGATCATGCTGCTGGCGCTGGTGTTTCGCGGAGTGGCGTTCGAGTTCCGGTTCAAACGCCCGGCCTTGCGCCGCTTCTGGGACGGCGCCTTCTGCGGCGGCTCGCTGGTCGCAACCTTCGCGCAAGGGATCGTGCTCGGCACGTTCATCCAGGGTTTCAAGGTGGACGGGCGGCACTTCACCGGCACGTCGTTCGACTGGGTGACGCCGTTTGCGCTCCTCACCGGCCTCGCGCTGGTCTTCGGCTACGGCCTGCTCGGCGCCGCCTGGCTCGTGCTCAAGACCGAGGGCGACCTGCAGGAATGGGCGCGTCGCGCCGGCCGCGTCTGCCTCATCGCGGTGCTGATCGCGATCCTCGCGGTGAGCATTTGGACGCCGCTGACGAACGTCGAGATCTCGCGGCGCTGGTTTGGCTGGCCAAATATCGCGCTGCTCTCGCCGGTACCGATCGTCACGGCGCTGATTGCCTTTGCCGAATGGTACGCGCTCACGCATCGGCACGAATTGACGCCGTTCCTGGGCGCGATCGGGCTGTTTCTCATGTCCTACGTCGGCATCGCCATCAGCCTGTGGCCGATGATCGTGCCGTTCCACTATTCGCTCTGGCAGGCGGCTTCATCGGAGAGCACGCAGGCGTTCATTCTGATCGGCACGCTGTTCCTGCTGCCCGTCATCCTGATGTACACGGCCTGGTCCTACTGGGTGTTCCGCGGCAAGGTGCGCGCCGACATCGGGTATCATTGAACGCCCGGGCCCGCCGTCAGCGTGGCTCTTCGACGCGGAAGTTTCCCACCGCCTGCAAGCTGCAATCGCGCTCGGCCGCGCGGCAGGCGTGGAGCGCCCCATCGACGGCGGCCCTTTCCGAATCCATGTCGCTCACTGCGTACCAACGGTGCGAGCCGCCGCGGACCAGCGCCCGCCAGTCCCGGCCGGCGTAAATCTTTCCCACCTCGCGCCGGTCGCTGTCGCTCATCTCCGCATCACCCGCAAGCGTGTAGGGCCGCAGCGCCCGATAGGCGCGGGGAATCCGCACCGTCAGGAATCCATCGACCGCGACCAGCAGGCAGGCGGCACGGGAGAAATCGGAGCAGCGCTCGACCGCGAGCCGCACCGCCTCCGCGCGGTCGGGGCGGTTCGCGATCGCAGAGAATCCCACGTCGCTGATCGCCAAGGCCTTGTGGTCGCGTTCGGAGATGAAGGCCTGGAGCCCGGCGCCGGAGGGCATGCCCTTGATGCCGGCGGCCTCGCCGGCCGTCAGCGGCAGGTCCAACGGATCGACGTGAAGATCGGCGGCCACGGGCAGCGGCAAGGGCGGGGCGACCACCGCGTTGCCGACCGCGTAGATCCGGCAGTCGCCTTTCGGGTCGCGCTTCTTGCAGCGGTCGACCGCTTCGCGCTCCGCGCTCACGGCGTCCGCCGCGCCGCTCGCGACGCCCCAGCCGATGTGAGAAATGGCAATCGCCTTGAAATCCGGCTGGCGCTCGAACTCGGCAAGGCTCGCGCGCACCCGGTCGGTCACGAAGGGGACGAGGCTGGCGTCGAAAGATCGCGGCTTGCTCGCGCTGCTGCTCGAACCTTGCACCACGAACCACTGCGGCCGGGCGAACCACGGCAGCGGGCTCGCGACGAGGAAAACCGCCGCCGCCAGGCCGACAAGCGCGCACAGCGCCCAGACGCGTGCGGCCGGCGAAGCAAGCCAGCGTCCGCTGCCGGGCAAGGAGGCCGCCCGCCCCGCAGGCGCGAGTTTGAACGCGCGGATCGGGCGCGGGATGTTGCGCAGGCTCTGTTCGCCGAGGTCGACGAGGTCGAGCTTGATCTTGTGGATCACATGGGTGCGGACGTCCTCGGAGATGCAGATCTCACCCGGTTCCGCGATGCTTTCGAGGCGCGCGGCGATGTTCACCGGATCGCCCAGCAAGTCCCCCTCGGGGGTCGCCAGGACGTCGCCGACGGCGATGCCGATGCGGAAACGAAGCTGGCGCGCAGACGGGAGCGGTTCCTGTTGCGCGTTGTTTGCGTCCTGAACGGCGATCGCGCAGCGCGTTGCGTCGAGCGCGCTGGGAAATTCCGCCAGGATCGCGTCGCCCGCCGTATTGAAAATGCGTCCGTGGTGCTGCGCCACAAGCCGCGCGAATGCGGCCGCCGCCTGTTTGAAGCGATGGATCGTATCCTCTTCGTCCTCGGCGACGAGGCGGCTGTAGCCGGCGACATCCGCCGCCAAAATCACGGTGAGGCGGCGGCGCATGGCCTCGGCCGGCTCCGGAGGCTGCGCAGGTTCCATAGATCTCCACTCGGTCGCAGGTACGGCCGCAGAGGCGAGGGAACGGGCGGCTCAGGGCGCCGCTTCGCGCTCCAGTATCTGCGGATTTTCCAGGCAGTAATAGCCGGCGAGCCGGCTCACGACGGACTGGCGCTTCCAGTCGTTGAGGATGCGGCTGACGTTCTCCCGCGCAATACCGGCCATGGCGGCAAGATCGCTCTGGGTGATCTTTTGGCGAACGAGCACGCGTCCGCCGCCCACGTCGTGGCCGAACGCTTTGGACAGATCGAGCAGCGCGCGCGCGACCCGGCCTTTCAAGGTCAGGAAACTGCCGGCGGCGACCGCCGCATTGGCGTTGCGCAACCGTTGCGCCAAGAGGCGCACGAGATGCGTGTACACCTCCGGATGCGCCTCGGCGAACGAGCGAAACTCCGCGCAAGTGAGAAAGCTGAGCTGGGATTCCTTCACCGCCGCGACGCTCGCCGAGCGCGGTCCATCGTCGAGCATGGACAACTCACCCACGATGGTGTCGGGCCCGACGATCGCCAGGATGCGCTCGCCCCCGGACGGGGAGACCGCGCTCACCTTCAGGAGTCCCTCATCGACGCGGTAGCAGCCGGTGCCGGGATCGCCGGCCGCGAACAGCGCGCGTCCCGCCGCGAGCCGCATCGGCCGGGCCTTGGCGAACAGGCGCTCGGTGAGATCGGCGGGCAGGCCGGAGAGCAGGTTGCGCGGCGCAGCGTCCGGCGTCGGCATGGGGCCCCTTTTTCTGGCGCATGATCTTTTCCGACCTGCCTTCGCCCGCTGAAGCGTCAACCCAGACGACGCATCGTGCGAGTGGCTTCGCGCAGGCGGGAAACCGGTTCCCACCCCGGGTCAAGCCCGGGGCAGGCTTTTTCGGGATCATGCGCTTAGGGCAGCAAGACTAAGACATCGCCGGTCTGGCTTCGAGCATTCCGGTGCAAGCGAAGGGCCGCCCCGTCAAGGGCGGCCCCTCCGTCTTTTGCGCAAAGGCCGTCAGTGAGCGTCGACGACCGGAGGAGCGACCGCGCTGCAGGTGACCGCGGCGCCCGGAGCCGCACTGCAGGTGATTGCCACGCCGGGAGCCGGAGCCGCAGCCGGAGCCTCCGCAGGCGGAGCGTCCGCGACCGGAGCGGGGGCGAGAACCGCCGGGGTGGCGATTGGCGCAACCGGGGTAGCGGCGACCGGGGTCACAGGGACTTCGCCGTAGACCACCGGACGCGGCCAGTAGGACCAGCGGTTCCAGTAGCGGCCCCAGTAGCCCCAGCGCCAGGGCTTGCCGTAGCCGTAGCGGTAGCCATAGCGGTACCCGTAGCCGTAACCTCGGTGGTCGCCATAGCCCCGGTGGTCGCCGTAGCCCCAGCCGGGATTTCGGTACCCGCCGTTTCCGCCGCGCGGGAGGTTGCAGGCGAAGCACGAGATCTTGTGCGGTCCGTGATTGATGATCACCGGGCCGTGGCCGCCATGGCCGCGGAAGCCGAAGCTGCCGCCGCGGGTGGTGGCTTCGCTCGAGGACACCGTGGCCGCGAAGGCTGACATCGCGATCGCGAGAACGGTCAAGGTCTTCATCGTGTTCATGGCACTTTCTCCTGTTCAGGAAGAGCGGGGATCGCTTCTTCACCCAGTTGGTCGAGTGCCGTGGGCGATGGGGTTGTGCTGGCCGTCACAATCAGGTCGATTGCGGAGGTGTAGCCGCATGGAGCGACCAGCCTTCCCCCCGCGTACGCGGGGGTACGGCGCGCCTGAGCCTGCCGAAGCGCAGAGCGCGAAGGCGGAGCGGAATGCGGGAATCACGATCCCGGATTTCCGCCCGCCTTCGCCGGGCGTCCATCCGGGCTACATGTAACCGGCGTATGTCGGGCGGCGGCGGTCGACCGCACAGCTCGCCAAGGAGCGAAGGCTCGACTTGTCGCAGCTATTTGCCCGAGAAAATATGCCAGCAGGCGAGCCCGATCGCCCAGAACGCAAATCCCGCGGCCGCCGCGAAAGAGAATATATACGGGCCGTTGGGGTTGTCGTCGGCGAAGCCGACGCGCGCGCCCCAAATAATAACGATCGCCGCCAGGATGCAGCCGAGCCAGTATAACAGGTCGCCGAGACGTGCCAGCACCTTTCCCTCCGGCATGTGGCCGCTTGCCAAAGACGGAAAAACCGATGCGGCTCGAGTTCGCGCTCAAGCCCGCATCGGCTTTGTCTGGGGGCGCGGATGCTTCGCCCGCGCCCCGAATTAAACAACCAACCTGCCCCTGCGTCACACAAGCCGGCGCCGGCCGTCCTCATCGGTTCGTTTGAATACGTGAGCAGGCGGCTCAAATAACCGCATGCGGGCGAAGGTCTATCTGTCAGATTGACGCACGCCTTGGTACAGCTGACGCATGGTAATGACGGGCTGCCGCCCGACAGCGCGAAGCACAGAACGCCGATGTCCGAGCGCATGCAGACAGCATCGGGGAAACCTCATCCGCGAGGCTTGCGCGGCGCCCTTGCCATCCGCGCGGCAGGGCGCTCCCATAGCCCGCACGAGCAGCGGGGGCCACGGGTGGCGCAGGTTCGGCTTGACCGGGTGAGCAAGCGCTTCGGCGCCGAGCGCGCGGTCGACAACGTCAGCTTCACGGCCGAGGCGGGGACGCTCGTGGTGCTGCTCGGGCCCTCGGGCTGCGGCAAGTCGACGACGTTGCGGCTCATCGCCGGGCTCGAGGCGGCGGACCAAGGCTTAATCGAGATCGCCGGGCGCGACGTGACCCATGCGCCGCCGGCGCGACGCGGCACCGCGATGGTGTTCCAGTCCTACGCGCTGTTTCCCCATCTCTCGGTCGCCGAGAACATCGTGTTCGGGCTCAAGGTGCGCCGCGTGCCGCGTGGCGAACGCGCGGCGCGGCTCAAGCGCGCCGCCGAGGTGCTCGGGCTCGAGCGCCTGCTCGACCGCAAGCCGAGCGAG
>Ga0187784_10004355_pt1 | contig 11450 bp, 10 predicted proteins | sample 1015_SJ02_MP15_2_FD_132964 | JGI IMG/M metagenome (GOLD analysis project Ga0187784, IMG submission 132964) | Tropical peat soil microbial communities from peatlands in Department of Meta, Colombia - 1015_SJ02_MP15_20_MG | ecosystem: Environmental > Terrestrial > Soil > Wetlands > Peat | place... | reverse complement strand
GCGGCACCGGCGGCTCGCGCTCGATGTATGCGAGCGGCACCGCGATCCTCGAAGGCGCCGATGAGGTGATCAAGAAAGGCAAGCAGATCGCGGGCTTCGTGCTCGAAGCCTCGGCCGGCGACATCGAGTTCGCCAATGGCCGCTTCACCATCGCGGGCACCGACCGCTCCGTCGGCATCATGGAGCTCGCCGACCGGCTGCGCGCCGGCCTCAAGCTGCCCGAGGGCGTGCCCCATTCGCTGAGCGTGAAGCACGTGACCGCGGAGCCGATCCCTTCGGTATTCCCGAACGGCTGCCACGTGGCGGAGGTCGAGATCGACCCGGATACCGGCGAGATCGAGGTCGTGAGTTACAAGTCGGTGAACGACTTCGGCACCCTCATCAATCCGCTGCTGGTCGCCGGCCAGGTGCATGGCGGCGTGGTGCAGGGCATCGGCCAGGCGGTCATGGAGAAGACCGCCTACGACGCGGACGGGCAGCTGCTCACCGGCTCGTTCATGGATTACGCGATGCCGCGCGCCTCCGACCTGCCGGAGATCGGATTCGAGAGCCACCCGGTGCCGGCCAAGAACAATCCGCTCGGCGTCAAGGGCTGCGGTGAGGCGGGATGTGCCGGCGCGCTCACCTCGGTGATGAACGCCATCGTGGATGCGCTATCGGAGTACGGTGTCGCCAACATCGAGATGCCGGCGACGCCCGAGCGGGTGTGGCAGACGATCCGGGACGCCAAGGCGCATCATACCCTGTGAGACGGCGGGACCGGCGCTGCGTCAAGTGGTGCCGGTCTGCAACGGTGCGCGGCTAAATCTCTGGATAGTCCCGGGAAACGCTGGTGCTGCGGCGAACGGCGCTGTTATCGTGGCGGCGTGGAATGAGTCGCGCAACGCCCGGAGGCGCCAGTGCTGTCATCACGCGTACGACTGTTTGCCACCCTGCTCGCAATCGGAGTAACGCTTGCCCCCTCGCTTGGCGCTGCGCAAGACGATGCCAGGCGCAAGCGCGGCAACGACGCCTGCACGCCGGACGCCTCGCGTCTGTGCAAGAAGTTCTTCGGGCAAGGCGACATGGTCATTCTGCAGTGCTTCAAGGAAAGACAGGAGCACCTGAGCGCGCCATGCCGCAAGTTCCTGATCGAGGTCGGCGCGTTGAATTGAGGCGATCAAGGGCTCGGCGCACGGATTAGCGCGGGATGAACTGAGATCGAATGGCTTCTCAATGCCGCTCGTCCCCGCGGAAGCGGGGACCCAGTTCTTTGGCCGAGTACCCTGGATTCCCGCTTTCGCGGGAATGAGCGGAGATGGCTCACCTCTAAAGCCCGAGCGTCTTCTCGGCCCAGTGCAGCACGGTTTCGCTGTTGAGGAAGTCGAGCACCGCCTGCTCGACGCCGTCCGGATGGTCGACCGAGACGAGCGCGGTTGCGATGATCGCGTCGCAGTGATCGTTGAAGCCGATCGACAGCGCGGATCGCGCGCTGCGCGGATTGGCCGGGATCGCGAAGCCGCGGCTGCGCCCCTGCATCCAGGCGACGGCGATCGGCTTGCCGGGCCCAAGCGCGCTCAGCCTGCTCTCGAACAGGTCGAAATCGCTGATGCGGTCGAGCTCCGCGTCATCGGCGACGCCGGTCGTGCAATTGCAGAACCCGATCTTGGCCCGGATATAGACCGTCACGTCGCTGCCGCAGTCGGCCGCCTTGCAGGCGAAGGCCTTGCCCTTGCCCCATTGGTCCATCGGGAAAGGCCACGCGACCTCGTTCCAGACCGGATGCACCGGCGCTGCGCCGATGGCAGTCCGCGCATCGGGCGCAAGCGCGAGCGCGGCAAAGAACGCCGATAGCGCGATCGTCGCCGTCAACCTCTTCATCGCACGCCAGCCTAGTACTTCGCCAGATAGGCCCGCGCCCGCTCGATCTCGGGACGCTGGCCATTGTCCGCGGACGCAAGCGAGATGCCGCTGCCGGCGAGCGCGAGCAGCTTCTGATAGTTGTCCTTCGCGGTCGCGCTATCGCCGAGCTTCTCCGCCGCCAGCGCGGCGCCGGCAAATCCATGGAAGCGGTTCGGCTCCTTCGCCTTGGTCGCTTCGAAGGCCGCAAGCGCTTGCTTCGCCTTGCCCTGCTCAAGCAGCATCTCGCCATAAAGCTCGCGCGCCGGCGCGAGCGGACCGGGCGTGACCGGCGCCTTCTCGGTCCTGTCCTCGGCGTCGGCGGCAGCCGCCATCAGGGCGAGCGCCTCCGCGCTCCTGCCTTCCGCCTCGCGCTGCCAGGCGGTCGCCGCCTGCCACTGGATGTCGACAATGTTCGCCCAGTAGCCATCCTTCTGTTCCTGCAGTCGGTCGCGCAACTCGGCGAGCTTCGCAATGTCGGCGCTGGCTGCTTCCGGATGACCCGAGCGCACCGCGCCGAGGGCGCGCGCAAAGTGCGTGATGGCCATGGTGTGCGCGAAGCGGCTTGGTTCCACCTGCAGCTGCGCCGCCTCCTGCCAGTCGCCGCGCTCGATTGCGTAGCGCGCCGGGACGGCTGCGAGCGCGTAGAACGCGGCGGTCGCGGCCGGATCGGGCTTCGGCGCGGCGATCATCTGATCCCTGATGGCGCGCGCGTCGTCGTCGCGGGCGAGTTGTAGATAGGCGTAGACCAGATAGTCCTGACCATGGAACTGCTCGGTGAATTCCTTGGCCGGGATGGCGGCCTTCACCGAGGCGAGGTTCGACGCAATCGACTCCTGCCAGTAGCCGACGCGCGTGAAGATGTGCGACGGCATGTGTTGCGCGTGCGGCGCGGCGGGCGCGATCTGCGCGTAACGTTGCGCGGCAGGAAGTCCTTTCGCGGCGATCGGCGGATAGTCGTAGAGATGGATCAGGTAGTGCGCGATGCCGGGGTGCCGCGGCTGGCGCTGCCAGATCGGCTCGAGGATCGCCGCACCCTTGAGCTGCTGGGCGTAGCTCTTGTCCGCCGGCGAGGCCGAGGTGTTGAGCGTGATGGCGTAGAAGATCTGCGCCTCGTCATCGTCCGGATATTTCGCCGCGAGCTTCTCCATCGCGCCGAGATAGGCGCGGATGCGCTGCTGGTGCGTCAGCCTGTCGTAATCGACATACATCAAGGCGAGCGCATCGATGTAATCGCGCTCGCGCTCGCTCTCGCTCTTCGCGCCGATCTCCTGCGCGATCTTGATCGCCGCAAGCCCGGGCGCGAGATTCGGCGTCGGAATCGGGCCATGCGGATTGCTCAAGAACGACAGCGCGACACCCCAATAGGCGATGGCGCAGGTGTCGTCGGCCTTGGCGGCCTGCTCGAAAATGTCGCGCGCCGCCGAGTACCAGAACGAATGCTGATAGCGCATCGCGCGATCGAAGCGGCGCTGCGCGGTCTCGTTGCAACTTGTCTGGAAATGCACGTTGCCGAGCTGCTCGGTGTCGCTCTGGGCGGCGGCCGGCGGCGGCGCGAGCGTAACCGTCACGGCGGCGACAGCGAGCAGCCTGATTGCGGTCATGGGATATCCCTCCGCGAAAAGCATCAGCGAAGCTGCGGTACGGTAGCAGAAAGCCCGCCGCTAGACAGCCTTTGCGCCGCCTCATAACGTCGGCGCAAAGCGCGCATGATTGCGCCAGTGTGGGAGGAACAGGATGATCCGGGCTTTCGGTCTGGCGGCGCTTGGCGCCTGCCTTTTCGCTTCCGCCGCGGCGGCGCAGATTTCCGACGACGTCGTCAAGATCGGCGTGCTGACCGACATGAACGGACCGGCCTCGACGCCGACCGGCGCCGGCTCGGTCACCGCCGCGCAGATGGCGGTCGAGGATTTCGGCGGCAAGGTCGCCGGCAAGCCGATCGTGGTGATCAGCGGCGACCATCAGCTCAAGGCCGACATCGGCGCCGGCATCGCGCGGCGCTGGTATGACACCGAGCAGGTCGACCTGATCGTCGACGTGCCGGTCTCGGCGGTCGGGCTCGCGGTGCAGAATGTCGCCAAGGAGGCGAAAAAGCTCTTCATCACGCACTCGACCGGCACGGCCGACTTCCACGGCAAGTTCTGCAACCCCTACTCGATCCAGTGGGTGTTCGATACCCACGCGCTCGCGACCGGAACCGCGCAGGAGGTGGTCAAGCGCGGCGGCGATACCTGGTTCTTCATCACCGACGACTACGCCTTCGGGCACTCGCTGGAGCGCGACGCGACCGCGGTGATCGAGAAGAACGGCGGCAAGGTGATCGGCTCGGTGAAGCCGCCGTTCGCAACCCCCGACCTCTCCTCCTTCGTGCTGCAGGCGCAGGCCTCGAAGGCGAAGATCATCGGCATCGCGGGCGGCCCGCCGAACAACACCAGCGCGATCAAGCTCGGCGGCGAGTTCGGCGTCTTCCAGGGCGGGCAGCAGATGGCCGGCCTGCTGGTGCTGATCACCGACATCCACGCGCTCGGCCTGAAGGCCGCGCAAGGCCTCCTGCTCACCACCTCGTTCTACTGGGACATGGACGACAAGACGCGCGAATGGTCGAACCGCTACTTCGCCAAGATGAATCGCATGCCGACGATGTGGCAGGCCGGCGTCTATTCATCCGTCACGCACTACCTCAAGGCGGTGCAAGCGACCGGCACCGACGACCCGCTGAAGGTCGCGGCCGAGATGCGGAAAAATCCGGTCGAGGACTTTTTCTCGCGCAACGGCCACCTGCGCGCGGACAATCTGATGGTGCACGATCTCGTGCTGGTGCAGGTGAAGAAGCCCGAGGAATCGAAATATCCGTGGGACTACTACAAGATCCTCACCACGATCTCCGGCGCCGACGCGTTCGGGCCGCCCGATCCGGCCTGCAAGATGTAGAGCATCCATCCTCCGCTCACCCCCGCGAAAGCGGGGGTCCAGGGCCACGCGTAATGAGCTTCTTCGTCTACATTCTCGCGAACCGCCGAAATGGGACTCTGTACGTCGGCATGACCGACGATTTGGTCAAGCGCGTGTGGATGCACAAGGAAGAAGCCCTTCCCGGATTTACGAAAAAGTATGGTGTGAAATTGCTCGTTTGGTACGAGACGCACGAGTCAAGGGAAACGGCCTTCGCGCGAGAGCGACAAATCAAGAAATGGAATCGGGCCTGGAAGCTCGAATTGATCGAGAAAACGAATCCGAGCTGGCGCGACTTGTACGAAGACGTTGCGAATTGAAGAACTGGGTCCCCGCTTTCGCGGGGACGAGCGGAACTGGGCTAGTCACACCTTCAGCTCGATCAGCGTCGTCTCATCGAGCGTGCGGCCGAACCAGGCCGAGACGCCGGCGCTGCGCTTCGCAATGTAGACCGGCGCGTCGTCCTCGAGCCGCATCGGCACGTCGTGGCCGGGCACCAGGATCGAGCCCGGCTTCTTGCGCCACAGATCCCAGATGCGCTCCATGGTACGGCGGCTGTCGCCGGCGTTCATCGTCATGTCGGCGGTCAACGACAGCATTTCGGCGCGGTTCTTCGCGGCGTCGCCCGAGAAGATCACGTCGCGCTCGCCGCCGTTGAGCACGTAGACGAGATGTCCCGGCGTATGCCCGGGCCCCGCATAGGCGGTGAGGCCGGGCAGCACCTCCTCGGCGGCCTCGACGCCATGCAGCTGCGTCGAAGCTTTAAGCTCGCGCACGTAGAACTCCGGGACGGTGTGGTGGCTGAGCGGCTGCGCCACCGCCCAGTCGAGCTCCTCACGCCCGATCAGCACGCGCGCGGCGGAGAACATCGGCCAGTTGATCGAGTGGTCGTAATGCGAATGCGTCAGGATCACATCGGTGACATCCCTCGGAGACAGCCCGTGTGCCGACAGCCGGCCCGCGATCAGCCGCCGCATGCCGAAATTGCCGGCATCGATGAGAATGACCCGGCCCTGCCCGCGCACCAGCGCGACCGTGCTCCAGCCAAGCCCGCCGTGACACACCGTCTTGCCCGGGAAGCCCTGCACCAGGATGTCGATGGAAAATCCGCCGACCGTGAGGGTCGGCTGCGCGGTCGGTGCGTTCATGTGAGCCTCCTCGGGCCGTCTTCGAGCGAACCGGCTCTTGCGCCGATCATAGCCGATCGCCTTGAGCGCAACACGAGACGCCGGCTCAGTCCTTGCCGAGCAGCTCGGCCGTCGGCACGACCGTAATCGACCGGTCCGTAATCAGCCCCTGCCAGATGCGGTTGTGATGCCGGATGACCGCGCGCGCATCGAGATCGGGCCGGTCGCTCACCGTGTGGCCGTCCGCAACTGCGACCACGTCATAGCCGTGCGCGACCGCGGAGCGGACCGTCGCGTCGACGCAGAAGTCGGTCGCCCAGCCGGTGATGAGCACGCGGTCCGGCGCGATCCTCCGCAGCGCGGCGTTCAGTTCGGTCCCGGCGAACGCATCGTTCAACCTCTTGGCGATAGTCAGATCGCCCGGCGCCCGCGCGAGCTCGGGAAGGAGCGTCCAGCCCGGCATTCCGGGCGCGAAATCCTCTCCCGGACGGCCGCTGTGCTGGATGAAGATGACGCTCCCGGAGCCGGCGCGCACGCGCGCGGTCAGCCGGTTGATGCGCTCCACGACACAAGCGAGATCGAGCTTGGGCGGACCGCCCAGGAGCCCGACCTGCATGTCGATCACAAGGATTGCGTCCATTGTCCCTTAAGCTCAGGCAAACAGAGGAGAATTTCATGCCAGCGGAGGCCGCCGGCGGATTTGGTTGTCGCGGCGTGCGCATGAATTATAATGCAGGTCAATCACAACAAATACTGCCGATCAAAGCGGGGAACGACAAGGAAACGCCGATGGGAGCGCAGAGCTACAATGCGGCAGTCGACATGGTCGATCGCAACGTCGCGCAAGGGCGCGGCGCGAAGACGGCGTTCATCGATCCCTCGCGCCGGCTGACCTACGGCGAGTTGGCGCAGCGCGTCGCGCGCGTCGGGGCGATGCTGGCGAAGCTCGGATTGCAGCGCGAAGACCGCGTCGCGATGATCATGCTCGACACGGTCGACTTCCCGATCCTGTTCTGGGGCGCGATCCGCGCCGGCATCATTCCGATCCCGCTCAACACGCTGCTGCCGGTCGAGCAGTTCCGCTACATCCTGGAGGATTCGCGCGCCAAGGCCTTGTTCATCTCGCCGCCGTTCCTGAAAGCTGCCGAGACCGCCACGGCGGGGCTTCCGCTGAAGACCTTGGTCGTCGTCGGCGATGGCCCCGCACAGTATCCGAGCTTCGGCAAGTTGCTCGATGCCGAGAGCGCGGCCGCGCCCGCGAACACGTCGGGCGACGAGGTCGCGTTCTGGCTCTATTCGTCCGGCTCGACCGGCATGCCGAAGGGCGTGCGGCACGTGCACACGAGCCCGATGGCGACGGCCAAGCTCTACGGCCAGGGCGTGCTCGGCATCACCGAGAGCGACGTATGTTTTTCGGCTGGAAAGCTCTATCACGCCTACGGCCTTGGCAATGGCATGAGCTTTCCGATGTCGGTCGGCGCGACGGCCGTGCTGCTGCCCGACCGCCCGACTCCGGCCGCGATCTTCGAGGTGCTGCGGCGCGAGCAGCCGACGCTGTTCTTCGGCGCGCCGACCCTCTACGCCATGATGCTGGCGGACCCCGCCTGCACGGCTGAGAACGGCTCGCGGCGCCTGCGCTGGTGCGTTTCGGCCGCCGAAGCGCTGCCGGAGCATGTCGGGGTGGAATGGAAGAAGCGGTTCGGCGTCGACATTCTCGACGGCATCGGCTCGACCGAGATGCTGCACATCTTCATCTCCAATCAGCCGGGCAGGCTGCGCTACGGCACCACGGGCGTGGCGGTCCGCGGTTACGAGCTGCGGATCGTCGATGACAAGGGCGCCGACGTGCCGGACGGCGAGCTCGGCGAGCTTTTGGTGCACGGCCCGACCGCCGCCGAGGGCTACTGGAACCAGCGCGAGAAGACGCGGCGCACCTTCGAGGGCGAATGGACGCGCACCGGCGACATCTACGTGCGCGATGGCGACGGCATGTATCGCTACTGCGGGCGCAACGACGACATGTTCAAGACCTCCGGCTTGTGGGTCTCGCCGTTCGATGTGGAGTCCGCGCTGATCTCGCACCCCGCGGTGCTCGAGGCCGCGGTGGTGGCGAAGCAAGACGGCGACGGGCTGTTGCGGCCGAAGGCCTACATCACGTTGAAGGAAGGCCAGGCCGGCGACGTCGAGCCGCTGCGCGAGGCGCTGAAGGAGCACGTGAAGCAGCAGATCGGCATGTGGAAGTACCCGCGCTGGATCGAGATCGTCGACAGCCTGCCCAAGACCGCGACGGGGAAAATTCAGCGCTTCAAATTGAGAGAGTGACGTCGACTTTGCAGTTCATCTTCGTCTGCGCGGTCGGGCTGCTCGCGGGCGCGGTCAGCGGCATCATCGGCACCGGCTCCTCGATCATGCTGGTGCCGGTGCTGGTGTGGCAGTTCGGCCCGAAGGAAGCCGTGCCGATCATGGCGGTCGCCGCCATCATCGGGAATCTCTCGCGCATCCTCGCCTGGTGGCGCGAGGTCGACTGGCGCGCGACCGCGGCCTACGCGATCCCTGCGATGCCGGCCGCGGCACTCGGCGCAAAGACGCTGCTGGTGCTCCCGACGCGCCTGGTCGACGTCGCGATCGGACTGTTTCTCATCGCGATGATCTTCATCCGGCGCGCCCTCGCGGCGCACAACGTCAAGATCGCGCGCTGGCATCTTGCGCTCATCGGCGCGGCAGTCGGCTACATCACCGGCATCGTGGTGACCACCGGACCGATCACGGTGCCGATCTTCCTGATGTACGGGCTCGTGAAGGGCGCGTTCCTCGCGACCGAGGCCGCGGGCTCGCTCGCCATCTACGTGGCGAAGGTGCTCGCCTTTCGCTCGTTCGGCGCGATGCCGATCGAGACCCTCGTGAAGGGCCTGATCACCGGCGGCTCCTTGATGGCCGGCACTTTCCTGTCGCGACAGCTGGTGACGAGAATGCAGCCGGAGTCGTTCCGTTACATGCTCGATGGTTTGATGCTAGTGTCCGGCCTCGCCATGCTGTGGAACGCGTTTCTCGCATGACACTCGATGATCAGGGCCGTCTCGCGATCGGCGATGCCGCGCTCGAATATCACATGATCGGCCCGCGGCCGGACGCGGCGCCGACCATCGTGATGCTGCACGAAGGCCTCGGCTGCGTGACCGCATGGGGCGACTTCCCGCAGCGCATCGCCGAGAGGACCGGCGCCGGCGTTCTCGTCTATTCGCGCGCCGGCTACGGCCAGTCCTCGACCGTCACGCTGCCGCGTCCGCTCGACTACATGCAGCGCGAGGCGACCGAGGTACTGCCGAAACTGCTCGGCGCGATCGGCTTCCGGCGCGGCATCCTGCTCGGCCACAGCGACGGCGCGACCATCGCAGCCTATTACGCCGGCAGCGTGCAGGACCATCGCGTGCGCGGACTGATCCTGATGGCGCCGCATTTCTTCGTAGAGCCGTCGAACATCGCGGCGATCCGCAACACCATCACGGCGTTCGAGACCACCGACCTGCGCGCGCGGCTCGCGCGTCACCACGCTGACGTCGACACGGCATTCCGGGGCTGGAGCGGTGCATGGCTCGATCCGGGGTTCCTCGCCTTCGATACCACCGACGCGCTCGCCTATATCCGCGTCCCGATCCTGGTGATCCAGGGCGCGGCGGACCCCTACGGCACGCGCGCGCAGGTTCGTGCGGTCGAGGACGAGTGCTACTGCCCGGTCGAGACGCTGGTGCTTGACGGCGTCGGCCACGCTCCGCAGCGCGAGCGTCCGGCCGAAACGCTCAGCGCAGTCGCGGAGTTTGCCGATCAGATTTTCCGCGTGCATCATGAAGGCATTGAAAACGCTGCGTGATTTTTCCTGATGGGACGAGTTGCCTCAAGACCGCACATGAACTATAGTTCTTGTCATTAAGAATTATAGTTCATCAACGGCCCGAGGAGAGCCATGGCCGAGGTGGCCGCGAAGCTGACCCCCGCCAGCCAGGCGATCGATTTCCGCACCGAGCCGTCGCGCTATCGCCACTGGAAGCTCAGCGTCGACGGCGACGCCGCGACGCTGACCATGGATGTCGACGAGAAGAGCGGCCTGCTCGGCGGCTACGAGCTGAAGCTCAATTCCTACGACCTCGGCGTCGATATCGAGCTCGCCGACGCGATCGAGCGGCTGCGCTTCGAGCATCCCGCCGTGAAGGTGGTCGTGCTGAAGTCCGGCAAGGACCGCGTGTTCTGCGCCGGCGCGAACATCCGCATGCTCGCGAGCGCAACCCATGCGCACAAGGTGAACTTCTGCAAGTTCACCAACGAGACCCGCAACGGCATCGAGGACGCGAGCGCGAATTCGGACCAGAGATATCTCTGCGTGGTGAACGGCACCGCGGCGGGCGGCGGCTACGAGCTCGCGCTCGCCTGCGATCACATCATGCTGGTCGATGACGGCGCGGCGGCGGTATCGCTGCCGGAATTGCCGCTGCTCGCCGTGCTGCCGGGCACCGGCGGGCTGACGCGCGTGACCGACAAGCGCAAGGTGCGGCGCGACCACGCCGACGTGTTCTGCACCACCGAGGAAGGCGTGAAGGGCAGGCGCGCGGTCGACTGGCGGCTGGTCGACGAGGTCGCGCCGCGCTCGAAGCTCGACGCGGCGGTGGCGACGCGCGCGCAAGCGCTCGCCGCCACGATCGAGCCGCACAAGCGCGACGTCGGCAGCGGCATTGCGCTGACGCCGCTTGCGCGCCGGCGCTTGCCCGACAGCAACGAGTACAAATACGTCTCGGTCGAATTTGCGCGCGAGAACCGCCTTGCGACGATCACGTTGCGCGGGCCGGAGACGCCGCCGCCGGCGAATGCCGACGAAATGGTGCGGCAAGGCGCGAGTTTCTGGCTGCTGCAGCTCGCGCGCGAGCTCGATGACGCGATCCTCGACATTCGCCTCAACGAGCTCGAGGTCGCGACCATCGTGTTCAAGTCGGTCGGCGATCCGCAGCGCGTGCTCGCGCATGATGCGTTCCTCGCGCAGCAGAACGACCACTGGCTCGCGCGCGAGATCAGCCTCAAATGGCGGCGGGTGCTCAAGCGCGTCGACATGACCTCGCGCTCGCTCGTCACGCTGATCGAGCCGGGCTCGTGCTTTGCGGCGACGCTCGCCGAGCTGGTCTTCGCTGCCGACCGCGCCTACATGCTGATCGGGCGGATGCAGGGCGACAACCGGGAGGCGGCGACGATCATCCTCGGCGCGGCGAATTGCTCCGGCGCGCTCGCGATGAGCAATGGCTGGTCGCGGCTGCGCACGCGCTTCCTCGGCGAGCCCGACTCGCTGCGGGCCGCCGAGCAGGCGATCGGCCGTCCCCTCGATGCCGAGGCGGCCGAAGCGCTCGGGCTCGTCACCGCGGCGCTCGACGACATCGACTGGGACGACGAGGTGCGGCTCCTGCTCGAAGAGCGTGCGAGCTTCTCGCCCGACGCCCTGACCGGCATGGAGGC
>Ga0187784_10004354_pt1 | contig 11451 bp, 12 predicted proteins | sample 1015_SJ02_MP15_2_FD_132964 | JGI IMG/M metagenome (GOLD analysis project Ga0187784, IMG submission 132964) | Tropical peat soil microbial communities from peatlands in Department of Meta, Colombia - 1015_SJ02_MP15_20_MG | ecosystem: Environmental > Terrestrial > Soil > Wetlands > Peat | place... | reverse complement strand
CGCAGTCGCGATCGCGCTGCGCAACCGCTGGCGCCGGCTGCAACTCGACGATCGGCTGCGCGAAGAGGTGCTACCGAAGAACATTTTGATGATCGGACCGACCGGCGTTGGCAAGACCGAAATCTCCCGCCGCCTCGCCAAGCTCGCCAGCGCGCCGTTTCTCAAGGTCGAGGCGACGAAGTTCACCGAGGTCGGCTATGTCGGCCGCGATGTCGAGCAGATCGTGCGCGACCTCGTCGAGATCGCCATCACGCAGACGCGCGAAAGGAGACGCAAGGACGTCCAGGCGCGCGCCCAGAAGGCGGCCGAGGATCGCGTGCTCGATGCGCTGGTCGGCGCCAACGCCAGCGCTTCGACCAAGGAAACCTTCCGCAAAAAGCTGCGCGCCGGCGAGCTTAACGACAAGGAGATCGAGATCGAAGTGCAGGCGGCAGGCGGCGGCATGCCGCTATTCGATATTCCCGGCATGCCTGGGGCGCAGATGGGCGCGATCTCGCTCGGTGACATTTTCGGCAAGCTCGGCGGCGGCCGCACCAAGACGCGCCGCGTTACCGTGCACGAATCCTACGACATCCTGATCAACGAAGAATCCGACAAGTTGCTCGATACCGACCAGCTGACCCAGGAGGCGATCAAGGCCGTGGAGAACAACGGCATCGTGTTCCTCGACGAGATCGACAAAATTTGCGCACGCGACGGCCGCGTCGGCGCCGACGTGTCGCGCGAGGGCGTGCAACGCGATCTGCTGCCGCTGATCGAAGGCACCACGGTCGCCACCAAGCATGGCGCGGTGAAGACCGATCATATCTTGTTCATCGCCTCGGGTGCGTTTCACATTTCGAAGCCTTCGGACCTGTTGCCCGAGCTGCAGGGCCGGCTGCCGATCCGGGTCGAATTAAAGCCGCTGACGCGCGACGATATGCGACGCATTCTCACCGAGCCGGAAGCTTCGCTGATCAAGCAGTATATTGCGCTGATGGCGACGGAAGGCGTAACGCTCGAATTCGCCGAAGACGCCATCGATGCCGTCGCCGACGTCGCGGTGGCGGTGAATTCAAGCGTGGAAAATATCGGCGCACGACGGCTGCAAACCGTAATGGAACGCGTGCTCGATGAGGTGTCCTTCGGCGCGCCGGACCGTTCCGGCGAAACGCTGAAGATCGATGCCGCCTACGTGCATAAGCACGTCGGCGACCTCGCCAAGAACGCTGATCTCAGTCGATTTATTCTGTGACTAATGCGCGCCGAGCTAGGCGCGAAACTTTGCTTCGCCCTGCTGCTCGCGGTTGATCTCGCGGATCATCGCCATCCACTGCTCGACCCGCGCAAGCATCTGCAAGTCGGCGGCGCCCTGGCGCGTGAATGCGGACTTCATCGGCTTGGCGAGGGTTTCGGACATGACTGGTACTTCTCCGAACGGCGGCGTTCCGATCACAATGCGGCTCCTGGGCCGTTCCTTGGCCGTTCCTTGGCCGTTTGTCGCAGACGAAATTGACCATTTCTTGCAGCTTGTCCCGCCTTCCGATCGTTAAGATTAATGGAACATGATGATGCCGAACCGATCATGCGTCATGAAACTTAGAGCATGATCCGGAAAAGTGGAAACCGATTTTCCGAAAAGATCATGCGCAAACAAAATACTATTGCCCGGCTCTGATTCAATCATAACGGGTAGGGGGCTCTAGCGGGCGCGGCGTAAACGCACATAAAGCGCGCCTTGGCCGCCGTGGCTCAGATGGGCTTCCTCGAACCCCAGGATGACGGGGCGGAATTCCGGCAGCGCGAGCCACAGCGGCACTTGTCGCCGCAGCACGCCGCGCTCGCTAGCCGCGTCGCGTGCAGCGCTGCCGGCTCCCTTGCCGGTAACGACAAGCGCGATCCTGGCGCCATCCGTCTGGGCCCGGCGCAGAAAACGAACGAGCGCGCGATGCGCCTGGTTCTGGGTCATGCCATGCAAATCGATGCGGGCATCGATGGCGTCGCGGCCGCGCGCTACGCGCTGCTTGAGCCGTCGGTCGAATGGCGCGAGCGGCGGTGATTTCGCCGGCGGCGATGCAGGCCGCGCGCCGGCGCGTTGCGGCGCATTTGCGCCGGCGGCAGCGCCCGGTTTAGGTTCCGGCTTTGCCTTGGTGGGCCGCAATGGCGTGATCGAGCGCGCAAAGCCCGACCACAGCATGTGCTCTTCATCGCTCAATTGACGGCGACGGTTCATTTTTTCGGCCGGGTCTTTGCTTTGGCTTTCGGTGCGGGCGCGGGTTTGGGCACTGGCACATCTTGCGCGGTGGGATCATCCGCAGTTGGATCCGCCGCGGTTGGATCGTCCATAGTGTCGAGGTTGAAACTGTACATACTCGGGCGCTCCAGCGGCAGCGGGGTGTCGCGCCCGGCTTCCACCGGATCGAGTTCGCGCGGCAGCAACATGACAAACTCGCCGGGATTCTTGATGCGGCCGGCGATGCGCGCGGCTTCGTCGCCGGCGCCGAAATAGATGTCGGCGCGCGCCGGGCCGACGATGGCCGAGCCGGTATCCTGCGCGATCACGAGACGATCGAATTTCGTCGCCGTCTTTTCGCTGGCGATCGGCAAATCGGCCTCGATGAAAAACGGTGTGCCGTAAGCATGCAGCGCCCGATCGATCGCGATCGACCGGCCGGGCACGAGCTGCACGCCCTCGCCGCCGACCGCTTCGTCCTCGGTCGCCAGATCGGTGATGCGAAAGAACACGTAGGACTTGTTCTGCCGGCGTATGTCGTTGGCTTGGTCCGGGTTTGCTTCCATCCAATCGCGAATGCTCTGCATCGACACGTGATCCTTGGTCATGATTTTGGCGTCGACCAGCGCGCGGCCGACCGGTGTGTAAGGCCAGCCATTATGTGAATCGTAATTGACGCGCAGGATGGCGCCATCTTCCAGCCTGATCCGGGCCGAGCCTTGGATTTGCGCGAACAGAACGTCGACCTGATCGCGCAGATAGCAGATTTCCAGGTGCCAGCCGTCGAGCGCGCCATCCTCGATCTCGCCGCGATTATAGTAGGGCACGATCTTGCGTCGGCCGACGCGGCGGCCGACGAAGATGCCCTTGCTCGGAAACGCGTCGCCGAGCTTGCGCCTGCCGGCGGCAACGAGATTGGGCGGCCGGCGATACAGCGGCGCCGTAAACTCGCCGGTCGGCACGCGCGAACCGGCGATGATCGGCTCGTAATAGCCGGTGAGAAAGCCGTTCGTGTCGCCGAGCCTGTTGATGCGGATCGGCCGGAAATTGTCCTCGAAGAACTTCCGAGCGCCGTCCTCGTCGAGCGGAATGGCCTGCCGTGCCCGTTCGCAAATGTCCTTCAGCGCGGCGGGGATCGCCGGCAATTCCCGGCTGCGGCGCTGCCCGCTGTCCAGCGTGCGGCAGCTTGCCAGAAAGGTCGCGAAGGCCGCGGCGTGATCGTCGCCGTCCCAGCCGTCCAGATCCGTCCAGTCGACCGGTTCGTATTGCGTATCCGGGAATTTGATCGGCGCGCGTTCCTCAGCGCGCGTCGTCATCGGCCTCGCGAGGAGGGCTGCCGCCAGAACGAGCAGAAATAAGCCCCGACACGGCGCCGACGGCGGCCTCATTATGGGCCTCATTGTCCGGCTTCGGTCGCGACCACTTTCCAGTTCGGATCGCGCGAGGAAATATCGCGCGCGAAGGTCCACACGTCCGTGACGTCGGTGACCTTATCGGCACTGCCGTCGATCACGGCGCCGGCGCGGTCGCGCGTAGCCGAAACCAGCTTGGAGACGAAACGGACGGTTATCTGCGCCGTGCGATTGCGCAGTTCGGCAGCCGTAATGGTCGAGGCGTCGATCGAGACGAAGCGCGTCTCAACGGTCTCGCTGCGGCGCTCGCGTTCGCTGATCGCGGCATCGAAACCGTCAAAGACCTCGCGTGACAACAGACCGCGCAATTGACGGCGGTCGCCGCCGGCAAACGCGGTCACGATCATCTCGTAAGCAGTGCGGGCGCCGGTGATAAAATGCTTGGCGTCGAAACTCGGCTCGGCACCCGCAATCGCGTCGAGACCGGCCGCGACCGCCGATCCGGTCTCGGCAACGTCCTTCCAGCGTTCGGCTGGCGGTTCCGCGGCTTCGGCCGGCCGCGGCGGTGGTTCGGTCGGCCGCGGCGGCAGCGTCACCACCTTGTCGTTTGCCGGACTGCGCACAACATCGCGCGCTGAGTAGGGATCGTAGGGCGGTCGCTCGCGGCCGGTGCGTTGGCCTAAAACGCTGCGCAGCCGCAGGAAAATAAAAACCGCGAGCGCCAGAAAGATGATGGTGTATATGTCGAACACGTCGGGCATTCTTTCGGCATCGTGCGTAGCGGGACGGTGCATTCCAGGGCGGCTCGAACCGATCGAACCACGGGAGGACGCCCGGTTTGCCCCTCTTATGTAAGCACGCCCCGGCAGCCATCCAGTAGGCGTCGATCGCGACCGTAGCATGCCGACGCGAAAGTTTAGACGATCACCACCGCCGCGCCAACATTGCAAGCGGGCTTGGCTGGCACCGTTTTAGGCAAATCCCGCCGAAATTGCGCCCCGCCGGCTTCGGTCATCGCCGCCGGCCATTGTTCCTCTCCGTTCCCTGTGTTAGCCAAGCCGCCAAGCCCGTTCGCGTAGGCCGGAGACGAGGATGTCGATGACCAATGGCGGCCCCGAGCCGCAAATGGATATGTCGCAGGCGGCGATGCCGCGAATCGGCATTCTCACGCAATACGTCAAGGACCTTTCCTTCGAAAATCCGAATGCGCCCCGCTCGATGGTGCCGAGCCAGCACCAGCCGGCCATCAACATCAACATTGCCGTCGAGGCCGCGCCGCTGACCGAAACCGACGTTGAGGTTACGCTGCGATTGGACGGCAAAGCCGAATCGGCCGGGATGCTCCTTTTCGGCTTCGAACTACTTTATTCCGGCGTCTTCCGCATCCTCAACGTGCCGGCCGAGAGTCTGCAGCCAACCGTGATGATCGAGTGTCCGCGCCTGTTGTTTCCGTTCGCGCGCGAAATCATCGCCACCGCCACGCGCAACGGCGGCTTCCCGCCGCTCCTGCTGGAACCGATCGATTTCGCAACTCTTTACCGCCAGCGCATGGCTGCAGCACAGCCTGCGCCGGCGTTCTCGCCGCTTAATCCGAGCTAACATAATCGCGCCAGATGGCGCTTTCGCCGAGGCTGGCGATGAAGTCGCGGTGTGCCGTGCGCACCTCGGCAGTGACCCGTATTGCAAGCGGCGCCGGGCGTTTGCGCACGACGATCAGTTCGCCGGCGGCGCGGTCGGGCGCCGCCTGCGAAAGAACGAGTTGCGCCTGACGGGCACCGATCAGCTCGACATAAACCTCGGCCAGAAGTTCGGCATCGAGCAGTGCGCCATGCTTGGTGCGCCGCGAATTGTCGATCGCATAGCGCAGGCACAGGTCATCGAGCCGATTGGCGCCGCCGGGATGCTTGCGACGCGCGATCAAAAGCGTGTCGATCATCCGTTCGCGGCTCACCGTAGCGCGGCCGGCGCGTTCTAATTCGGCGTTGAGGAAGCCCAAATCGAACATCGCGTTATGGGCGACGAGCTGGGCATCGCCGAGAAAAGCGATAAGTTCTTCGACTTTGTGGATGAAGAGCGGCTTATCCGTGAGAAACTCGCTGCTCAGGCCGTGGATCTTCAGGGCCGGCTCCGGCATGTCGCGTTCCGGATTGAAGTAGCTATGGAACGTCTTGCCGGTCGGGAAGCGATTGACGAGCTCGATGCAGCCGATTTCGACCAGACGATCGCCCTGCATGGGATCAAGCCCGGTGGTCTCGGTGTCGAATACGATCTCGCGCAAATCATGCTCCCTGGGTGCGTTACGCGCTTGCTCACTCTCCACATCCTGCGGAGCTGATCGGCGAATCAGCGCCGTTTCATCTTAGCCACCGCCTGTAAAATGTCTCGCACCTGGGCGCGGGCATGATCGAAATCCTTTGAACTGTCCAAGATGAAGTCGGCGCGGCGGCGCTTTTCGGCATCCGGCATCTGTTTGGCGAGAAGGGCGGTGAATTTCTCTTCGGTCATGGCCGGCCGCGCGAAGGCGCGCTGGCGCTGAATTTCGGGCGGCGCGGTGACGACGACGACGGCATCGCAACCATACTGCGCTTGGGTTTCAAACAGCAGCGGGACATCGAGCACGACAACGGGCGCGCCGCTGGCCGCTGCCGCAGCAAGGAACTTTTCCCGCGCCGCGCTGACCAGCGGGTGGACGATGGCTTCGAGCCGGGCGAGGGCGTCGGCATCATTGAGCACCATGGTGGCGAGCTTGGTACGGTCGATCTTGCCGCCGGCGACCGAACCTGGGAAGGCCTTCTCGACCAAGGGTACGGCTTCGCCTTGGTAGAGTGCGTGCACGGCGGCATCCGAATCATGTACCGGCACGCCGGCCTCGGCAAAAAATTTGGCGGCGGTCGATTTGCCCATGCCGAGCGAGCCGGTCAGGCAAAGCACAAATGGCCGGTCGCCGCTCATTGCGCGAGACAGTTCTGCCGCCGCAGGAAATCCAGTGCGGCGATGAGCGGCAGGCCCAATACCGTGAAATAGTCACCCTCTACGCATTCGAACAATTGAATGCCGAGGCCTTCGAACTGATAGGCGCCGACACTTGCGGTCGCCGCGTTGCCGACGGCATCAAGATAAAACTCAAGAAACCGGTCGGAGAACGTGCGCATAGTCAGCCGTGCAACGCTAACATGCTCGAACAGCACCGCGGCGTCCTGGGCGAATACGATTGCCGAGTGAAGTTCATGGGCTCGGCCGCGCAGCGCGCGAAGCTGCGCCCGGGCCGCCGCGCGGTCGGCCGGTTTGGCAAAGCACTCGCTACCGAGCGCGAGCGTCTGATCGGCGCCGAGCGTCAGGCGGCCGGGATTAAGCTTTGCCACTGCGGAGGCTTTTTCTCGCGCCAGCCGTGCGGCGATTGCGCCAGGAGCCGGCGACGAGGCGCCGGTCTCCAAGCCGCGCTCATCGAGATCGGCCGGACGTACGTCGAGCGGAACGCCTGCGGCTGCCAGCAGCGTCTGCCGTATCCGGCTCCGTGAGGCCAGCACGAGCGGTTCCTCGGCAAGCCATAACGCCATTGGCATTGCTCACGATGCCTTGTTACGGCGGCGCTCGACAAGATGCGCGAGCACCGCGGCGGCGGTCTCTTCGATCGAGCGCCGGGTCACGTCGATGAGCGGCCAATTATTCTTGGTGCAAAGCCGGCGCGAGGCGGCAACTTCTTCCGCCACGGCCTGCCGGTCGATATACCGGTCGTCGTCACGGTGCGCTTTAAGCCCGAGCAGCCGGTTTTGCCGGATCTGCACGATACGCTCGGGCGTCGCAAACAAGCCGACGATCAGCGGATGCTTGAGCCGCTCGACCTGCGGCGGCAACAGCACGCCAGGCACCAAAGGCACGTTTGCCGTTTTCACCCCGCGATTGGCGAGGTAGATCGACGTCGGCGTCTTTGACGTCCGCGATACCCCAACCAGCACGACATCCGCCTCTTCGAGATCGTCGGTCTGCTGACCATCGTCGTGCAGCATGGTGTAGTTGAGCGCGTCGATGCGGCGGAAGTATTCGGCATTAAGCGTATGCTGGGCGCCGACCTTGTGGGTTGTTTCCGCACCAAGATAGGCTTGGAACAGGTGCAGCACCGGGCCGAGGATCGACAAATACGGCAGGCCGAGCTCGCGGCATTTGGCTTCCAACCGTTCGACCAGGCTTCTTTCGAGCAAGGTGTATAGAACAATGCCGGGCGATTCCTCGATATCGGCCAATACCCGGTCGAGCTGCTTCTGGCTGCGAACCAATGGATGCACGTGCTCAACCGGCATCACCCTCGCATATTGGGCAGCCGCGGCCCGCGCGACTGTAATCAAGGTCTCACCGGTCGCATCGGAGACCAGATGGAGGTGGAAATAGCCCGCCGCGTGCGGCATGGAATTGCTTGAGGCTCGCTTGGACAACCTGTCGATGACTAGGGAGAAGGCCACGGCTTTTGCCATGGTGCAAGCACAATAGGTACATTGACGCCGACGCTATCCACATCTGTGCCGGCCGGTGGTTAAAAGCCAACGTTTGGACTGCACAGTGGTGAAATGTGGACGGCAGCATCAGCCCGTGCTGAAACTGCCCGCTGTAGGCCCATAAGGTTACCTGCCCGGTTCTTTTGCCGATAGTGAACGGTAACGAGGATATGTGGGTAAGTGATGGATGAAATGTGGGAGCGAATGAATGAGTCTAACCAACCGACCAAGCACTACAACAGATTCTTAGAGTCTATTTTATGAAGGAAAGAAAGACGGTAGGTAGTCTTGTGAGAAAACCTCTCGTTGACGTTTTGATGGGCCAACGTAGCCTTATTCCTCCGGTCTGGCTGATGCGCCAGGCAGGCCGATATCTTCCCGAATATCGGGCAATTCGGGACCGCACAAAAGATTTCCTCGATCTGTGCTTCAATCCGAAATTGGCGGCGGAAGTAACCCTGCAGCCGATTCGCCGTTTTGGCTTCGATGCTGCGATTCTATTTTCTGATATCTTGGTAGTGCCGCATGCGCTTGGCCAGCGCGTGACATTCGAGGCTGGTGAGGGGCCGCGGCTTGAGCCGCTTGATGAGCCTTTGGCACTGCGCCGATTGCAGCGGAAAATCGATCATGAGGTTCTTGCACCGGTTTATGAGACGATTGTACGGGTTAGATCGGAATTGCCGGCTGATATTACGTTCCTCGGCTTTTGCGGCGCCCCGTGGACGGTTGCGACCTATATGATTGCAGGGTGCGGAACTCCCGACCAGGTCCCGGCACGACAATTCGCCTATCGGCACTCCGATGGGTTTGCCGATTTGATCAAATTATTGACCGACGCGTCAGCGGACTATTTGATCCGGCAGTTTCAGGCCGGCGTCGATGCGGTGCAGATTTTCGATACTTGGGCGGGTGTATTGCCGGTCGATGAATTCGATAAGTGGTGCATCAAGCCATGCGCCCAAATCGTTGCCGCAGTGCGTGAACACATTCCAGGTGCGAAAATCATCGGCTTTCCTCGTGGTGCCGGCACCAAGCTCGCGCCCTATATTGCCGATGTTCCGGTTGACGCGGTCGGGCTTGACTGGATGATCGAGCCGGCCTTTGCGCGCGATCAGATCCAAAAGCGCCGGCCTGTTCAAGGCAATCTCGATCCATTGGCGCTGTTGGCCGGCGGCGAAGCCCTTGATCGCTCGATCGACGGCATTCTGGCGGCCTTTGGGTCCGGGCCGTTTATTTTCAACCTCGGTCACGGCGTGCTGCCGGAGACGCCGATTGCGCATGTGGAACGGCTGATCGCGCGCGTGCGCGGTCTGCCGCTGAAGGGATGATGCGCGTTGGGCGTGGCGAGTGCAGACGATGATATACGCCTGGATCAAAGCATTCCACATCATTGCGGTCATTTCCTGGATGGCGGGAATGCTCTATTTGCCCCGGCTGTTCGTCTATCACTGCGGCGCCGAGACGGGGTCGGTGCAGTCGGAAACCTTCAAGGTGATGGAGCGCCGGCTGTTACGCGCCATCATCAACCCGGCGATGATCGCGGCCTGGCTTCTTGGCCTTTGGCTCGCCTGGCATGGGCCTGATTCTCGTTACGGCTGGTTCGCGTCCGGCTGGTTTCAGGGAAAGCTCGTGCTCGTTCTCGGGCTTTCGGCCGTGCATGGTCAGTTAGCCCGCTGGGTGAAGGATTTTGCCGCCGATAACAATCGGCATTCCGAGGTATTCTATAGAATTATCAATGAAGTACCTACGGTTTTGATGATCGCGATCGTGATCCTCGCGGTGGTGAAACCGTTCTGACCATGGTGCGTTGCAAGGGGGTTGTTAGTGCGTTGCTAGCGTAAAATCGCGCTCGGCACTTGCCTGAAGACGGGTCTTTTCTTATCTTCACGCTATCTCACCCTACGCAGGCGGATGCAGTTGCGTTTTGGCTCCAGTCGACTGGAGCCACCTGATGCATCGGGTCCGGGGCCCCAAGCCCCTTCCAACCCAAGACCTGCGATCTTCTTTCCGCTAGCGACGCCGCAACTCAATTCCGCCGCTGGCCCAATTTCCATAGGACATTCCGTATGCGGGAAATGAAACTCCAAGAACTGAAGACCAAGACTCCGGCGGAGCTTGTCTCCTTCGCGGAAGAGCTTGAAGTCGAGAATGCCTCGACCATGCGCAAGCAGGAGCTGATGTTCGGCATCCTCAAGCAGCTTTCCGCGCGCGAGACCGACATTGTCGGCGAGGGCGTGGTCGAGGTTCTTCCCGACGGCTTCGGCTTTCTGCGGTCGCCGGAAGCAAACTACCTGCCGGGGCCTGACGACATCTACGTCTCGCCATCGCAAATCCGCCGCTTCGGGTTGCGCACCGGCGACACCATCGACGGCCACATCCGCAGCCCGAAGGAAGGCGAGCGGTATTTCGCGCTGCTCAAGGTCAACTCGCTCAATTTCGAGGACCCGGAAAAGGCGCGCCACAAGGTCAATTTCGACAATCTGACCCCGCTCTATCCGGACGAATGGCTGAAGATGGAATTCGAGGATCCGACCAAGAAGGACCTCTCCGCCCGGGTCATCGACATCGTCGCACCGGTCGGCAAGGGGCAGCGCGCGCTGATCGTGTCGCCGCCGCGCACCGGCAAGACCGTGCTGTTGCAAAACATCGCCCACTCGATCACGCACAATCACCCGGAATGCTACCTGATCGTGCTGTTGATCGACGAGCGGCCGGAAGAAGTCACCGACATGCAGCGCTCGGTGAAGGGCGAGGTGGTTTCCTCGACCTTCGACGAGCCGGCGGTGCGCCACGTGCAGGTCGCCGAAATGGTGATCGAAAAGGCCAAGCGCCTGGTCGAACACGGCCGCGACGTCGTCATCCTACTGGATTCGATCACCCGGCTGGGCCGCGCCTACAACACGGTCGTCCCCTCCTCCGGCAAGGTGCTCACTGGCGGTGTCGACGCCAACGCTTTGCAGCGGCCGAAGCGCTTCTTCGGCGCGGCGCGCAACATCGAAGAGGGCGGTTCGCTCACCATCATCGCCACGGCGTTGATCGATACCGGCAGCCGCATGGACGAAGTGATCTTCGAGGAGTTCAAGGGCACCGGCAATTCGGAATTGATCCTCGACCGCAAGGTGGCCGACAAGCGCACCTTCCCAGCCATGGACATCACCCGCTCCGGCACCCGCAAGGAAGAGCTGCTGGTGCCGCCGGATCAGCTCAAGAAAATGTACGTGCTGCGCCGCATCCTCAACCCGATGGGCACCATGGACGCCATCGACTTCCTGCTCGACAAGCTGCGCAATACCAAGAACAACGCCGAGTTCTTCGACTCGATGAATACATAGGGCTTGCTTGGGCCCGTCATCCTGAGGCGCTCGGCGCGCAGCGCCGAGCCTCGAAGGATGCAGCT
>Ga0187784_10004353_pt1 | contig 11453 bp, 5 predicted proteins | sample 1015_SJ02_MP15_2_FD_132964 | JGI IMG/M metagenome (GOLD analysis project Ga0187784, IMG submission 132964) | Tropical peat soil microbial communities from peatlands in Department of Meta, Colombia - 1015_SJ02_MP15_20_MG | ecosystem: Environmental > Terrestrial > Soil > Wetlands > Peat | place... | reverse complement strand
GAGCTGAGGGCCTTTCTAGGGAGATTTTTCAAGAATACCTATGATTTCTGGCTGGGCAGGGAAGACCCACGTACGTGGCTGAATCAGCAGGCAGAGCAATTCTGTCACGACGAATCCTGGTTGGAAGACTGCATACCCCTCAGCCACGAGCATTTGCGCAAGCTGCTGCAAATCTGGCAGACAGAAGTCGTCCCCGAACCGGATCATCGGAGAGCCGTGGAAATGCTGACCGGCATGACCGACTTCCACGATCTCATCCAGCTCTATTTACATCTGCCCCGAAAGATCGCTGAAAAAGAGGACAAGTTCGCCCAGGCCGGTCATATAAGCATGCTGCTTCAGCTTAAGATTTTGGAAATAAAGGGGCTAGAGGCCATTCACGAGGACGTGCTCCGGGAGATAAATTTCGAGATCGGCAAGTGGATACGGCAGGAATCCAAAGATCAACTCGAAGCGCTGCTGGATCGCATATTGAGCGTCCTGGAGATTTCCCTCCAAAACTATCCCCAGGCCGCCCTCCAGATCATCCGCACAATGGGCCTGGAAATCATGGCCACGGACCGCAGGCCGTTGATTGATTTCTTTCTGAGACGAATCATACGGCTGGGGTTTCAGTCTCCCATGCTTGGACAGGTTAGTAACCAGTGGCAGATATCGGTAAACCCGGCCCATCTTCCCAACATCAGAATCTGGCTGGATATCATAAAAGCTAACCCGCTGCGGTCGAGGGCACTTCTTTCCGCCCTCATTGTGAACCTGTCTTTGGCCGGGATCTTCATCCGGGACACGGACCTTTTTCAGAAGGACGTCTCTCAGTTGTTAAACGCGCCCATGCGGCCCGTCTACAATCTGGTCAAGCAGCTCGCAAAACTGTTCCCCGTCTATTTCAGCCAGATCGGTGCCGAGGGAGTGCTAAGGAAGGTCTCCACCGACATCGACGAGATCACGGGCAGGAGCGATAAGCTCATTCACTTTTTGAGAAAGCAAAGCCACGTTGAGAGCAACAACGTCATCGTAACTTTCATACAGGGAATTATCGAGTACTGGCGCTCGATGGACAAACGGCCCCTGGAAGGACTGATTCCAAACGAGGTCTATTCCGAGATCCCCGAAGCCGGTCCGCAGATCGAAGACATCCACAGGATTTTTGAATTCATCTTCAGCACCAGGACCATCAACCACGTTCAGGATCTGCTTGACTTGACCGAAGATGAAGCCAAAGGTCTGATAGACCAGGTCCAGGGCGTTCCCGAAAACGAGCGCTCGCGCGCTTTCCTTATGGTCCAGTTCTATCAGCTTCTCCATGAGAAATATGCCCTCAGCTTCAAGGACATTAATATTCACCTCCAGCGAGCAAAAACCATCGGCCTGCCCGATCCGGGTCAACTGCTCGATGCGCTGGATAACAGCGACAATGACAGGTACCGATTGCTGAAAGCCATCCTGGATTATCTCGGTGAACTCAAGGAAGTCATCCTGACTCCCGGTGAACTGAAGATGATGGAGAACATTTACTACAAGCGACATATCGCTGTAGACATACCTTCTATGTACGGGTCCTATAATGAACCGCGCTTCGATGCACTGGGGCTGACTTTCCGGCTGGAAAACCTGGCTAATGTAATATTCGAGGAGATGATACTGTCAACCAACCTCAGTTTCATCACCAGGGCCTCCTTTTACCGGATCGCCCACTTCATTCCGCTTTTCATGAAAGCGCTGGAAATTGACGGGATTACCTCCAGCCGGCTTGAGAGCCAGAAGGAACTCTTCATAAAAGCCCTCGAGGTCCCCCGTTTCGCGCATTCACAATATATGGACATATTCAGAGGTTTTTCCGAAGCGATAAAGCAGATAATTCAGACCCATTACGATTCGGTTCATGATGAGAACCTCGAACTTATAGTCAAGCAACTCGGACCCGGCAGCCTGATTCACAGATATCAAAGAGACGGCGAGTTCGCGGTGGAAAGAGCCCAGAGGGTCTCGGAGAGCTTTCTTCGCGATCTCATCGCCAGGACTTTCGGGCTCCAGTATTTCGACCACTTTATTGCCAGTATTTTGACCACTCTGGCCACTCAGCGCGAAGAGCTGAGCATCCCCGGTCTGGATTTGATGCTCAGCTATGACCCCGGCAGGACGGTTTCTCACCTTTATCACCCAAACGCCGAGACGCACGACTCCATATACATGGGAAGCAAGGCCCACATTCTGACCAATCTTTATTCGATGGGAATAAATATCCCGCCCGGATTTGTCATAACTACGGAATATTTCCGGTGCAGGCCCGTGATAGAAAGTTTCTGGCAATCCAGGGAGGATTTCGTCGAACGGGTGATGGAAATGGTGGCGCAAGTGGAGACCGAAACGGGCCGCAAATTCGGCCAACCGGACAACCCGCTCCTTTTCTCCGTACGCAGTGGCTCAGCAGTCTCGATGCCCGGAATGATGAACACCTTTCTCAACGTCGGAATCAATGAACAGATTGTGGAAGGACTGATTGCACAAACCGGCGAAGCATGGTTCGCCTGGGACAACTACAGGCGATTTATACAATCATGGGGAATGTCGTTCGGAATTCCGCGTGAAGAATTCAACTCTATGATGAACTGGTACAAAAGAATATATGGACGGACCGTGAAGCGGGAATTTTCTCCCGTCGAAATGAGAGAACTTGCCCTAGCCTATCGGGAAGTCCTGCAGGCACATGATATCGAATTCTCCGAATCGCCTCGGGAACAGCTCTTCACGGCCATTCGGCAGGTGGTGGAATCGTGGGAATCCAACAAAGCCACGACCTACCGGGAGATCATGATGCTCTCGGACAATTGGGGCACTGCCGTTACAGTTCAGGCAATGATATTCGGAAATCTCGATACTCATTCGGGGGCCGGCGTCATGTTTACCCACAACCCGCGCACCTCGGAGGACAAGGTTGATCCGGTAGGTGACTTCACGTGGGGGAACCAGGGGGAAGACGTAGTCGGAGGCCTGGTCAAAACGCTCCCACTCTCCGAAAAACAAAGACTGAGAGATGCCGAGCCGAGAGAGACTTCCCTTCAAGCCCTTTTCCCGCGCGTCTATCAAAGATTGGCGGAGATAGCCAGAAAGCTGGTCTATGAAAATCACTGGGCGCCTCAGGAAGTTGAATTCACGTTCCAGGGGGAGACCGAAGAAGGAGTTTATGTCCTGCAGTCCCGCAACATGACTCCCCGCATAAAGCGCTCCTATCCGGTTTTCAAAAAGATCGATGACTTCCGCACCAGATATCTGGGAAGCGGTATCGGAGTCAGCGGAGGCGCCATTTCCGGTCTGGCTGCCTTCAATCTGGAATCCATCCAGCGTATCAAGGAGGACTTTCCCGGCAAACCGGTCATTTTGATCCGCTCCGACACCGTCCCTGACGACATACGCGAGATTTCAGTTGCGGATGGAGTTCTCACCGCCAAGGGGGGCGCGACCTCGCATGCCGCTATTGTCGCCCACAGGCTTGGCAAAACGTGCGTGGTCGGCTTAAGTCGCATGAGGGTCCGCGACTCGGAAAAAACTTGCCTCATCGACGGCCACCCGGTTGCGACCGGCGACTCGATAAGCATCGACGGCAGAAGTGGGGCTGTCTACTCGGGAATGCTGGAAGTTGAGCAGGTGGACCTTTCAACAAACCCGGATTATGAATAGGAAAAGCGGAATGGAAAGTGTATACCCCCGCCCTGCCCTTATAATCGCATCGGAGAGGAGGGATGCTTTACCGGAAGATGCACCAGGCATTATGAACAAAACCGCCCCAGTGGAAAATTTGTAGGACAAATCCCTACTTGCCGCAGAGTGAAAATCCTTCAACAAAATCAGACTCATTCCGACAGAGTTTCAAACCAAGCTGTGAGATTTTATATTCGCCTGGGAGGGCCGCCTCCGGCCAATTACCTCTGGACCCGCTTTCGGGGACACTTCGTGCGTTTTGAAGTGTTGTGCGGGTTTGGAAATCGGAAATCTTGAACCTATAGGCCTAATCGAATTTGCATGGCTTGCCGCGTACAGCTCTGTTGGGCGTTTCGTCCATTGTCGATGACAGATTATTCAAGTATAATTAGTCTCATTTAATAACAGCTAAACGGCCATTCGCCTTATACAAGGAGGTGACTAAGAAAAAAGATCTATTGAATCGTTAGAATTTATTCAGGGATGGGAAGCTGAAACTTATTTACAGACAGAAAGGAGCACTCCGTGAGAGCAAATACCCGCACAGGTGTTGTACTGGCAGTTGCACTTTTGGTGTCGTTTGCGTTCGCTCTCTCCGTGGTTTTGGCCGAGGGCCCAAGCAAGGATTGGTCGGAAAAAGAGCTCAAAGCATTTGAAAAGAAGCCCTGGACCAAGGAAGAACTCGATAAGATGGGAAGGCCGCCTCGCTACATAATCAAGAAAGAGATCGAACCCCGCTTCGAGGGGGCCAACCTGACTCAGGACCAGCTCTTTCGAAACGGCCAGCGCCAGCACAGAGCCTGGATGCTCCAGTACGGTATAGGTATTTCGTCAAAGAACTTTTACAAAATATGGATCGAGCAGGAAGGCTGGAAAGACCCCAAGATCAAACTGCTGGATGTGCGTCAGGAGTCGGAGTTTGCGCAGGCGCACGTGCCCGGCGCAGTCCGGGTTGATACCGGTCTGGCATACTGGCAGCTTCCCGGCAAGGCAAGCGACCCTACAATCACCTATTATCTGATGTGCAAGGGCGGTGACCCCGGCAACGGCGGGAGCCGCGGTGCCATGGTCCATAAATTCATGCTGGACATGGGCTATGCCGGCAAGATCTACAATGTTACCGACGGCTTCAGGGGTTGGATTGAAAATGGATTCCTGGTAGCGAACGACCACGGCTTGTTCACGCTGGTGCCCGGGACCTTCCAGGTCACGGAAAAAGATTCCATGGCAAAAACCAAGGAAGTAACTCCGATCGTGACCCCCACTATAATGGGGCTGGCACCCGCACTCGGAATTAAAGACTGGTAGACCGGATGCGCGCTGCATTGGGTAAGTCCTGAACTGTCGTGCAGACTGACCAGGCTTTCGGATAAAAATGGGCGGCGCGCTCAGAACGGGGCTGCGCTTAAGCACTGACCTCGGTGGATAAATCCCCGTGCATGATCCCAATCTAATAATTGGTAAGGCAACAGGGGTCTTCGCGGGGATTTCTCTTTCCTGGCAGCGCTCGACATGATTGACCCATTGAGACGATGATATTTAGCGTAAAGCGGTTGTTTCGGGGGAGTGGCATCTCGGACGCGGAATTCTCAATTCACAATACTGCTGGCAATCGATGGAAATGAGAACAGGAGTTAAAATGGCTGGTAACCTGACAACAGTGGTCAAGTCATGCAATAAAGAAGTTCGAATTACTCGTGATACGGGTGTAGCAGTCATAGGTGAACGAATCAATCCGACCGGCAGGAAAGTGTTGCAGACCGAACTCAGGGAAGGCAAGTTCGACCTGGTGCGCAAGGATGCCGTTGCTCAGGTCGCGGCGGGAGCTGCGGTACTGGACGTCAATGCCGGCCTGCCGGGAGCGAATGAACCTGCACTGATGATTCGGCTCATCGAAGAGGTAAGATCTGTCACCGACGACTTCCCCATTTGCATCGATTCTCCCAAAACCGAAACGCTTGAAGCTGCGCTTAGCCACTACTGTAGGGTCGGTGCCAGACCCATGGTCAATTCCGTAAGCGCCGAAACAAAGCGCATCAGGGAAGTGCTGCCACTCATAAAACAATACGGGTGCTCCGTGATAGGTCTTTGCAGCGGCGATTCGGGGATTCCCAAGTCTGCCGGGGAACGGGTCCGGTATGCCGAAATAATCATAGACGAGGCCGCAAAATTAGGAATTCCGGCAGAAGACATCGTCATAGATCCACTGGTCTTGACGCTGGGGACGGAATGGCGCGCCGGCAAGATGGTTCTGGATTCGATCCGCACGATCGTGGAGAAATTTGGTGTCAATATCACCATGGGAGCCAGCAATATCTCCTTCGGTATGCCGGACCGCGAGAACCTGACGGCGTTTTTTATGGCAATTGCAGTTGAGGCCGGGTTGAGCTGTCCTATCTGCAATCCGATGAAAAAGAATGAGGTCATAGCGTTGCGTGCCGCTGATCTGGTGATGGGCCGGGACCGCAATGGAATGAAATGGATAAAAAGTTTCAGGGCTCTCCAGAACGTCTGATGCAGGGGGTTGAGGAAGGGAGCACTCCCCCTCTCGACCATTATGTCATCTTCCAGGGCCGTCAATATGGGATCGCTCTTCGTCTGCACGCCGCATGGAGTCGATTTTTTACAAAAAACTCCTCATTCCCTTGCTCCCGGAGATCACATAGCGCATCATCAGGCACTCGAAATAGTTCGAATGCCGGTGCTGGATGAGGGCTTTCGCATATGGGGATCCGATCAGGCGAGATTGAATCCGATCAGAATAGTGCCGAGAACAGGATCCTCGGTATTCCAACCGAATCTGTTCTTCAGGTACAGGTCGGCAGAACCAATAGGAGAGGCGGACAGAACATCACGAATATCTTGGATGACCTCTATTTCCGGAAATGGTAATGCCCGGCAAACAAAGACAGGGGGCTGCCCGGCGGCGCCCTTTATCTTGTCGTAATAAATCACGAAATTTTTGCCGATGATCTTTATCTTCTCGGACCTTTTGAGGAATTCCAAATGCTCCTTATCGGTAATCTCTTCACCGATCACCACGTCGCCGACCATCCATGCCAGGCAGGGTTTAGTGGCGTGTCTGAAGTCGTTGTTGTTGAGAACAGCACATACGTAGCGCCTGGAAAGGACAAGAGAGATCCCTTCATTGCAGTAGTTCCCGAGGCTGCCGAGTCCTTTTTCCTGGAGCTCCTTCTCATACTGGTCCACGGTTTTCACATCCGCTTCGCTAACCCACCCCACATCCAGGATTCCCCTGGTATTTCGCAGTGCTTCTTCGACCTTCTCTACCAGAGATTTCATAGTCACGTCCAACCACAAGTATTCACAGCCGTCTGAAATATATGTATGATGGTTTTGGTCACGTGGTCCGGATTCATATCGGGGTAACAAATGCCGAACAGGATTATCCTTCGACGGGGACGCAGGCTGAACGGACATCTGGTAGCAGTCCAAATATCCGGAGCATAAATCTTGGCCGATCGCCAATGATCCGCTTGACGGGGTGATGGTAGCATGTCAGCACATCTGATTCAAATAACTTTTCTCGTCGTCGGTATAGTCCTGCTGGCTTGTATGGGAATACTGGCGCAAAGAAGAGTTAAGAAGCCAGAAGACATGTCCGTTGGCGGACGTTCGTTTAACTGCTGGAGCATTTTCTTTTCCCTTTACGCTTTCTGGGGAGGCAATACCATCGCTGGGATCGTGGAACTGGCTCACAGGGACGGCATTGCTTCCGCCTGGTACGGAATAATTAGAACGGTGGAGCTTATTGTAATCGTCCTGGTTACGGGCAGCGCTTTTAGAAAGCTCGCCATGATCACTCTGCCGAACTTCATCGCCCAACGCTTCGGCTCTCCGGTTCTAAAGCTCCTGGGCGGAATCATTACGGCCCTGAATTTCACTACATTCACCGTGAGTTCCGTCGTGGGGGCCGCCGCATTCTTTTCGGCCATACTTGGCTGGCCTCTTTGGGCTAGCGCCACTTTTACAGTGGGGTCCTTTGTGGTTTATACCATGCTTGGGGGAATGCATGCGATTTCCTATAACGGCAAGATCCTGGTACCGGTGCAGATGTCGGCTCTTCTGATTGCTGCTCTTGTCGGAATAAAAATGGCGGGATGGCATAACATAATGAACCTCGAACCCAGATACTTCGATATTATGCCCCCTTCCTATCCTGCCACCATAACGGCCTGGTTTTATGCTTTTGCCGTAAACGCTTTCGTTGCACAAGCCGCTCTGCAAATTGTCATGTCCTGTGAGACCATCAATGCCGGCAGAAGAGGACTCTTATACGTTTTGCTGGGTTATATTCCTATAATAATTCTTGCCCCGATTGCCGGAATGGCTGCAAAGGTCCTCTTTCCCACGATCAAATCCGTGCAGGCAATGCCGATGTTAGCTTCCAGCATGCCGTCTGTCATCCTGTCCACAATAGTTGTTACAGGGCTCTATTTCACCACCCTGGGATGGGCTTCCTCGTGCATTCTCTCCGGCGCAACGGTGGCCGCACACGATATATACCGCTACTTTGTTCCGAATGCCTCATCGACTGAACTGATCGGGGTCGGAAGGCTTGCCATTCTCATCCTGTCCGCAATGACCGTGGGTTTGGCCATACTTATTCCCAGCGGTGTCGCGTTTTGGGCCGTGGCCGGTTTCGTGGTAAGGGATACTGCCCTTTTCCCGCTTATTATGATCGGCCTTTTCTGGAATGCAATCTCGCGGAGGGCCGCTCTCGCCGCCGCGATTGTCGGACCGAGTACCGGTATCGCCTGGTATATCGCAAAGTATCCCGATTTTTTGCTCGATGCTCACCCCCTGTTCGTGGGCATGATAGTCTCCATCGCGGTGATTACGGTCTCAACCCTTCTCGAAAATGGCACACGGATGAGGTTCAAGCGATCTCGGAAAGGTGTGGTTTTTGCCTCGGTCGCGACGGCGGGCATTCTGATAATAGCCCTCTGGGGGCAGGAGCTGTTGAAAGCGGAGCTGCTACCGGCTGCGGTCGGTTATACTGTGTCCTTTCTTTTTATTGCCGTTCTTTTTCTCACTCAGCGCACCGATGAAGAGGGAGCCGCCGTGGAGGTCCCCTTGAGTATTGAGGAGTGTTGAACAATGACCGGGACATCGGTTTTTGCCTTAAAAACTTGAGCTTATCGCATGACGGCTCGTGGGCGAAGACTTGTCCGGGCCGATCACGGTGCAGATTTCGAATACGGACGGAGTGGCGTTGGGCGAAAGGCAGAATCAGCACCTGCTGGGGACGGTACTTTTCCCCATACTGGCACTGGCCTTGCTCGTGCTCGTCTATATCGCAATTGTTCGCGAAAATCAGCAGGAATGGAAAATATACCAAAAGGCGTATATCGAGCATTCGGCGGACCTCCTTGCTTTTTCGCTGGCAAAAACCGTCCCGGAATCGGAGGGCCGCAGTAAGGTGGAAGCGGCCAGACGGACGCCGCTTCGAATAAAGGAAATCAGGCCGGCTCTGACCGGTAAGGTCGAACGTTGCCTTACCTGCCATGATGGAATAGAGGAAATCAGCCCGTCCCATCCGGTGGATTCTTTTGGTTGTGTTACCTGCCACGGCGGCGATGGATTGGGCGTCACCAAACAGATTGCCCATCGCGGACTCATCGGCGCGCGAAATCCATCAGAGCTGGCCGTAATCGACCAGACTTGCGCCAGGCCGGGAGGTCAATGTCACTCCGGGAGGAAGCTCGCATCCCAGAATTCGGCGGACAGGGTGCGAAGGAGCGTTATGGCTACCATGGCCGGTGTCATCGCCGGCCTAAGGTATTCATGGAATGCCCAACCTTCGGCGGAAGCCATGTACGCTTCGGTGGGAGTAAAAGGGCTGGCTGGAAACGGGGACGGGCATGTCGATCTCCTGACGATTCCTCTTATGGACCTTGTGCCCGGCGCGATGCTCGAGGACTCCATGAGCCGGCCCCTCACGGTCTCGGGACAGCCCGCCGACGATCAGTGGAGAAAGTTTTGTGCAAGGTGCCATCTTTGGAGCGCACGGGAGGACGGGGCGTCGGCCCGCTCGTCTGGTTGTGCCGCGTGCCATGCCCTGTACGGCCCGACGGCCACTTATGAAGGATTGGATCCCACACTGCCGAGAGACAAGCCCGGTTACGCTCGTCGGCATCAATTAACCACACGGATACCCGTTGAGCAGTGCTTGCGGTGTCATAATCGGTCGGGGCGTATAGGACTTTCCTTTACCGGTGTGCTGGAGGCTGACGGATACGGAACCCCGTACGCGGGCGGCAGGCCGAACCTGGGACAGCTTTCGGGCGACAGGGACATTCGCCACTTGGTCCCGGATATTCATTTCGAAAAGGGTTTGGCGTGCCTGGACTGTCATACGGGAAACGAGATAATGGGGAACGGCAACATCTACAGCCACATGCGGGACCAGGTGGAGATCGGTTGCACCGACTGTCATGGTGCACCCGGGCAGCCGCCTCGCGCCAGGGTCCTCAAGCCATCGGATGAGGAGGATCTCTGGAAGGCAAAGGTACTGAAGATGCCCGACGTGCCCACCGGAGAAATGGGAATGACGATCCGGGGCACACCCCTGTTGAATCTAAGGAGAGAGGGAGACAAATTCGTTCTCAGGAGCAAACTGGATAAGAAAGACCACCTCTGTCCAATTATAAACGAGGACAAATATCACCGCATTCCTGCACATGGACCCTCCAGGATGGAATGCTCGGCCTGCCACAGCCGCTGGGCCCCGCAATGCTACGGTTGCCATGATTACAGGCGGCGCGGAAGACCCATGCTGGATACCATGATCGACAAAGAGACCAATGGAAGCTGGCAGGAAACCAGGGACTACTATCGATATGAAAAACCGACTCTTGGCATCAATTCGAAGGGCCGGGTATCGGTGATCGTCCCGGGCTGCCAGGTGGTGTATACGGAACTGAGAGCAGACGGGTGCCCTTTGTTTGGGTTCGAAAATAAGGTCTTTACGGGACCGGGTTTCGGACATGGCATTGTCTCAACGCCTCTTTCACCTCACACCACGCGCACCGAGGTAAGGTCCTGTGAAGAATGCCATACGGACCCGAAGGTCCTGGGGATCGGGCAAGGTTTTTTCCAGGCAGGAAAAACCTGGGATAAAAATTCATTCACGGCGATTGTCCAACCCTGGGTAAACCCGCTGGGATTTGCGTGGGAGAGTTTATGCGATGCCCGAGGCAGACCTCTGGCAGCCACTACTCATCCCGGAGCACGACCGTTCAAAGGGGAGGAGTTGAAGCGCATTCTCCAAGTGGCGCCCTGCCTGCCCTGTCATGGGCGCTATGACGACCCCATATGGTCGGACCCGGGCGGAGCGTTCAGGCGTGCCAAATTTCCCGCTCATCAGCGGAAGGTCGCCCGTTTCTTCGAGGAGACTGTGCACAACACTAAGTAGATAATGTCATGGTATTGTGGCGCTCCTTGACGATGCACTTCGCCGAGCGCGGCAGGCCGGACGCTTTGTGTATCCGGTCGGGTGCGCTGGCCGTATGCGGCAGGAGGCCTGGAAGGCGTCAAATGAGGGTACGAGCTCACCTTAGAGCTTTCATAATTATTGCTCTGGCCTCAACCTGCATCCTGCCGGCGGCTTCAGCGGGGTGGGCGTCATCCTGTACGCAGTGTCACCCGCAAGCCGGGAGCATAACCGTGACTCATCCCATGGCTTGTGTGGAATGCCATCATGGTAACGAGGCCAAGACTGACAAAGCCGG
>Ga0187784_10004352_pt1 | contig 11454 bp, 7 predicted proteins | sample 1015_SJ02_MP15_2_FD_132964 | JGI IMG/M metagenome (GOLD analysis project Ga0187784, IMG submission 132964) | Tropical peat soil microbial communities from peatlands in Department of Meta, Colombia - 1015_SJ02_MP15_20_MG | ecosystem: Environmental > Terrestrial > Soil > Wetlands > Peat | place... | reverse complement strand
GTCGTCGAGCACGCAGCGCCGGTCCCGGTTTTCAAAGCACTTCATGCAGGCGGTGCACCCCCGAATCGTCTTGCCGGCAAGCTGGACCAGTTCGGTCTCAATGCCCTCCTTTTCGAGCTCCTCGAACATGCGTCGGATCAGGATGGCGGTGTTGCCGTCCTTTCGTGCGCTTCCGTTTATAGCGATGACTTTTATCATAATTCAACTCCTAATGTCGTGCGTCCTGCGAGAACAGATGAAGAGTATCGCTTGTATACAATTCTTCTGTCGGAGCAACTTTGATCATCAGGAATCTACGGTAAAAGAATGTATGCCGCACAGCTAAAATGATAACAAACTGTCGATATCAAAAAGATAAGCGATCGTGACTTTTTTTGCAAATACGTAAGGATTCAGCGTTTGAGCGGCGTATTTGTCGCGACGGCTTGGGCTCCGGCGTATGCTTACCGCTTTGCAACCGCTGAGCGCACTATGTCTGCGATCCTGTACCCTCTTTGACGGTCCTCGCTGTTCGCGCGTAGGCAGCCAACAAGACGATTATGATAAGCGGCACAAGAACATCGTCGTAAAGAGCTCCGCCGGCGTTACCGGGGGCGTAATTGCCGTGCACAATGATATCCATTATGTGCCCGTAGGCTGCTCCCCACAGAAATATCGTCGCGGCGACAACCGTTGCGATCCAGTAGTTGCCTCGGAGCCAAATGCAGGTGATACCCAGGATCCCGATAGCTAGGTTGGCAAAGCCGACTTCTTGCTGAAATGGACTTCCCGTTGGCCACCCGATACTGGTAGCGACGCTATTGGCAAAGAAGACGTGTCCAACAAAGCCGATAAGAGAAGCGATTCCGACGCTTATCACTAAGAAGGAGAGCAAAAACACCCCTATCACGCGGTGGCGCGTCCGAGGCTGCCGGTCAATGAGAATGTACGCGACCGCAACTACAACGCTGAGCAGGATATAGAGGAACCACGTTATGTCCAAATCGGCCGTCCGGATCACCTTCGAACGTGTTATGCAGTCTGGAGCAGTTCGTCGTTTATAATCCTGTCGTTTTGTAATTGTGAGCACGTGCTGGACCCGCGCATCGGTGCGCCGAAGCGTGTGGCAGGAAAAGGAGTCGCGCCGCAGCACAGGTGAGCGCCTGTAAGCCCCGCCTGTTCTTTTTCGCGGCAGCTAGTTCTTCGTTCGCCGTGCCAAGTCGGCGACTCTTTTCCGCGATTTACGATACCCATTTAAAAATGACCTCTCCATCGCGTGGCGGCGGCGTCTCGATATCTTTGACCGGATAGCCGAAAATGAGCGGCACCATTAAACGGTACCCTTCTGGCACGTCTAGCTCTTCCAGTGTGTTTTGATCGGAACCCAGCGGCATACCTAGTCCTATCCAACAGCTGCCTATCCCAAGAGACCGCGCCGCGATCAGCATGTTCTCAGCCGCCGCCGCGCAGTCGTACTCGTGCGAGGTATACACGTGCGGCATCGCGAACATAAGGACAAGTACTGGAGCATTGTAGAAGATGTTAAATTCCCGCATTTTCAGCGCTTTCATAACGTTCTCCGGCCGCTTGAGCTCGGGGCCAAAACCAGTGTCCCCGTCTAGCCACAATTTTTTCGCTCGCTCGGAAAGCCTCTCAATAATCTCCCTGTTCTTGATGACCACGAACCTTCGCGGTTGGTCTCTCGTGGGATACGGCGCATACGGAGCATACGTGCCTGCTTTGATTAATTCTCTAATTATGTCATCGGGCACCTCGTTCGGCTTGTAATCCCTCACAGACCTCCTTAAATAGATGTTCTCCAAAACGGCGTTCATATTATTCGTCCGGTGCTTCGATAGGTGCCTTGAACAATTAAGCTTGCGTTTTAGCGTCACGTGCTTGCACCTTACCGAAACTATACGGGTGGCTTGTAGTTTGCAGGACTCCCTTTCAGGTGCGCCTGATCGACTACGTCGACCAGCGATAATTACAGGCCGCCAAATGGCAACGCTTAAGCAATAACCCACCGTTTGCCATTTTGATTGGTTATGTAGGATCAATCAAAAACTCCTCCCATTATTTCGAGCATCGGTATTGGCCGCGTTGATCTTGTACAACGGCCACGGTGGCGGCAGCCGGGCAACGCAGAGTTTTTGGCGTCAGGGTTAGACGCGATGAGCTAGAATATAATCAATCTAATGGTTGCGACCATGAACAGAGTATTGTAGAAATTGTGGATCGGCCAATCTGATCGGAGCCACGTTGCGCGCAAACTGCGGTGCAACGTTAAAGCCCAAGCGGCCGTGGTTCGGACCTCGGCGAGCTGGCTGCGGGATCAGTCCCAAGACTTGCATGGGTGGCTCTTCGTCGTGGTCTTCGTTGCCTTCGTGACCTGGCTCGCTCTTTGGCTGGGTCATTAACGGTGCGCAACGAAGAACTCGACAGTCTGCTCGGCGCGGGCTAAGCACGAGTCAGGATGACTGCGCTTTGACAGATAGCATGTCTGGAAATGGCATCAGATAGTTCGAGCATCGTCGAAAATCAAAAACACGTCGCCGTAAAGTGGCTAAAAAAGCACATAATTGGCGTTTGCATAGTTGCTGAAGTAACGCTCGTCCTATTATTGTTTGACCCCGCGTTGCGGGTAAACAAGAGCTCCATTTGGTGGGGCATTTTAGTAATTCTCTCTAGTTGGACAATAGTGCGCGTATTTATTATCGGCCCATTTCTGTTTCTTCAAAAAAGGAATCAGTATCCTCAATGACGCCGAATCGTGTGCGGCGCTAATTTCGAACCAATCCCATTTTCAAGATATCGTGCGGGGTTTTTGCGAGGGATCACCATCACTGTGCTACCTCCGAATTCCCCAGGGCATATAAAACCAGTTCTTTGTCACGTGATGCCTTGGCAAAGACATGAGCAGCAAAAAAGTGGGTGCTCATCTGTGCGCAGTTTGAACGATTTGCATCGAGACCCCTGAGCTGTAAGATCGAGGCGGCAGTCGTGGTGCCCGTGGTTCTGGACAGCAGCGATCGATTTCGCTTATGAAGCGAGATTTTGCGGCGGTGAATTGCGAGCGGCTAGCGCCGTCGAGCCGCAGCGTCGTGATAAAGATGCAGGTAATGATCCGTCGACCATGGAACGTGCAAAATCAGCCTTGCACGCGTGATCGATATGCCGCCTCCGGCGAATAAGCATAAATGAGCACGCAAAAACCAAATCAGCGCCTTGAAACGGTTAGGTTTGACGTATTAACGACGTGCCTCCCTCACTGCGGGTTTGGCCTTGTGCTAGCAGCGCTTCAAGAAAAATCTGGTCGTGCAGCACCCCGAAAGAAGAACCTGCTAAGCACAACGAAGCGCCGGTCAAGCGGCTATAGCTAAAGCGGTAGAAAAAAGAAGGGCGATTAAACCGCCGTCAGATCGTTCGACCGTAGCCATTTTTTGGCCATTTGGACATCGCTACATCGTTTTTTGGTCACATTTGACCGAAGCATTTTTATGTCCCTATGACGCGTCTTATCTAAAGGAACGTTTTACCGAGGCAAACCCATGCGCGCATATAACATCGTCCCAATTTCTGTAGCAGCTCTTCTCATTACCGTGGTATTTGCAAGCGTCGTCTCTGTGAGTGCAGCGTCTGCTCCGCTCACCGCCACGGCATCCTCCGCCCGACAGCACACTCAACTCTCCCTCTCGGCAAGCGCGCTCACCCCTACCCCCGGTCGAACCGTCACCTTCTCAGGCACCCTCAAGGCAACCAAAACCGCAACCCCCCTCGCGAAAGCCAAAGTCGACCTCCAGATCTTCACCAACGACAAGCACTGGTCCCTGATCTACGCTCCGTCTGCCACCACCACTAACGCCAACGGTGCCTACCGGTTCTTCAAATCATTCCCTGCCGGCACCTACTACTTCCGCGCCTACTACCCCGGCAGCTCCACGTATCGCGAGGCGTTCAGCCCCGTGACCAAGATCACCGTCAAGGCCCAGGCCACGGTCAAGTCCGAGACCGACCCGCCTGCTGCCTCTCAGACTGACACGCCGACGATCTATTACGTACCGCAGGCTGGATCAACGTGGGTCAACCAGGGGACGGCAGGCGCCAGCTATAACGCATACGTCAGCGACCCTAGCGCATTTCAGACCCAATCAAACGGCTACCCGTATTGGGGCGACGACACTAAAAATGATTTTATCTGCATCCCGGCGGGCAGCGCAACCAACAACCAGGACGTCGTCTCGTGGGAGATAGGGTTTCATTTTACCGGACCGGTACCCGGCGAGCGCTTCCAGAAAATTTGGGATAAAGCGTATGGCGGGTTCTTCATTGAAATTGACACCAACTACGGTGCTAATAATAGTTACCTAACCATCTACCGCGCGACGACCGGCGGCAGCGGCGCACGGTGGTACATACCCACTACTACCGCTCTTCGTGCGGGCCACAATTACTACGTTCAAATTGCGTGGGACACCAGTGCGGGCCCGGGACACGAATCCTACCCGACGATCTGGATCGGTGAGGACGGAAAAGCCCCGGTGCTTCAAACGAGCTGGGACGAGAGCGGCGGCGCTCTTGGCGGAACCGGATCGTGGTACAACGATGCGGTCGGTTCTGCGAATCTGGGAAATACGGCTTCAGACGGCGGGCTCAACACGTCACAGAAGATCGACCCGCTCAATGGTGGCATCTTTGTGTATCGGCAATTCAATACAATTGTCAATTTCAGCAACGGCGGAAACTGGAATACCGACAAACTGCGGTGGACCTAGAGCAGTTACAGGAGAGACCCAAGAAGACGTGGTGAAGGCGCTTGTCGAAATGACGGCGACTTTGGACGTCCGCCGTGAACGGCCGAGCTGGTAAGCAGCTTCTGCGACGTTGAGCTATGTCGCCGCTCGATTTATTGACTCCCCCGAGCCAAAGTCGCAAAAGAGGATGGGGCTTGCGCTTCTTGATTAATGCCCTCTCGACAGCATTTATACGCGCGTAGATGTTTTAACGCTGACTGAGGTTTTAGCGATAGCGCAATAAGCGATTTTGCTTGAGTTTCCGCTCGTTAATCAGGAAATGATGCACTCTTCGTGCTTCCAATTGTGCAGACATCATAGACCACCTCAGCAACGGATGCGACAGTTGCTCATTCAAGGTATTCGCGTAACGATTCATCTATGTCCGTCTCATCGGTCAAGGATGCTCGAAGAGAGCGCTAGTCGTGTCCGCCCCTATGACATCAGCCCTCGTAAGATCGGGCCGATACGTGTCGCCTCATTGAAGTCAGGCCTGACAAGTTTAGCGCCTCGTAGTGCAGCGTTGGTGAGGTTAGCCTTTGTGAGGCTAACGCTAGAAAGGTCGGCCTCGTTGAATTCAGCCTCGGTAAGATTCGCCTTGATGAGGGCGCTCGAGTAAGGCTAGCCTCGGTAAGGTCAGCCGCGGCAGGGCAAGCCCCGGAGATTCGGCCGTGTCTCCTGTGTGCTGCTCTTCGTTGGTTCCACACCGATACTCCTTGCAGCAGTATTTGGACGTGTGATTGACCCGGCAGGTAAGTGTGCCCTCTGCTCTATTGTGCAAGACCGCGCGTGTTTGTGAAATATGGGTCTGTCCTTTGTGTAGTTACGTCGAGCACGCCGAAACCGACCGCGGTTGAAACGGTTACGGAAAGAGCTCAAGCAGCTTGATTTTGAATTCGCCCAGTTTTCCGCCGTAGTTTCCCGCGGAAATTTTGACCACACCATCGATGTCCAAGGTAGCTTGAATGCCTTTTTTCATTGCTTCTTTAACTGTGTCAAGTGAAGTTCCGTTAATCACTATTTCGGGGATATATCGAACGCCATCTGGGACCTTGTAGGCGTTTCCCAATGTGTGCTTAAGCGAAGCACAGAACGGATCATTTGTGGTTGGTCCTATCAATGGAAAATGGGTTTCAGGCTTTGAGCCTGCGGAACACACATCGAAAGGAGTCACCACACCCTTTACGTGGAGGATGGCGTGCAGGGCCTTCTCTCCGGCTTTTCTTAGAGCTGCTTTTGTTTTACACATGATCCAGAAATTCGCGCCCATCACGCCGTGAGCGTACCCTATACGCCTTTCTATGATGAAATCTGGAACCATAAGTGGTACAACAACAACGCTTCTGCCAAAGTGTTTTTCCTCCCATTCGTATCCATCCCCACAATGTCCAATCCGCTCCATCATGTCCATTTTACCCTCTGCTTCCGGCAACGCGTCGAAGATTGCTGTGAAGGGTTTAACCAGGATATCTTGGCGAATCCTGTAAGAAAGTTCAGCCTCAAGCTTCCTCAGAGAAGCGGCGAACGCATTCGTCTTGTCTAAACCCGCCCAGAACTGCAGGACAGCGCCCACGCGTTTATCTGGGGTCTCAGTTTTGTCGAGCCACTTCTCAACGCCGCCTTCGACTCTACCAAAGACAACGGAAGGTGTCGCCGTTGAGTCTTCAGCCGCACGGCGCAAAGTTGCTTTATCGTCGGCTGTGATTACCAGGCGGCAAAAAACGCCTGCAAACGCCTCGGCGTAAGTGTCTTCAATTTCAACTTTGAATGCCATTTTCTATCCGAGCCTCCCGGCGGATTCTCGCCGACAAGTTCGTCAGTTCGCTGCTCTCTGCACAAGTGAGTTCATATTCTCAGCAGTGACTATTTGAACGTTGGGTAACTCGTGAGGATACAGTTGGACCGGTCGAGCAGAATGCAACTCATCGCGCTGCGCTCAAGCGACACGCGACCTCAGTGAAACGCTTACTAACAGGCCCGTTGATTTCCGTGCTGGCAGAAAATATCAGCGATTATTGGCCAAGTCAAGCTGTTTTCGAGCTTTGCCTCTGTCGCTCAACATTCGTTTTAGGGCTATACCAGAACGATTATCCGACCATCAATCGCTCGTGTGCCGAGGCGCTGCTCTTCGAGCGCTGCATAGCCCACTGCTGTGAGAGAACAATCGACGGTTCGAGTCGTGTGGCTCACTCAGGTCGGCTCAGCTCGAGGCGCATTGGCAACCTTTGAATTTCGACGGAGCCTCATACAGCCTCACTTTTAAAATTCGTTGCTCTCCTGGCGCCGCTTACGTCTTCTGCGTGCGTTAGTGTTGCTCGAGCTCATTTTTGGCAATTATCCTGACTGGCGATTCTATTAAGTAGCGTGCCTCGTATCTCGACTTATGAAATCGCTCGTAGCATTTTACTCGCTAACCGGAAATACAAAAATTGTGGCTCAAGCGCTTGCGGGAGCCCTCGGCGCCGACACAGAGGAGCTCGTCTCTAAAACGCGGGGGAAGGGCATGGGTCGGCTCATCTTGCAGACATTGTTTAGGACGCGTGCGAGAATCGGTGCTACCAGAAATGATCCCGCGTTATATGACTTGGTCGTTGTTGGCACTCCAGTATGGGCGAGAAATGTGTCCGGCCCGGTGCGGACATACCTCGAGCAGAACAAGAACAAATTCAAGAGCGTCGCGTTCTTTTGCACGTACGGGGGTTCCGGGAGTGAGAAAGCGCTTAAAACCATGGAAAAACTTTGCGCGATGCCAGCAGTTGGCAAGCTTGATATTCTTGAGAGGGATGTAAAAAGCACCGAGTACGCCGCAGATGTGAAGCGCTTTGCGGCTAAGCTCCTTAAATCACAGGACTGAAAGCTCTCGAAACGCTGAATTCGGCGTGAAAAATGTTGTGCGTCTGTGATCTGTGATTGTCTATCTGCCTATCAATTTGCTTACCCGGCGCACGATCTCATCGATTTTTTGTGAGCAGCGGAATTCACAGTTCGCTTGGCCGAACTATACTACGAGGGCCCAAGCACAGTCACCAAATTGCGCGCGTTCCGCTGTCCGACGACAAATAGCGGCAGTCGCGTTGAATAAACCCCGATCTCTCAGCAGCTCTTTCATCTAAGCTGACATGCGGCGTTGGCCGCGCGCTCGCGTCGTGGCGACGTGGGTCTGGATCCGCCAGGAGATACCTTTAAGCTGCATTGACCACTTTTGACATTCGCGAGATCTGCTAGAAGGATCACGAAATGAGAACGAGTATTAAGATTGTGGTCGGCATATTGGTTGTAATAGTGTTTCTCCTAGTATTTATTCCGGCTTTCGGTGGCCGTCCTCACGAAGCGCCATTCAACACATCGACAAACGCAACCGCTAATACGACTGCAGCCTTCGCTAACTACACGAATTACACCGTGCGACACGGGGCACACGGCGAATCTCTTCAAGGCATCATAAGGCGAGTAATAAACGAAATCAGGTCAAGCGTATAGTGCGCAGGGGTTCCAGGGCTTCGAGAGCGCAGGAAGCCCTTTATGTGTCAGACCTAGGGACCGTCTCCAGGCAGGATTTCGCCGTCCTTTTCCTGAGCGAGCGCAGGACCGTGCTCTTTTTAATAGATAGGAGATTACACTACTAAACGGCCCGAAGATCTGCACAGGGGTAACTATGCAAAAACTGGCAGTTGGGCTACACAGTTGATTTTTTTCAGTAACTCCCTCGAGCAAAATAGACGTGAATGTCAGCCCTTTTGCAAGCGCGGTAAAGCCTCTAGACAAATAGGCACGTAGGCGGTCTGGAGCATTCACTGCGCAGCATAACGCTGAGTGTCGAGGACGCCCAGAAGCCAACGCATCTCCGTTGGATCTACGCACAGCCGAAATCCTTGCGCACGTCCTCTAATTAGACAGATTTTTTGCCGAGAAAATCCTTTCCTAGTTAAACCAGAATAACAATTTGAAATCAAAGAATAAAGCCGGATAGGGAGAGTTAATATGAGCAGTGAGTTCCGTAAGGAAATCGATAGTTTGGGTGAAGTTAATGTGCCTGCTGATAAATTGTGGGGGTCGCAAACGCAACGTTCGTTGGAGCATTTTAGTATCGCTGGCGATTTGATTCCGCGAGAGATGATTGGGTCCTACGCCATATTAAAAAAAGCAGCAGCTATTGTGAATTTCCAGCTCGGCCAGCTGACGGAGGACCGCCGAGATTTGATCGTCAACGTGTGTGACGAAATTCTGGCGGGTCAACACCAGGACCAGTTTCCTCTTCACGTATGGATGACGGGAAGCGGGACTCATTTTAACATGAATGTGAATGAGGTTATTTCCAATCGCTGCTCCCAGCTAACCGGAAATCCCTTAGGAAGTAAAATACCGGTGCATCCCAACGACCACGTAAATAGGTCACAGTCTTCAAACGACTCATTTCCATCGGCTATGCATATTGCCGCGGCAAAAGAGACGAATCAACGATTAATACCGTCAGTGAGAAAGTTACGAGACGCATTGCAGGCCAAGGCAGAAGAATGGAAGGACATTGTAAAGGTTGGACGGACCCATATGCAGGATGCTACCCCCCTCACCTTTGGGCAAGAATTTTCTGGCTACGTGGCGTTGTTGGATGATGATCTAAACCGTTTAGATACTACTGTGCAAGACGTATACCGGCTGGCGTTGGGAGGCACTGCCGTAGGGACCGGAATTAACGCCCCTCAGGGATTTGACGAAAAAGTTGGAGCTGAAATCGCAAAACTTACGGGCCTTCCGTTTGTAACTGCTCCAAACAAATTCGCCGTCCAGGGTTCTCACGATGCCCTCGTCATGCTAAGCTGCACCCTGAAAACCCTGGCGACGTCCCTGTATAAAGTTGCTAACGATATTCGTATTTTAAGTTCTGGGCCGCGCTGTGGATTAAATGAACTTAGTATTCCAGCTAATGAGCCAGGGTCTTCTATTATGCCCGGGAAGGTCAACCCGTCTCAGTGCGAAGCGTTGGCTATGGTAGCCGTGCAGGTAATGGCTAACGACGTAGCAGTTGCTTTTGGTGGAGGAGGCGGTTATCTAGAAATGAACGTGTACAAGCCACTGATCATCCATAACATCATGCAGTCCATCCGAATTATGGCAGATGCGTGCCAGAACTTCAGGCTGTTCCTGGTGGAGGGAGCTGAACCCAATAGAAAGCAGATAAACACCTTCTTAGAACGGTCGCTTATGTTGGTAACCGCCCTCAGCCCGATTATTGGCTATGATAAAGCATCAAAAGTCGCGCACTATGCGCTCGATAATGATTTAACGCTTAAAGAAGCTGCTATGGAGCTTGGCTGTATGCCAGAAGACGAATTTGATCGTTTGGTCGACCCGGCGAGGATGGTATATCCGCGTGTCGCTCAGCGCCAGGGTGACGGCAGTTAGAGACGAGAAACTGGCCTAAAATGAGCACTCAATAGCAGTGAGTTCCTTTTCCGTAGAACGTGTCACGGAGGTTAGTAGCTTTGCCACCGCGACGTTCTCATCACCTGAGGGCGGTTAACTGGACTTCGAGCTGCCCCGGGCATCTCCGATGCCGTCTGCGGGTGGTAGTCTCCACGCTGCATCCTTCCGGTATCATTCTGTAGCGGCCCAGGGCGGAAGGAATGCCTCATTGGGGACCGTTAAAGGCGAGACGGCACGACGGACAGCTGGCCGAGTTTCTTAAAAAATGGGAGCATTTGCAGGCTTCGGTGGTTTAAGCTTACAGAACGCTTCGACTTATTCCCGTCAGCGTACAAACTCCAGTGGGGCGCGTTGTTTTCCTCGACTGAGTCGCAATAATCTTAAGAGAGTAATAGCATTATAAAAGAGACGTATGGCGGTCAGGAAATTCAGCGGCTCACCAATGGCCGAAAGGGTCATCCAAAGAACACCTAACAATGTGGGACGTCACAATTAATGAACGAACCCAAAATCTGCCCTGGTTGCCCGACAGGAGGAAGAATAACAGGTGTTGAACCTTTGGTGGACCGAGGAACGGGCGTCCCAATCAAACGTATTGTCAAGCCGTGTTCAAAATCCCGCTACCACCCTTCCATAAACAACCCTGAAAGATACGAATACTGCCTGAAGCAGTTCGGAGGAACAGAAAAAGAGTAAACAAAGCGTTAGTGCCGGGCTCCCGCCGTCTCTATCTTTGAATGCGGCTTCGTGTCCTGTTGGCGCTAAAATTACTGCCCGGCCGAACAACCGGCGAAGTCGCCTTTGAGCTGGCCATCACGCTCTCTCTGAAATCAGAGATGGCATCACACTTAGGCAAATAGGCAGATACGGCTCACAATGTCTAATCTAATGCTTTTCAACGTCACTTTTTCAAAGAAGCGTAAATTTTCTTTGCTGCTTTGGATGGATAGGCTGGCAAATGCTATCCCGTTCTGCCACCTTGAAAAACCTTGGTGAAGCCCATCGTGTTCAGAACACATCCAAACTCTCGGCGATATCTCGGTGCGTTGCGCCTCATCCAGCCCTAGCGGTCAATGACTTTTTGCTTTTAGAAGTCACGCATCCGACAAGCTCAACGGCAATCGCTTCATCAAACGTGCTGGTTGTTGTAGTCAAATAAAGCTATCATAACCAGGAGAGATCATGACGACATCTCCACCACTCAGTTTAATGGCAACAAAGCAGTTGTATCTCCACCTTCTGAGTCAAGCACCGAAGC
>Ga0187784_10004351_pt1 | contig 11454 bp, 10 predicted proteins | sample 1015_SJ02_MP15_2_FD_132964 | JGI IMG/M metagenome (GOLD analysis project Ga0187784, IMG submission 132964) | Tropical peat soil microbial communities from peatlands in Department of Meta, Colombia - 1015_SJ02_MP15_20_MG | ecosystem: Environmental > Terrestrial > Soil > Wetlands > Peat | place... | reverse complement strand
CCTCGGCGCGCCGGTGCTGCTGCGGCCGGGCGGCCTGCCGCGCGCGGCGATCGAGCGGACGCTGACGCGCAAGCTTGCCGACGCGCCCGCGGGCGTCGCCCGCGGCGAAGACACCCCGCTTGCACCCGGCATGCTCGCTTCCCACTACGCGCCGCGCACCCGGCTACGGCTCAACATCGGCCATGTCGATCCCGGCGAGGCACTGCTTGCCTTCGGTGCAATGCCGCCGGCGGGCGCCGCGTACGCCGAAGCGACGCTCAATCTCTCGGCGCGCGGCGATCTCATCGAGGCGGCGGCCAATCTGTTCTCACACCTGCGCGCGCTCGACGCCGCGGGCGCCAGCGCCATTGCGGTCATGCCGATCCCGAAAGACGGCCTCGGCGAAGCCATCAACGACCGCCTGACGCGGGCGGCGGCGAGGTGATGCGCCGGAGCGAGATTTGGCCTATCTATTGTGAAGGTCCGTTGGACGCGTCCGATGCTCGATAAGCCGCCCACCGCTCTCGATCCGTCGCTGCTGGCGCGCTTTGCCGCGATCGTCGGCGAGAAATACGCCATCACCGATCCGCAGATGCAGGCGCCCTACATCGTCGAGATGCGCGACATGTTCCATGGGCGAACGCCGCTGGTGCTGCGGCCCGCCTCCGCCGCCGAAGTCACCGAGATACTCAAGCTTGCCAACGGCACGCGAACGCCGATCGTGCCGCAAGGCGGCAATACCGGCCTGGTCGGCGGCCAGACCCCGCTCAACAACGAGATCGTGCTGTCGCTGACGCGGCTCGACTGCATCCGCGAGGTCGATCCGACCTCCAACACCATGACTTGCGAAGCGGGTGTCACTTTGCAGCGCGCGCGCGAAGCCGCCGCCGCGGTCGACCGTCTTTACCCGCAGCTGCTGCCGTCGGAAGGCAGCTGCACCATCGGCGGCAATCTCTCCACCAACGCCGGCGGCACCGCGGCGCTCGCCTACGGCATCGCCCGCAGCCACGCGCTCGGCATCGAGGTCGTGCTCGCCGACGGACGCATCCTCCGCGACCTCAACAAGCTGAAAAAGGACAATAGCGGCTACGATCTGAAGAACCTGTTCATCGGCGCCGAGGGTACGCTCGGAGTGATCACCGCGGCGGTGCTGCGGCTCCTGCCGCGGCCGCGCGCGGTGGAGACCGCTTTCGCCGGCGTACCCTCGCCGGAGGCGGCGCTGGCGCTGCTCGGCATTGCCGCAGACGGCGCGGGCAGCGGCGTCACCAGCTACGAGCTGATGCCGCGGCGCGGGTTGGAGATCGCGCTGCGCCATGCCGCCGGCTGTCGCGATCCGCTGATGACGGCGCATCCCTGGTACGTGCTCATCGAGCTTTCCTCGCAGGCAAAGAGCGGGCTGCGCGAAGTGATGGAGGACGTGCTGGCGCAAGGACTGCAACGCGGACTCATTGCGGACGCGACCATTGCCGACAGTCTAGAGCAGACGAAAGCGTTCTGGCGGCTCCGCGAATCCTTGGGCGAAGCGCAACGCCACGTCGGCGGCTCCATCAAGCACGACGTCTCGGTGCCGATCGCTGCCGTGCCGGCCTTCTTGCAGGACGCCGACGCCGCCGTCGCGGCGCTCATTCCCGGCGCGCGTCCGCTGCCCTTCGGCCATCTCGGCGACGGCAACATCCATTACAACGTCATGCAGCCGGTCGGCGCCGACAAAGCGGAGTTTCTCAAGCGCTGGGACGAGGTGAATGCCGTGGTCTTTGCGGTGGTGAAGAAGTACGCCGGGTCGATTTCCGCCGAGCACGGCATCGGCGTGCTCAAGCGCGATCTGCTGCCGTCGGTGAAGGACCCGGTCGCGCTCGACTTGATGCGCAGCCTCAAGCACCTCCTCGATCCCAACAACATCCTCAATCCGGGCAAGGTACTTTAGCTTAGAGTTACAGTCGTTCCAGAATCGACCGGCGCCCGAAATTTCTGGTGGAGCATGATCTTTTCGGAAAACCGGTTTGCACCACCGGATCGAGTCGGGGGGCAGGCTTTTTCCGGATCATGCTCGCGCTAGAACAGCGACGGCTGGTCGTCGCGTTTCTTGGCATTTTTCGGCTTGGCCGGCGCCGCTTGCGCATGGTCGGTTTGCGCGGGAGCGGCAGTCGCGGCAGCAGCGGCCGGCACAATGAGTGCCTCGGAATCGTTGGCGACGCGATTGACCGCGGGCGAGACTTCGTAATATTCGAGAAGCTCTTCGGGCGCCGGCGTAATGAGCGCGGCCGCGGTCGCCGCGTCGACGCGCGCGCAATCGAGCCAAAGATCGAATGCCTCCGCCGGGACGATGACCGGCATGCGGTCGTGAATGGCGGCGAGCAGCCGGTTCGCCCGCGTGGTCACGATGGCGGCGGTGTCGACTTCTTTGCCGTTCGGTCCGCTCCAGGTTTCCCACAGCCCGGCAAAAGCGATCGGGCCGCCGGACTTGGACCGCACGAAATAGGGCCGCCGCGGCGTGCCGTCCCGCCAGTCATAAAAGCCGTCGGCCGGGATGAGGCAGCGCCGCCGCCGCATGCCGTTGCGGAAGGACGGCTTGTCGAGCGCGGTTTCACCGCGCGCATTGATGAGGAGCGAGAACGCCTTCGGGTCCTTCACCCAGGCGGGAACAAATCCCCAGCGCACCAGCGCGAAGGAGCGCTTGCCGTCGCGGAGCCGCACGATCGGAATGGGCTGGGTCGGCGCCACGTTATAGCGCGGCGGCAAATTCGGTCGTTCGCCATAGCCGAACAGTGCGCGCAGCGCATCCGCAGGCGAGGTAATGACATAGCGCGCGCACATTGCGATAAATTCGGCATCTCCGGTCGGCGAACGGCGGTGCGCCCTAGCCGCGATCATAGCCAAATTGGATCGGCCCTTGACCAGCACCGACAGCCAATCGCGAACTTATCCGAGCCGGCCTTATCTAGCGGTCAGCGCCGCCGTTTTCCGCGACGGCCGCGTCCTGATCGTGCGCCGGGCGCGCCCGCCCGCCCACGGCCTCTATACACTGCCCGGCGGCGGGGTCGAACTCGGCGAAACCCTCGAGCAGGCGGTGACCCGCGAGGTCAAGGAGGAAACCGGCCTCGACATCGAACCGCTCACCCTCGCCGGCTACCGCCAGGTGATCAGGCGCGACGCGGCGGGCCGGGTCGAGCGGCATTTCGTCATCCTGCCCTTCGCGGCACGCTGGATCGCAGGCGAGATTTCACTCAACGAGGAATTGGCCGAAGGCCGCTGGGTCAAGCCATCCGAGCTTTCCGGACTTAACACCACCGAAGGACTGTATGACATCGTCGCCAATGCTTGGCGGCAGATCTCCCGCTGATGGCGGATATTTCGCCGCAGGCGCTCCGCCGTGAGAACGGTTGCCGTCACGGATCGCTGGTCAATCTGTGATACATGGCGCGCCGGCTTCTCAACCATTATTCTTGTGCCCACCCCATGCGTCGTATGTCCATCTTTCTTGCGCTCAGCCTTTGCCTCGGCGCCGGCGCCGTCAGCGCCCAGACTTTTTGGCGGCCGCAGGTTCCGCCCGGGCCGCAGCCGTTTCAGGCGCAGCCGTACCAGCAGCCGTATCAGCCGCAACCGCAGCCGAGAACGGTCCAGCCGCCGCATCCGGCCCAACCGCCGGCGCCGCCGCAAAACGTACCCGCACCCTATGACCGCGACCTGCAGCGGCTCTCCGAGATTCTCGGCTCATTACATTTCTTGCGCGGCATCTGCGGTTCCAACGAGGGCCAAAAATGGCGCAACGAGGCGCAGGCGCTGATCGACGCCGAAGCGCCGAGCGGCGAGCGCCGCGATCAGATGGTGGCAAGCTTCAATCGCGGCTATCGCGCCTTTCAGCAGAGCTATCGCACCTGCACGCCGGCGGCCGATTTCGCCATTCGGCGCTACCTGGAGGAGGGCGCCAAGATTGCCCGCGAGATCACCGCCCGCTACACGAACTGACGGCAGCTTCCGCCGCCAAAGCCGGTAACGGAGCCCCGTATCCGGCCGGGAAACCCTCCGATTAACCCTTCCTCAAGGTTCGGCTTAGCCCCGCCGGGCGCCGTGCTAACGTAATGCGGATAGGGAACGCTGCTGGGCTGCGGCGGCAAAGTGATTGCAATGACCATGGCAATGCAGGGTCCGGCGGCACGCGAGGCCACAGCGGACCATGAACAAAAACGGCTGGCGCTTTCTTATCTGCAGGAGGCATGGACCGAGGCGCGTCACGACGGCGTCGACGGCGATTGCCTGGCGCAAACTGCGCTTTTTCTGGCGCTGGCCGAGCTGATTTCGACCTATGGCGAGGAAGCGACCGCCCGTTACGCGGAAAACTTCGCTCCGCGCATCCGCAACGGCGAATTCTCATTGGAGCTGTCGCGCCAGTAAGGCGCGTGGTGTCGATGCGCGCCTGCCTTTACGCGCGCCGCGGATTGAGCGCGCGCAAGCCGTAAAAACTGCACAGCACGGCTTCCATATCGGCCGGGAAAAACGGCTTCTTGAGGAACGCGATGCCCCGCGCCCGCGCCCGCACGGCGATCGCCTCATCCTGGGTCGACGACATTAATACCAAGGTCAGCCGCCGTTTCTCGCGCCTGAACTCGTCGATCGTCTCCAGGCCGCTGAAGCCCGGCATATTGTAATCGAGAAAGACGATGTCGAACTCGAGCTGGCGCGCCAGCGCGATTGCCTCGGTGCCTTTTTCCACTTCGGTGACTTCGAGCGGGAAACGCGTCGCCGCCAGGATCTTGCGCACGATGCTGCGCATCGTCGCCGAATCGTCCACTACCATCACGCGGCTCGGCAGCCGGACACGGGTCGACCCGTCGACAAGTCGCCTCGCTTCTTCCAGCCCCGACGGCTTGGCCGCCAGAGCATCGGTCTGAAACGGCGGCACGGCCCCGGGCGCGCTCAGCAAAACCGTGAAGGGTCGCTTGGCCGTGGCGCGCGCCACCGACGCAACCTGCGCCACCGCTTCGCCCCCAAGCGCCGTGTCAACAAAGACGAGGTCGAAGCCGGCGCCCATCGAGCGGCCGGCGGAGGCCGCGCCGTCCGCCTCGGTGATTTCAATAGGTACCCTTGCAGATGACGCGGCCAGTCGGAACAGGTCTTGATCGTCCCGCGACCGCGACACTACGAGCACCTGTAAGGAAAGCAGCTCGTCGGTCATGCGCACACCCCCTCAATGCGTGCTGCGATCGCGACAAAATGGGAAGCCAAGCGGCCGCATTAACGCGGCCAAGTTGAACTCAATGAAGCTCGTATACCGATGACAGCAATGTCGCCCCGACGTGAAAATCGAGAATTTCGGGCCGCAACTTGCGATGGTGCGATGGCCGGGTCAAGCGCCGTCGAGAACAAACATTTGTTATTTTTGCCCGCCGCGGCCCTTTCCTCGTCCCGTCCAAACCCTTGAGAGGAACCCGCCGGCATCTTAGCTTGGCTCTGACGGCACGGCGATTTGCCCGTATCAGGGAGCTTTGAGGATGAAGGCTGCCGCTCTCGCGGACCGCGGCGTGATCAAGGTCGCCGGCGACGACGCGCGGACTTTTCTTCACGGGCTTGTGAGCGCCGACATCCTCAAGCTCACGCCAGGTGCGGCGCGCTTTTGCGCGCTGTTATCGCCGCAAGGCAAGATCATCGCGGATTTCATCGTCGTCGAAGCGCCGGTCGCGGACGGCGGCGGATTTTTTCTCGACGTTGCGCGCATGCTCATCGAGCCGCTCGCGCAAAAGCTCAATCTCTACAGGCTGCGTGCCCGCGTCATCGTCGAAGATCTATCCGGCGTCCTCGACGTGCTGGCGGCGTGGAACGGCAGCACCGCGGCCCGTTTCGGCCTCTGCTATGCCGATCCTCGCCTGCCGGCGCTCGGGCTGCGGCTGATGACACCGCCGCACCGCACCGTCGAAGCGGCGGCCGCTCTCGGCGCGACCCTCGTCGATGCGCGCGAATATGAGGTGCATCGCATCGCGCTCGGCATCCCGCGCGGCGGCGTCGATTTCCGCTACGGCGACGCTTTCCCGCACGAAGCCGACATGGACCAACTCGGCGGCGTCGACTTCGCCAAGGGTTGTTATGTCGGCCAGGAAGTCGTTTCGCGCATGGAACATCGCGGCATCGCGCGCACGCGCGCCGTGCCGGTCCGTTACGACGGCGCGGCGCCGGAAGCCGGCGCCGCAATCACCGCCGGCGAACGCCAGGTCGGCACCATGGGCTCGGCGGCCGGCGGGCGCGGCATCGCGCTGCTGCGCCTCGACCGCGTCGCCGACGCATTGTCGCGCGGCGAGCCGCTTCTCGCCGGCGGCGTTCCGATCCGGCCGGTCAAGCCGGAGTGGGCGCGCTTTGCCTTCCCCGACGACTCCAAGGCTGCCGAATGACGACCGCCTCTCCCGCCGGCACCGCTCACATTGCCGACCTTCCGCGTTGCGCTTGGCCGAAGGATGATCCGCTGTACATCGCCTATCACGACGAAGAATGGGGCGTGCCCGAATATGACGACCGCGCGCTCTATGAAAAGCTCGTGCTCGACGGCTTCCAGGCCGGCCTGTCGTGGATCACCATCCTGCGCAAGCGTGAGAATTTTCGCCGCGCCTTCGACGGATTTGTCCCGGAAAAAATCGCACGCTACACGCCGAAGAAGATCGAGCGCCTGATGCAGGACGCCGGCATCGTGCGCAACCGCGCCAAAATCGAAGGCGCGCTGCTCTCGGCGCGCGCCTTCCTTGCGGTGATGGAAAAGGGTCCTGGCTTCTCCACGCTGCTGTGGGATTTTATGGACGGCAAGCCCAAGGTAAACCGCTTTCGCACGCGGCGGCAGGTTCCGGCGGAAACCGCCGTCTCGCGCGCCATGTCCAAAGAACTGGCGCGGCGCGGCTTCAAGTTCTGCGGGCCGACCATCGTCTATGCCTTCATGCAGGCGGTCGGCATGGTCAACGACCATCTGATCTCGTGCCACCGCCACGAGGCGTGCCAGCGGCTCGCAAAACGATAACCGTCGGTTCAGCTTGCCGCGGCGCGCCGCCGCGCCACGCTGAAGAAGATCGCCGCCAGCAGGGTCAGCGTACCGATCACGGTGTAATGCACCGAGGAATTGGCATCGATGTAGGACGAGGCGCTCGACGTCGCCTGCACCAGGGCGGCGCCGAACAGCGTGCTCACGAACGAGCCGCGGCCGCCGGCGACGCTCGCCCCGCCGAGCACCACGACCGTGACGCTCATCAGCGTGTAGTCGGTGCCGGTCGACGGTGAGCCGATGCCGACCTGCCCGGCGAGCATGAGCCCGCCGATGCCGGTCAAAAATCCGGAGATCACGAAGGCGAGCCAGGTCAGCCGCTCGCTGTCGATGCCGAGGCGATGGCTGGCCAGCGGGCTTGAGCCGACGGCGCGGAAGCTGCGGCCGAAGCCGGTGCGGAAAAGAAGCCACTCGGCGCCGGCGACGATAACCAATGCCAGCACGACGCCGGCTGGAAGAAGGCCGAGCGGGAACTGCGCGGCATCGGAAATCACGTCATCGATGGTGCCGGCAGCGATCGGCCGCAGCAACAGCGAGATACCTTGCAGGCCGATGAAGGTCGCAATCGTCACCACGATGGCCGGCAGACGCAGCGACGTGATCAATAGGCCCTGCAACAGACCGAACGCCGTCGTGAAGGCGAGAATGAGGATCAGCCCCGCCGCAAACGGCCCGGCGGCGACGCCGTCAGGCGCCAGGAACGAAGCCAGCACGACGCAGAGCCCGGCCAGCGGGCCGATCGACAGATCGATGGCGCCGACCAGCACGCTTGCCAATTGCGCGCTCGACAGAATCGTCAGGATGCTGAAAAAAGATAGAATGCTCTTGATGGAAAACGGCGACAGGAAATAACCGTTCAGCGCTTGCGTGCCGCCGAGAATGACCGCGGTGAGAACGGCGAGCACGAGCGCCGGAAAGTGATCGCTCGCCGCGATCGCGCGCCAGCGCCGGTCCGACGCGGCGGCAGGCGTCTTGCTGGCGCGCGACACGGTAGCGGTAAGATTAGCCTCGGTGATGGCGGCGTCGGTGACCTCCGCGCCCTTGAGTTCATGAACGATGCGACCGCGGGCGAAGATCAACACCCGGTCGCAAAGCCCCTCGAGCTCGATGCCGTCAGAAGACGAAACCAGCACGCCGAGACCACGCTCGGCCAGCGCCCGCAAGCGCTGATAGATCTCGCTGCGCGCGCCGATGTCGACGCCCTTGGTCGGCTCGTCCACCAACAGCACCGTCGGCCGCGCGGAGATTTCCCGGCCGAACAGGGCTTTTTGCTGATTGCCGCCGGACAGTTCGAACAGCTTGGCTTCGATCGAGGCGGCGCGGATGCGCAAATCGTCGGTGATTTTTGCGGCGCGATCGGCCTCCGCGACGTGGTCGATCACGCCGAGACGCGAGATTGCGCCGAGAGAACCGAGGCTGAAGTTTTCGCGCAGCGTCAGATTGAGAAATACGCCTTCGCTATGGCGATCGTCGGTAATGAAGCCGATGCCGGCCCGACGAAAAGCACCCGGATGGTCGCCGGCGACTTTGACGCGCGCAACCCGCACCTCGCCGCCGCTGTGACGGTCGATGCCGGCGGCGGCGCGGATGAATTCGCGCTGGCCCTCGCCTTCGACACCGGCCAAGCCGACGATCTCGCCGGCGTGCACCACGAGAGCGACGTGATCGAAGCCGCGGCCGCTCAAACCGTCGACGGAAAGCAGCGGCGCCCCGACGAATTTTGCCTTGGGCGGAAAGATCTGGCCGAGCGGGCGGCCGGCGATCAACGCCACGATCTCGGCCGGCGTGATCGCTTCGGCGGGACGGCTGTCGATGATCTCGCCGTCGCGCATCACCGAAATGCGGTCGGCCAGCTCGTCCACCTCGTGCAGGCGATGCGACACATAGACGATGCCGACGCCGTCGCGTTTCAACTCACCGATCAGATCGAACAGCTTGCGCACATCGGCCTGTTGCAGCGGCTCGGTCGGTTCGTCGAGGAAAAGGACTTTCGGATCGGTGGCGAGCGCGCGGGCGATCTCGACCACATGCCGCTGCGCAAGCGACAGTTCCGCGACGCGCCTGTTGACCGGCATGCGCAACTCGTCGGTGGCGACCCGCGCGATGATGCGCTCGGCGATGGCGGCGCCTCCCGGCGCGGCCAGCGACGGCGCCGCCAGCGCAAGATTTTCCAGCACCGTCAGATCGGGCGCCAATGCCGGATGCTGATAGACCACGGCGACGCCGTCCTCGCGCATCTGCCGCGGAGCGGGCGCCGCCACGTATTTGCCGCCGTAATAGACGGCGCCGGCGTCGGCCCGCAGCACACCGGCGGCGATGCCGATCAGCGTCGATTTGCCGGCGCCGTTCTCGCCGACGATGGCGTGAACCTCGCCGGGCATGATCAAAACGTCGACGCCCTTGAGCGCCTGCACCGCGCCGAAGCTCTTGCGGATGTCGGCAAGCGTCATCACCGGCACATGCGCCGTGGTCGGCGGCGCGGGCGATCCCACGATGCTATGCATGGCGCAGCCGTCGCGTGACTTCGGGAAGCGCCACGCCGCTCAACACGATGATGGCGTCGGCCAGGTCCTCGGCCGAGCCGCCGAAGCCGAGCGCGGTCACCAGCTGCGCGAGATAGGTCAGAAAGAAGGCGCCGATGACGGTGGCGACGACGCTTCCCTTGGTGACGCCGCCCAGCGGATTGCCGCCGACGACGACCGCCGCGATGGTGCCGAGCAGATAAGGCAGCCCGCACAGGACGGTCGGCGACACCAGATAGCCGGAGAGCATGATCGCGGCGATGGCGTACATGAGCCCGGCGAAGGCGTAGGTGAGGATGCTGTAGATCTTCAGCGGCACCCCCACGGCATGCGCCGCCGGCGGATTGACGCTGACCGCGATGAAGCGACGCCCGATCGCGGTGAAGGTCAGCACGAAAACCGTCGCCCCCGCCACCAGCAACAGCACCCACACCGTGGTCGGCACGTAGAGAAACCGCCCGACGAAAAAATCGACCATCATCATCGGCGATTGCACCGAAGCGCCGGTGGACACGAAATAGGTCAGGCCGAACAGAATGGCGTTGACGCCGATGGTGGTCACGAGCGGCGGCACGTACAGCAACGTGACGACGAGCCCGGTCAGGGCGCCGATGGCGGCGCCGACCGCAAGCCCGGCGCCGACGTAGAACAGCACGACGCCGAGATCGGTGCTGCCATCGGGCAGCTTCGTCACCACCACGGCGACGAACGACATGATGCCGGCGGTGGCGAGGTCGAGCCCGCGCTGCTGGATCACCAGATGCTGGCCGATCGAAGCCACGGCGAGGATGGCGAAGTACGGCAAGGTCGAGAGGATCGCCGCCGAATTGACCGTGCTGGGCGCGGCGATGCCGCCGATCAACACCAGCAGCGCGGTGGCGACGAACGCCTTCAGCGCCAGCGGAAGCTCGGTCAAATCTCTGCCTAGTCGGGGCATTCGCAGACGCAATATTTGGTCGTCCGCCATATCCCGAGTCCGCTCCTCTTAATCGACGACGATGCCCCGCCCGACCCTTTCCCACAAGGGGGAAGGGCCGGGCGCAGGCCAATGCCTCAGCATACCAAGGCGATCAAAGAGTCGGCCCGATTACTTGCCGCCGAGCGCTTTGATCTGTTGCGCCTTGGTCAGCATCGCGGACGGGATCGAATCCATCGGCATCGACTTGTCGCACTTGATCGCGAGCTTCGGATCCTTCGACGTGTTGTCCTCGGTAAACGGCAGCGTGATCAGGCTGGGTTCGGGCTCGTCGATGCCCTCCGCCGCCGCCACGGCCTTGCGCAGCGCCAGCCGCACCATCCAGGTGTGAGCGTCCATGCTCGCCATCTTGAAGTTCGGATTGTCGGCGACAAGGCAGCTCAGGTCCATGAGGGACTGCCCGACGTAGGCGGGAACCGGCTTGCCGGCGGCAAGGAAGGCGCGGATCGGGCCGGTGGTCTCGCTGTAGATGCCGTCGATCTGCGGATATTTGGCGATCAGCGCCGCGGTCTTCTGCTGCGCCATGGCCGGATCCCAGTTCGTCGGCACCGGTTCGGCTTCGAGCACCTTGATGCCCGGATACTTGGCGAAGGTGGGTTTCCAGCCTTCGACTTGCGCCGCCGTCATCGGATTGCCGGGCGTGCCGCCGAACATGATGACGGTGCCCTTGCCGTTGAGCGTCTTGCCCAGCCAATCGGCGAACTGCTGACCAACTTCCTTCTGGCTTTCGGTGACGCGGTCGACATAGTCCTTGCCGATGACGCCGGGGAAATTATCGCCGACGGAATACGGCACCACGGCGATGCCGGCCGCGGTTGCTTCGCGCGTGGCTTTGAGGATCGCCGGGCCGGTGTCGAGGAAGGCGACGATGACGTCGAACTTCTGCGCGATCAGGCCTTCGATGTCGGCGATCTGCTTCTCCGGCTTGAACTCACCGTCGGTATAGCGCGTCTCGGTGATGT
>Ga0187784_10004349_pt1 | contig 11457 bp, 6 predicted proteins | sample 1015_SJ02_MP15_2_FD_132964 | JGI IMG/M metagenome (GOLD analysis project Ga0187784, IMG submission 132964) | Tropical peat soil microbial communities from peatlands in Department of Meta, Colombia - 1015_SJ02_MP15_20_MG | ecosystem: Environmental > Terrestrial > Soil > Wetlands > Peat | place... | reverse complement strand
GTCCTCCGCTTGGCGAACGACGCCACCGAACGGCGGCAGGTACCGCTGGAGATACTCCATGACCTCGGTCGCAGGGGTGATCGGATATCCCGCGAAGAACCGCCCGCCGCCGACCACGAACCCGAGCGCGACGGCCTGGTTGCCGGTCGTCAGGATGAGGTCGTGCGCGTCCCCGCTCGGGATCGCAAACCGGTTCTCGACCCCGGGAACTGAGAGCGCCGCCTTCCGACCGATCTCGAGCGCCTTGAGGTTCTTCTCGAGAGCCTCTCCTCCGCGGCGCTTGAACCGCGCCTCGATGACGGCGCGGGTCTGCACGGGGTCGAACGAGAGGAGGACGGAAAGAGCGCCGTACGCCGCCGTGTTCTTGAAGATCGGCTGACCGAGGGGCCCGCCGACCAGTGTAGCGAACGGAAACCCCGCCGAATGCGGGTCGGCGATGTGGAAGGTCGTCGAATCGTAGATGATGAACCCGTGCGGAGCGAGCTCCGCCTTCCCCATTTCGACGGCCTCGTTGTCGAAGGCGACCAGCACGTCGACCTGGGCCTTCACCGCGGCCAGCGGGTCGCGGCTCCCTCGGACCGAAGCATCGGCGTGACCCCCGCGGATCCGGGAAAGAACGTTCCTCGACGTGTACACGTAGAGTCCCCGCGTGCAGAAGTACCGACCCAACAGGTCGGAAACGGTGAGCGTCCCGTCACCTCCCTGGCCCCCGATCATCACGCTCACGTCGCTGAGTTCGAGCGGGGGGCGAGGAACACCGGGTCCGGCTTGCTCGGGCAGGGGCGAGACTTGAGCGGCGGCGGGGGACATCGATTTCTCCGAGAACAGGTCGTTGCCGACTTGTATCGAGTTTCAGGTCGGGTGGCTATTTAAGTACTGATGCTGCCCGACCGGTATTTTCGGCTGAGGCGCCGCCCCGAAGCTCGATAAACGTTAATTCGGCCGGGCCCGTAGAAGGACGAATGGCGAAGGCGCGCCTGGTGGAAAACTACCACTCCGAAACGCACCACGAACGCCGGATTTCTCCTCGGATCGAAATCTGGGACGAGACGCTCCGGGACGGCGAGCAGATGCCCGGCGTGCACTTCTCGCCGGCCGAGAAGGTGCGGATCGCGACCGCGCTCTCCGAGGTCGGGGTCGGGGTCATCAACGCCGGGATTCCCGTCGTCTCGGAAGAGGAGGCTCGCGCCGTGAAAGAGGTCGCGGGAGCCGGGCTCCGTGCCCATATTCTCGCGGCGGCGAGGACCGTCCCGTCCGACGTCGACGCGGTGATCAAGAGCGGCGCGAGCCACATCGCCATCTTCGTCGCCGCGAGCCATGTCCACCTCAAGTTCAAGCTCAAGATGACCCAGGAGGAGGTTCACGCCGCCTCCGTCCGAACGGTGCGTCAAGCGAAGGAGGCGGGGCTCCATGTCTCGTTCGTGACGGAGGACACCGTTCGGGCGCCGTTCGATTTCGTCGAGCGCCTCTACCGAGATGTCCAGGACGCCGGCGCGGACCGGCTGGTGGTCGCCGATACGGTTGGCATCATGACCCCTCTCACCTTCCGCTGGTATCTCTCCGAGTTCCAGCGACGGGTCAAACCGAAAGACCTCTCGGTCCACTGCCACAACGACTTCGGGCTCGCGACCGCGAACACCATCACCGCGGTCGAGTGCGGCGCGAAGGCGCCCCACGTCTGCGTGAACGGTATCGGCGAACGAGCCGGGAACGCCGCCCTCGAGGAGGTGGTCCTCATCCTCGAGAGCCTCTACGGGATCCAAACGGGGATCAAGACGGAACGCCTCCACGACCTCTCTCGTCTGGTCGAGGAGCTGTCGGGAGTGCCGGTCGCGGCCAACAAGGCCCTCGTGGGGTACAACGCCTTCTCTCACGAAGCCGGGATCCACACCCACGGTATCCTCGCTCACACCCTCACCTACGAGCCGTTGCAGCCGGGGGTCGTGGGTCGACAGCGAAAGATGATCCTCGGGAAGCACACGGGCAAGGCCGCGCTCGTGGAGAAGTTGAAGGAACGCGGCATCTCGGTCTCCGACCCGCTCCTTCTCGAGCTGTTGCGCCGCGTCAAGTCCGAGACCGAGTCGCAGTCGAAGTCCGGTCTTCGGAAGTTCCTCCACTACTACCGGTCCATGTTCGAGAGTCCGGGTCTCAGCGACGCGGAGTTTTGGGCGATCGTGGATGCCGTCGGGATCCGGCCGATGAGCGCATGACCGCCTCCAACGGCCACGGTGCCACGCTCGCCGAGAAGGTGCTCGCCCGCGCTTCCGGGCTCGAGAAGGTCGTGCCGGGTCAGATCGTGGAGGGGTCCGTGGACCTCGCGATGATGCACGAGCAGGGGGCTCAGACCGTCGCTCCGTTCCACCAGATGGGGGCCACCAAGGTCTGGGACCCGGACCGGGTCGTCATCGCCATCGACCATTGGGTTCCCGCGTCGACCGAAGGCGCCGCGGTGCTCCACCGGATCCTGCGAAAATTCGCCGCCGAGACCGGCCTTCCCCATTTCTATGACGTGGGACGGCACGGGATCTGCCATCAGATCCTCGCAGAGAACGGCTGGGTGGTTCCGGGAGACCTCGCCGTCGGCACCGATTCCCACACCAACATGCTCGGGGCGATGGGGGCGGTCGCTGCGGGGATCGGCCCGACCGAGATGGCCGCGGTCCTCGCGCTCGGTCGACTCTGGCTGAAGGTCCCGCCGACGATCCAGGTGCGGGTCCGCGGGTCGCTCGGCAAGGGCGTTACAGCGAAGGACCTCGTGCTACGGATCCTCGGTGAGGTCCGGACGACGGGGGCGACGTACAAGGCGGTCGAGTTCTCGGGGCCTACGATCGAGCGGCTCTCCATGCCCGAGCGGTTCACGATCTGCAACATGACCACCGAGATGGGGGCGAAGACGGGAATCGTCGGCCCCGACGAGAAGACGTTCGAGTACCTCTCCCAGATCGCGAAACATCCCATGCATCCGATGCACGCGGACCCGGACGCTGGGTACGAGCGAACGATCGACATTGACGTCGACGGGATGCCGCCCATGGTCGCCTGCCCCTACTCGCCGGACAACGTGCGCCCCCTCACCGACGTGGTCCGCGAGCACGTCAAGGTCGACCAGGTGTTCCTCGGGTCGTGCACGAACGCGCGGATCGAGGACCTCCGCGAGGGGGCGGCGCTGATGAAAGGACGCAAGGTCGCACCGGGTGTACGGTTCATCGTGTCGCCCGCGTCCACGCCGATCTACGACCAGTGCCTCCGCGAAGGGATCATCGAGACGTTCACGGACGCCGGCGCGGTGTTCACGAACTCGAGCTGCTCGGCGTGTTTCGGAGGGAACATGGGCATCCTCGCGCCGGACGAGGTGTGCGCCTCGTCCTCGAACCGGAACTTCCCCGGGCGGATGGGAGCGAAGGAGGCTCGCATCTACCTCATGTCGCCCGCCGCGGTCGTCGCGACGGCCGTCAAAGGAGAGATCGCCGACCCGCGGGAGCTTCTGTAGGAGCCTCCATGCAGGATGTCATCGAAGGGCGGGTCTGGACGCTCGGCCCGGACGTCGACACCGACCAGATCATCTCGGGAAAGTACCTCACGATCATCGACCCGGAAGAGCTCAAGAAGCACGTCTTCGAAATCGCGCTTCCCGAGTTCGCCCGGGAGGCGCGCGCCGGCGACATCATCGTCGCGGACGAGAACTTCGCCTGCGGGTCGAGCCGCGAGCACGCACCGCAGGCGATGCGTGCGATCGGGGTGGGAGCGGTCGTCGCCGATTCCTTCGCCCGGATCTTCTTCCGGAACGCCATCAACCTCGGCATCCCGACGATCGAGGCCCGAGGAGTCCGGGCGATCTTCGAGCAAGGGGACACCGCCCGGATCGAGATGACCGCGGGTCGCGTGACGAACCTTCGGACCGGGGCGTCCGTCTCGTTCCCCCCGCTCCCCCGCCACCTGCTCGACCTGCTCGAAGCGGGCGGCTTGGTCGAGAAGGTCCGGCGCGAGCTCGAAGCGCGGCCCTCGGAGGGGCGCACTCCATGAAAGAAGCGGGGTACGAGGTCGCGGTCTACCCGGGGGACGGGACCGGCCCCGAGGTCGTGCGCGAGGGCCTCCGAGTCCTCGACGCTCTCGGGGAAGGGGGACCGGCGCCGTGGCACTGTACGGAGTACCCCGGTGGCGGGCAGTACTATCTTCGCACGGGGCGGGAGTGGGAACCCGAAGGGGCGAGCGCCGCGAGGTCGGCCGACGCGATCCTCGTCGGCGCCGTGGGGTGGCCCGGCGCGACCCTGCCGAACGGCGACCTCGCCGGGCGGGCGCTGGTGCTCGGGCTGCGCGAGGGGCTCGACCTCTACGCGAACGTCCGGCCGTGCAAGCTCTACCCCGGGGTGCGACACCGGATCAGCGGCGAGTACCGGGAGGTATGGTCGCCGAGGAACGTCGACCTCACCATCGTCCGGGAGAACACCGAGGACCTCTACACTCCCGCTCGGGGGCGATTGCGGCGCGCCGACGAGACCGAGGTCGCGATCGACACCCGAATCATCACCCGGAAGGGCTCGGAGCGCGTCGTCCGCTTTGCGTTCGAGCTCGCGCGCTCCCGGCCGCGGGGAGCTCCCGAGGACGGGGTTCGGCGACTGACCTGCGTCGACAAGTCGAACGTGATGGAAGGGTGCCGGTTCTTCCGAGAGACGTTCGACCGGGTGGGAGCCGAGTATCCCGACGTCGAGCGAGACTACGCCTACGTGGACGCGTTCGCCCAGTGGCTCGTCCGCAACCCCGAGCACTACAACGTCGTGGTCGCGACGAACATGATGGGCGACATCATCACCGACCTCGCCTCCGTGCTCCAGGGAGGGATGGGATTCGCCTCGGGGGGCAACATCGGGACCGACCACGCGATGTTCGAGCCGGTCCACGGGAGCGCTCCCAAGTACGCCGGAAAGAACCAAGTGAACCCGTTCGCGACGTTCTTCGCCGTCGAACAGATGCTCGGTTGGCTCGGGGCGCGTCACGGTGACTCGAGGCTCGTGGGCCAGGCGGCGCGCCTCGATCGCGCGCTCGCACGAACGCTCGCCGGCGGCGAGGCGAGGACCTACGACCAAGGGGGCACCCTGAGCACGAGCGAGGCCGGTGACCGGGTGGTCGCGGCGATCCACAGCGAGGCGCGATGAGCGGGCGTGCCGTCGCCGTGGTCGGTGGGGTCACGACCAAGTTCGGCGTCCGACCGAGCACGTGGAGCGAGCTCGCCCAGGAGGTCGGCGCTTCGCTCTTTCGCGCCGTACCCGAACTGCGCGCGGCCGACGTCGACTCGCTGTTCGTCGGCGCGGCGGAGCCCGAGCGGTTCGCCTTCCAATCCCACGTCGCCCCGCTCGCCGCCGAGCAGATGGGGCTGACCCCCCACCGGATCCTGCAACGCACCGAACTCGCGTGCGCGTCGGGTCAATCGGCGATCCGCTCGGCGTACGCGGCGATCGCGAGCGGGCTCTCGGACGTCGCGGTGGCGGTCGGGGTCGAGAAGATGAACATCCCTTCGAGCGCGGAGGCGAACTCCGCGATGGGCTGCGTGATGGACCGCGCGTGGGACGGGCCCCACGGCGCGACCGCGCCCCCGTTCTTCGCGATGGTCGCCCAACGCCACATGCTCGAATTCGGCACGACCGAAGAGCAGCTCGCGGCCGTTTCGGAGAAGAACCACCGGTTCGCGAACTCGAACCCCACGGCGCAGTTCCACGAGAAGACGTTCCCCCGGGAGAAGCTCCTGCGCCTGCCGATCGTCGCACCGCCGCTCCGGCTCGGAGACTGCTCGTCGATGACCGACGGCGCCGCGGCGGTCGTCCTCGTCTCCGAGGACATCGCCCGGATGTACACCGATACGCCGGCCTGGATCCGTGGGAGCGGTCAGCACTCGGACTTCCACAACCTCGCGAACGCCGGTTCGCTCACCGAGTGGAAGGGGCTGACCCAGGCCTCCCGGGAGGCGCTCGGCCGCGCCGGGATCGGGGTCGACGACCTCGACTTCGCCGAGGTCCACGATTGCTTCACCATCTCCGAGGTCGTGGAGTATGAGGCCCTCGGCCTCTGCGGACCCGGGGAGGGCGGTCGGTTCGCCGCGGACGGTCGCGGAGACGTGGGCGGCGACCTGGTCGTCAACCCGCGCGGGGGTCTCCTCGGTTGCGGCCATCCGCTCGGGGCGACCGGGATCGCCCAGGCGGTCGAGGTGTTCCAGCAGTTCTCCGCCGAGGTGCCGCCGGCGCGTCAGGTCCCCGACCCGGAGTGGGCGCTCGTGCACAACCTCTCGGGGAGCGCCAACGTGCACTCGGTGATGGTCTACCAGCGCGGAGGCGCCTCGTGAGCACCCGCGCCCGACCTCGGCGACGGCCGGCTCCCGTGATGGCGCCACCGGTTTCCGTTCCGGAAGCGAAGCCGGCCGGCGCGCCGGGCGTGGAGGGGACGCCGAAGACCCGGGCGAAGACCCCCTTCCTTCTCGATTTTTTTCCGCTCGAGACCGCCGACCAGACGCGCCTCTACCGCTTCTACGAGCGACTCCGCGAGGGGCGGCTCTCCACGACCCGATGTTCCCACGACGGGGAGCTTCACTGGCCCCCTCGGACCGCGTGTCCCACCTGCCACACCGAGGAGCTCGACTGGGTCGACCTGCCCGAGGGGGGCCACATCTACGCCTTCAGCGCGGTGCTCGCGGGAGCCCCGTTGGGGATGGAGACCGAAGTTCCGTTCGCCGTGGGGCTCGTCGACCTCGACGGCGCGCCGCTGCGCCTCTTTGGCCGGATCGAGGGCCGGCCCTGGACCGAGCTTGGGATCGGGCAACCCGTGCGGGTCGAGGCCTACGACATTGGCGACGGCCGCTTCTTTTACCGATTCCGAACCGTAGACTGACCGCGAGGGTTTTCCGCACCCCTTCGACGCACTCGGGGTGTTCCCTCCCCCGGGGCGAGGCCGACCGGAAATTCCGGCGGAAATCGCGGAGTAGGCTATTTATACACCCCCCAAGTCTCGCGCGCCGCCGGCTCGAGGAGCTGGTCGTTCATGGAATCGACGAACACCGGGTGGTGGCGCCGTCACGGCTGGACGGTCGCGATCCTGCTCACCGCCTTCGGATTTTCGTTCGCGATCCGGACGATCTGGGCGTACCCCATCGTTTCTCAGTATGGGGCTCTCTTCACCTACGGCGGCGGGTCGGACTCGTACTACCACTCGCGGGTGATGCAGTACATCATCCAGACGCACACGAACCTGATTCACGACCCGATGCTCCGGTTTCCCGTTGGGGCCATCAATCCCCGGGAACCGCTCTTCGATTGGATGAACGCGATCCTCGGGATCATCTTCGCCCCGTTCTTCGGCGGGAACGCCGTCGCCGCGGGTGCGTGGTTCCTCGACCTCCAGGCGCCGCTCTGGGCGGCCCTCGGCGTCTTCCCCGTGTATCTCATCGGTCGGGAGGTCTCGGGAAAGAGGATGGGGCTGATCGCGGCCCTCATCTTCCCGTTCCTGAGCGCGAACATCGACTCGTCGATCTTCGGCTACGCGAACTATCTCTCGTTTTACACGTTCGTCATTCTCGTCGTCGTCTACTCGTATATCCGTACGGTCAAGGCGGTCGGGAGCCGACGGTGGGTCGAAAGCTACCGGCACCCCGGGCAGTACCTTCCCGCGCTACGCGCCTTCTTACGAACCGAACGGACCGCGGTGAAGTGGGCCGTCTTCACCGGCGTCTCGATGGGCGCCCTCGCGCTCGCGTGGCAAGGGTACACCTACGGGGTCATCGTGGTCGCGATCTCGGTCCTCGTCGCGATGGTCGTCGAACGGATCCGGCGTGTCGATTCGTTCGGTCTCTACGTCGTAACGCTCATCGTCGGGCTCGTCGGATTTCCGATGGCGATGCCGTACTACCTCGTGCAGCAACAGTTCGTCGCGTGGTTCGCCCTTCCCCTCCTCATCTACTTCGGCATCCTCGCCCTCCTCCTCCCGTTCCTCCTGATGAGGGACGTCCCGTGGGTGTTCTCGATCCCGTTCCTGGTCGCGGTCGTCGCGGCGGGGGTCGGTGTCCTGGCGCTCGTCAGTCCGACGGACTTTACGTCGCTCGTGACGGGGGAGGGCTATTTCGTCAAGACCCTCATCTACTCGACCGTCGCGGAGGCGCAGGCACCGTCCATCGACTCGCTCGTCCTCGGCTACGGGGTCGTCACGTTCTTCCTGGCCTTCGCCGGCATCGCGATCTTCGTCTACCTGCTCGTGAAAGGGCGATTCAAGCGCTACCACGTCGTCTTCCTTGTCTTCGCCGTCGTCTCGATCTACCTCCCGATCTCCGCGGAGAAGTTCTTCCTCGTCGGCTCTCCGATCTTCGCGCTCCTCCCGGCCGAAGCGATCACCCGCGCGCTCGACCTGGCCGGTTACGGGGAGCTGCGGCGGACGACGGCGTCGCTCGCGGACCGACGGAGCCAGTTCTCGGCGTTCCGCAAGGCGTTCAAGCCGCGCCACGTGCTCGTCATGGTCCTCGTGGTGGGGATCATCCTTCCCAACGTGTGGGTGGCGATCGACGCGGGGATCCCCGGGAACACGAAGACCCAGTACGCCGAGCAGGTCGGAGCGACCCTTCCCGCGTGGCTCCAACTGAACACCTCGAACCCGGGCCAGTACTATCTCGGCGCGGCGGGTAGTTCGCTCGACACGCCGAACCAGTACGATAGTGCCGGGTACAATTGGCTCGCCGGGCAGGATACGAATTTACCGCCGGCCGAGCGGCCGGCGTTCGTCAGCTGGTGGGACTACGGGTTCCAGGCGATCGACCAGGGCCAGCATCCGAGCGTCGCCGACAACTTCCAGAACGGGATCGACCCCGCGGGCCAGTTCCTCCTCTCCCAGAACGAGTCCCAGGCGATCGCGGTGCTGGCGACGACCCTCCTCCAAGCGGAGGCGCGGGCGTCCGGCGACCCGAACCTCCCGCCGGCCCTCAACCAAATCCTGGCCGCCGACGGGGTCGACACGTCCGAGTTGCACAACCTGCTCGTCAACACGAGTTCCGACTACCAGCTCGTGGTCGCCCACCCCGAGCGATACCTTCCCGTCGACCCGAACACCCTCACCGACGACAACGCGATGTACCTCGCCGTCGAATACTTCCTCGCGACCTCCCTCCCTCTCTCGGGCGTCGCCAAGGTCTACAACGACGTCCAATCGTACACGGGCTGGACGATCCGCTACGCGATGACGGACTCTCGACTCATTCCGTTCAGCGGAACCGACACCGGGATCTTCTACGCGCCCGCGGACCTTACCGGACGGATCATCGACCAGAACGGCGAGCCGGCGAGCTTCTTCAACCTGACCCAGCTCGGCTCGGACGGCAACTACTACCCGTACGGTCAACTCCCCTCCGGGGTCACGCCGGTCGGTTCGCCCGTCGTCAACTACAAGGCGCCGTTCTACAACTCGATGATCTACCGGACCTACTTCGGCTACAACGGCACCGACATCGGTCAGGGCGCCGGCATTCCCGGCCTCTCGATGAACTCCACGATCGAGCCCGGCTGGATGCTCCAGCACTTCCGGGTCGTGTACAAGACCGCGTATCTGTGCTCGCAGCCGAACGACGCTGGCACGTGTATCGCGGAGAACGAGCCCGCCGCGGTCGCCGCGGCCGCCCGGACGAACGGTTCGGCGGACACGAGCGCGTACAGCTACTTCAGCGGCGGCGAGTCGATGCTCGAGTACTATCCCGGGCAGACCCTCCTCGGCACCGTGCAGCTTCCGAACGGGGCCCCGGTCGGCGGCGCCCGAGTGACGGTGGACGACGCGTGGGGGATACCGCACATGACGGTGCTCACGGCGCCGGACGGGACGTTCTCGATCGTGCTTCCTCCGGGCAACGATACGCTGAACGTCACGACCGGCACGCTCCAGGGGCTCTCCCAGCAGGGGAGCATCCTTCTCGGCACCTTCCACGTGAACGTACCCGCGGCGATCGGACTCAGCCTCAACGCGCCCACGCTCGTCCAGTCGTTCACTGTGGGGGCGTCGTCGATCCAGGGATTCGTCTACTGGCACAACGCGGTCAACTCCACCTACAATCCCTCCATTGACGTGCTCATCCCCGGAGCTCAGGTCGTCTTCTGGGGGGCGAACCACACGCGGCTTTCGGCGACCACCGACGCGAGCGGTTCGTTCGACCTCCCGAACGTGGCCCCGGGGGTCTACAACTACAACGTTCTCTACCAGGGCACGAACTTCACCGAAAGCTCGGTCACGGTTTCGGGGAGCTCGCCGACGAACGCGACCGTCGGCCTCTCTCCGGGGTTCATTTCCGGGCTCGTGACCGGCCCGAACGGGCGTACTCCGGTCGCCGGAGCGACCATCACGATCTCGGACTCGCGCGGCGTGGTGGCGACCACGACGACCGCGGGTCTCGGAACCTACGACGTGAAAAGCATCGGCCCCGGCAACTACTCGGTGATCGCGACCTACTCGGTGTCGAACTTGCGGGCCCCCGGGGTCGTCCTCTCGGTCGCGCTCGGGGCGAACGCGACCGCGAACTTCACGCTCGTCCCCTCGGGGACATCGACGTTGGTGCTCACCGAAAACGGGGTCCCGGTGCCGAACGTCCCCGTGCGGTTCACCCCGACCGTGAACTTCGGGAACACCTCGCTCTCGGCGGTCGGGGCGCTCTCCTCGGAGTTGACCAACGGGACGGTCATCGTGAGCTCGAGCTCGGGAGTCGTCACGGCCGCACTCCCCGTCGGAGCGTACTCGGTGTACGCGGCCGGGATCCTGAACGGTCAGCCGTATACCGGTCTCGGCGTGACCACGATCACGGCGGGCGTTTCGTCGTCGCCCACGACCCTTCCGCTCGCTCCGTCGGTCCGTCTTTCGGGGACCGTCGCCTCGGTACCCCAGACCAACGGTACGACCCGCACGGCCGTGATCGCGTACGCGTCGAGCGGCGCCGAGGTCGCCACGTGGGTGGACCAGGGTACGTTCTCGTTCTCTCTGCCGGCCGGCTCGTACAGTCTCCTCGCCATCGCCGGTACGACCACCTCCAACAGCACCGTCTGGGCGGCGATGCAAGGAGCGATGCTCACGACACCGACGTCGGTCGTCCTCGCGCCGGTGAGCGCGGTCCGGGCGCAGTTCACGGTCGGCGCGGTGCTTTCCCGAGGGTTGATCTATCCGGCCAGCGGCGCCTCCGTTTCGGTCAGCGCCGGCCCGGCCGGTCCCGCGGTATCGGCGGTCGCGAACACCACCGGTACGGTGGCCCTCTACGTGCCGGGCACCCTCCCCCTCTCGGCCGGGTCGTACTGTGTTCGGACCTCCTTGACTGGATTCGTGGCGACCTCCACGTGCTCGCTCACGCCGACGGCCCTCGGCGCGCTGCGCACGATCACCACCTCGCTCACGCCCGTGCCGGTGACGCTCCGGGTGCTCGGCCTGCCGTCGGGCACCTCGGTCACGGTCAACCTGACC
>Ga0187784_10004348_pt1 | contig 11458 bp, 13 predicted proteins | sample 1015_SJ02_MP15_2_FD_132964 | JGI IMG/M metagenome (GOLD analysis project Ga0187784, IMG submission 132964) | Tropical peat soil microbial communities from peatlands in Department of Meta, Colombia - 1015_SJ02_MP15_20_MG | ecosystem: Environmental > Terrestrial > Soil > Wetlands > Peat | place... | reverse complement strand
TCTAACTAGGCCTTTGCAGCTACTTTCTTCTCTACCGACCCTTTCTGGGTTATTTCCTGGATGATTCCAGCCGCAACCGTGCTGCCAGAATCTCTCAGCGCAAACCTTCCCAATTCAGGGAACTCCTTGAACGTCTCGGCCACCAACGGTCTCAATGGCGTAATCTTGACTATCGCAGAGTCTCCCGTCTTCAAAGTCTTTGGTTTCTCCTCCGTTGGCTGCCCAGTCCTCGGATCTATCTTCGCCACCAATTCGGAGATTGTTGCGGCGGTTTGGCTGGTCGCGAGGTGCAGAACCGGCGTGTATCCTGCTGCGATCGCAGTCGGGTGGAAGACCACGATGATCTGCGCCCTGAACTCCTTCGCAATGGTTGGGGGACTGCTTGGGGGGCCCAGTACCGACCCTCTCCTGAACTCTCCCTTCGAGACGCCCCTCAGGTTGAACCCTATGTTGTCCCCTGCCATGGCCTCCTGCATCTGAGTGTGGTGGGTCTCTATGGACTTCACTTCCGCCGACAGCCCCTCTGGCATGATGACGACTGTGTCGCCGACCTTGATCTTGCCTGTTTCGACCCTCCCGACCGGGACGGTTCCGACACCCGTTATGGTGTAGACGTCCTGGACCGGGAGCCGGAGCGGCTTCTCGATGGGCTTCGGGGGCTCCACGAACTCGTCCAGCGCCTGGAGAAGGATCGGACCCTTGTACCAGGGCATGTTGGTGGACGGCTTGGTCAGGTTCTCCCCTGTCCATCCGGACACCGGTATGAAACGGATCTTGGAAACGTTGTACCCGACTGTCTTCAGCAGGTTCTCGATGTCCTGCTTCGCCTCGTTGTACCTCTGCTCAGAATACTTCACCGTCTGGTCGTCCATCTTGTTGACGCAGACGACGAGCTGGGTCACCCCCAGGGTCCTCAGAAGGAAAGCGTGTTCCCTTGCCTGTCCCCCGGCGCCCAGTGCGACGTCCTCCTCTCCCTTCTTCGCTGACACCACAAGGACGGCGGCGTCCGCCTCGGATGCCCCGGTTATCATGTTCTTGATGAAATCTCGGTGGCCGGGGGCGTCAATCAGCGTGTAGAAGTACTTCGGCGTCTCGAACCTCTGGAAGGCGAGGTCTATTGTGACACCTCTCTCCCTCTCGTCCTTGAGCTGGTCAAGCACCCAGGCGTACTTGAAAGAGTCCCCTGCGCCAGTCTTTTCAGACTCCTTCGCGAACTCTTCGATCATCCTCTGGTCGACGACCCCGAGGTCGAAGAGGAAGTGCCCCATGGTCGTGCTCTTGCCGTGGTCCACGTGGCCGGTTACTATCAGGTTCAGGTGAGCCTTATTCGCCATACTCCGTCACTCGTTACAAGAAAGCGACCCGCGTTTAGCGTATATAAGGGTAGCGAGGTCCAGGAGCACATTCAGTCCGTCCGACGGACTTTTTTCGCGCCTCTTCTAACCGCTTCTGACCAGGTACTCTCCGCTCTCTGCGTCTTTCAGATAAATTGCTCGCCAGGGGCACGACTCCGCCGCCCGGCGGAGCCTTTCGAGATCGACCAGTTTCTCGTCTGCGTCGGCTATTCCGAGGGGTTCTCCCCCGATTTCTTTCCTCTCCAGCGAGAAGTGTTCCGGAGCGAGGACGGCACAGAACCCCGTACCAAGGCAGAGGTCCTCGACTATACCCGCCCTGAGTTTCTTCCCTTCGAGAGTCGTTATCTCGACCTCCCCTCTCTTCTGAAGGTTGGCTTTTCTTATGTCGGGGTTTCGGGTTATCGTATCAGAGAGGCTTTCACCAGGCCTCTTCGCCTTCAACAGCATTCCGTACGCTTTCTCCGAGAGTTCGACGTTCTGGGGCATGACGCGACTGGAGAGAGACGGACTTGCTATAAATTCTTGTAATGTAACTTCGGAGCTCGCCTCGGGGCTTCGGACGCGTCGGACTCGTTGGTCGAAGGGCGGGACCCGGTGGAAACACGGGAAAGGTCAGAACCTTCGTCTCGAGATTCTGAGGCGGCGCCTCAGTCTGAGGCATCATGGCGGGAACAGGTTGGATTGACCCTAACCCGTAAATTCGTTGTTCTCATCCATGGGAATCGTCTCACGCCATTATATCGGCCCTAACCTTACGCGTTAGGGATGCTTAGACGGGTATCGTTGCAGGTCACGGCTGAAAACAAGCTCCAATACGCTGCGAGAAAGCATGGTGTCACACTGAGCAAAGTCGATTGCAAGCCCTTCGATGCGACCGGAATGTCTGTTCTCTTCGAACTCAGAGGAGAGGCGCAGGGAATCCGCTCGGCCATAGCTGCAATCAGACAGACCGATGGTGTCAGGCAGGCAATCGAAGGCGAGGATGGCGGCGATACGGTTCCACTGCTTGTGGTGCTTGACAGGCCGGTGTTCTGCCGAGCTACGAACGAATCCGCTATCATCTGCCTCGAATGCCCGCTCGATTCTTGGGATCAGCCCGCGCCCTGGAGATTCATAGCAAGAAGGGCAGGCGACATTCGGCAGGTGCTCAAGAGCCTGGAAGGGGAGGGAATAAGCACGAGAATTGAGGAGGTAGCACCCCTTCAGCCGAGACCGACGCTCACTGGAAGGCAGAAGGAGATCATGGTGGCGGCGGTATCTCACGGGTACTTCGAGTTCCCGAGAAGGATCAACCTCACGGATCTCTCCGAACTCGTGGGCGTCAAGCCGTCCACCCTGAGCGAAATCCTGAGGGGCGCTGAGCGCAGGATAATGGAGAACGCCTTCGCTGCACCCCTGGATGACTACTAGTGGTCGGCAGAACCGTAAGGCGCGACGATTATAAGTCACGCAAGAGCTCATTCCTGCAACGAAGTTCGAAGCAGCGCTCGAAGTGAAGTCGAGGAACGATCTCCTTGAAGCCGCCAGAATGAATGGTGCGAAGCTTTCCATAGCTGACTGCTGGCCGCTGAACAGAAGGGAGATGGTGATGGTCTTGGATGTGACCGGGCCCCCCGTCGCGGTCGAGAGGACGATCGGCGCGCTGCAGGACATGGTTGGCGTGAAGGAGGCGATCGAGGGGGAGAAGGGTGCAGAGTCGACTCGCGTCCTGGTCGCCCTGGAGAAGCCGCGCATCTGCGGATCGGTTGAGGACCGCACGATAATGTGCCTCGATTGCCCCTTCAACTCGACCGAGGTCCCGGCCAGGTGGCGGTTAGCCGCACGGAAGGCGAGCGATGTGGGGGAGATCGTTGCGAGGCTCGGGGAAGGGGGAATCCAGGCGCGGGTCAGAGACATTACGCCCCTGGAGAAGAATGTCGATCTTACCCTGAGGGAGAAGGGGATGATAGCTGTCGCCATAGAGAGGGGGTACTTCGAATTTCCGCGAAGGATCACCCTGGAGGACCTTAGCCGGGTCGTGGGGGTTGAGCCCGCCGCACTGGGCAAGATTCTGCGCAGCGTCGAGTGAAGGCAGGAAGACGGACGCCACCGCTCGCCTGGGCGGGAGCGGCTGCGCTTGGGGAAGCTGGGTTCCTTGGGAAAAGAGGACGCGTGAGACGCGTCGAGCTCCGCGCCTCTACGCTTTGGCCCGCTGCAGGACTTAGCTCGATGACAGGTAGCTCCACATGATGACGCCCACGAGCATCACCAGCGACCCGGCGAAGCCCGTTATGAGGGCCCCGGCGGCGTCGGAGCTGAGACCGATGTTCTCGAGGGCGTTAATCACCGGGACTCGAACGAGCCAGGCGAAGAAGCCCAGGGCGTAACCCAGGAGCCAGAATCCGAACAGGACTAGTTTTCTTCCCATGCTGTATCGATGGGCCAGTATCACTGCCAAAGTTGGTAAATGCGGGGAAGGTAGTATTCCTTTACGGCTTTGTCGAATTGTCTAGACGAGGACGCCAGCCAGGGACAGGACGTAGGTGGTCACGACACTGCTGACCATGCCCAGAATCAAGCACAGCACCCCTTCGGCGAGCATCTTCCTGTCAGTCTTGGCATACTCGTCCCTGATGCACACGGAGAACAGACCGCCGAATATCGAACCGGGGTCCAATTCCGACGCCTCGAAAATCCCCTCCCACTCTAATTAACGGTTGCGGATGCGGTGTCTATCCACTCGAATTGGGCGCGACTGTGCAAATTGTGTGCCCCTGGTCGGGCGAGCCTTGATATACCCATGATGAAATCCGGGTTCGGCAAGGTCACCCCTTGCCGCCACGTTTCCTTGCGAAGCTGAAGTCCGCCCCTGACGTGTTTACGTTCCGTGATTTCATCCTCCTGCCCGGTAGAAGTGAAGTTGAGCCGCGGGAGATAGACCTCTCTTCCATGTTGACCCGGAGGATCAAGATCCGACTCCCGCTCGTCTCCTCTCCGATGGACACGGTCACTGAATGGCGGATGGCCCAGGAGATGGCCCGGCTCGGGGGGGCGGGCGCCATCCACCGCAACATGCCCATCCAAGACCAGGTGGAGCAGGTTAGGAAGGTGAAGGCCTCCAGAATCAGGGCGATAAGCACAGACGACAGGGGGCGCCCGCTGGTTGGTGCCTCCGTATCCCCCCTCGACAGGGACAGGTGCAAGGCCCTCGACCGTGTCGCTGACTTCCTGGTGGCGGACGTGGCACACTTTCACACCACCAAGGTGATCTCGGCGGCGAAGGGCGTCCTACCGGAGCTGAGCTCCGACTTCATAGCGGGGAACGTCGGGTCGCGCAAGGCTGTCATTGACATAGTCGATGAGCTCCCGAGGGTAGACGGGTTCAGGGCAGGAATCGGGTCTGGATCCATCTGCATCACGTCTGAAGTTACACGGGTGGGGGCGCCCACACTGTTCGCCGTGGCGGAGGTGGCAGCCGGGCTTGAGGACAGGAATCTAGACGTCCCGGTGATCGCGGATGGCGGAATCAGAGGGCCCGGGGACGCCGCCCTGGCATTCGCTGCGGGGGCCTCCGTGGCCATGCTGGGGTCCGTGGTGGCAGGGACAGACGAGTCCCCTGGGAGGGTAGTCCTTCGCAATGGCAGGAAGTTCAAGATCTACAGAGGAATGGCGAGCTCAGGCGCGAGACGAGCTAGGTTCGCCATCGACAGGTACAGCGTGCCTGCGAAGGGGCTCGACGAGGGGGTGGAGGTGTACGTCCCGTATGCAGGCGGCGTAGAGCAGGTGGTTGACCGGATGGGAAACGGCCTGAAGGCAGCCTTCGGGTACGCTGGTGCTGCAGGCATCAAGGGCATGTGGGAGAGTGCGACGTTCGGGTCGGTGAGCGCTTCGGGGGCGAGCGAGCTCGGGGCCCACTCCTTCGAGGTGAAGCGGTAGATGGGGGGGCGCCTCGGGGGCGGCATCGCTGTCCTTGATTTCGGGGGGCAGTACGCCCACCTCATCTGCCGGAGAGTCAGGGGCCTCGGCGTTTACTGTGAGCTACTCCCCCACGACACGGGGTATGTCGACCTGAAAAAGAGCGGTGCTGCCGGCATCATACTTTCGGGGGGACCCGCGAGTGTGTACTCGGAAGGAGCGCCATCCGCAGATCCAGGGCTGTTCAGGGGGGATCTCCCTCTCCTCGGCATATGCTACGGCTACCAGTTGATGGTCATGGCCAACGGCGGCGAGGTGGCCAAGGCCGAGAAGCGGGAATACGGCAGAACAAGGGTTACGGTCCTCACCGGGGGAGGGCTCTTTGACACCATGGAGGGGGAGAGCCTCGTGTGCTGGATGAGTCACTCCGATTCGGCGACACGGATCCCGGCGACGCTGGACGTGCTCGCGTCGAGCGACTCCTCTCCCTACGCGGCGGTCAGGCTGGCCGGCGCATCACAGTACGGGGTTCAGTTCCACCCCGAGGTCTCTCACACTCAGAACGGGCAAACGGTGTTGTCGAACTTCGTCTTCGGAGTGTGCAGGGCGGAGAAGAACTGGGACATGAAGGAGTTCCTCGGCGACTCAACCAGGACGCTCTCCCTCCTGGAGGGGAGAGTACTCTGCGCAGTGTCCGGTGGAGTTGACTCATCCGTGACCGCAGCGATGCTCAGCAGGGCGATCGGGGACAGACTCACCTGCGTGTTCATTGACACGGGGCTGCTCAGGAAGGGGGAGGGAGATAGGGTCAGGAGGTTCCTGGGCCAGGAGTTGGGGGTGCACGTCGAATTCGTAGACGAGTCCCACAGGTTCCTTGAGGCGCTGAAGGGGGTCAGGGACCCCGAAGAAAAGAGGAGGGTAGTGGGGAAGACGTTTGCGGAAGTTTTCGAGGAGTTTGCGGGTAGGAGAGGGCCGTTCGCTCACCTCGCTCAGGGTACCCTCTACCCGGACGTAATCGAGAGCGGACGCTCCTCGGGACCGGCCTCGCTGATCAAGACTCACCACAACGTCGGAGGTCTCCCCTCGCATCTTTCGATGTCAGTCGTTGAGCCGCTGCGGGAGCTCTACAAGGACGAGGTCAGAGAACTGGGTGTCCTGCTCGGTCTTCCAAAGGAAGTTCTGGAGAGGCACCCCTTTCCGGGCCCGGGGCTCGCGGTGAGGGTCGTGGGGGAGGTGACGGGGGAGAAGATCAGAATCTGCAGAGAAGCGAGCCACATAGTCGAAGACCAGCTGAGGGAGGAGGGGCTGTATGGGAAGGTCTGGCAGGCGTTCGCATACGTCGGGGACGACGAGGTAACCGGGGTCCAGGGGGACGAAAGGAGGCTCGGCCGCCAGGTGACCGTGAAGGTTGTCGAGTCGGTGGATGCCATGACCGCCGACTGGAGCAGGCTGAACCCGGGGACGCTGGAGAGGATTTCCAGCAGAATAACGAACGGGGTGGCTGGAGTTGTCGCCGTTTCATACGCGATCTCGTCCAAGCCCCCCGCGACAATAGAACCACAGTGACGCCGCGAAAGGAAAAGGTTTGAAAGGCGATTCGGCGGGCTCGCCTCAGTTGGAAGCCACCGAGAAGGTGCTCGAAGTTGGAGAGTACACGATAAACTTCGCCACGGTGGGGAACGGTTCCCCCCTCCTCCTCCTGCACGGGAGCGAGCCCCAGGAGAGCTGGAGGGTCTGGGAGCCAATCCTGGCGATGGCGGATACCCACAGGCTGGTCGCTCCAGACCTCCTCGGTTACGGGAAGTCTACAAGGCCGGAGGAGACGCCTGACTTTCGGGGTCAGGCACAGATGCTCAGGGACTTCGTGGAGAAGCTTGGAATCCAGAAGCTGAGCCTGATGGGGAGCGGGTGGGGAGGGCAGGTGGCCCTGGAGTTCGCCCTCGATTGGCCCGAGGGCGTTGGCTCGATCGTCCTGGTAGCGTGCTCCTACGATAAGGACCAGCTCAGGAGGTTGGAGAAACTGAGGAAGCCGACGCTGATCATATTCGCCGAGGACGACATGGTGACACAGCTCAAGGCAGGATATCTGCTCAGGGACGCCATAGGAACCTCGCGCCTAGAAGTGCTCGGCACGGTGGCCCGCGACCCCAGGTACGACTTCCGTATGTCCCACAGGCTGCAGAACTTCAGGGCCCCGCAGGTCCTGCAGCTCGCTAGGAGCTTCCTGTCAAACCCGGAGTCGATGGTGTCCGAGCCGCCGGAGATGGAGAAGGAGCTGAGGGGGATGGAGCTGAGAAAGGGAGAAAGGGGCGAAGCGGCGCCTAACGCGACGCCATAGCCACGCGTTCCTGTTCGTTCTTCTTCTTAACCGAGTAGCTGTTGGCGTCCCCTGCGGCTGCCTGGATGATTTCGTCTGCGAGCACTTCTTCTACCGTCCTGGGAGAGTTGAACGAAGCCTCCCTGACCCCTTCCGAGATGAACCGGAGAGCCAGGTCGACTCTGCGGACGGGGGAGATGTCCACGGACTGGTGGTAGACCACCCCCCCGTAGCTGAGCCTGGTGGTGTCCTCGTTGGGGGACGCGTTCTCTATCGCTCTTACAAGCTGCTGCACAGGGTTCTGGCCGGTCCTCAGCTCTATTATTGCCAAGGATGTCTACACTATGTTCATCGCCTTCTGCTTCTTGCCTCCCATGCGGCCCGTGTTCTTCGCGTATTTCTTCCCCGAGTGCATCATCTCGTCAACAAGCCTTTCGACGATGTTCACCCTAGTCTTGCCGAACTTCTTGTGCTCGTGCCTCCCACCGGAGTGGGGGACCAGCATCGGCTTCAGGCTGATAACCGTCTGGAGGCCGGGGTCCTGGATTTTCACGCCCGTCAGGTCCCATCGTTCCCAGAGCAGGAGGTTCGGGTATTCGAGCGACTGCCTGCTCATTCCTATCTCCTCGGCTTCTCCTTGCGGCCGTAGACAAGCTCGTTGAGCGACACGCCGTTGACCTTGAAGACGGTCCAGCGGACGCCTGGGATATCCCCCATCGCCCGCTTCATCGAGCCGCCTATGCCCTGGAGCATCACTTCGTCGTGTTCGTCGACGAAGTTCAGCGCACCGTCCCCGGGGAGGAAGGCAGTGACCTGCTTCCCGTTCTTCACGACCTGCACCCTTACGCACTTCCGTATGGCCGAATTCGGCTGCTTCGACTCCACACCGACCTTCTCCAGAACGATCCCTCGTGCCTGGGGAGCACCCTCGAGCGGGTCAGCCTTGAAATCGAGGCCGAGCTTCCTCCTCTTGTACCACTTGTTGGACCAGCGGAGCCTCTGACGCTTAAGGAGCGCCTGACGCGCCGCGAACTCACCCCGGGGTGAACCTGCCATGCTTCAGACGCCGCCTTCGCTCAATGTATTTAACCCCTTACAGCTCGCTCGTGATCTGAACGTTGCTTATGTCGAAGTAGCGCTTCGCCAGGAGCCTCACCTTTTCGGCGTTCTTCCCCCCCAGGCCCAACACCGCTCCTTTCTTGCGCGGGTCCACGACCACGACGACCCCCTTCGTGCCGTCGAGTCGGTCACTTATCCTCACCTCCTGCACAAACTTCGAACCAAGCGTGTTCCTCACCAGGCCTTCGACGTCGTCTGCCCACTCGACCACTTCGACAGGACGCTTCACGGCGCGCTCTATCTTCTTCACCGAGGCCCCTTCCTTCCCGATCGCCAGCCCCATCTGCCCCTGCGCGATTACGAAGATGACCCTGTCGCGCTTGTCGTCGATGACGCAATCGCGGGCCGTAGCCCCGGTCATGCCCTGAAACATGGACATCAGGGAGAGCTGGTCCGAACTAAGCTTGATTTCGGGCATGGCTTCTCTACCTCGTAAGAAGCTTGATGTCGGAGTCGCTTACGTTCCTCACCGCAATGGCCGACACCCTATAGGGCTTTCCAATCATTTTCGCGAGCTCTGCCGATGACTGTGTCAGTTCGACGATGGGCACGCCCTGCTTCTTTGCCTCCGTTCTGAGCCGCGCGCCCAGCTTGGAGGGGATGGACCGGGTACAGAGGACGGCCTTGCTCCCCTTAACGGCGGCCATGCTCTCCTTCGCTCCCACCACAGACTTCCCACCCTTCATGGCGTCCTTGAGGACCTTGGAAAGCTGCGCGCTGTCCACCATCAGAATCAGCTCATGTAGAGGTCGATCATCCCCGTCCCCACAGGGATTGGGAGCCCGACGATGACGTTCTCAGTGACGCCCTTTAGGTCTTCAACTTCTCCCTTGACCGCCGCCTCGGCGAGGGTGGGTACGGTAATTTCGAAGGCTGCCCTTGCGAGGACGCTGCTCTTTGTTCCCGCTATGCCGTGCCTCCCGATCTGCTGGATGTAGCCCTTGGAGGTCATCAGGTCCGCCACGAGGAAGATGTGGCGTATGTCCACCTCGAGTCCCTGCTCGTCAAGGGTGCTCATCAGTTCCCGGACAAGGGTCGCCCTCGCTGCCTCGATGCCGAGCACCTGGGCCACCTCGTGGACGTTGTTGGTGTACACCCGGGTGGGGTCGACCCCCTCGATCTGCACCACCTTCCCCAGGTTGGACCCTGCCGTCTGGATGAACCACTCCTCTCCCTCCTTGACGACGGTGACCCGGGTGATGCCCGGGATGCCTTTGAGCTTCATGTTCAGGATCTTGTTCCTGAGCGTGAACAGAGCGGAGAGGTCGGCGTCGGGCATGCTGACGTGTATGACGTTGGGGTTCCTCTTGTCCTGCTGGACCTTCCTCTTTCCGGTCTCGACCACCTTTGCTATTTCCTCGGGATTTGTGTCTCTGTCCGCGAGGAGGTCGGGGTCGAGGTGCAGCTTAATCCCTTCTGTGGGATCCACTTCGCTGAAGGCCACCACGTTACCGACCTTTGTGAAGAGTATCTCCTTGGCGACCTTGACAGACTTCTCGTTGCTGACCGCGTACTCCTTGGTAAGATAGATGTCCATCGAGGGAGTAGCAGGAATCTTGCGCGCATCCACCAGCTCCATGAGCCTCGGAAGGCCCAGCGTTACGTCCCTCTCCCTTACCCCTGCGAAGTGGAAAGTTCTGAGCGTCATCTGGGTGCCCGGCTCACCAATAGACTGGGCTGCCACAATGCCTGAGGCCTCTCCGGGTTCGACCCGGGAGTAGTCCATCGCTTCGTCCACCTTCTCCATGGTCTCCTTGAGCCCTTCGTCGTCGAGGTGGGAACCTCCCAGCTTGTCCTTGAGCTCATTCAGGAGCCGTTCGTTGAGCATGGGCTGGTACTTTTTCAGCAGCTTCTCGAGATCGTCGGGGTCGACCTTTGCCTTCCCCTTGTGAGAGAGCTCCTCGGTCTCCACCAGCCTGTCTAGGTTGATGGGGCGGCCATGGTCGCTCTTGGCCACATCGACGCCGTCCTCCCCGTACAGGAACTGGATGATGTGGCCGTGTGGGTCCCTGACCGTAAGGTCATACTCGACCTTGAGGTGCTCGAGGGCGTTGACGAGACGCCTCTGCATGTACCCGGACTGCTGGGTCCTGACGGCGGTGTCGACGAGCCCTTCGCGGCCTCCCATCGCGTGGAAGAAGAACTCCGTGGGGGAAAGGCCGTCCCTGTAGTTGCTCCTGACGAACCCCTTCGCCTCTGGGGATGGGTCGTCCCAGGGGAAGTGGCTCAGGGCCCTCCCCTTCATCCCGTGGCTGATTCGCTTGCCCCTGACCGACTGCTGGCCCAGCGCCGCGGTCATCTGGCCCACGTTCAGACTGGACCCCCTCGCGCCGGTCCTGGCCATTATCATCCCGGAGTTCTCTGCGGGGAAGGACCTGTCCGCGATCCTGCCCGCCTTGTCCCTCGCCTTCGCGAGCTCGTTAACGATGTAGGCCTCGAGCGTGTCCTCTGCAGAGAGCCCTCTGGTCTGCTGGAGGGTCCCGGCCTTGTACTTCTTCTGGAGGTCGTTTACGTTGGCGTAGGCTTCGTCGAGGGAGTCGGTTATCCCCTTCTTCGCTTCGCCCGGCAGCTCGAGCTCGTTGAAGCCGTAGGTAAAGCCCCTCCTCGTGAGGAAGGTCTTCAGTACCTTCAGTATGGAATTGAGGAAGTTGCGGGCCTCTTCGTCACCGTAGTCCTTGGCGATGCGGTGCAGCAGGGAGTCGGGCTCCTCGGCCCCGATGACCGCCTTGTCCACGACCCCTGAAATCAGCTGGCCGTCCCTTATGACGACGTC
>Ga0187784_10004347_pt1 | contig 11458 bp, 8 predicted proteins | sample 1015_SJ02_MP15_2_FD_132964 | JGI IMG/M metagenome (GOLD analysis project Ga0187784, IMG submission 132964) | Tropical peat soil microbial communities from peatlands in Department of Meta, Colombia - 1015_SJ02_MP15_20_MG | ecosystem: Environmental > Terrestrial > Soil > Wetlands > Peat | place... | reverse complement strand
GCGATCCTGGTTCTTGAGTATCTCACCATTGGATCTGTAGGTAATACCGTCGATGTCATAGAGAGCTTGTGGTAATTTCGAATGTGTTAAAGCATCAGCTATCTCGAGCATTGTGATTTCACCTTCGCCCTTCACGACAGCGTCAGCTCGAGACCGCGTTAGGCAATCTGAATCGAGGTACGTAGCCTGTGGCCCCCCTACCACGACTGTCGCATCCTTACACGAATGTTTTACTAGGTTAGCAAGTACAATGGCTGCGTTGTAAGTCGGCGCCGAAGATGTTATGCCAATGAGGTTTGCATTCTGAACAGTTTGTATGAGTGCATCTTCACTGAGTGGATCCACTTGGGTATCTATAATCGTAGCCTTATGTCCATGCTCTCTCAAATATGACGCCATGTAGGCGAGTCCCAATGGAGGCGTACATATATTGAGTTTTGCAGTAACGTCTCCACCTGATAGCGGGGGGTTAATGAGGACAACTTCACTACTAGTTCTCGTAGGCATTCGTCATGCTCCAATCACAATATTTAATTGATTTATATATCAGTTCTTTTTTTGCGATTTATACCATTCTCTCATTTTGTGGGGTGAAATCGTTGTAAAGTGTTTAATTAAACATATTAGCATAATTTCAGTGGCTTACACATTAATATCTTGTTAGTCCAAGCCAAAAATAGGAAAGTGTGACTTTTCAACATCTATCTTTCTAACTTTTTTTAGCACGCTCATACTTTAAGAGGTACCCTCTTTTGTTAAATCAATTGGTCCGCCAATACAAATCCGTTTGTTGTATCAACCGAGTTTCCACCAAAGCCATCTATTAGAAAATTATTATACTGTGACAATCACAGGGATTTAAGACACGACTATACGGAGGTTAAAGATTTGGAAGGTTGCAAGATAAAAATTTCAATATTTTGGCTGTTTGCAGCACTTGTCTTTTGGCTCACTAGATACCGGTTCTTCTGGAACCAGGAATAAAATGACAGGTAATGGCGGGAGAAGCTGAAGGTGTGGAGATAGAGCTTATTTTTAACTGTTTTTTTACAATCTTAATGTTGATCCATTGGAGACAGCTTTCCCGTCCCGAACCTTGAAGTATTCGATGAATCGTTGGGTAAACATCATTATGGACGCAGTCTTTGCTGTCCTTCAGTTTGATGACATCTTTGATGCTACGTAACAAACAGAATTTTTGCACTTTTTTATTAGTAGATTAATTAATTGCGCAGTATGATGGGACTCACAGAGTTCCAATTTCTTTGTAAATTTTGTCCAAGAAAACCTAATGCATAGCTAACTAATGAAAATACTGCTTTAAAATACAAATGTCTTTTTTGGTAACATCTGACCTATCATTCGTTACTTAACATTCTAAGAAACTAACCGATTCAACAACCTCAAATTTAGCACTCTTTGTTGTCATCAGTCACCTATGTTTTAGCGGTGCCCGCACATGAGCCTTTTGAATTTTGAAGATACATAACACAATACTTATGTTTTATTACAAGCATTATTATATTTTGGTTACGCGGTATGGTGCTTTACTCGAAAATCCCCCGGAAGGATTTTTTAAGTCATTGCCCGATTACACCCCCATACCGCGTAGCTGATTATTATGATTATTGTTTACCGTTACAATTGAGGCCAATCATTTTTCCTTGTGTTTAAAGAACAAACTGACCTACAAAACGCGAATCCACCAGTTTGCAAAGAGTTATTCTATTAGAGCCAAAAACAAAAGAATATTTTATACTATTTTTTGACTATAAATTATTCAATCACACAGTATGGACAGAACTGGGCTGATCTACCCATTCTGTGGGATTTCGTCCCGAACGTCCATTTGCGCCGCTGACTAATGAGAATGTTGCTAGACATGAATATCGTCCTTTGAGGACCTCTATATATTAAAATCTGTCTTAATATCTAATAACCAACAGCTTCAATAACAGTCGATTCAGCAGTTTTTTATCTTGGTTCACCTTGGTTCAGCAGTGCCGTTCGGAGATTCAGTTAAAGATCGCGAAAGAAATATTTAGTGAGGAATAATCGATAATTGCTTTTTACTGTTTAGTATACGGTGTCCACTAGCCCCAAATATTAGAGCTGCGATATTGGTGAATCCATCTCTCACCATGTCGATATTCAAATTTATAATGTCTCAAAGTAACTGTGGGTGGCGCATATCAAACAGATTTATCATTAAACCCCTTCTTTTATGCCTATGATTTATCAAAAGTAGGTGCATAATTAAAACCAACTGCTTCAACAACTGGGAATCCACCAAGGTGACACTACGTTTCCATTACGCCAATAAACAATAGGTGAATATACTAATCCATAAATTATCAACAAAAAATAAAAGAAGTGATGAACAATGTGTGGTCTATCCTCTGTAATAAAGGCAATTTTTTACTGTCATTGGTTCTCCCACCGTTTCATAATGACAGTTAAGCAGGGGAATAAAAACTATCCAACAGAAGAACATCACCACCTCCAGTTTTCTTCTTTAAAAGATTTATAAAAAAAAGTTGCATTTATTTTAGCTTACCAACCGATTCAGCGGTCTCGAATTCAGCAATAGATTTAATGAGGTTCGCCGAAGAGATACTAGAGCCTGCGAAACAGTTGAAGGCACACAACATTTATATTTATTGCTACATTTTAAGATTTAGCTACGCGGTATAATCCTTAGCGAATTCCTCGGGAAAGGGTTTGACATTGCCCCTTACCCTTTATGCCGCGTAGCTTATTAATAACAGTATTGGTGTAGCTTAAGAACGTTGCTTTTTGATATATATTTTGTGTTCTAAATTCGTTATTTAATATTCTGAGAAATCAAGGGACTCACCACAGAAACTAATCACAGCTGTTTCACACGCTCATTTTGAAGATATACAACATTTGTATTTTATTGTCCCATTTTTATAATATAGTTATGCGATATGATGCTTCGCTCAAAAGTTCCCTGGAAAAGATTTTTGAGTGGTTGTCTAGTAACATCTCCACATCACATAGCTAATTTTCATCGTTTAGCGCTGATACTTCAAAGTGCCGTTTACTAGAATTAAAGTGTTATCATTTTCCCTCTAAAACCAACCGAGCCACCAACCGTAAATCCACCAGTGGTATCACCCAAAGAGACACCAGCACCAATAAACAATAGGTGAATACACTACCATAAATTATCAACAAAAAATAAAAGAAGTGGTGAGCTTTGTATGATGTTAATCGCCGATATATAAGCAATTTTGTTCTGCCATTCGTTCTTCCATTCATTTCATAATGGTAGCTTAACAGAGGAAAAAACTCAACAGTAGGAATATCACCACCTCTTTTTTCTTAATCCATCTATGAAAAATGATGTAATTACTTAACCAACCGATTCAGCAACCGGTAATTCAGTAGTCGATTTTAATGGAATTCACAGGAGATTCAACAGTATCTTATTACTTTTGGTTTTAAGGAATAGTAAAAAACAGAAGTTGCATAAGTGCTCATTTTTGAATATACACAACATTTATATTTTATTGAGACATTTTTATAATTTAACTACGCGGTACATTTCTTGGGTTGCACCTCTCGAAAAGCAGGATTTGACATGGGCCAGTCGCTATCCTTACCGCGTAGCTTATATTATTATATACTATCATTTTTTCGTTGTTTAAAGAAACCAACTGCGTCAACAACCATGGATTCACACCCTTTTTTTTCATATTTAATTCAATAGAGCCCGAATAAGAATAATTAAAATAGACCTTTTAAGGCGCGCATTTTGAATATACACAACATTTATATTTTATTGAGACATTTTTATAATTTAACTACGCGGTACGATTCTTTAGTTGAAATACTTAAGAGCGGGTTTTCGGGTTCACTTACCCGTCACTTTCCGTACCGCGTAGTTACCTATTCTGTTTATTAATAAACTAACCGACCCACCAACCGCGAATCCACCAGTCACGTCAACTGTCGTTCCACCAGTGCCGTTTTTAAGATACACAACATTTATATTTTTATAGAGACATATTTATATAACTACGCGGTGTCTTCTTGGATTTGGCACTTCTCAAGAACGGGTTTTTTCATTATCCCGACGCTCCTACCGCGTAGCTCTTATTATTACATTGTCACTTGTTGCGCATGCGCAACATTTATGCTTAATTGCCGTTAATATAGCACTTTAGTCACGCAGTCTGGTTTCTTTGCGGCGAAATTCCTTAAAGCGGGTTTTTGAGTCCATTGACCCGACCCCAAACCGCGTGGCCAATTCTTACAATTTTAAGATAATTCAGAATGATTTTTCCTAACATTAAAATGTTGTTATTTTGTCAAAAATCAACCGACACACCAACCACCTCAACAACCGCAAATTCAACAGTTGTATCAAGCGTGTTTTCAACAGTGTTGCGTATACGAAAACTGAAAGTTGAGACTGCTAAACTTTTATTATTATTTGGTATACGAAAATTTGGTATACGAAATATCATCTGTAAATAATGCTATCCGCTGTAAGGTATACCTTACATACATCTTCACCGATTCAGCAACCTCAAATTCAGCAGTTTTGGCTTTGGAAAATAATAGAAATAAACTTCAAATAGCGCTCTTTTTTTAAAGCTACATAAGATTTATATTTTATTGAAACACTTTTATAATTTAGCTGCGCGGTATGGTCTCTTAGGTCAAATCTCTAAGAGCGGGTGCAACTTGTTGGTTGTGGCACACCCGTTCACTCAATATCGCGTAGCTAATTGTTACGATTTTGAGATAATTTAAAATAACTTTTTTCTTAACATTAATACGTTATCATTTTTAAGAAATCAGTGGCCCACCAACCGTAAAGACACCAGTGTTATCAACCGAGGATACACCAATGCCACATAACGAAATATTTATGCTTTATTATAACCAATAATCTATTTTGGTTGCGCGGCATGGTGCTTTACTCGAAAATTCCCCGGAAAGATTTTTAGAGTCATTTTGCCTTCTTCATGCTGCGTAACCGGCTATTTATTATAATTTCCAACCGATTCAGCAACCGTAAATTCAGCAGTTTTGGCAATTAGGTTTCACCGGAGTTTCAGCAGTGCCTGTGAAACGGCTCTGGTGGAAACTCGGTTGATACCCTTGGTGTCTTTGCGGTTGGTGTGTCGGTTGATTTGCAGTTTAAGCATAGAACTATAAAATTAATACCGAAAACTTTTAAGTACACAAGTAAGAATAAAAAAATTGAAAAGATGCTGCAGAAATCAAAAACACAGACCTCTATGAGTTGTGAAATAATTTTTCCTGACACACCAGAGGATATTAGAAGCAAGAATGAAATATTCAACAAGATTTCTAAATTTATACAGGATTCTGATATTCTCAAGTTCTTTAAAACCATAGGTGGTTCTGAAAATAAACAATATGTTAATTTTAAGTCGAATAAGACAAAAAGGCGCGTAATTCTAAGTTCAGACCAATTTGATGTTAATATTAACTGTTTACAAAAGTTGTCTATTGAGACAAATTTGGTTAATCCAAATGAAAATATTGGACTCGTTAATCAAGTAGTGAACAGTATAATAGACTATATCAACTTTGAAATGGGTGGTAGAGCAAAAGAATCTAAAATTATAACTTCAAAGATGGTATGCAGAGGAGAGAGTACAAAAAATTTGAGCAAACAAATAATTGGAGAAGAACGGTTAGCAGAACTTAATAAAAGAGCTAGATTATCTAAAAGTATTAATCAACTTTTAAATCCTATTGGGATAATATTCGAATATATACAAGAAGATAAAAAGTATGTGTTAGGTATCTATTCTGATATAGGGGCAGAAATGATATATTGCTATAAAGACTATATGCGTCCAATTCATTCCGATTTCCTAAAGAACGAATACAAAGAATTAGAAGCCCCCGAAAAACTTATCAAGAACTTATTTCAAGTGGAATTAGAACAATGACATTTTCAGGATTATTACAAGGCGGTCACATTATAGGTAAGAGTTTTTTAACCTCAGATAACCCGTATATTAAAGTGAATTTAGCTCTCCAAAATGCTCAAGCTCAAATTGAGAGGGAGATATTTGTCAAGTCATCTCACAGAGAAGTTACATCTGACGATATAAAGCTCGTATATCTCAACAGCGCTAATGTTGTAACAAAAAAAGACCTCGATAATTTAAGGAATGAATTTATAGACAGAATAGGTAAGCTAGAGAAGAAAACACGTAAGAAAAAGCCTGTCACGAAAGCTGACCGTGTCTACAACCGTTTTAAAAAAGAGCTTGAGCAAGAATATTTTGGAAAAATAGTGGCTATAGATGTCGATTTGAGTCGTGTAGTAGGCATAGGCGATACTTTTGATGAAGCATACGACCGCGCTATTGAAGAAACAGGAAAAGAGCAATTCGATTTTAAAAGAGTAGGTCATAGCTACTTATTCAAGTTTTAGACTATGGTGGACTTAACTGAACCTTTTCATATATGTGAATATTTCGATGATGGTGAGCATGCGTCAAGACCGCTGATAGATATATCAGTGGGCCCACTTGATTCTAAAAGAGATATTCGTGCATTAGTAGATACTGGTTGTACGTCTGCATTAGTTATCCCTAAGCCGCTTTTACGACGTTGCAAATTAAATTTAGGAAAAGCTCGGAAAGTAACTAGAGGTCAAACGACTATACAATTAGCTAATGGGCATGATGTTAATGCTGATATATACCTCACTTTTTGCCGAATAGGCGAAGTAGAAAGAAAAATCAAAATATTAGTGATAGATACAAAAGATAGTTATCCAGCAAAGAAACCAAATTTGACTGCATATCTCGGTCTTGACTTTTTAAACACTTTCGATGTAGTATTTAAAGGAAAAGAGAAGAGAATTCTTTTCTGTCACCTTAATGAATAATATTTAATTAAAATGTGGCTGAGCCTTTGATTTTCGCCGCTTGTTTAATTAATTCTTTCCACTTGTCTTTTCCTAATTTCAAATCAATCCCCGCCACTTCTGCCGGCGTCTTACCGTTCAACGCTTGATGTGGTCTTATAAAATTATAATACGCCTTAAATCCGTCATTAAACGCCGTCGCAGTCTTGTCGTTATGCAACCCTCTCATAACTTTGGTTCTTTCCCTAATCGTATTATGCAACCGCTCGACCCTGTTATTATTACTTCTTGCCGTCAACCCTTCTGCCCTCACATGCTCGCTTGTCTTATACATATCATAAAACTCCCTGTTAAACGCCTTGTGGTACGACTGTAAGCCGTCTGTGATTAGCAATTCCGGTTTTCCCGATTGTCGTGCCTCCTTAAACACGCCTTGAGCGTCCCCGACTTCATGCTTCTTTGTTACTAAGTTTGCTACTAAAAACCTCGTCTGGCTATCCATCACGTTCCACAACCACGACCAATCGTCACGCTTTGTTTTAATCTTCATTTCGTCAGCATGCCAAATGTCGCCAAGTTCGGGTTGTAGCGTTTCCGCATAACGGCTTATAATTTCACCATATTTATGAACCCAATCCAACACCGTTGCATGATTTACTGTTCGTTCGTAGAACTGGTCTAAATGGTCGACAATCTTTCTTGAGGACGTGCCCTTAAAGTAAAGGTCTAACGCAACGGTTACCATTTTAGAGGTAACTTGCATTCTTTCAAACCCAGCTTCTGATTCAAGTGTAAACGTTCTATTGCAATGCTTACACCACATTCTTGTCTTAATTCCTATCTTGGACTTTCTTGTCCCGTTCTTGATAATATTCTCGCTACCACAATACACACAATCTAAATGCTCATAATCTCTTGCAGCCTCAACCTCAGCCCACACTTGTTTTGATTCTTTTAGGTGTTCAATCGTTAACTTCTCTTTTAACGTCTGCCAAAAACGGATAGCGTGAATATGCTTACATTCAACATGACGATACGTAAAATCGGGACAGTCACAAGTCCAAGCGTTATATTTATGTAGAACTGTATACAGTCCGTTCCCAGATTGTGAGGGGACTTCAAAAGTGTTATTATCAAGCTGTGTAGGTTCAAAACCTTTTTCAATCATGGATTGACCGCGTAGGATTCGAGCAGATTGTTGTGGGGTTGTGTGGGAGTACATTTTAATCACCTATTAGTATATTACTAATAGGTATACTATTATATATACTTGTTGATAATAGAGCAAAAGTTATATAAGAATGATATATTAAGGATAAGTATAATGGCGACAATACAAATAACGGCGTTCAAGTGCGAACGTTGCGAGCATGTGTGGCCTCCCCGGAGAGAGAAAGAAGAGCCGAGGGTGTGCCCGAAGTGTAAAAGCCCTTACTGGAATAGACCACGAAAAAAGAAATAATCTAAACTTAGACGATAAATGCAACAAAATGTAACAACAGGTAAAGAGGACTTAGAAAAATACTTAAAAAGCGAAGAAATCACGCCTTATGTCCTTAATGGTGATGTATTAAGCATAATTAATCTTTTACCTGAAAAAAGCATTGACTTAATCATAACATCTCCGCCCTATTGGCAGCAAAGAGATTATGGAATAGAAAATCAGATAGGGAGAGAAGCTACCCCAGAGGAATATATAAACAAACTGCTGACAATTTCTAATAAATTAAAGAGAGTTTTAAAAGACACTGGTTCTTTCTTTCTAAACATAGGAGACAAATATAACAGCAAGAAAAAGCAGCTTCTTTTGATACCTTCTAGACTAGCTTTTGAAATGCAGAAAAATGAATGGGTTTTAAGAAATCAGATTGTATGGTATAAACCCAACCACATGCCTTCACCCCTCCTAGACAGATGTTCCAACACTTGGGAGCCTGTTTTCTTTTTCGTGAAAGATACAGGAACCTATCTCGCGCCAAAATATTATTTTAACTTAGATGCGATAAGGGTAGAACATAAGACAAAAGAGCCTGATATCCCTCCAGATTTACCTATCACGGTAACAGAAGAAGAGTATAAACAGGTTAAACACCGGTTAGAAGCTTACAAAAAAGACTATAATGGCAAGTTCCTAGGGCAAAAAATAAATCTCGGCGCATCCCCCGGAGCGCGTTCTTCCGTAAACGGATATTTCTATTCAAAACAACGAATTTTCAAGCCTACAGACAACGATGAGATTGAAATAATTTCATTCTTAAGAGATTGGAGAGAGCAAAAAGGACTTAGTATTGAAGAAATCGACAAATTATTGGGGTATAGTTATACTGCGGGACATTGGTTTAGGCTAGACCGAGGTGGTAGGTCGCTGCCTTCACCCAAGGATTGGATTAAATTAAAAGAAATATTAGGCTTTGATGACCGCTACGATGAAAGAATGACTAAAACTTGGTACGTCTTACAAGCGGTAAAAAAGAGTCCTTTAGGCAAGAATCCCGGCGATATGTGGTCGATACAGACTGATAAATTTAAAGAGGCGCATTTTTCAATATTTCCAGAGGAATTAGTACGGAGGATAATACAAGCGGCGTGCCCACCTAATGGAGTCGTCTTAGACCATTTTGCAGGCAGTGGAACTACCGGAAAAGTTGCAATGGAGTTAGGCAGAAAATCAATAATGATTGAGATTAATCCTGATTATGTTGAGATTATGCATAGAAGATTTTTGACCGAAAAGAATACACAATTAAGTGATTTTTATTGAGTTATTTTGCGGCTCTTCATAGGTTATTTCTTGACAAGTCGTAATATCGTATGTGGAGAGCCCATAATTAGGGTTGAAATAAATAAATTCAACCCTATGGGGAGTGCCTGATAACGTATTGAATGTGAAGTTATTTTTGTATTCATATCGCATAGACACACCTTTACCTTTTCCCGCACCAACTATGCCATTTTTATAAACACTGTACAATTGACCATTTGGCACAGATATTAGGAGTATAGCTGTAATATCAAATGTAATGGGTTTGTGAATAAGTTGTATGATGTAAGTCAGACATGGTTTTTCATTTTCTCCGCCTTTGTCGTAATATTGCGGAAGGCTAGGGTTTATTTGAGTTGGTGTGCCAGTTTGAGTTTTATCTGCATCATAACTTGTTTGATTTTTACTGAGAGCTACTTTGCCTTTATAGTCAGATTGATTATCGGTTTTTGCTGTTTTGATATCAATGTGGATAAAGGCATTACACGATTCAAAAAATAAGTCAGAGCTTATAGGTGAGGAATTTGGCATCCAAAGAGTGGTTAAAAGCCAATAAAAAATTCTTTCTGTGCCCCTTGCAAATTCCGATATTTGTTTTTCACTATTAGTAAATTTATCCCACCAATCATCTCTGATGTTATTTTTTGACTCTAATCCCCACAACATCCTTTGTTGGTTAAATCTAAGATAAAAGTATATTTGGTCAAAATAATCCTTTTCTAACTGTTCTAACTCCTCGTTAGTTAAAGGCATTAAAACAAGAAATACGTTGAAAGTTATTTAAAATTATGTGTAACTTGAGATGTATAAAATAAGCCTAAAATAATGCTGCTTTTTTTATAAGTTAACTATTTTTTCATAAAAATTTAGGATTGATTAAGGATAGCGGAAAGAGTGAAAAAATAACATAAAAAGTTTGCTTAATCTTCATCTTCTTTGAGTACTTCTTCCATCTCAGCGTCATCGTCAATGAAACTATCTATAACCTCATCATCTTCATCAGGCAATTTGTCTCACCATGGGCTTATTCTCGACAATATTATAAATACTAATCCTATCGAGAATGCCCATAACATACTTTGAATAAATCTAGCTCTGCTTTGAATAATTTTAGTATCTTCGTTATAAGCTTTCAACATCATGCCGAATATATTTTTAGTATAGTCTTTTTCCTTTTTATCCTTCCAGAATCGCGCCAACTTTAAGATTTTATAACCAAATTTATAAGTTTTTGGATAGACTGCTTTAATACCTAAACAAAAAGAACTTATCATGGCCAAAAATCCAATTATGAAGATAGCAAAAGCAACTGGTTTTGTTGTTACTGCATTAAGAAATTCCGTTGTCAACGTTATTTGAATAATAATAACCATGATAAACCCTAATATAATACCTGATTTGACGTTATGGGAATCATCGACCCGCATTAGTAAATCAAACTGACGTTTTAGTTCATCAGATATTAACTGCAAATCGTTCTCCCTTTTAGTGTCTTCTGTTACCATTTTCTCAACTTTTATGATTTTACGAGATAACAAATAATAAAAAACAGATTAGAATATATGTTATTTATTGTTTTTAAGAAATCAACCGACCCACCAACCGCAAAGACACCAAGGGCATCAACCGAAGAGACACCAGAGCCTGTGAAACAAATATTTATATAGTGTAAACACTAACTTTAGGTTAGTGTAGTCTTAACATTATAATTACAAGGTCTAAGGACACAACTGTTGAGGTATATAAATGGACGAGGCCAAAATACTGGATATACTTGGCAATGCTAACCGACGAAGTATCCTCAAATT
>Ga0187784_10004346_pt1 | contig 11459 bp, 11 predicted proteins | sample 1015_SJ02_MP15_2_FD_132964 | JGI IMG/M metagenome (GOLD analysis project Ga0187784, IMG submission 132964) | Tropical peat soil microbial communities from peatlands in Department of Meta, Colombia - 1015_SJ02_MP15_20_MG | ecosystem: Environmental > Terrestrial > Soil > Wetlands > Peat | place... | reverse complement strand
GGTAAGATTGCCCACTCCCATGAGTATTTCGGCACTGGGGTAACGCCGTCGCGTTTCGTAAAAGCGATGCAAGGCCTCAGCGAAACCGAAATTGATGGGATCCAAAATGGGGTCCATTATGTAGGACACACCCCATTCCGTCAACTGGGCGGCGTTCCGCTCCAATGACTCCAGCCCTTCCCCAAAATCCGGGATGACCACTACCTTGCACCTCAGGCCGCGGGCCAAATGCAGGTTTCCCGAGTTGATGCTCAGCACGAAGTCCACGCCGGCTTCATCGGCTTCGAGGATGGTGTCGGTATCGAAGCTGTCCACGCTGACAGTGAAACCGCGCTGCTTCAGCTCTCCCACGATCCCTCCCACTCCTTGGAATCCATCCCGGGCCGGGCAGCCAAGGTCGATGATATCCGCCCCGCTGGCACGGTAATATTCTGCCGAAGCCAGGATGTCCTCCAGGGACATGCGATAGGCGTCCACTATTTCAGCCAGGATTTTCACACGATACTCGCCGTAACCCACCCGCACAGACTCGTGGCCGAAGAATGCAGGGATATCCTTCAAATCGCTGGGACCGCGGACAACAGGAACATTCACGCGTTCCCGGATGAGCGAAAGGTCGCCGTCACAAAGACCCGGAATCATCACCTGCTTGCAACCGCGGGCATCGGAGAGGTGCTGGGCGATCCATGCGACGCTCATCAAACCTGCCACGGAGATGTCTAAAACCTCTATGACGTAGTCGAAGCCGAGCTCCATTTTCTCTAAAGTAAGCTCGAGAGAATATGCGGCCAGTTTGCCGGTCACGAACAGGTAATCAGGCATTTTGGGACACCGGTGAACCTCTAATAGAGACAACTGCGGGTTGAGACCATGCAAATCGGAATAGCCAATTTCCGTACCGAGAGGTTCCTCTTCATCTTCATCGCCTCAGAGTATTCGGGAGGAGCATGAATGGCTGCCGACTATCGCCTGGCTTCAACGGACGAAGCTAAGGGATTTCCGGAGCAACTTCACCCGTGAAAGATTGTCTATAGAAGGCGGTTTGCCCCGGAGCCTCTTCCACTCCCACGGTGACGGCGGTAAGGTTCCCGGTCTTCGGCTGAAGCATCTCGATGATGCGCCTGCAGATATACTCCGCCAGCCGCTCGGCAGTGATGTTGTCCACCGGCAGGACGAACACGTCCGAAGACGGGAAGACATAACGCCTGTTCCCGAAATGAATCGCCCACTCCTCCCCGGTCTTCTGGATTTGGAGACACGAGCTTTCGAACGGCAATAGGAAGCGGTGATCAAGTGAATCGCAAATTTCGCGGACAATCCGTTTTACTTCCACAAAGTCGAAAAGTAAACCCTCACGGCTGATGTTACCTTCCAAGACTGCCGAGACGCCATAATTATGGCCGTGCAACCGCTCGCACTTGCCGAGAAACGATATGAAATGTGCAGCGCTGAAGCGCAAATCACCTTTACCTACCTCGATACGAAACATACGTTATCCTTTAAGCCACTCTTCCAGAGACATGTGCCAAATTACGTGGTTTCTTCCTATCATCTCCTGGCGGATTTCTCCAAGGGTACCGAATCGTTCCGCAAAGGCGTTATGCTTATGAACGCCCTCGAAGTTCTCCTGCTTGGCCAGGACGAAAGCGTCATCCGGCAAGTCGGGATAGATTTCTACCACGTTGCGCAACATCTCGCGGACCACGTCTTCCGCAAACCTGGGATTGCGATGGGCTTTGTTGACAATAAAGAACTCATCCGTGCGTTTCAGAAGTTCGTAAGTCTCCGAACTCATGGACGCCTCCACTATGTGAATAAGGTTTTCGGCCCTTACCTGCATCTCAGATCCGATCAGCAGCGTGCCTCTTCCCCGCTGATTGTGAGAAGCCATGGGGAGGATGTCAACTATACGTTCCGCCTCTTCCAACGCAAACCCTTCGGCTGTTAACAGGTCTTTCGAGTGGCTCTGCACCATGTCTTGAGCGCAAGGGCACACAGTCATCCCCTCCGTTTCGACACCCACCAGGCGCCTGGTTTTATCAGAGGTGCTCGAAGCGATCCCGATCAAAGTGTAGATCTCTTCGGCCGGTCTGGCGGAAATGGGGGTAACTTTCATCATGGGAGCGCACGCCCGGATATGCACTTCGGAGCGAGTGGCTGACTGGGTCCGCACTATCTGCTGGGCCAGCCTTTGAGCGAGAGATTCAATGTCAGGTGAAGGTTCCAGTACTATTTCGGCCGCGAGCGACTCCAGCACATCGCTGAAACGCGACATGTGAACTCCGGTCTGTTTGGGTTTTACATCCACGTAGAGGTCCAATTCGGCGTAAAACAGGATACCCCGGCCGCCGTTGGCTATGTGAATGATGCGGCGCAAATTCGTGACCCCTGCGCGGCTCAGACTTATCGGTATGCTGGGCGCCGAATCCTGGACGTCGTGTTCGAGTCGTAGCTTGAGGCTCCGTTCGAACTTCCGGACCCCAGCCGGTTTGGCCCTGTGCAGCAGTTCTTCCACGCTTATTTTCAGTATCGGATGGACCAAACCCGGAGCGATTTCCGCCAGAGGGACGAGGACAAAAGCTCTTTGGTGCAAACGGGGGTGGGGAATCTGCAGCTCATCTGAAGTGAGAGCGATGTCGTTGTAGAAAAGAATATCTATGTCGATGAGGCGGGGAGCATTTCGAAAAGATTCAACCTTGCCCATTCTCTTTTCGATCCACTTGACGAACTGCAGCATGTCCTCGGGGGAGAGTTCAGTTTCCGCATAGCAGACGGCATTCAGGAACATGGGCTGGTCGGCATACCCCACCGGCTCGGTTTCATAAAAAGACGATACTTGCTTTATGGATACCCGCGTCTGGATGTACTGCAGCGCCTGAAGGAGGTTGCCCTGCCTACCTCCCAGGTTGCTACCCAGGCTCAAATATACTCGGTTGAGACTCGCCATGGCTCTTACCGGCAACAGACCATCTCGCGATGCGGAACATGATCTGCATGGACTGAAAAATTGTCGAAAGAAATAGTGTAATATTTCCGAAAGTGCTCGCGGATATCGGCCTCGATTCCGGGGTCGTAGGCCGGAGCCACATACAGCGTCTTCCCCTGTCGTTCTCGAACCAGCGCGCCGTCGATGACCACAACAGCGCCGCCCTTTACCACGTACCGGGGCCGGGCGAACATTTTTTCCTTGTCATCCAAGTCCGCATAGATCGTTACGTCCGCATCCGCGCCGACACCCAAGTTTCCCTTGTGTTTGAGGCCCAGAGCCCGGGCGGGGCCCGCGCGGGTCACAATGGCAATATCGTAGAGAGAGTACTCGCGATGGAGTTCCGGAAGCAACGCGCCCTCGCGCCCCCTACGGTTTAGCCTTTCGAACATCGAGGATCTGTACCCGCTGTCCATCAAGAGCCTTATCACTTGAGGGTAACGCATGAAAGGTCCCGCGTTCGGGTGATCGGTAGTGAGAAGCACCCGCCACGGATTTTCGATGATCAAAGCCAACTCGAGTCCAGTGCGCCACATTACAGCGTTGATCGCATTGTTTCGCGAATAACGAATGGGTACGATGCCGCCTCCGGTCTCGTTTTCGATATCGTCATTCATCCACTTGTTGCCGGTCTGCATGTGTATCCCATGTTGCAGTGGACCATCGGAAGTCATGGTAGTGGCCTCGCCGAATACTATCTGCCCAATATCCACCGTCAGGTTGGGATTTTCATTAACCATGGCCGCAACTTTTGCAGCCTCGGAACGATGCAGGGTGCCAGGTTGTTTCCCATAGCTCAGAAACTGAAGGTGGCAAAAATGAGCCCGCCGCCCTTCGAGGGTTGCCATGGTTTCGATGGTTGTACGGGCGCTCGAGCTCCTGCCCAGATTGATGCCGTGAACGTGGATCGAATGAGGCAAATCCAGTTCTTCGGCTATCCGGGCCAACGTGGTTACAATCTGACGAGGAGTGACCCCGAAGCCGATCACCTCGTCGTCGAGTTCGCTCACGTTGCGCCCCCATTTCCAGTTCTCTACGCCGCCGGGGTTGACGATTTTGATGGCGTAGCCCTTGGTCGCATTCAGAAGCCAAGCGACATAATCCCGCGCCTTTTCCGGCAATCCGTCACGAATGCACTCCATGATGAAGTGGTTGTTGCCCATGGTGATGAACGCACCCATATCCAGCAGGGGAATGTCTTCGAGTTCTTCATGGGTATGTCTGGCCAGCAAAGGTGCGGTAGCGGCTTCCATAACCGTGGTGTAGCCCATTTCCGCGTAAAGATATCCCGTCAGAAATGTGGACGGGACGGTGAATCCAGAGCCGGAACGGGTGAGGGCCGTCCGTTCACGCGTGTTGCCGTAATGGTCTTCAGGACGAAACTTGCGGGCGGAATTGACTTTCGATCCCACGACATGGCTGTGGACGTCCACTCCTCCGGCCATGACCACCAATCCGGAAGCATCGATTATCTCGGCTTTCTCGCGATCCATATCCAGCGCGGACACGATACGTCCTTCCTTTATCCAGACGTCTCGCACCTGTCCGTCGATACCGTTCGAAGGATCGTAGACTTTACCGTTGATGATTCCTAACATCGCTTTATTTCCTGTATAATCGCGTCCAGCACAGACTCGTCAGTGGGGCGGACGGTGGGTAGCACCCCACGGAGTCTGATCGGTACGTTGTCCATTCGATATGAAACGCCCTCCGCATCGACCCCGTAACAACACGTGGGGAAAAAGACCTGAGCCGTCTCTGCTGTCAGGTTTACCGTCGGATCGATAACAATGGTCGGGATGCGTTTGAGTTGCATGACGGCGGCACGGGGAAAATGCGCCGCCGGGTCCGAGGCGAGTATCAACGCCGTGTCGACTTCTTCGTGCACAAGCACATCGACCGCGCTGAATTCGCCGGGGCCGTATTGAGGGTAGCCGCGTGCAAAACTCACTGCAAAAGGATAACCGCTTTGCCAGGTGAGCACTTGGTCGGCTCCGGCCACGTTTCCATGCCCCCGCATGGGCATGACGGTGAAGCGGGTAAACTCATTCAACTGAGCTGTCAGCGCAAAAAGCTCTTTCACGTTGAGATCCCGCGCACGGCTCATGGTTAGCCCCATACCCATGAAAAAAACCCCAAACCGGCATGTCTTCATACGCTCCGTCAGGTCCCGCAGTAGTCCAAGCGGTACCCCACCGACGGAATTCGACTCTATCTCTTTTCCCTGCACAAGCGCCCGTAGCGCCGTCAACACCTCGAAGTCGTTATCCGGCAGAACCTGGAAAAATTGATCGGCCATCTTCGCTGTTGGGGTGGGACGCACGTCAAATACAATCATCGTCCTATCCCGACGACCGTTCGGGACAAACGCGCCTTTAGCGTTCAGTGAATAGCGCTCGAAATGACGGAGGTGAGCAGCTGCGGGGTTGCATCCCCAGAAGATAAGCAGATCGGCGCGATTCCGTACTTCTCCCAATGTGGCGGCGGGCTCGCCGACAGCCTGCATGGCAAGGCCGGTGGGTCCGTGGCATACCGACGAAGTAGTGTCAACGATCGCCCCGAGCAAGTCAGCCAGTTCGATCGCCTTTCTCTGAGCCTCGCAGGCCGATGAGCTGAGACCATAGATGAGCGGGCTGTCCGCCCTGGCCAAAATCTTCGCCGCAGCCGCAATGGCATCCTCCCATTCGACTTCCCGGCCGGCGACGGTAGGTTTTCTGGGAGTGGGGTCGTAGTCGAGAAAGATCCCACGCCCGTTGGCGCACGCTCGTTGCACGCGCCTGATTCGATTGTCCTCCACTTCGACGATGATATCGTCGCAGAGACACCCGCAAAAGGTACATGTTGCATTTTCGACAACAGTCTTCATGCCGGTTTCACTCTCACCGTAAGTCCTTTAAAAACCGGCATCCCCGTACCATCCGTCTCGGGGCCGACGAGTTCGTTTGCCACGGGTCCCATTGGAATGAACACCATCTTCGGGGGGAGCGCTCCAGCGCGAACCGGCGCCTCCACCTGCCCCGCCGTGGTCTGCAGCAGGACGAGCCGTCCCTCGTCGATTCCCAGACGGGCCATATCTTCAGGGTTCATTTCCACCACCGTGACAGCCCGGCGGTACGTGTCCGTATTTTTTCCCTTGTGCAAGCCGCTTGCCTGTTTGACCGTCCGCCCCGTTACCAGGATGAAATTTTCACTCAACGTAATCCTCCAGTTCGTCCCCTATTTCACGGCGAACAGCCCCGGCATTCGCCAATAAATTTTCCAGACAAGATTCCCGCCCGTCTCCTTCGCCAAACACGGTGCAAATCGGATGGCCTGCCTTTATTCGGTCCCCGGGGAAGGGGATGTCTCTTCTACCTCGCTCTACTCCCCCCATTGTCTCCGACACGATGGACCCCCGCCTCGCGAACACAATCCCTTTGCCGGCGAACAGGCCGTCAATATGTTGCGCCGGGGATGACGCCGGCAGTCTCCCTGCCAAGGCATCGAGGTGCAGGGAAAAAACACTGACCTTATAAACGCTTTCCACCAACTCCATGGACCCCGTGTAGCGAGGATTCACTTCGACCAGAAACGGAGTGGGGCAGCCGTTGGCGTCATCCGCTACCACGAAGTCCAATCCGTTCGCCCCACGTAAACCGAGACGGCGAGTGAGCCTGGTGGCGATGGTTTCCACCGTTTCCAGTAACGCCGCTTTGCCCGGGCGATCCAGTTGCAACGGCAAGAGATTGCCGCACCAGGCAAATTCCCGGGCTCCGAGTTCCCGACATCCTATGAGTTGCTCTGAGATGCCAATAACCACACTGTTCTTTCCATCCGCCACGAAGGCCGCCGAGGCGGGACAACCTTCTACATGCCGTTGCAGTATGTGAGTTCCCTTCAAACGCGACCCGTCCCAAAAACGGATGCCGTGTCCGCCGCCGCTGCGCACTGGTTTCAAGAGCCACCGGAACTCCTGAACAGCTTCCTTCTCCTCTCCGGGCAGGAGCGTTACGGCCAGCGGAATGCTTTCCTCACGACAGAGCCGCCTCAGTTGCCGCCAGTCACGCGCCTCATGCAGAACATCAGGCGTGTTGCCGAGCAGACGGCCGCTTTTCGCAAATTCCGCAACGATTTCAGGGTAATTTTCGAGGTTCGAGATGTACCCGACGGAGCTGAACTCCAGGCGCCGACTCGCTGCCAGGAGACCTTTTGCACTGAAGGGGATTTTGAAGTCGCGCAGAAGCGAATGATTCTCGACTTGTTCTTTCTGGTCACGATCACCGAAATAATCCACTGTGACGACCCGGCAGCCTGCCCTTGCTGCGGACTCGGCAATGGCTCGCGTGCTGACGCCAACAATAAGCGTACTCATCGCTGTTCGATTTCTTTGGCCGTGGCATAGATCGCTTCGGCGTCCAGCACGAGGTCATTCCGGCTGAATAACCGAGCCACGCAGGCGCGGTGTACCTTCATCTTCAAATCGCCAATGCCGATGGCACCAAAAACGCTCTTTCCGTGTTTCTCATAGCCCGACCAATTGGCTTCAGTCCCTTCGATACCCAGGGGAGGAACAGCGTTCACATCGGCCAACACCCGCAGCGTGGGGTGATCCGACCAGATCGATTCGGGGACAAGCGTAACGCCTGCCGCACCACAACACAACACCGCATGGGCACCGTCGAGCACGCGAGCGATTCCTTCCTTACTCGCCGCCTCGGCCGGGCTGACTTCAACGCCAAACCTTTCTTTGATGGAGGTACACGCTGCTTCACTTCGCACCAGGATGCGAGAACTGAGCGTCACCATCGCTCCCTCCCTTGCGAGCAACGCGGTTGCCCGAAGACCGACCGGCCCCGTACCCGCCAGCACCGCTATCTTTTTCCCCCCCACATCACCTTTTGAGCAGATTTTGGCTGCCGCTGCCGCAGCGGTTGTGTTGCAGCCATTGGCATCGAGCATCAACGAGACGCGCACGGGGCCAAAAAAGGCGGCCCTCGCCGCATCGAGCAACGCTTCGCCGCGGGGTACGCTGGAACCTCCAATGAACACGGCCGAGTTCTTTAGATCACTTACCCCGCGAGTGAACATCGCTCCGTAGACTAAGCCCCGAACCTCATCGGGCACCACCCCTCCATAGAGGAGCACTTGGTCTGCACCCGCGTCGTAGGCCGTGATGGTATCGAAACTGCTCGCTATTCTGTCGCTATCCAACTGAATCAGAATCTTTTTCATCTTGATTCCCCCGGGTGATCCCCTCGAACGCCACTTGGTGAGGCAAGCTTCCAACCAAAGTCATTTGCGATGCGACGGTACGCCGCCACTGCGAGTCTTTAGTCCGTCACGGTTATCTCCGCACCTCTGTTTCGGCAATGTGCCACAAAAGCCTCACCACCAATCTTTCTTTCGGCAAAAAAATTCTTCACTTTGTCCGCTGTGACCTGTGACCCGTGTTCCTCCACTAAGCCATATATGGTGGGTCCCCAGGAGCTTTGTCCAACCCCGTAGACTCCGCACTCAAGCATGAATCTGACCAGATCCTTCGTGATCGCCTCCCTGTAGATCCCTCCCTGTGTCTGTTCGAAATACATGCCCGTCCTCATGTCGATTTCAGTGAGAGCTTCGCCGAATTCGACGATATCCCGATCAATGAGTGCAGGCAACAGCTTCATCTGGGTCAGACGGCATATCTCTTCTGAAATTTTCCTGGAAGGGTTTAGGTTACTCATTGCGTTCTCTTCGTCTCGTCCGAACAAACCCTTTTGTACTTCAGGAATGGCGATGACAAAACACCAGTCGGTAGGGAAATCGTGCCTGAAAACTATAGAGGGCGGACCGCCAACGGCGTCTCTGCTGGCATTCTTACGACCCGAATCTACGATGAATCCCCCTCCTTCAAAGCAGGCGATGCCAACCCCCGATCGTTTTCCCCTGTCCATTATGCAGGATATTTCCCTCACACTCGCATCTATGTCGAACATTCTTGCCAGTGCTGTTGCGACCGCCAAGGCGAGCTGAGTTCCGGAACCGAGCCCCGAATGCCTAGGGATACCGTCCACCAGATGGATTTTGGTTGCAGGCTGCAATTGATAATGCCGGGAAAATCGCGCCACAACGTCTAAGATGCTCTTCTCGCTGTTGTTACTGTGTACGACAATAAGTCGCCGGGATTTCTCCGCTGTAATTATGGTTCCAGGATTTTCCAGAGAAACTCCGATGCTTCCGTATAATCTGCCGAGATCTCCGGTGAGATCCAAGAACCCGAGATGAAGTCTACAACCTGTTTTGACTGTTATGCGCATTTTGCACCTCAGCAAGTGACATCTGTACCAAAAACTGCTATTCATCAACTTCAGATTTTTAACAAGTCCTCAAATTGATTTGACAGAATAACAAGATGCGCATTGAAAATATAAACAGATAATGAATTTGTCATTCCTGTAAATGCTTATTCAACACAGTCTTTATGTCGCTAGGACTTGCTAAGGTAGTTATACCAGACATCGCCCTAAGCTTGTTTGAATTCTCAACGTCGACATCGCGCATCGTAAGTTTCAGTTTCTTCCCTCCGGGAAGGATCGTAGTAGCAGTCCCTTTATTCTGGTCTACGGGAAAAATATATATGGGTGTATTCGTCTTATTGGTTTGGGATATGGCATTAGTTATGATTGTATCCGCAATTCCGTTCACCACTTTTGCTACGGTGTTCGCCGTTGCGGGAGCAACCAACAGGCAGTCAAACTCGCCGATCTGCAAAGGTCCTACAATGAATGGTGTATTGGCATCTTCTTCTACAAAGACTTTTTTTGAAATGCTATCCAGCTTCTCTTTGAGTTTGTACCAGTTCACGACTTTAACGGCAGCCTTGGACAAGACCGAGGTGATCTCCAGTTCCTTGTGTTCTGCCAGTTCATTCATCACCTCGAACACTTCAGCGATACGATCCCCGGAGCCCGTTATCCCCCAGACAATTCTCACAGCCATAGTCATCTCTCCCCATGTGATGACGGATCATTTATGGATCAAGGAAGCCACTCCGATCAGACGATCCACGGTTCGGCGAACGGCTTTGATTCCTTCAGCGTCGTCTCCGGCGCCATCGGCACCTTTGTCTCTGGACCAGACCGCACCGCCCAGGTTGGCTCCAAACGACCCGCCTCCGACAGGAATCATTTCGTTTATTAGGTAAAAATCAATTATCGTCTGGATGGTGGGTTCCTGACCTCCGTTCCGATCACCTCCGACTGCGACCGCAGCCCCGACCTTGTTCTCAAAAACCTGCGGGTTTTTGGCCACCAGTGCCCTGCAACGATCCAATATCGCCTTCAACTGCCCACATATTTGCCCTTGATAAACCGGGCTTCCCAGCAACCAGGCGTTAGCCCATTCCAGTTTTGGGTAGAGCTCCTGGACATCGTCCTTTTGGATGCACCCTTCACGCTTTCTAATGCAATGATCGCAGTGGATGCAAAAACCGATCTTCTTTCCTCGAGCTGTAAAATATTCAGTTTCGACCTGATATTTCCCCTTTGCGTAATCCAAAGCTGATTTGACAGCAAAATCGGTTGCGCCGAGGCGCGGGCTTCCGGAAATGCCTAGGAGCTTTATACGGGTGGTATTCAATTCCACGTCCTTTTCTTGGATCTGGAGCGCTCCGTCCATTCAAAAGCCTGGGGTCGACTCACAGCATTGGTCACTGAAACTCGTCAGGTTCCTGCGAAGTCATAAAGAAACGTGGCTATGAAAGCTCCCTTTATCAGGCCAGCGACTTAGATAGTATGAAAAGCCATCGAACATCCAGGTGAGCGGCCAGGCCAATGTCAATCGCTCGGGAACCCGACATGATCACAACGATTATAGACGCAAAGGCTGCGCTAATGAGTTGCGAATCCGGTCGCCCTGGGGCAAGAGCAGCCGCGTGCGCCTCCCCCACCCTCCCAGTGGGGGAATTGCTCGAGCGGTAGATCGAATCAAATTGGCTCAATGATGAAGCGGACCGCGTCCATTCTTACTCTTTGACAAGAGCATTGTAACATTCCTGGCACAAGACTCTTGGCAGTTTCTTCTTCAACTTGCGAGGAGGAAAAGGATAGCCTCCTTCCCACATATCGACATCGGCCCTGATCAGATGTTCTTTGCAGACAGCCATGCCGCACACGATACAAATCGCAATGGCTTCGCTCTTAGCCCCGGACTGTGCGCAAACATAACATTGCATGGGAATTCCTTTCTGCTCGATACTCCAGTGATAATCATTACCACTCCCACGGGGGCCAACCATTCTTTTGTGGGAGCGACTTTCCAGTTGCAACACAGACGCGGTCGGAAAGCCGTTCCCATAGAGTAGATTTCGGAATGGATGACCAACCCCGGGTGCCGCTTGGTGTGCTTAGCCGTTACTGCGCTACTGCCCGCGCTCACGCATATTGCCCGCTATGGTTCAGGCCGGTTTTTCCTGAGGGGCGATAAAGTCGTACACGAACACGGCGATAACGGC
>Ga0187784_10004345_pt1 | contig 11461 bp, 10 predicted proteins | sample 1015_SJ02_MP15_2_FD_132964 | JGI IMG/M metagenome (GOLD analysis project Ga0187784, IMG submission 132964) | Tropical peat soil microbial communities from peatlands in Department of Meta, Colombia - 1015_SJ02_MP15_20_MG | ecosystem: Environmental > Terrestrial > Soil > Wetlands > Peat | place... | reverse complement strand
TGAGCCCGGGGGGCGCGAGCCCCCCTCGACGCCGGCGATGGCGGGGTGGATCCCCGTGGATCGTCCTCCATCTGGTGCTGGCAGGTTCCCTGATCCTCCTCTTCGCCCTCCCAATCTACGCCCTCTTCACCTACGCCCCGCCGGCCGAGATCTGGGACGCGTTCAATGACCCGGCCGTTCGCGCGGCGATCTGGCTCACGATGCTCGCCTCGGGGATCGCCGTCCTCGCGTCGGTCCTCTTCGCGATCCCGCTCGGCTACCTCCTCGCGCGCCACTCCTTCCGGGGCCGCAGCGTCGTCGAGGCGTTCGTCGCGATCCCGGTCGTCGTGCCCCATCTGCTCGTCGGGCTCGGCCTCTTCCTGCTCCTGATCCCCGGCTCGCCGCTCTACCGGTTCACGACGGCGATCGGCGTCCCGGTCTACGACACGATCTGGGGCGTCGTTCTCGTGATGGTCTTCGTCAGCGCCCCGTACACGGTGCTCGCGTCGGACCTCTCCTTCCGGGCGGTCGATGAGCGGACGGTCGAGGCCGCGCGGTCGCTGGGGGCCGGACCGGCGAACGCCTTCCTGACCGTCTCGTTCCCGATCGCGCTGCGCGGGATCGTTGCGGGCCTCCTCCTCACCTGGGCGCGGGCCGTCAGCGAGATCGGCGGCATCCTGATCCTCGCGTACTACGTCCTGCCGGCCGGCCCGTACACCGGTCCGCCAACCTCGACCGTCTCGATCCTCGTCTACGACCTCTTCCAGCTCGGCGACCTCCAGTACGCCGCGGCGGTGAGCTCGCTGTTCCTCCTGATCGCCTTCGCGCTGTTCCTTGCCGTGCGGGTCGGCGAGCGCTCGGGCTGGCTGCCGTGGCGGAGGGGGGACCTCGAGCCGTGACGCGCTGGGCGGTCGAGGGGGTCTCGTCGCACGTCGAGCGTTTCGCGCTCGGACCGGTCGACCTCGCGCTCGAGCCCGGGCGCGCGGTGGCCGTCCTCGGCAGCTCGGGCGCCGGAAAGACGACCCTCCTGCGCACGCTCGCCGGCTTCCAGCGCGCGATTGCCGGTCGGATCCTGAAGGATGGGGCCGACGTCACCGATCGGCCGCCCGAGAAGCGCCAGCTCGGTTACGTGCCCCAGGGACTCGGGCTCTTCCCGCACCGCACGGTCGAGCGGAACGTGAGCTACCCGCTCGAGATCCGGGGGCGCACCGACGCCCGGGCGCGGGCGCGCGGGCTCCTCGAGCGGTTCGGGTTGACCCCGCTCGCGGCTCGCTACCCCGCCCGCCTGAGTGGGGGCGAGGCCGAGCGCGTCGCCCTCGCCCGCGCCCTCGCGGCGGAGCCCGAGCTCATCCTCTGGGACGAGCCGTGGCAGGCGCTCGACGTCGAGGCGCGCTTCGAGCTCGGACGCGTCTTCGCGGAGATCCGCGACGACGAACGTGTCCCGGTCGTGGTGGTGACCCACGATCCGGAGCTGGCCTTCTCCGTTGCGGACTCGTTCCTCGTCCTCAAGGGCGGGCGCACGGTCTTCCAAGGTCGTCCGACGGAGCTGCTCGCCCGCCCGATCGACCCGTTCTCCGCCCGGTTCGTGGGGTACGAGAACGTCTACGACCCCGCGGCCCTCGCGACCGGCGGTCCGGGCTCGCTCGCCGCGTGGCTCGCGGCCCGCGCCGGACCGGGAGGGGTCGTGTTCGCCCGCCCGGTCCTGCCCGCGCTCGGCCCGTCCACCGGACGGTGGGAGGGGGTCGTGCGGAGCGCGCACCCCACCCCCGAGGGGGTGTCGGTCGTCGCCAGCGTCGATCGGCTCTCGGTCGCGCTCCGCATTCCTCCCCCTCTTCCCGAGGTGCTCCCGCCGGTGGGTTCCCGGGTGCGCTTCGACGTAGAGGACATGAACGTGCATCCCTTGGGCGCGATCGACGTCCCGGTCGCGGGGATCGGTCGATGAGCCGCACGAGCCTGGTCACGAGCACGGACGTGGCCCTCCTTCGCTCGCTGGCGACGGAGCGCTCCCTCGCCGGAGCCAGCCGCCGGATCGGGATCAGTCGCGATCGGGCGGTCTACCGGATCGATCGGCTCGCCCGCGCGTTCGGCGGCCCGGTCGTCGCGAGCCTGCGCGGGGGCGCGGACCACGGCGGGACGGTCCTGACGCCGCTCGGCGACCGGATCGTCCGCGGCGGGTTCGAATCGGTGGAGCTGCTGGATGCGCGACCCGTGACCCCGCTCGAGCCCCCGAACCTCCTGCGCGGGGTGTACCATCGCCGCATCCCGCCCGAGGTCCGCGTCGGGCGCTCCCTGCGACTGCGCGTCACGTTCGACGTACCCGACGGGACCCCGGTCTCGCTCCTCCTCGACCCGGAGTCGGTGATCGTCGCCCGGCGCCGGTTCGCCTCCAGCGCGCGGAACGTCCTGACGGGCCGCGTGGCCCGGGTGCGATTCGATCCCCGCGGGAGATCGGCCACCCTGTACGTCCAATGCTCGGGCACCCCGATCCGGGTCACGATCACTCCCGAGACCGTCCGGGATCTGAGGCTGCGCGCGGGGGTCCCGGTGTGGCTGTACGTGAAGGCGACGGCGCTGCGCCGGGTCGGTGAGCGCCGGCGGGCTACTCGCGGATCCCCTCGGTCGTGAGCGAGAACACCGCCTCCCCCTCGGGGAGGTTCGGCGAGTCGATCAGCCGCGCGATGCGCCGCGGGGGCTTCGACTTCCGCAGGTAGACGCGGTACGTCGCCGCGTGGGCGACGATGTTCCCGCCGATCGGGCGGGTCGGGTCGCCGAAGAGGATGTCCGGCCGCGCCGAGACCTGGTTCGTGACCACGATGGAGGCGTTGTACGTGTCCGAGAATCGCAGGAGCTCGTGCAGGTGCTTGTTCAGGAGCTGCTGGCGCGGCGCGAGCTCGGCCCGGCCGAGATATTCGGAGCGGAAGTGCGCGGTGAGCGAGTCGACGACCAGGAGGCGGATCGGCTTGTCGCGCGCGAGCTCCTGGGCCTTCTGGACCAGCAACATCTGGTGGTTCGAGTTGAACGCGCGCGCGACGTGGATGCGGCCGAGCGCGGTCTCCGGGTCGAGGCCGACTCCCTTCGCCATGTCGACGATCCGCTCGGGGCGGAACGTGCTCTCCGTATCGATGTAGACGACCTCGCCCTCGAGACCGCCCTGCGACACGGGGAGCTGGACATCGACCGCGATCTGGTGCGCCAGCTGAGTCTTGCCGGTCCCGAACTCGCCGGAGAACTCGGTGATCGCCTGGGTCTCGACCCCCCCGCCCAGGAGCTCGTCGACCGCCTTCGAGTTCGTCGTGATGCGTCCCAGCTTCTTGCGGCGCTCGAGGAGCGCCGTCCCGCTCTCGAACCCCCCGACGTCGGCCTTGCGGCGCGCTTCACCGATGATCTTCTGCGCGATCGCGGTGCCGATCTCCGCGGCCTCGGCGACGTCGCCGGGGGAGGCGACCGCGAGCTCCATCAGATCGGTGTAGCCGGCCTCGCGCAGCTTCTCCGCGGTCGTCGCCCCGATGCCCGGGAGGTCCTCGAGGTCGATCTGGGGCTTGGATTCGGAAGGCGCCTCGTCGGACGAGGCGGCGCGGACGGTGCTTTTCGCGGGCACTCCGGTCGAACCGGGACGAGGGGAGATAAGCGTGCGGGGAGAGGTCCCGAAACGCTGAACGGTGGGCGGGCCCGGGCGTGCTCACGGCCGGTGAGCACGCGCCGTGCGTTCGGGGAAAGCAGGGCGAGGCAATCCGAGCTCCATGGACTCGGCCGCCACGAGGCTGGGATCGACGGGCCCGCCGCCTTCGATGCCGGCGATGTCGTGCGTCGCCGGCATCGGGCGGCTGCCGAACGGGCTCGTAATGCTCGCACGGAAGGACCTGCGCCGGCTTCATTATCGCTCGGAGGAGACGGGAGCTCGATCATGACCCCCGACGCCCTGCTCGCGAGCGCACCGGCTCCGTCCTCGAACGGCGGTCCCGTGATCGTCGTCGAGGGCGTCCGCCACTCCTACGACGGGAAGCGGAACGCGCTCGACGGCGTCAGCTTCTCGGTCCGTCGCGGGGAGGTCTTCGGCCTGCTCGGCCAGAACGGCGCCGGCAAGTCGACCCTGATCAAGGCGATGACGACCCTGATCCAGCCGACCGCGGGCCGGCTCGAGGTCCTCGGGCGCGACCCGCAGCGCGACGGACAGGCGATCCGCGAGCGGATCGGGGTCGTGCAGCAGGCGGAATCGTTCGAGTTCACCACCGTGCAGGGCAACCTCGACCTCTACGGGTTCCTGTGGAAGGTCCCGAAACCGGAGCGCACGCGCCGGCGCGAGGCGCTCATCGCCCGGTTCGGGCTCGACGAGATCCGCCGCCGCCGCTCGTTCGACATCTCGGGCGGGCAGAAGCGGCGCGTCCAGGTCGCGCGGGAGTTCATGCACGACATGGACATCCTGTTCCTCGACGAGCCGACGATCGGCCTCGACGTCCTGATGCGTCGGACGCTCCTCGACTCGATCCGCGCCGAGGTCCGGCGGGGCCTCACGGTCGTCTTCACGACGCACAACCTGGAGGAGGCCGACTACCTCTGCGACCGCATCGCGGTCATCGACCAGGGACGGATCGTCGCGCTCGACACGGTGGACCAGCTGAAGCGGCTCTATCTCGGCAAGCGCACGATCGACCTCTCGGTCGGCGCGGTGGATGCGCCACGGTTCTTCGATGCCCTGCGGAACGCGCTCGGCCCGGCGGCCTCGGTGTCGACCGACGGGGCGTCGGCCGTCATCCTCGTCGACGACGCGAAGGCGTCGCTCGCCGCGATCGTCGAGCTCGCGCAGCGGCTCGGGGTGCAGCTCGAGTGGCTGACGGTCCGTCCGAACACGCTCGAGGATGTCTTCCTGCACTCGATTCGCCACGGAGGGGAGAACCCTGGCGGCCCCTGACGTCACCCGGCTCATCTACCGGAACATCCGGGTCAACACCGATCCGGCGAGCCTCTTCATCCTGCTCGGCCTGCCGGCGCTCTACCTCATCTTCTTCGGCTACGGGTTCGGGTCGATCGCGGCGAGCCAGGGCGGGAGCGCGACCGCCTACCTCGCGTTCCTCGCGCCCGGGATCATGGCGTTCCAGTCGGTGATGGCCGGGACCGTCGGCGGGGGCATGCTGTGGGCCGACCGGCGCTACGGCATGCTGACCCAACTTCTCGTTGGCCCGTTCACGCGCCTGCAGTACCTCTTCGGGATCATGTTCACCGCGCTGCTCATCGGGATCGGCGGCGCGGCGGTGATGCTCGTCCTCTCGATCGTGCTGCTGGGCACCGGACCCGCGACGCTCGGGGGGGCGTTGGTCGCGTTCGGAGCGATCGCGCTCGGATCGCTGTTCTTCGGATCGATGATGCTGCTCCTGTCGACGTACGTGAAGTCGAACAACGCGTACAACTCGATCCAGATCCTCCTGATCTTTCTCCTCAACTTCGCCTCGACCGTCTTCTACCCGTACAGCGCCGATCTCCCGTACGTCCTCCGCCTCCTGTTCGCGATCAACCCGTTGACGTACATCGCCGACACCGCGCGGAACGGGTTCCACGGCACGCTCAGCCCGACGAACGAGATCGAGATGATCGTCCTCGCCGTCGAAACGGCGGTGGTGCTCGTGCTCGCGAGCCGCGCCTACATGCGCGCCGACGTCTCGGCGATGGAGTGAGCCTCGGACCCGTCCGCAGGCCCGCGCGCGGGTCGCTCGTACCACGCGACGTCGATGAACCGGCCGAACTTCCGCCCGATGCGGGTGAACACCCCGACGCGGCGGAACCCGAACCGCTCGTGCAGGGCCACGGACGCGGGGTTCGGCAGCGCCACCCCGGCGACGATCCGCTCGAGATCCTCCGCGGCGATCGATCGGAAAAGCGAGGCGTAGAGACGCGTACCGATCCCCCGGCCCACCGCATCGGGCCGGCAGTAGACCGACGACTGGACCGTGGTCGCGTAGCCCGCCCGGGGCATGAACTCGCTCGTGGCGGCCCAACCGAGAAGGGGTCCGCCGGGAGCCTCGGCGACGACGATCCGGTGGCGGCCCCCCGCGAGATGCGCGTCCAGCCACTCCCCCCGGTCCTCGGGGCGGAGCGCGTCGGTCTCGAACGTCACGGGGGTCTCGAGCACGTACGGGTTGTAGATCGCGATGATCGCCGCGAGATCGCCCCTTCGTCCCGGCCGCACGCGCACGTCGTCCACGGTCCGATCGGGCGCGTACGCCGGGCGGCGGGAAAAGGAGGGTGTGTGCCGGACGGGTCGGTCGACCGGCGTTCCGTGCCGGGATTGACCGACCGTCCACCTCCGACGGCTTCCGGGACCGGACCGTGCCGGTCCTCGGGCTACGCCGGACGCGCGAGCGGGGTGAAGGCCTCGCCGGTGAGCCGCTCGAAGACCGTCGTGTAGAGGCGACTAACCTCATCGACGAGCAGCGGCGGGAGCGGGGGGATCGGGGGTTCCTCTGTCTTCGCGGTACGGGCGGCGAGGAGCTTGTCGTAGTAGCCGGTCTGGCGGTAGTGCTGGCGGACGAACTCCTTCGAGAAGTCGACCTGGCGGCCCCGGTCGTAGGCGTCCTTGTCCCAGAACCGGTCCTCGTCCGCCGTCCCGAACGTGTCGACGACCATCAGCGCGCCGTCCGCGTCGACCGCGAACTCCTTCTTCCCGTCGACGTGGATGAGCGCGCGCGGTCCGATCTCCTTCTGCATCGCCTCGTCGACCTTGAGGATCGTCTCGCGGGCGTGGTCGAGCTCCTTCGCATCCAGGCACGAGAGCTCGAGCGCCTCCTTCGTCCCGAGCAGGCGGTCGACCGGCTCGAGCTTCGTGGTCACCTCGAAGTGCGGCTGGGGCAGCCGCACGCCGTACTCGAGCGTCTTGCCCGCCGGGAACCCGAGATCGCGGGCGGAGACCTTGCCGGAGTTCACGCGGTCCCACATCGAGCCCGCGAGGTAGTAGCGGACGATCAGCTCGAGCGGGACGAGGTAGTTCTTCGGGTGCGGGCCGAGGGAGCGCGGCTCGGGGACGACCTGGACGCGCTTGACGCGCATCGCGGTCGGGCCCGAGAGGCCGAGGAAGTGGTGCGGGACCCCGAGGCGGCGGCAGACCTCGAACCAGTGCGCGGCGGTCCGCGCGAGCGTCTCGCCCTTGTGCGGGATCTCGCTCGGGATGTGCTTGTCGAAGACGGAGATGTCGTCCGTGAAGCGGAACTCGAGCTCGGTCGGCGAGACCTCGTAGACCTCCTTGACCTTGCCCCGGCGCAGGAACTTCGGCGCCGCGGCGGCCGCTGTCGCAGGGGATTTTGACATAGCGAGCCGGGGAGGGGCGATTTCGCTTAAGGTTCGCGGAGGGCCGAGCGCACTCGCGCTCTGACTAGAGCGTCCGGGCGTGGATCGACGTGATCGGGCGGAAACCGCGCTTGGCGTAGAACCGGCTCGCGATCTCGTTCTGCGCGGGGAACTCGGCGGTGACGATCTCGGCACCCTTCGCCTTGAGCGCGCTCGACGCCTCGCGCAAGAGGTATTCGCCGACGCCGCGGCGGCGGTAGAGCGGCAGGAGGTAGATGTCGAGGATGTGGCCCTCGTGCGCGGGTGTGTAGAACGGCCGCTCGCGGACGACGGCCCGGACGATCCCGACGACCTTGTCCTTGTCCGGACCGACGCCTTCGGCCGCGAGCACGAGGCTCTTCGGATCGGCGAGGTCCGCCTCGAGGATCTCCTTCGCCTGCTCCGCAGCGTCCTCGCGCACCTTGAGGAGCGGGTCGAACTCCTCGTTGAGCCGCTTCAGGCGGAGGAGGAGCGGCACGAGCGTCGGGATATCGGCCGCGCGGGCGGGGCGCAGATGGATCGGAACGCTCGGGCTCTCGCTCCCCGGGGCCCCGGCGTGCGCGCCCGACTCTCCGGACGCGCTCATCGGGGGCTCCGGCCCTTGGAACGGGCGGGGGGCATCGGCGAGGTGAGATGCGCCCGGGCAAGGGCCCGGGCGAGGCGCGCGGGGCGGCCCATCCGCCGCACCGCGAGGTCCAGGAACTCCTCGTGCGACAGCCGTTCCCGAGCGATCCCGAGCCGGACCGTGGCGTCCGCCACCGCCGCGGCCATCTCGGGGAAGACCTCGGGTTCCTCCATGGTGGGCAGCAGGTGGTGGGGAGTAAGCCCCTTGCGGGCCGCTCCCCGGGCAAGCTCCCGGGCCGCCACGAGGACCACCTCGTCGGGGATCGAGCGGGCCCGGGCGTCCAGCACGCCCCGGAACACGGCGGGGAACACGAGGGAGTTGTTCACCTGGTTCGGGAAGTCGCTGCGGCCCGTGGCGACGATCGCCGCGCCGGCCGAGCGGGCGACGTCCGGCCATATCTCAGGGACCGGGTTCGCGAGCGCGAAGACGATCGGCCCGGGTGCCATCGCGCGGATGTGCTCGGGGCGCACCGTGTCGGGCTTGGGGGTCGACGCGGCGAGGAGCACGTCGGCCTCGCGGACCGCGTCGGCGAGGTCACCGGAACGTCCGCCGCCGTTCGTCTGGAGCGCGAGGCGGTACTTCCACGGGTTGCGCAGCATCAGCTCGTCGACGTCATTGCGCTCGGCGGTGAGGATCCCCCGCTGGTCGACGAGCGAGAGGCGGTGCGGGTCGTGGCCGAGGGCGAGGAGCAGGCGCGCGGTGACGAGGTTCGCCGCGCCGGCGCCGAGAAGAACGGTCCGTATCCCGCGCATCGAGCGGTGCGTCAGCTCGAGCGCGTTGAGGAGCCCCGCGACGGTCGCGGCGGCCGTGCCGAGCTGGTCGTCGTGCCAGACCGGGATCGGAAGGCGCTGCGTCAGCTCCTCGAGGATCCCGAAGCACTTCGGCGAGGCGATGTCCTCGAGGTTGATCCCGCCGAAGGCGGGCGCCATCGCCTCGACGGTCGCGATGAACTGGTCGGGGGAGCCGACCTGGATCGGGATCGGGATCGCATCGACCCCTCCGAGGCACTTGAAGAGCAGCGCCTTGCCCTCCATCACGGGCATCGCGGCCTGGGGCCCGATGTCCCCGAGCCCGAGGACCCGCGAGCCATCCGTCACGATCGCGATCGTGTTCCAGCGCCCCGTGAGGTCGAACGATCGATCCGCGTCGGCCTGGATCGTCCGCGAGACCGCGGCCACGCCCGGCGTGTACCACAGGGAGAAATCCTCGAGCGAGCGGACCGGCACCTTCGGCACGGTCTCGATCTTCCCCTGGTAGAACTCGGACAGTTCGACGGAACGGCGGCCCAGCGCGTCGGTCTGGTCCTCGCCCCGCTCGGAGGCATCCCGCACCGAACGGCCGCGGCGACCGGACCGTCCCTCGGGCGTCGGCGCGGCCGAGCTCTCCGCCATGGGAGCCGGGAAATCCGAGGAGCGCCTATTAGATGTTTGCTAAAGTCGTCGGTGCGCTTCGGCAATTGCCGTAGTCGCCGTCGACCGGCCGTGCTCGCGGGTCGGCCGGCCCGACCCGCTGGCTACATACCCTTCGCCGACGTTATCGTCCGTGTCCATGGGCACGATTGCCACCGGCCTGCCGCATCCGTTCTTCCGACCCCCCCGGGCCGGATCGGTGACGCTGATCGCCCCGGTCCAGTTGCGCCGGCTGCTCGAGTCGAACGAGCCGCCGTACCTGATCGACGTGCGGCCCGCGTACGAGCGGCGCCTCGCGCGGATCCGGGACGACCACCCTGTGCCGCTCGAGACGATCGTCGAGGCGCTGCCGTCGCTCCCGCGGGACCGCGCGATCATCGCGTACGACCACCTGGGGTTCCAGGCCCGACGGGCCGCCGAGTTCCTGGAGCAGCGCGGCTTCCCGCACGTCGCCGCGCTCGAAGGGGGTATTGACGAGTACTCGCGGGTCGCCGACCCCGCGGTCCCGCGCTATCCCGTCGACGACCCGGCGAGCCGCCTCTACCTCCAGCAGCTCCCGCGCCCCGACACGGGATGCCTCGCCTACTTCGTCGGCGACGTCGACACCCGGCAGGGAGTGATCATCGACCCCGGCCGCGAGGTCGCGCCGTACCGCGCGCTCCTTACCGACGGCGACTGGCACCTCGCGGCGATCGTCGAGACCCACACGCACGCGGATCACCTCGCCGGCCATTCGGCCCTCCATGCGGCGACGGACGCGCCGATCTACCTCTCGCGCCGCTCCGCGGCCCAGTACCCGCACCGGACGCTCGCCGAGGGCGAGCGCCTCGGGTTCGGCGGCGAGGAACTCCGGGTCCTCGAGACCCCGGGGCATACGCTCGACCACCTGACGCTCCGGGTCCGCGACCACATCTTCACCGGCGACACGCTGCTCCTCGGCAGCTGCGGCCGCACGGATCTCGGCGGTTCGGCCGAGAGCCTCTGGGAGAGCCTGACCCAGAAGATCCTCCCGCTCCCGCCCGAGACCGAGGTCTACCCCGCGCACTACGGGGCCCGGCACGCGCTCCCCGAGCGGTACGTCTCGACGCTCGGCTTCGAGGAGGCGAGCAACGAGGCGCTGCGGCAGGGTTCCCGCGAGGCGTTCCTCACGTACATGACCGAGGGGTGGCCGCCGAAGCCGGCCGACTTCGAGCGGATCGTGCGCGAGAACCTCGCCGAATGATCCGGCGTCGGTTTCCTCCGACGTAACGCGATTTCTCCTCTCGCACCGGGGGCGTCCGGCGTCAGAGTTAAGGCCACGGGCCGGGGTCCGCGCGCCGATGATCGTTCGCACGAGCCTCACCGGCCCGTTCCCCCGGCCCGAGCCGCTGATCGCGGCGACGCGCGATCTCGACCGGGGCCGGATCGGCACGGACGCGGTCGAGGAGACGTTCCGCTCCACCGAGGCCGAGGTGGTCGCGCTCGAACGCCGGCTCGGGTTCGACGCCGTGACCGGCGGCTACCTGCGCTGGCAGGACCTCTTCCGCCCCCTCGCCGAGACCTGGGACGGGCTCGCCGTCGGTCCGCTCACCCGCTGGCTCGAGACGAACACGTTCTACCGCCAGCCGATCATCCTCTCGCCGCCGTCGCGCTCGCCCGGCGCCCTGGCGGCGCGTCTTCCCCCCCCCGTCCGGGAGCATCCGGCCGCTGCCGCCGTGCTGTTGCCGGGCCCGTACACCTTCGCCCAGGTCGCGGAGAACCGCTCGGGCGAGGCCGGCGAGGCGATCGTGCACCGCCTCGGTCGGACGCTGGCCGAGGAGGTCCACGAGCTCGCCGGCCACGGCTACGGCACGTTCCTCTTCTCCGACCCGTATCTCGCGGTGCGCCCCCCGACGGGGCCGACCGCCGAGGCGACGGTCGCCGGCTACCGGACGATCCGTGCGGCGCTCGGTTCGGCGACGAGCGTCGTCTGGACGTACGGCGCGGACGCGACGGACGCCTTCCCGCTGCTCGACCGATTGCCGGTCTCCGCGGTGGGGATCGATCTCGCCGAGACCGATGTCGAGCGGCTGCCGCCGGGAACCGGCGCGACGGGCCTCGGGCTCGGCGTGGTCGACCCGCGGACGACGCTCGTGGAGGACCCGGCCGAGGTGGC
>Ga0187784_10004344_pt1 | contig 11461 bp, 10 predicted proteins | sample 1015_SJ02_MP15_2_FD_132964 | JGI IMG/M metagenome (GOLD analysis project Ga0187784, IMG submission 132964) | Tropical peat soil microbial communities from peatlands in Department of Meta, Colombia - 1015_SJ02_MP15_20_MG | ecosystem: Environmental > Terrestrial > Soil > Wetlands > Peat | place... | reverse complement strand
TGACATCCGCAACACGCTGACCCTGTTCCCGAACGGCAGTTCGCCGACCCTGTCGGTCAGTGGCACGGCCTTCGAGGTGAGCAGCAGCGGCACGGTCACGTTCGTGAGCGGCCAGACCTTTCCCGGGACGGGAACGATCACCGGTGTCACGGCCGGATCGGGCCTGAGCGGTGGTGGCAACAGCGGCGACGTGACGCTGAATGTTCCGAGCGCCGGCATCACGAACGCCATGCTGCAAAACTCATCGCTGACGGTGAACGCAGGCACGGCGCTGACCGGCGGCGGAGCGGTGTCTTTGGGCGGCAGCACCACGCTCAACGTGGACACAACCAAGGTACCGCTGTTGAGCGCCAACAACACCTTCGCCGGCAACCAGGCGGTGAACGGGAACGTGAGCGCGACGGGCGTGGTGACCGGAAACAGCTACCAGATAGGGAGTAACCTCTTTGCCTTTGGCTCCTATGCTTCCGGGAATGCGTTTCTGGGCTTTGCAGGGAGCACAAGCGCCAATCAGAATGTCTTCAGTGACACGGCTGTCGGCCTCGCGGCGCTTCCCATCGACAGCGTCGGCTTCAACGTCGCCATCGGCTCCTATACACTCAACTCGAATACCACGGGCTACTACAACACCGCCAGCGGCTTAGAGGCGCTCTACAGCAACACCGCGGGCATCGCCAACACCGCCAGCGGCTTAGAAGCGCTCGGGAACAACACAACGGGCTACTACAACACCGCCAGCGGCTTAGAGGCGCTCTCGAACAACACCACGGGCTACTACAACACCGCCAGCGGGGTATTTGCGCTCTACTACAACACCACGGGGAGCAACAACACCGCCCTCGGCTACCAGGCCGGGACGGACGCCAGCACCACGAACCTCAATAACGCCGCCGCCATCGGCGCCTTTGCCGACGTGTCGGAAAGCAATGCTCTGGTGCTGGGCGCAATCAGCGGCACCAATGGCTGCACCCCGTCCAACAATTGCGCCGGAGTCAACGTCGGCATCGGTACGACGACGCCAGCTGGCCCGCTGCATATCAATGGCCCCGCCGGAGCGCCACCGAGCAGCCTTCCGAGTTCCAATAACGGCCTGCTCCTCGGGTCCGACGGCACCTCCAGCTACAAGTGGATTCAAAGCTATGGGGGGAGTCTGGCCCTCAACCCGGTGGCCAACGGCGTCAGCATTGGCACGACCGCTGCGACGAACCTGCTGACGCTGGTCAAGGGCGGCGGGGCGGCCATTGCCGACGGCTGGAGCACCTATAGCTCTCGCCGCTGGAAGACCAACATCCAGACGCTGCCGGATGCGCTGGCCAAAGTGGAGCAACTGCGCGGCGTTTCCTACGATCTGAAAGATTCGGGCAAGCATGAGATCGGCGTGATCGCCGAGGAAGTAGGCAAGGTGGTTCCCGAGGTGGTGACTTACGAAGACAACGGCAAGGACGCCCGCGGTGTGGATTACAGCCGCCTAACCGCGCTGCTGATTGAAGCCACAAAGGGGCAACAGGCGCTGATTCGTCAGCAACAGCGACAGATTCACGCGCAACAGGCCCAGATCGCCCAGCTCAGCTCACAGGTAAAAGCGATCCAGACGTCACTGAAGGTCAACGGTCGGGGCGCAGAAGTTCGCACCGTGAAAACCCAAGTGCCGATAGTGCAGCAGTAACGGAATGGGGCAGGCAGCCATGCCTGCCCCTTGTCTTTCCGGGTCTTAGCTGCTGTTTCACTTGTCAGTTGTTGGAAAATCCCGATTTCGCTCATTGAACTCCGGCAGGGCGCGCAAATTTGGCCTGCTTTCGCACCCCGGCAGCGGCGGCCAAAAGTGTCGTATGCTACGGACAATCGGTTGTGGCGGACTTCCGTGACTTTCAAAGACAAAATCGTGCTGGTTGCCGGAGGCACTGGCGGCTTAGGACGCGCCGTCAGCCTGGCGTTCCTGGACGCGGGTGCGAAAGTGGCGGTTACCTATCGCAGCCCGGAGGAATTCGAGCGCTTGCAGAATGGCGCGGCCAAAGGGTCCACGCTCGAAGGACATAACGTCGATGTGACTGATGAAGCCGCCGCGACCGCACTGATCGCATCGGTTGTCAACCGGCACGGCCGTCTGGACGCGATGGTCAACACTGTGGGCGGTTACGCGGGCGGCGTGAGCTTGTGGGACCTCGACACCAGCGTCTTCGAGCGGATGCTGTCACTCAACCTGCGCTCGGGTTATGTGCTGGCGCGGGCAGCCGTACGAGTGATGCTGAGGCAGGGCAGCGGAGCGATTGTGAATGTCGCTTCCAAGGCAGCTTTTGATCACGCCGCCGGAGCCGCTGCCTACGCTGCTTCCAAAGCGGCGGCGGTTGCGATGATCGATTCTCTGGCTGCCGATTTGATCGGCACTGGCGTGCGGGTGAATTCCGTCCTTCCCAGCATCATCGACACAGAAGCCAACCGCAAAGCCATGCCCAACGCCGACTTCACCAAGTGGCCCAAGCCGGACGACATCGCGCGCGTCATTCTGTTTTTGTGCAGCGATGACGCCAGACTGATCCACGGCGCGGCCATGCCAGTTTACGGGGCAAACTGAAGCCTCGGACAGGATGGCGCAGACACTCTGGCCTTGGGGCATGGATCCGGTGGAGAAAGAGATTCCCCGCCAGTCCGCGCAGTGGAGCTACTATATTTCACCGGGCAGCCACCCCCGGAACTCGGCGTATAAACACCCAAGTGTATTGCTTGCCGTCACGCACGAACGTCCCCGGAGAATCTGGTTTCCCTGTGTGCGTGTATCCTGGACGGCAAAACCTTTAATCGGTGGGCAGGATCTTGGGCCTGCGGGGCGGCGTGTAACCCGCCGGGGCACCGTGCTGAATGAAAGGCAGATCGTCTGGGTCGCGCACTTCCACGCGTCCGTCAGGCATCAGCTTATAGGAGTGTCCCAGTGGATCGAGCGGCGTGCCGCGGATCATCCCTGCACCTTCCAGGTCCGCAAAACTCTCGGGCAGGTGGCCGGTTCGCGCGCGATACCGGGAGACTGCATTCTCCAGAAGCGGCACATCCTCGTCTACCTGCAACGCGCGCAGGTGCGCGGCGGCGTTGGCGCGGACGTTGCGATCGTTCGTAGTTTGGTAAGTGGTCGTCCACAGCAGCCGGGCAGTGGAGAGGTCGCCAGCGTGTTCTGCCATGAGGGCGGCCATCAGCTTGAGCCAGGGATGCGCACCCGGCACCGTCGAGCCGCGGCGGAACGCATCCTCGGCTTTGGGATAGTCTTTCAGTTCCATGTAATAAATAAAGCCCAGGTCGTAGTACAAACGCCACTCGGCGGGATTATTGCGAATGCCGAATTCCGCCAACTGCACGGCCCGCTGTGGCATGCCGCCGCCGTTCGGCGGTTTGGGCGCCAGGAAGTTGGCGCCAAATTCGTAGGCCACCACCAAGTGAGGATCGAGCGCGGTGGTAATGTCGAGCAGCGGCGCCAGCAGGGTGTATTTCTCTGCGCCCTGGTAATGCTTGTTGCCGAAATACTGCACGGCCCGGGTCCAGTACACATCGGCCAGCAGTCCGTCATAACCCAGGCTGAGCCGCTTCAACACCTTCGGGGAAGTGATGTACAGCACCTCCTCCAAAGTGGCCCCGCGCCGCATGCCGTCGATTTTTCGCAGCACGATCGCCGACCCAGCCAAGCAAAACACCGCTAGCAGGCCGGCGATAGCGGTAATGCGCCCGGAGGGCTTCATTTCAAGTCTCGCCGCTCGAAGATCAGCACGGCCCCGCAGAGCGCCATGCCTGCGTACAGCAACGCGTAGGCGGTGTTTGCGAGGATGAGTGGCACGCCCACTGGCTGCGCATGGGCGACCGAACTGGTGACATTGAGCGCCGACAGATTGGGCACCAGATAGGCTGCCCCAGTTGCCAGCCATCGGCTAACACCGTGCGCCATGGCGGCGAACCCGCGCAAGTCTTCGGCGAAGCTGCCCACCACGAACAACGCAAACGCGAACACCGCCGCTAACAATGGGGAGGAAAACGCCGAGAACAGCAAAGCCAGGGCGGTGATCATCAAGAACTGCAGGATGATGAAATACAGGGCCACCAAAATCCAGCCATCCGCGCGCTGCAAATGATGGGAGACGTAGAGCAAGGAAGCAAACACGCCGATAGCCATGAAGAAGGTGTTTACCACCAGCGTTGCGGCCAGCCCAAGAAACTTGCCCACAATGAATTCCCAGCGGCTCACCGGCCGGGAGAGCACGGTGTACAAGGTCTTCTTTTCGATCTCTTTGGAAACCAGCCCGATGCCGATGAAAATGGCAATCACCACGCCGAACAGCGACACCGCCGTCAGGCCGAGATTCACCACGACCAAGCGCTCGATGTCGATCGATATCTGCCCCACCAGAATCGCCGCCCCCGACATAAGCAGAGCGAAGCCAATCAGGTTGTACAGGACCCGATCCCGGACCGCCTCGCGGAAGGTGTTCGACGCGATGTATCCAATGCGCGTCTTCATGATTGCACCCCAGCGGATGCCACCGAGGGCTTCAAGCGGCGTAGGTAGTACTCTTCCAGCGAAGTTCGAACCGGAGTCAGGGAGATGATCCTCAGCCCTTCCTGGCGCAAGGCGTCGATGACGGCGTCCTGATTGTGCTCCGGCACCAGGGCACGGACGATGTCTCCGGCCAAGCGACACTGTACGCCCAGGGCTTTCAGTGAAGCCGGTATGGCGCTGCCCTGCCATGCGACTTCCACCTTGCCTTCCACGGTAGAGGTTAGGTCGGCAACCGCGCCGACGCCCTTTAACTCTCCTTGATAAATGACGGCAACGCGGTCGCAGAGCGTCTCGGCGTCCGACAGGATATGGGTGGAAAAGAAAACTGTTTTGCCCTCCTGCTTCAGCTCTTCCATCAGATCCCGCACCGCGCGCCGGCCCATCGGATCCAGCCCGGACATGGGTTCGTCGAAGAACAGAATCTTGGGCTCATGCACGATGGCTTGCGCGATCCCCGCGCGTTGCAGCATACCCTTGGAAAACTTTCGCAGTTGCAGGTTGGCGGTGTCGCTCAAACCGACACGACTCAGCACTTGCTGAACTTTGCCAGAGCGAACCTTGGCATCCACTCCGGAGAGCTGCGCGTAGTACTCCAGCAGTTCCCGCGCGGTCAGATAGTCGTAGAAATAGGGTTGTTCGGGCAAAAAGCCGATCTGCGTTTTCGTCAGCGGATCGCCGATGTCTCTTCCCAGAATCTTTGCCGCACCGGAAGTGGGGGAGACCAGCCCTGTGAGCAGCTTGAGCGTGGTGGTTTTGCCGGCGCCATTGGGTCCCAAAAAGCCAAAGATCTCGCCTTCCTCAATGCACAAATAAAGGGACTTCAGCGCGCACTTCGGGCGCCTGCGCCAAAAGCCGATCCGGTAGGTTTTTGCCAATCCAAGAATGTCGATGGCTGCCATGCTGGGAAACTGCAAATGCGTTTCGACACCACAATTATATGCAAGGGCGAATGACGCAACGATCCCAAGGGGCCGACAGGAGTTACGAAAGTGGAGCTTATGGTTAAGGCACAGGCTGACCGCTATTGTGCGGCCGCGTAGCCTTGGCAGGTGGCAACGTCGGGCGCAGGCACGACCCCGGCGCCTCCCGGGTTGACGCGAAGCACGCCGTCAGTCACGAGGCAGAAATCGCGGACGCCGGTGACGTCGTACGTCAGCGGCGCGGAACTGGAAACGAAAGAGCTGTTCGGTCCACCGCCCGACGCAAACCCGGCCGAGAAAAGCTGATAGCCGCTTTTGGAACCCCCAGAGAGAAGGGCGTCAATCAAGCAAGCAGTTGCCGTTGAGGGGTTGCAGCCGGCATCTGGCCCACCCAGGCTGGCCAAGTTCGGCGAGTAGCCGACGTTGGGATAAGCCGCAGCATACGCGTACTGAGCGGTAGCGATCTGGCGGACGGAGTCGGCAGCGGAGGCCTCATTAGCAGCGATTTTCGATCGCAGCAGATTGGGGATGGCAACGGCGGCGATGATGAGAATGATCGCTATCACGATCAGCAGTTCGATCAGGGAAAAGCCCCGTTCATCCAGCCTATTTCGGCTGCCAACATGTGTTCTTACGGATTGCATCCGAATTATTGGTGCACGTGACTGGCCAGACCCGCCCCTTGTGTTACTGCCGCGTGCTGTGCTGCGGGCCCGCCTCCGTCTTCGTTTAGGGCACGCTTTGGCCTGCGAAGAGTAGGCCGACTTGCCGTGCTGCCCACTTCAAGAGATGCCTGTTCGAGGGAGATTCGGTGAGCTAGTGGGAAACCTCCCTCCGTTGCCACTGGTCTTCTCATTCGATGCCAACTTCTTGTCTACCAGCGACGAGGCGTGTCATTTTGGGACGGATGTGAGACAAGCAGTGCCGAATCGAAGCAGCACGCAAGAACAAGAGAGAGCAACGGACTTGTTCCGTTGCTCCCTGGTTTTCTGAATTACGCGAAGCTCCACCCAGCCCGCATTACTGCAGGTTCGTGTACGCTACGCAGTTCGCATTGGTGGTGACCGGCGCGCCGTTCAAGCTGGCGGTGAAGCGGATCACGCCGTCTGAGTTCGAGCAGAAGCCGCGTACGCCGGTGACGTTGAAGTTTGATGCCGCGGCGCCCACTGTGTAGTCAGTGTTGGGCGGGCCGCCGGCAGGGTTGCCCATCCCAAAATAGTAGCCGCTCTTGGCGGTGGCTGCGGTGTTGGCCTGCGCCAGCACCCAGTCAATCAGGCAAGCATTGGCAACGACGGGACCAGTCGCGGCGCAGCCGGTGGCTGCAGACGGTCCTAGGGCCGCTAGGGTAGTGGAATACCCAGTGCCCGGAAACGTCATCTGATAAGTGGCTTGGCCGGTGTTAATAGTACGAATCGAGGCTACGGCGGACGATTCGTTGGCGGCAATACGTGCCCGCAGCAGGTTCGGAATGGCGATGGCGGCGATAATCAGGATGATCGCGACCACAATCAACAACTCAATCAGTGAAAAACCCTTCTTTTTGCGCATCTCGTTTTCCCCTCTTCTCCCTATCAAAATGTGTGGTTGTAGTCAACCAGTCGCCCTTCCCGGAGCATTTTAGCGGCCACAACCTAGACGGCGCTCTCCATAAGGCGCGGCCGTATCTCATCCATTTTCAGCGCCCCCATACCCTTTAGTAACCGGAGGTCATTCCACGCCTTTGATTGTAGAACGTCGCCCCTGTCAATTTTTGTCAATTCGATTGCGGTTTGTTGTCAATTCGGGACCGTGAGACGGGTGATTTGCTCAACTCCCCGTTCTCCCTTCGCAACAGGGTCGGGAGGCAGGCTAAACCAGCTAAGACCGCCTAGTTCCGCGCTGCCGCCGCCATGGTTTTGACCGCAGAGACAGCGCTCGGTTGCGACGATGTGGCTGGGCCATCCGCCGACTGGGTTGGCACTGCGCTATGCCAGGAGTTCAGCGCCCAAACCGCCGCGATCGTCACAACCGTCAATCCCCACGGCAGCGCCGGGGAGATGAGCATGGCCCTCGCCGCGTGACGGACCAGCATCAGCCAACCGAATGTGAGACCCAATCCCACGCTCGCTACGACGGCGCGGCGCGAGAATGCTACTTTGAGCTCCGGCGACACCAAAGCCTGAATAAACAAAGCGAACGGAATCCCCGCCACCAGATCCACAAAATAATGCTCGCCGGTGCCCAGCGTAGCCACGACGGTAAGCACGAAATACACGGCTAGAAAAATCCGCAGACTGCGCGAAAGTCCCTTCGCGCTCCAGTAGAGCAGCACCACCCAAGCCAGGTGCAAAGACGGAATCGCATTCCGCGGAGCCTCCGGGTCCACCGGAATCCGCTCCAGAAAGAACCTTGAGAGCGCGCGGTAGGGCAGCGCTTGCGACGGAAACAGGTTGCGGAAAACGTAGAGCGGGCCGGTTGCCGGAACTACGTTGTACAGCGCCCACCCGCCTGCCCCGGCGGCCATCAGCAGAGTGATCACTCCCCACGATGGCTGTTCCGCACCTTTGGGCAAACGCAACGCGTAAACCAGCGCCATCACAAACGGCAAGGAAAGATAGGCCAGCAAACAGCTTTCCCGAAAAACATACGAAGCTGCCATCGCTTTGCCGGCGATGAAGCTCGGCTGAAATCCGAATGATCCGTCCACTACATACAAATACAGGTCGTAAGTCTTCGGATAGAGCAGGTTCGCCAGGCTCAGCGCCCGTTGCGCTGAAAACACGAAGAACACCAGGGTAGCTGCGGGCGCGATCATCGCCCAGGTCTGGCGACGCGGGGATGCTTCCGCCCATAGCCATTGCCAGCCGAGCATGAGGAACGCAGCCAGCCCACCCAGCGCCAGAATGCTGGCCCCAGCAATAATCCAGTTGTGGGCTTGCGGAAAACGAACTGCCAAGGCAAAACCGCCGGCAAGCAGAAGGCAGATGATCTTCTCCGGCAGCCTGGGCGCGCTACGCAAGTAGAAAATCAGGCCTCCCGCAACCGCAAAGGGCAGATAGGGATTGCTAAAATCAAGCAAGTGCGCAGCAGCGAAAAGCAGCGCCAGCCATGCCGCGCTGGCCGCAACTCGCAGCAATTTGCCCTTAAAACTCGATGCCTTCCATCGTTCCCAAGCCATAAGGATGCCGCCGGCAAAGCGCCTGAAGCACAGGAGGCAAACCGATTCCGCAGGTTGCAGTTGCGCTGGGCACAGCCAGAAGACCTCAACCTATCATGGCCGCCGACCTCCCACAATAAGCGCCGAGGCGCGCCAGTTACCCTTGTAACGGCAGCAACTTACTTGGCAGGAAATAGCGTGCCCCTTGAAAACTGACCCCGGAGGGAGCACCGAAAATAGCCGGCGTTAAGCGCCGGGAAAATTGCCGGAACCTCAGGCCCGTCCCGGTGGGACGGCTGAAACCCAAACAAAACAAATTCGCACCGCGAAACCGCCGGGCCACACTATTTCCTAGCCCGCTTTGGCGCGCGCCGGGCTACTTCCGGCGCGAGGCCGGATTCGCCGGCGCCACCATCGGCCGTCGGACGGGGACTATGGCTCCCTTGGAAGCGTCGGCGGCGGTGGCTCGCAACAGCACTTCCTGCTGAATGTATTGCACGAAATCCTGAATCTGGCGCTGCATCTCTTCCATGCGCTCGCGCATCTGCAGGATAATTGCGATCCCGCTGATGTTCACTCCCAGATCACGGGCCAGATTCAGAATGAACTCCAGCCGTTGCAGGTCTTCGTCGGTATAGAGGCGGGTGTTGCCCTCAGTGCGCGACGGCTTGAGCAAGCCTTCGCGCTCGTACAGGCGCAGAGTTTGCGGATGGATCTCGTACATCTCGGCGACCGCCGAGATCATGTAGGCGCCTTTGGATTTGCGCTTGGTCATCTGCAGGTATTAGAACACAAAGCCTCGATTTCACGGACTCATGCCGGCTTGTCCCCGCTGCTATTCCCTTGACAGAATATTCCATACGTGTCATATTATGCCGCTGGCACGGGTGGTCGAATACACGGATGAGTTTGAGGATTGGTGGAACTCACTCTCCGAGGCCGAGCAAGAAGAGATCGCCGCAAAGGTTGAGGAGCGCGGCCCAAGTCTTTCTCGCCCACACGCCGATGCGATTGCTAGTTCCCGCCACGCGAACATGAAAGAGCTGGCGTGGAAAGGTAATGACAGACAACTGCGCGTGCTGTTCGCATTTGACTCTCGTCGGGTGGCCTTGCTGTTAATCGGTGGGGACAAGACCGGCGATCCGAGGTGGTATGAACCCTCTGTGCCGATCGCCGATGATCTGTTCGACCAGCACTGAAGGGAACTCGAAGGAAAAGAGTAGGTATTCATATCAAGGTCTTACGGACCTGGACAGGAGTGAGACAGTGACCAAGAACTTCAAAATCCTGCGGGAGAAGATGTCCCCGCAGTCGCGCGAGCGCTCCCGCGCTCTTGCCGACAAGTACCGTACTGCCATGCCTCTCGATGAGCTTCGCGCGGCACGGGAGATGACCCAGGTGCACCTTGCCCGGATTCTCAAAGTGAACCAGGCCGCTGTGTCAAAGATGGAACGGCGTGTCGATATGTATGTGAGCACGCTGCAGGATTTTGTCAGAGCAATGGGTGGTGAGCTGAAGATCACCGCCAAGTTCCCAGACGGGGTGGTTGAGATCAACCAATTCGATGCGGTTAAGAGGTAAGCGCCAGGAGGCCGACTGGCCTCGGAACCCGCGGATGTTGGAACCAGCCATCAATAGGAAGTCTCATACCAGGCCCTGAAGAAGCGGCCGCGCTCCGAGTATTGTCTCCCCTAGTCGTAAGCCGCGGCGTGCTGCCCGTCTTTAGTGGGCTTGGTCCAACCCTGCGGCTTGAGCACATGGTTCACAAAGTACGCCACCACGCCGGCGCCGATCAGGATCATGCCGAAGGCGAACGAGCTCATCCCCAGCACCTGCTCGCTTTCGCTGCGCACCACGGAGAAGCCGAGCAACAGCATGGGAGCAATGCCGATGGCCAGCGCGCCAAACATCCCGCCGGGAACCCGGAAGGCGCGCGGCAACTCGGGCTCACGGAAGCGAAGGAAGATCAAGGCCAGGAATTCCAGCCCGAGGCTTGCGCCATAGAGCAGGATGTCCAGCGTGACCAGCCGTTCGAAACCCAACCCAAGGCACATGGCCCAGCCGATGGCAAGAGCGATGATGGCAACCCAGGGTGCGCGGGTGCGCGGATGCAGCTTGCCGAAAAACTTCGGCAGCATGCCGTCCTCGGCCATGGCTAAGGGAAGGCGGGAATAGCTCATCACTAAGGCGTTGAACATGCCGAAGCCGCTGATCATGCCGCCCAGCGCCAGCCCGATTCTGAGCAACGGGCCGCCCAGCAAGCCGGCAATGTCGGCCCAGAAGCCGGTTTCCCAGGCGCTGGCGGGAAGGCCGGTCATCCACATGCCTGCTACCGGAACGATGTAGCTCACGCTGACAATAAGAACCGCCCACAGCATGGCGCGCGGGTAGGTGCGCTGCGGGCGCTCCACTTCGGTGGCAATGGTGGAGGCGTTGTCCCAGCCCATGTAGTTCCACATGCAGATCAGCAGCCCAGTCAGGATGCCGACATCAGAGCCTACCGGCTGGGTGGTGGCATGAACCAGCGCGCCGACTTTCCAGGGAGCGATGGCCACGATCGCCAGAAAAGGCGACGAAAGGACAAAGAACAGCCACAAAGAAGTTGTCGAGACTACTTTCACGCCGGCGATATTGAGCAGCGCGCAAAGCACCACCACACCCAGCGCCACCATGACGCCGCGATGTCCTTCGGCAAACCAGGGGAACAGGCGATTGAGATAAAGGTCGAATAAAGTCGGATAAATCGCCATGTCGAAGATGGAAGCCACCAGCGAAAGCCAGGCTTCCTGGAATCCCCAGAAATTGCCCATGGCGCGGCGCACCCAGGCGTAGTAGCCGCCTTCAAAGGGCAAAGCGCTGGAAAGTTCGCCG
>Ga0187784_10004343_pt1 | contig 11463 bp, 10 predicted proteins | sample 1015_SJ02_MP15_2_FD_132964 | JGI IMG/M metagenome (GOLD analysis project Ga0187784, IMG submission 132964) | Tropical peat soil microbial communities from peatlands in Department of Meta, Colombia - 1015_SJ02_MP15_20_MG | ecosystem: Environmental > Terrestrial > Soil > Wetlands > Peat | place... | reverse complement strand
GCGGCCCGTTTTGGGCTGCGGTCGATGGGAGTCGCCAGATGCGTATAGCGATGATCGGCACCGGATATGTCGGGCTCGTCTCGGGGGCCTGCTTTTCCGAATTTGGCGTGTCGGTCACTTGTGTCGATAAGGACGCGGACAAGATCGCCCGGCTCCAGCGCGGCGAGGTGCCGATCTACGAGCCCGGTCTCGACCAGCTCGTCGCGGTCAACAAGACGGCCGGACGCCTCACCTTCACCACCGATCTCAGAGCCGCGCTCGACGGCGCGGACGCCGTCTTTATCGCCGTCGGCACCCCGTCGCGGCGCGGCGACGGTCATGCCGATTTGTCCTATGTCTTCGCCGCCGCGGCCGAGATCGCCGAGACGCTGGCGCAGCTTCCCGCCAACCGCACCGTGGTCGTCACCAAATCGACGGTCCCGGTCGGCACCGGAGCCCAGGTCGAGCATATATTGTCGCTGCGGCTGCCGGCGGGAGCCTACGACGTCGCCTCGAACCCGGAGTTTCTGCGCGAGGGATCGGCGATCCAGGATTTCATGCGGCCCGACCGTGTCGTCATCGGCACCGAAAGCGAGCACGCCCGCAGCGTGCTGCGCGCGCTCTACCGCCCGCTTTATCTGCTCGAGACGCCGGTGCTCTTCACGACGATCGAGACGGCCGAGCTCATCAAATACGCGGCAAATGCGTTTCTCGCCGCCAAGGTCACGTTCATCAACCAGGTCGCCGATCTCTGCGAGGCGGTCGGCGCCGACGTCCAGGACGTCGCTCGCGGCATCGGGCTCGACGGGCGCATCGGCCGCAAGTTCCTGCATGCCGGCCCCGGATTTGGCGGTTCGTGCTTCCCCAAGGATTGCGCGGCGCTGGTACGCACCGCCGAGGAAGCGGGCAAGCCGTTGACGATGGTCGAGCGGGTGCTCGAAATCAACGATTCGCGCAAACGCGGCATGGCCGATCGGATCGCCGCCGCATGCGGCGGGAACGTCGCGGGGAAGACCATCGCGGTCTTGGGCCTCACCTTCAAACCCAACACCGACGACATGCGCGAAAGCCCGAGCCTGTCGATCCTACCGCCGCTGCTGGGGGCCGGCGCGACGATCCGCGCCTTCGACCCCGAGGGCATGGGCGAGGCCAAGAAGCTCCTTCCCGACCTCGAATATTGCGAAGACGCCTATGACACGATGATCGAGGCAGACGCGCTGGTGCTGCTCACTGAATGGAACGAGTTCCGCGCCCTCGACCTCAGCCGTATCAAGCAGCTTTTGCGCCGGCCGGTGATCGTCGATCTGCGCAACATCTATCAGCCGGAAGAGATGACATCGGCTGGGTTCGTCTATCACAGCATCGGTCGCAGTACGGCCGAACCACCGATCGGCATAAGCCCCAATCTGCGGGCGATTGCCTAATAACCCCAAACAACAAGCGCCAAATCCGAGGATCCCCATGCGTACCTCAACCAAGCGCGTTCTCGTCACTGGCGGCGCCGGCTTTCTCGGCTCGCATCTGTGCGAACGGTTGATCGCCGACGGCCACAATGTGCTCTGCGTCGACAACTACTTCACGGGGCGCAAGGAGAACGTCGGGCATTTGCTCGAGGACCCGCATTTCGAGGCGATGCGCCATGACGTGACGCACCCGCTCTTTGTCGAGGTCGACGAGATCTACAATCTCGCTTGCCCGGCTTCGCCGATCCACTATCAGCACGATCCCGTCCAGACGACGAAGACCAGCGTCATCGGCGCGATCAACATGTTGGGCCTCGCGAAGCGGCTGAAGGCGAAGATCCTCCAGGCCTCGACCTCAGAGGTCTACGGCGATCCCGTCATGCACCCGCAGCCGGAATCGTATCGCGGCAATGTCAACCCGATCGGCCCACGCGCCTGCTACGACGAGGGCAAGCGCTGCGCCGAAACGCTGTTCTTCGATTATTACCGCCAGCACAATCTGCGCATCCGCGTCGTGCGCATCTTCAACACCTACGGTCCGCGCATGCACCCGAACGACGGCCGCGTCGTCTCGAACTTCATTGTCCAGGCACTGAAGGGCGAGCCGATCACCCTCTACGGCGACGGCAGCCAGACCCGCGCGTTCTGCTATGTCGATGATCTGATCGAGGGGTTTACCCGGATGATGGACGCGCCCGACGACATCACCGGGCCGATGAACCTCGGCAACCCGGTGGAGACGTCGGTCGCCGAGCTCGCCGAGCTGATCGTCGATCTGACCGGCTCGCGCTCGCGGATCGTCTACCGGCCACTGCCGATCGACGACCCGCTGCAGCGTCTGCCCGACATCACTCAGGCGAGCACTTTACTAAACTGGAAGCCGCGCACCCAGCTACGCGCCGGCTTGCAACGCACCATCGCCTATTTCGACCGCCTGCTCCGCGACAGCGACGAACAGACGCTCGAGGCGTCGGCGGCGGATTAGGCCCCGGCTAGCGCCCGTTGCCGATGACGGGCTGGTGCGTCGCGCAGGTGCCGGTCGCGTTCACCAGCTGACCCGGGCTCGCATCCATCGGCACGGCCGTGCTCGGTTGGTAGGGCGTCGCGCAAATTTGGTCGGCAAGCACCGCGTTCAGCTTGGGATCATAGTTGTTGAATTTGGCGTATTCCGGCGGGATCGGTCCTTGCGGCACCGCCGCGCTTGTCCCGAAATCGGCCTTCATCGGAATATAAGGCGTGCAGCCCGCGACAAGCGGCACGACAAACGCTAAGGCAAACAGCAATCGCATGGGGCATCAACCGGCGGCTGATTCAGCCGCCGGAGTTTGCCTTCGCCGCCGCCTCAACGCAACTGCGATAGCCGGATGCCCCGCCTAGTGATGATGATAACCGCCGCCACCCCCATGCGGGGCGCCGCCGTGTGGTGCGCCGCCGCTCGCGTGCGACACCGGATGTCCACCCGCGCCATGCGCAGCGCCGCCAAACCTTCCGGCGGCGAAACTGTGGGGCGCACCGCCGCCGGCATGTGCCGCCGCCCCGTTAAAGTGGCCTGCCGCGCCGAAATGTCCCGTGGCGAACCCATGCGCCGCGAAGCCGCCGGCCGCCGCCGCCGCTCCGGCGTGCGCCGAGAAGCCCGCGGCCGCGCTACCGCCCGCTCCCGCCCGGCTAGCCGCCGTCACCGCGGCAACTCGGCCTGCCCCGAACCGCGCCGTCACCGCTGGATCGTCATAGCCGACACCGCCACGATGCGCGGGGTCGTGCACCCAGGCGTTGCCGGCAAAAGCCGGATGCGGATCGAGCGCCGCATAGCGCCCGCGATCGATGAAAATCGCGTGACCGCCCCAATCGAGCGACCACCAGCCCCATAACGGCCCGAACCCGGCGAGCTCGATAAACGGCCAGAAGCCGATCGGATAGCCCGGCTCGAAATAGAACCCGACCGGGATCGGGAACGCGTAGGGCGGATAGTCGGGGACCGGCCAGGCGCCGTAGACGACCTGCGGGTTGTAGAGCGGGATGCAAACCACTTCGGAATCCGAGGGCAGGATCGAGATGATGTCGCCGCTGGTCTGGATCACGCAGTGGCATTGCGGGGTCGCCTTGAGGTTGCCCGCCTGCATCGCATCGTGACGCAGCGCCTGGACGGCATCCATCACATCGGACTGCTGAGCGAGGAAAGCATTGCCCAGCGCCTGGGTCCATTGAAGCCGCTCCGCCATCAGCGCAAGCAGCCTCGGAAACGGCACCAAGGCCATGACGCTCGGATCCCAGTTCTCCACCTTGAGCGCGTTGGTCAGCGCGTCGCCTTTGAGCGCCTGATGCGCCGGATCGCGCGCCCAGCGATCCGCCTCGACGACTTCCAATGGATAGGTCGCGGCCATTAGAACCTGGCTGAGCAGCGGATCGGGATAGAGCGCGATCGGCGCCACGAGCTGCTCGAGCTGCTCCTTGTTGAGCGGGTTGGCGGCGAGGGCCGCCGGACCGGGAGCCGGGGGCGTTTGCGGTTGCGGTTGCGCCGCATTCGGTTGAGCGGCGGCTTGCTGCGTCGCGGGCGATTGGGGCGGCGCGATAGCCGCTGGCGGCATGTCCTGCGCTGCCGCGGCGCCGGCCGCTGTGCAGACCATCGTTACCAAAGCGAGCCGAACGCGGCAGGACTTCACGCGTATCATGACGCCGTTCCCAGAGAGGATGCCGACAGAACACTACGCGGAGCGGGTCGTTCCCACACCGCGCGCTCGTCCCCCACTCAAATGCTACGGATAATAGGGGTACGGCCGCCGGTAACCGCCCCAGCCACTGTAGGGGCCGCCGCCGTAGGGACCACCATAGACCAGACGCTGATAGGGTCCCGGCGGATAGTAGGATGGTGGCGGCACCACGGCGCCCGGTGGCAGATTTGGCCCCGGCACATGGACAAGCACGCGGGGCGGGTTCTCGCGATGCGCAGCCGCGAGCCGCCGCAACAGCGCGGTAAATCTCTTCTTCTCCGCCAGGCTCGCGACGCGATGATTTGCCGCGGCGCGATGCGGTACAGCGACGGCCTGCTGCTGCGGCTTCGTGGTCGTCGCTGTCGGAGCCGTCGCCCTGGGCGGGATGACCGCCTGCGCCGAGGGTGAGACGGGCGCCGGTGTCGCCTGCGGCGTCGGCGCCGGCGGCGCGAGGATCGGCGGCATGTCCTGCGCGGATGCCAGTTGCGGTAGCCCGATTACCAATAGCGCGAAAAAGACTGACCAAATAACACTGACCCGCGAGCAGCGCATTCTCCACCCCCACCCTTGGAGTTCACCAAGTCCAACATAACGGTGAAGACCTGGCAATTATTCTTTACGCAGCGAACTCTTTGTCAGTTCCCGGCGATTACTCGGCGCTCGGAACACCGGCGCTATCGAGTGCGGCGCGCTGACGGCGCGCTAGCACCGCCTCGTCAAAATCATCGATCAATTGGTGGAACAACCGGTGCCAGTTGATCTCCGCCTTCAAGTGCGTGAACACCGAGCCGAGGCCGATCGCTGCCCGGTCCATAAAAACAAAGGCGCGTGGCGGCGCGATGCCGCCGAGACGCCGGATGTCCTTGTGGACACTGTCGACAAGGCGCGGGCCCTCGGGCTCGCCGCGGCGTTCCTGGATCGGCCGTGTACGGTCGTCGAGCAGCGGGCCGTAGACGAACCGCGCCCAGCGGTTCAGCACCGCGATCATCTCTTTCGAGAGGTTGCCGAACCCCCAGCTCTCATAGGCCTCGACCGCCAGCTCCTCGTCGTCGCGCTCAAGCGCGTGGTAGAGGTCGATCACACCTTTAACGAAAGTCGCCGAGAAGACGCGAATGCAGCCGAAATCCAGCAAGTTCACCCCGCGGCCGCTGGCATTGCTCGGCCCCACTGTGTAATTGCCGAGATGCGGATCGCCGTGGATGACGCCGTAATAGTAAAAGGGCACGTACCAGATGCGGAACATCCGAAGCGCCACCTCGTTGCGCTCCTCTTGGTTGGCCTTCTCGGCGAAGTCGAGGATCGGCTCGCCATCGAGCCAGGTCATCGTGATGAGCCGCTTTGTCGACAACCCGGCGTAGGGCACCGGCACCGCGACCCCGGCTTCGTCCTTGAGAATTCTGCCGTAGAGCCGCATATGCGCGGCCTCGCGCGTATAGTCCAATTCCTCGCGCAGCCGGGCGGCAATCTCGGCATGGATTTCCGCCGTCGAAACGGCGCGGTCGTAGCGCTCGTAAAGCCCCATCGCGAGACGCAACTGGCGCAAATCGGCCTCCACCGCCGAGGCCATTTCGGGATATTGCAGCTTGCAGGCGAGCCGCGTGCCGTCGAGCGCGACGGCGCGATGCACCTGGCCCAGCGAAGCGGCCCGCACCGCCTCGTGCTCGAAGCTTTTGAAGCGGGTGGGCCAGTCAGCGCCTAGCTCGCCCGTCATCCGGCGGCGCACAAACGGCCAGCCCATCGCCGGCGCGTTCGACTGCAACTGGATCAGTTCGCGGACATATTCGTCGGGCAGCGCATCGGGGATGGTCGCGAGAAGCTGCGCCACCTTCATCAGCGGCCCCTTGATGCCGCCCAACGCCGCTTTTAGATCGGCGGCATGGCGGTCGCGATCGACCGCGATACCGAGATAACGCTCACCGGCGAGCCGCGCGGCGAGCCCTCCGACGGCGGTGCCGACTTGCGCGTAGCGCCGCACGCGTCCGGTGAAGGTGTCGTCGTCACTCATGCCAGAGTTTCTGTCTCCCCTCGCCTACGCTGGCCACTCGCCTGCTTGCCCTGCTTCTGCAGGGAATTTGCAGGCGCTCGCCCCCTCACGGCGCCATCCAGCATGGCGCGACGTGATACTACTGGGTGACAAATCCGGCAATTTTCCGGTCGATCTTTCCGCTATCATGCCACCGTGGGGAGCGCCGGGGGATTGCCATAACATGATCGATTACGACAATTGCCGCAGCCTGCCAGCGATGTTCTTCGCGGTCGCCGCCGAACGCGGCAGCCGGCCGTTTCTTTGGGCAAAGCGGGATGGCACGTACCAATCGCTGAGCTGGGGCGAGGCGGCGCGCCTCGTCAACCGGCTGGCGCGTGGACTGGTCGTGCTTGGCGTGCAGCCCGGCGACCGAGTGGTGCTTGCCTCCGAGAACCGCCCCGAATGGGCGCTTGCCGATCTGGCGATCATGAGCGCCGGCGCAATCACCGTGCCGGCCTACACGACCAACACCGTCGACGATCATCGCCACGTCTTTGGCAATAGCGGCGCGCGCGTGGTGATCGCCTCAAAACCGCCGGTCAGCGACCGCGCGGCCGAGGCAGCCGCGCAGGTGCCGAGCGTCGAAGCCACAATCGTGATGGAGCCCGGGCCGCAGGGGGCACGCGGCTGGGACGAGGTGCTGGCGCTCGGCGACGCGCAGACGGACGACATTGCCGGCCGCGTCGCCGCGCTCGGCCCGGACGACATCGCCTGCATCATCTATACCTCGGGTACTGGCGGCGTGCCGAAGGGCGTGCTCCTCAGCCACCGCAATATCCTCGCCAATGCCGCCGGCGCGTTTCATCTGCTCGAGATGTTCGGGCTCGGCGACGAGGTGTTTCTGTCGTTCCTGCCGCTGTCGCATTCCTACGAGCACACGGCAGGCCTCATGTTCCCGATCTCGATCGGCGCGCAGATCTATTTCGCCGAGGGCGCCGACACGCTCGCTGCCAACCTGCTCGAGGCGCGGCCGACAATCATGACCGCCGTGCCGCGGCTTTACGAGACGCTACACCAGCGCATTCGCCGCGGCATCGAGCGCGAGAAAGGGCTGAAGCGGCGCCTGTTCGAAGCGGCGGTAACGATCGGCAAGTCGCGGCTCGCCGGCGACCGGCTCGGCATGGGGCAACGCCTCCTCGACCCGCTGCTCGATAAGCTCGTCCGCGCCAAAGTGCGTGACCGATTTGGCGGTCGTCTCAAGGCGATGGTCTCGGGCGGCGCGCCGCTCAACCCCGAAATCGGCGCCTTCTTCCTCGCGCTCGGCGTACAATTGCTGCAGGGCTACGGCCAGACCGAGGCGTCGCCGGTCATCGCATGCAATCGGCCGGGCGGCAACAAGATCGATTCGGTCGGCACGGCCCTCAAAGGCGTCGCGATCAAGATCGCCGAGGACGGCGAGATCCTGGTCGCCGGGGCCAATGTCATGAAAGGCTACTGGAACGATCCCGAGGCGACCGCACGGACGATCGCCGACGGCTGGCTCAAGACTGGCGATATCGGCTTTCTCGACGCCGAGAACTATCTGCGCATCACCGACCGCAAGCGCGACTTTATCAAGAATTCGGGCGGCGACATGATCGCCCCGGCCAAGGTCGAAGGCGCGCTCACCCTGGCGCACGAAATCGCCCAGGCCATGGTGTGGGGCGATCAGCGCCCGCACCTCGTCGCGATCCTCGTGCCCGACCCCGAATTTACGAGACACATTTGCGGCCCGGGCGCCGATCTCACGGCGCTTGCCGACCATCAAGGCTTACAGAAGGCGTTGAGCGATGTCGTCACCGCAGTCAACGCCAAGCTCCCGCCGATCGAGCGGGTACGGCGCTTTATCATCGCGCGCGAACCGTTCACCACCGGCAACGGCCAGCTCACCCCGACCCTCAAGATCAGGCGCCACGTCGTGCGCTCGATCTATCGCGAGGCGCTCGACGCGCTCTACGAAGGCCGCAGCGCCGCGGCGTAGGGCGCGCTAATCGCGCCGCAGGTAGTGGACGCTGAACTTACCGTCGGCATCGGTCCAGGTCTCCAGCGCGCGGAAGCCGGCGCGGCCGGCGAGCGCGCGGAATTCGGGGATCGAATATTTGTAGGAATTCTCGGTGTGGATCATCTCGCCGGCGGCAAATGAAAAACGCCTTCCGGCGATCGCCGCGCTCTGCTCCTTGAGACTCTCGATATAGAGCTCCACCCGACCCTCATCCGGGTTGTAGAACGCGACGTGCTGGAAATCGTCGATCACGATGTCGCTGTCGAGCTCTTTCCCGATGCGGTGTAACAAGTTGAGGTTGAAGGCGGCGTTGAGACCCTGCGTATCATTATAGGCGGCGTCGAGGATCGCCTTGTCTTTTTTGACGTCGGCGCCGATCAACATCTCCGCGCCCGGCCCTAGCAACTTGCCGACATGGCTGAGGAACGCCACTACCGCGTCGGGCTCGAAATTGCCGATCGTCGAGCCGGGAAAAAAGCCGACCGTCTTCCCCGCCGGCCCGGTGATCGTCGGCAGCGCAAAGGGCCGCGTATAGTCGGCGCAGACCGCGATGACCTCGACGTCGGGAAAATCCGTGGCGATGGCGGTGGCGGCGTCCTTGAGGAAGCCGCGCGAAATGTCGACCGGCACATAGGCGAGCGGCTGCTCGAGCGCCTTCAGCAACAGCCGCACCTTGACGCTAGCGCCGCTGCCCAATTCGATAAGCCGGCAATTGGGCCCGATCCGCTCGGCGATCGCGCCGGCATAGGTTTCGAGAATGCCGAGCTCGGTGCGGGTCAGATAGTATTCCGGCACCTCGCAGATCGCCTCGAACAGCGCCGAGCCGCGCTGATCGTAGAAGAACTTGCACGGCAGCGATTTAGGCTTGGCCGACAGCCCGGCCAGCACCGCGTCGCGAAAACTGTCCTCGCCCGGCGCCAGGTCGTGAAACGAAAAGGCAGCTCCATACGGCATCAGGCATCCTCCGCGAGGCGCAGCCCGGAAAACGCCCAGCGCGCCGAGGGCGGGAAGAAATTGCGATAGGTTGCGCGGATGTGGTTGGCCGGCGTTATCACCGCGCCGCCGCGCAGCACCACCTGGTTCGACATGAACTTGCCGTTGTACTCCCCGATCGCACCGGACGCCGCGCGGAATCGCGGGTATGGCGTGTAGGGGCTTCGCGTCCACTCCCAGACATCGCCGATCAACTGGCGCAGACCTTCTCCGCCGATATCCGCGACGGGATGACATCGCCGGCTGTCACCAAGATTCCCAGAAGGCGTCGCATCGGGGTTCAGCGTCCTCTGGGCAGCCGTCTCCCATTCAGCCTCGGTCGGCAGCCGCTTGCCGGCCCATTTGGCGTAGGCATCGGCCTCGTAGAAGCTGACATGGACGACGGGCTCGGCCGGGTCGAGGCGCTTCTCGCCGCTCAATGTGAAAATGCGCCAGCCTTCATCGACCGCGCGCCAGTAAAGCGGCGCTTCCCAGCCATGGGCCTGCACCGCCGCCCAGCCTTCCGACAACCAGAATTCGGGATCGCGATAGCCGCCCGCGGCAATGAATTCGGCGAACTCGCCACAGGTCACCGGCCGTGTCGCGAGCCGGAAAGGCTCCAGCCAGACGCGATGCCGCGGCCCTTCATTGTCGAAGGCAAACCCATCGCCGTCGTGGCCGATCTGGACAAGTCCCCCCTCGAACTCGACCCAGTCGAGCGGCGTCATGTTGCCGGCCGCACGGCGGCGCGGCGGCTGATAGGCCGGCAGCAGCGGGTTCAGCGAGAAGACGTGCTTGATGTCCATCAGGATCAATTCCTGATGCTGCTGCTCGTGATGGCAGCCGAGTTCGCTGAGCGGTGCGATCTCGCGCCACGCCTCATTGCTCGCCGTCTCGATAAGTTTCGCCATCCCGGCCTCGACATGACCGCGATAGGAGGCGACATCGGCGCAGGACGGTCGCGACAATAGCCCGCGCTGCGGCCGCGGGTGACGCGGCCCTTCCGCCTCATAATACGAATTGAAAAGATAGTGGAAGGCCGGGTCAAACACCCGGTAGGCGGGGTCGAACCTCACCAGGATAAAGGTTTCGAAAAACCAGGTCGTATGCGCGAGATGCCACTTAGTCGGGCTGACATCGGGCATCGACTGGATCGACTGATCTTCCGGCGTGAGCCGTGAGGCGAGCGCCTCGCTTTCGCGGCGGATCGCTTCAAAACGTTGGCGGGCGGCCGGACGGCCGGTGTCGCGAGCCTCTTGCTGGGCACCTAGTTCGATCACCGGGATCCCCTGGCAACGTTCTGATGGAGGGCCGTACGGGAGCGGCCCGATCTCGCCTCAGCGAGATATGGCCGCTTGCATTGAACCTGTAAACCCAGACGTCGCCGATTGGTTTCATCCTTAGATCGGCGGCGAATTGTTGCGATGGTACAGCACGTAGATGACAGCCAGCGCTAAGGCGAGCGCGAACCAGGTGATCGCGTATTGCAGATGGTTGTTCGGCAGATCGAGGCGGGTGACGCCGCCTTTCGGCCAACCGCCCGGGTTCGGTGTCTTGTCGGCATCGACGTAGAACGGCGCCGGATCGGCAATGGCGTCCTGTCGAGCCATCGCCGGCAAATCGACCCAGAACCACAAGTTCAAATCCGGCCGGTTGTCGGGCAGGAAAAAGCTCGGCTTCGTCGCCGGCGGCAGGCGCAGCAGCCCGGCAACACGTACCGCGCCCGACAATTCGCCCGCCTCGCGCCTCGCCCGGTCTTTTAGCGCGAGCGGGATGAAGCCGCGATCGACGAGCATCGTGCGCCCGTCGCTCATGACGAGCGGCGTCACCACCTCGTAGCCGCTTTCGCCGCTATCCGAAGACGCGGCGAGAAACAGTTCCTTGTCGTTGTCGAATGTACCTTCGGCGGTGATGTGGTGGAATTCGAGGCCCTTCGCGTCAGCGAGCGTCTTCGGCGGCGCGACCGGCGCCGCGGTCACCGCCGCATCGCGCCGCGCGATCAGCCCTTCCTTCCAGTGCAGCCGCTCCACCTGCCAGACGCCGAGACCGATGAGCAGGATGAGACCCGGCACGGTGAACAGCGTCGGCACCAGCCGCGGTCGGAAGCCGAGCACGTGCCGGCCCTAGGCCTGCGGCGGGTTCAACAGATTGTGCCGGTATTGCAGTGCGATCATGTATGCCTTCATCGGCCGTAACAGGCCGATCGCGCCGCCGATAATGAGCGGCGTCAACACCGCGAGATGCACCCAGATCGGCGGCTCGAATTCGATCTCCATCCACGCCGCGATGCCGACCGCGACCGCGCCGAGAAAGAAAATCAGGAACACGGCTGGG